>Ga0114938_1001579_pt1 | contig 15234 bp, 20 predicted proteins | sample AshMeaBigSpring_FD_88675 | JGI IMG/M metagenome (GOLD analysis project Ga0114938, IMG submission 88675) | Groundwater microbial communities from Big Spring, Nevada to study Microbial Dark Matter (Phase II) - Ash Meadows Big Spring | ecosystem: Environmental > Aquatic > Deep subsurface >...
AATATGAACTCAGCAGCAAAACTAATACCCGGCGCAGTACTTGGATTACTCTCAATGCTTTTATTTGCAATTATGGGAATGTGCTCCAAGCCAAGCTCGTCACATAAACGCACGGACGGCGTGTTTGAATCAGCCACGGCAAAAATGGACAACGGCGAAGCTTTAAATGATAGAGAGGCTCAAAGGCTCAACGACATAATTAATTGGGAAGAAAGCAAAAAAAAGTACAATATAAAATAAAATATGGCATGCGTAGATTGGAGATCCTTGAGGAGCAGATGTACGAACTTTCGAAATTAGAGAACCGGCTAAAGGCCGTTGAATTGCATTTTGTGACTTATTGATTGACAAATCCTCTTTTGTGTGGTAGAATATAAAAACTATGGGAGGAAGCGCTTTAAAACAATACGGTATCGAAACGGTTCGCTTAGAATCAAAGGATTATTTCCGAGTCATCGACGAGGTAATCGACGATGAATTACGCGACATTTTTACTTGTGATTACGTCAAGGCATATTCGGAGAAACCGAGTCATGGTGATCTGGATGTGGTTCTGATGAAGGAAGATCCGTCTCCTGATACGAACGGCATTCTCGATCTGATTCGGAATAAATATCAACCACGAATGATTCATCGTAATTCGAATACATTCAGCTTCGATTACCAGAATTTTCAGGTGGATTTTATTTTCCATCCACCCGAGGTATACTATCCGGCTCTTGATTACTACGATTACTCACCATCTGGTAATGCTATCGGTAAGATCGCTCACCAATTCGGCCTATCCTATGGTCACGAAGGCTTGAAGTATATCATCCGAGAGGAACACGTTGGCGCACCGACATCCAATAACTCTCATGTTATGGAACAGGTAATCCTATCTACCAATTCGGATGATATTCACGATTTCTTAGGGTTATATTATGGAACCTATGTCCAAGGATTCAAAACCGAAAAGGACATCTTCAAATGGATCTGTTCTTCGAAGTATTTTAACCCGAATCTTTTCTCTTTCGAGGCTATGAATCATCGGGCCAGAGTGCGCGACGTTAAGCGGCCAGACTACAATCGTCTGATGAATTTTATTGAGTTAAATAAAAATTCCCTGCCATCTTACGAGAGAAAAATTAAATCGGAATATCTGCCTTGGATTTGCGAGACTTTTCCTATTCTTTCTGAGGCTTTGGATCGTAATAAAATCAAGTATCAGGAAAATCAGGCTATCAAAGGTAAATTCGACGGAAGAAAAATTCAAGAATTGACGGGCTTGCAAGGCTCTGAATTGGGCAAAATTATTAAAAACTATAAGGGAAATTTCCATGATTACAGTAAATTCTTATTGAATAATAGCGCCGAATCAATCGAAAAAGATTTTCTTGAATGGTATAGCAGCGAGCGCGTTCTCAGCTAAAAATTGTTGACAACGGTACAAAGATGCGCTATCGTTGGAACTATTATGAATTTATCAATCAAGGAGATCAAAGAATTGGCGGAAAAATCCCTAGAGATTAACCGCACCTTTGGCGGCGAAGTGTGGCCGAAGCAAGCGATGCAACCCTCCGGGTTCATGCCTCCAGACAAAGGGGCAAAAATCATCAATAATTTAAACAAAATCGTAGCTCTATGCAACAATGCTGAACAAAAAAATCCATTAAAATATGAATACAATAAACAATAACGACACAAATACCGCGCCAGTCAAACCCATGACCACAGAGGAGCGCATCGCCGCACTTGATACTGGTCTAAAAATGCTCGTAGAGAACTGGGAGGCGGCAGAAGGCGAAGAAAAGAAGCAGCCGTGGATCGACGCCATCAATAAAGGTCTTGACGAAAGAATCGATCTCATGGTGCAGCTAAAGCTCGAAAAAGAAAAGACTGGACAAAAAGACAAAGTGCAGGCATAATATCTGCATGAATTACGAAGAGAAGCAAAATATGGCCATAATGCTGATGAAGCATTTTGGCGTATTCCAAGCGTTTTGGTCGGTTTCTCGACCACGATTCGTCTACGACGAGGGGAAATGTCCCACTGCGATGGTCTGTTTTGACAGGGAATCAAGATGCGTCGACTTCCAGATCAATAAAAACTTTTGGGATGCTTCCTGCGATGAAAAAAAATGCTTTGTCATCTGTCACGAATGCCTCCATGTGATGTTGAAGCATGGAAAAAGGGGGAAGTCGCTGTTGGCGGCAATTAATGCAGACCTCGTAAATGCTGCGATGGACGCGCCCATCAATGAAATGCTCGTAAAGTATTTTGGATACAATAGGAGCGTTGTTGATCCCAATAACGAATTGGTTTGGGCCAATAATCTAATTGAGGGTCGCCCCGACATACCTAATATCCTCTCATTTGAAGAGTATTTTAATTTGCTCGTCAAGGAATGCCCAAATAAGACATTCGTAAAAGTTACTGATCATAAATATCTTCAAGAGTTTGATAATGAGGAGATTCAAAAACTGCTGGACATATGTGCTGACGCAATACCAAAAGAGGCCAAGGACTTCATTAATGATATCGCTAGTCGCGCAGCAGGTTCAGAGACGGGCAATTTGATACAATATGCCAAAACGCCGCCCCCAAAACCAAAAAAGAAATGGGAAACGGTAATTAAAAAGTGGGCGCGGCGCTTTATTGTTAAGGAAAAAGAGGAACAACATTGGCTTATCAAGCCGAGAAGGACGGCGCTACTCGATTACAAGAGCATGTTCTTCCCTAATGATTTCGAGATAGATGTAAAGAAAAATAGCAACGATAAGGTTGATGTGTGGGTATTTCTGGACACAAGCGGCTCATGCATAGAATTAAAAGATCGTTTTTTTGCAGCATTTGAGAGCTTGCCAAAGGATACTTTTGACGTTCGCCCCTTTTGCTTTGATACTAAGGTATTTAAATTGAGCGAGGCAGACATACAAAAGAAAAAACTATATGGATTTGGCGGCACGACATTTTCCTGTATTGAAAATTACATCCAAGCGCAAATCAAAAAAGAGGGAAAAAAGTTTCCAAATGTCTTTGTGATTACCGATGGATGCGCGTCATCATTCTTTTGCTCACAACCTAAAAAATGGTATTTTTTTCTTTCTCAAGATACAACATACGCTATTCCGCAAAAAGCCGCCAAATATCTTTTGGAAAACTTTGAATAGCCCTTGACAAAATAACCAAATCAGACTACTATCTATTTTATGTTTAAAAACTTTTCATACCAAGAGCTTGAGGATAAACTTCGCTTTTATCTCAAAAATAATCGCAATGTAATGCTTGAAGGTAGGCACGGCACGGCAAAGACCACAATGGTAACAAAAGTATTCTCTGAGGCATTTGGGGAAGATGGCTGGCTTTACCTGTCCGGCGCAACAATTGATCCGTGGATTGATTTCGTGGGCGTCCCAAGGGAGGAGCGAAATGATAATGGAGATGCCGTTCTAGACTTCATCTTGCCTCGACGCCTTGTCGATTGCGATGTAAAAGCAATCTTTATTGACGAGTATAACCGCTCGCATAAAAAGGTACGCAACGCCACAATGGAATTGATCCAATTTAAGTCTATTAACGGCAAGAAATTCCCAAATCTCAAAGTGGTTTGGGCGGCAGTCAATCCGTTCACCGATGAGGAAATGGATAACGCTTATGACGTAGAGAATATTGACGCGGCGCAAAAAGATCGTTTCCAGATTCAAATCAAACTCCCTTATCAGCCCGATTTTCGCTATTTCGCAAATAAATTTGGAGAAGAATGGGCCAAAGCGTCAATCGAGTGGTGGAATGATCTGGATGCGGAAATTAAATATCAGATTTCGCCGCGCCGTCTTGACTATGCGCTTGAGATAGCCCAAATTGGAGGCGCGGTAGAGGATGTTCTGCCTTTGGAAAGTAATCCAATTAAATTGTCCGCCACGCTCGCATATGGAAATATCGAGGATAAATTGAATTCTATCCTTAAAGAAGGAGACTATGCTAAGGCTAGAGATTTTATCAATGTAGAGAATCACTATCAATGTGCCAAGGAATTTCTGGAAAAGAAAATGGAATTCCGCAGGTTCTTCCTCCCCCTATTGGATTCGGAAAAGCTCGCGGCAATCTTCTTTGAAAAGAGTAATGTAAAAGAATTCGTATTGAAAAACCCCCTCTTTTTTGTTAATACATTGCAGGCGATTGTGGACGCTAATACAGCGGACGGCATCACGATTTCATCTATCAAGCGTTCGCTCAAGTCGGTAGAGGGTATGACTACCTTTGTAGAGGGAGGCAATTAAAATGGCAAAACTTACGTTTCCAACATTGCCAAATGTTACTGGAGTAGGAGTGGTCACAATGTCAGGTATAATGCCAACGATCTATAACGCAGGGACTATACCTACCCAGTTTGTTAGCTTTGATAAAGATTTCACTACTACCTTCACGGATACAGAGTTAAATACTAAGCAAACAGAAGAACTCCGCATTATTACTTTGTGTATGCGTGAAATGAAAGATTGGTGCCTTGGTCGCCCGTATCTTGCTGGCGGCGCACTTAGGGATCTTATCCATGATGTAAAAATAAAAGATTGGGATATTTATTTCGTTAATGATGGTTTAACTGCTGATAGGTTGTCGCCGCAATCGGCGCAAGGAAAAAGAAATATTATAGACAAGAGGGCCGCATACGATCATTCTATCCGCTCCAACGTCGCATTGCATCCAGATTTATTTGAGTCGTGCGTCAAAAATAATTCAAATAATATCAATTATACATCTGTTAAATGTGAAATCGCAGATGATATGGAAGATTTCCAATCTTATTCTTCAACCATTGAGGAGTGGAAAAGGCCATTCACAGGGTTAAAAATCACAGTAAATAAGGAGGATAAGGAAGGAGCGAAGTCCGTATTTGAGCTAAACCTACAGCTAATGTGGCGACCAGATGTTCTTGGCGTCAATGATCTAATTTATGGTTTTGACTGGAAAAACTGCTCACGCGCCGTGACATTCGATCCATCAAACTCTGAAAACGTTTATTACTTTGGTGGTGGACAGCGTCAAGATTCTGCTTCTGGGTCACATCCGATAGGAGATATAAAGAATTTTTATAGAGACATCTATATGGAATTAAATGATATTGAGGCAGTTGAAATGCCAAAATACTCCCTTATGCGAGGTGTGCGTATCTCACAAAAATTAAAATTGTCTATTAAGAGCGTCGACATTGATGATCTAATCCTGCGAGCAGCACAAGAAATCGAAGAAAGTAGAGTAAAAAATAAAGTATAAAATTATGAGCACAAAAAAAATCAATAAAAAAGACGAGCTAGAGGCGCAATCTTCCACGGCTACACTTGAGAGTAGCGGCAAAACCCTCCAGTCTTGTTTGGATGACTGCGAAGTTGACCTTAAAGTGTGGGAAGTTGACCACTATTCCATTGAGGAGAACTCCAAAGGCTTTAATTATAAGGTCTATCTAAGGAAAAAGGCTCCTCTTTTGCAGGATATAAATTCTATTAAGGACGAGTTGAGAGGACTCGTCAAAGTTCCAACAAAAATAGAGTATAAAAGGAGAAACGATGGCCTTCTATTAGAGTTTGCGCCATTTGATCTTCATTGGGCTAAATTGTCATGGGGAAAAGAATCTGGTGAGGACTACGATATGAAAGAGGCAGGAATCGCACTTAATAAATCTATCGACTATACATTGGGCATGGCCGCGAAGTTTAATATTGGAAGAATAGTGTTTCCATTTGGTCAGGACTTTTTTCAGATAGACAATGAGGCGGGAACAACAACTGGAGGGACTCCCCAAGATACCGACTCTCGTTTTAAAAAGATCATCAAAGAGGGAAGAAAGATTGTTATCTCTACCATCGAGAAGCTTAAGTCAGTTGCGCCAGTCGATGTAGTTATCGTTCAAGGCAATCATGGCAGAATGGCCGAGTTTCAATTGGGAGATCTTTTGGAGGTTAAATATGAAAATGATGCCAGCGTAACTGTCAACAATGACCCCACCGATAGAAAGTATTATTCTTTCGGAAAGAATTTAATTCTTTATACTCATGGAGACTCTGAGAAAATGGATTCGCTGCCTTTGATTATGGCAACCTCACGACCAAAAGAATGGGGTGAGGCAAAGCACCGTTATATTAAAATTGGTCACTTTCATCAAGAAAGAATGAAAGAATTTTGCGGCGTAAAATTGGAAATTCTTCCATCGCTGTCGGCTACAGACGCCTGGCATGCACGTAAAGGGTACGTCAATAACATAAGGGGAGTATCATCCGCTATTTACGACAGGGAAATGGGAATTATCAGCAAGATTTACTTTAATCTTTAAAAATAAATTGTATAAAACAACAGCTAAATTTTTCTAGAAAAATATGCGAAAATGTAGAGATTTAAGTATAAGTATATTGTAGAATGTATAAACTATCTGAATACGCAAGAAAACACGGTCTAGCATATCGAACGGCATATGACCACCGTGAATATTGGGCTTGATCTTCCTTTACTGCCGAAGGCTGCTCGGGAGAATGGATGGAATCGTAAGGGCTTCTTATGGAAGCTTGATGGTTTCGCCGCTCCCACTGACGAGTTTATAGTCCGTCAGACCCACAAACCAACAAAATCTGATATGGTTGATAGACAATCGCAGATTTCTCAATAAATGTTGGAACTATAAAGTTTTATGATAAAAATTATAATTTGTAAAATCGCCAAAAGTACGCTATAATTAGGAAATACATATACGCAAATATGACCAAAAACATTTTAGAAGGCATCTCGGTGGAGGAGTTTCTCGCTTATCTGAGTCAAGAGGATCCGAAAGTCGAACTCGTTTTTGGTTTCTGTAATAAGGAACCATTGAAGTTTGACCCTGCGGCCTCCTTGGAGGATAGGCGAGCCACACTGGACAACTCTTACAAATCAGCATTACCCGGCCTAATCGACGCAAGTAGTCTTGTTAACCTCTCCTTGCAGGCTGAAAGAGCGTTTTATTGCTGCTTTGGGGTCATGTTTATGGACGATCAGTTCTTTAAGGATAAATGCCTGATTGTTTTTAGACCATTCTCCTTATTTGGCGATGCAGAATTTATGCAGGAGGCGCAATACGTTTTAACGGACGATTCGCTTCATGTTGGGAAATCAATTAATTTATTCCAGTCTAATTTCGTCCCAAGCGTCCACGAAAAGGTCATTTTTGATTCTTTCACCAATCTCAGGAAGGGTAATTTCTCGAAAATCTACCACATTATGGATATTTGGTCGCAGCTTTACCGCATCGATTGTATGGGGCAATTAGGCGATGACGGCTCAGTGATGCGTGATGTGGCCAAATTGGAAATGGAATTCGTCAAACAGAGCGAGATTTGTAGTGCGGCCAAAAGCACGAAGGCCAAAGTAAAGCAGCCCAAGAAGAAAAAGACATTGACAAATAAGCCAAAGAAAGATAATATTGTATCATGAAAAAGAAAATCGCTATCGCACTTATCTCAATGACCGCCGCAATCCATGCGGGAACTTATCCAGTAAACTACAATTATTCGGTGAGTAATATCACTGGTGTAGGAAAGACTCAAACAGATGCTTATCTCAACGCTGCGATGACCGCCTCACGACAAGGGCTAGTAATTGTAGGTAGGGATGTCACAAAAGTATCTCCAGGTGTATATACTGCTACAATCCAAGTGCAGAAACAATTTCCACTTAAATAACAATAATAAAACAGAAAAAATAATATGATTAGCATGAACGAAATTTTAAAGCAACTCGATAGAGAGGGTAAACTCCAATCTATTTTCCATCCAGAAATCTATAGCCTCTTCGTGAACTGGGTTCTTGAAGGCGAAAAGGGCGATTTTGAAATCCCCACGCTCACCAGAACAGGTATGGAGAGCAAGGTCAGCCTTGACGCCGCTTTGGCATCCTTTGAGGTTGTGACCACCGAAGAGGAGATCGCAATCAATTCCGGCGAGGTTGGCGAACATTTTAACCTTCCTCAAGAGGAAACGGTGGCTCAGGACTATGTAAAAGATTCCCCAGAGGGCGCACATTATTATATCGCCACAGGCAACTAATGAGTATCCAGATTAAGCTATTGGCTACAGCGGCCAAGATTCCTACGAAGGCTGACGAGGGCGCGGCAGGTTACGATCTTTACTCTTCTGAGGAGATTATCATCCCGCCGCTGTCGAGGAGACTGGTCAAAACTGACATTTCTATGGCTATCCCGCAGGGTTTTTATGGAAGGATTGCCCCACGGTCAGGATTGGCATTTAAATACGGTATAGATGTCTTTGCGGGAGTTATTGACTCTTCCTATAGGGGTTCCATTGGAGTCATTCTATTCAATTCCGACAAGGAAAGAGAGTTTCCCGTTGCCATTGGAGATAGAATCGCACAGATTATCTTTGAATCGTATGCTGACTATCAATTTGAGGAAGTCATCGAACTTCCAAGTACGGATCGAGGCGCAAGCGGTTTTGGCGCATCTGGTAAATAAAATAAGCTTAAATACCCATTTGGTAATTAAATTAGAGTAAATAATACTGGGAGATGCCCCTTTCGATGTCATGGACATCTATATATCAGGGTAAATTAATCCTTTTTTAATATATGTGGTTAAAAAGCTTCAAATATATGGGATGTTGAGCAAAAAGCTACATCTGTTGACAAAAAAGAGACAGAGAATTGTGTCAAACTTTTTCAATCTGTGCAAATAAATACAGGTGTGTATAAAAAAAGACAGACACAAAATTGTGTAACAGAAATTGCGCGTTTTTATCCATTTTATATGATTTCCCCTCTACAGAGGCCAAAAGCGCGGCAAATTCTTTTTAGTTAAAATGTATTCTTTTCGCTGTAGTCACCCACCTTACTAAATAACATATAAGAAGAGATAGATATAGAGAGAAAAGAATAATAGGGATAAATGAAGGAAATGAGGGGTTTAATGGATAAAATATTTCCAATTTTATATAAAAACACCTTTTTTTCTTTAATTCCCACGACAAAAAACCTACTTTACCTCCTCTTACTACTTAAAATCATACCAAAAACTACAATCCAAGCAGAAATCAGCACAATTTCAATAAAAAGTTTGTGCGATTACCCCATTAAAAATCAATTTATGAACAAAACTATTTCAAATAATAGAAAATGGCGATTTTCTTTATTTTACCCTACCCGGATCTTATACCTCTCGATAGCCCGGCGAATTGGTGGCAAATTCCAAAAACGCGAATTTAGACCTTATTTTGACGATTTTTTGCAACTTTTATGACACAATTTCGTGTCAAACTTTTTTTACAATAAATTCATCCCAAAAAGCGCCTTTTTTACCCAAAAAACAGGTCAAAAACGCCTTATTTGTTAGCGTAAAAGTGCCAAATAATGAGTTTACTGGAAAACGCGCACGAATTTTATTCAAAATCGCCAGCAATTTTATTCAAAATCGATAATCCTACTATTTTTCGTGTCGAAAACAGCATTTGGTTATAAAAACCCTGCCCGGAAGTTGTCTTTTATGCCAGTACTATAGGAGATTCCATTATTTTGTATTTTACCCTACCCGGAAGTTGTCTTTCTCGATAGCCCGGCGAATTTAACGATGCGCGATTTAGCGTGTTTTTAAAAAAATATAGGAGATTATATCATATCTGCTCGTTATTGATGGAATAAAAGAAGATTTAAAAAGAACGTATTTACGAACGCGTGTGTGCCAAATAACACAAATGACGCTTTTTATACACTTCACTGTAGCTTTTTATACACTTATACTACCAACTGTCTTTTTTTATACAGTCGTAGATTTAGGGTATCGCGTCGTGCAGGACGTAGAGAAAAATATTTACTATGACAAATCACTTGACAATACGACAAAGGCGGCGTATTCTAAAGACTCAATAGAACAAATTAAATTATGAACACAGCAATTCACCTCAATCTGGCAGTAATCAAGGCGGAACCCATTTGGAAGAAGATGGGTAAGACGCAACGTTGGACATTTCTTGGTCAGTGGGAGCAGGAAGACGAGACGATCTTTCGCGAGATGTATGATAAGGATCCTACTACGAAGCCAACGCCGGGCTTTGTAAAGCACAATAAGGACGCCAAGTCCCTCAGCGACTCCAATCGCAACAAGCGCAAGAATCGTGGCCAGCGCACAGAGGACGGCGACCAGATGGCATTCTATTCTTTCGGCGGAGGAAAGCGTAAAAAAGGACTTGAACCTGTCGAGTAAATAAGCAATAAGTATTTTATTACCATTGCTTTGAATAATATCCTTTTTAGCCTACTGAACGCCGTCAATGAAGAGCACAAGACGGTATTAGCGAAGTCGATCTCGCCAAATAATACAAGTGTGCGCCAGCTGGAGGAAGTTCTGAAACAGTTCTTTGCAAATAATCAACAACTACTTGGTGTTTTATTCCACAATGAATTGTCTGCGTTTATTCCTCACGTGGTAGTGGCCGACACCTTTCACACCTATCTGATTTTAAATAAAAAAGGAGATCTTTTCGAGTTATTCTTGGATAAAAAAAGCCATTATAATAAGTACGGACTTCAATTGATGGATCATACTCTGCTTACTTGGGGTAAAAGCGAACGCGAAATCGCCAAATAAACGGGATAAATGAACGAAATTTCGCCAAATAAGCGAATGATTTTTGTCCAAATAAGTGAATTTAAAATCGCCAAATAAGTGAATGCGAAAGTTTCAAATAAACATGATGCGCCCGATTAAGAATAAAATTCAGTGCGCATATAAATACAAATTATAACAACATTGTATTTTTTATTCAATAGGAGCGTGGGCATGCGTTGATTTTTAATGGTTTTTAAATCTATGCGCCACATACATCGTTTTTGTATTCAATTCTCAGAGCGAGTTGCTCGTTGAGATTGGCCAAAGCTTCCTGTTCAAGAATAGAATCAGGAGTTCCCTCTGCCACGACAGCCGCCGCACCGAGGGATGTGCGGTTCCCGACTTTAACAAGAAAACTTATGGAGTTCGATTCCCTGCTCATGCGGAGAAGGGGGCCAAAGTATTTAGTTGCGTCCTCAATGGTTTTGAATGGCAGGTCAGTAATTTTCAACATGCCTAGAATATACATCCGTTTGTTCGCGCAGTCAATAAAAAAGAATAAAATGGGCGGATTAAAAATAAAAATAGATGTAACATCCTGCCGCTCAGCTATTTATAATATATGTGAGAATTTTATTGGAAAAAACTGTTGACGGCGCGGCAAAGTCGCCGTATGATGGTGCTTCAATCGAAACACTAACCAACCAACAACCAATACAAATCACATGATTATTCAGACCAACACGATCAAGGCGCACTTCGACAGTGCTGAGAATTTTGACTCCATCGAAGTCGGATTCGATAAGAGCAGCATCGCCCACTTCTTCCGCATGGTCGCCAATCTCTATACTGATCCTGTCACGGCAGTTCTCAGGGAGCTTGGCGCAAACTGTGTGGACGCTATCAAGGAAGCTGGAGAAGAGGGCATCAAAGCTGGATGGGAACTCCATCTTCCGACTCGCTTCTGCCCAACTGTCAAGTTTATCGACAACGGCGTGGGCATTTCTGAGGATCGGATGCGTTCCATCTATTCCGTCATCGGCGGTTCAAGCAAGCGTGGTGACGCAGAGCAGATTGGTGGTTTCGGCGTTGGCCGTCTTTCCCTCTTCTCTCTGGTCAATACCTGCAACGTGATCTCCCGCTACAACGGCGTGGAAACCCGCTATTTTATTCATATTCAGCCAAACGGTCTGCCCGATATTAAAACTATTAGTGCAGTCTCCACCAAAAAGCGTAATGGTGTCGAGGTCAGCTTCGACGTTCAAGAGCAGCATATTAATGATTTTAATCAAAAGTATCTCTCTGTCTATCACTATTTCACGCACCGTCCTCGTATCGTATTGGGCAACGAGCCTGTCGCCAATGTGCCTTGGGTCAAAGAGCCTGAGTCGGACGTTAAAGGAAACGACTGGACTATCCGCAAAGGAAATTCCATTATCGTAATGGGCGGCATACAGTATGCTTTGCCTCAGACTATGATCGAATCTGGCAAGCTGGCTAAGTTTGCTGCGATGACCAAGTATGGAGTCGTTATCTTTGATAACATTGGAGAATATTCCATTACTCCTAGCCGCGAGGCTATCCAGTTTGATGACATGACTGTGGCGCGGCTCTATAAGCGTTTCGATGCTATCCTCAATTCCCTTGTCCCGCTTGTGGAGAAGAAAATTGCGGGGGCTACGAACCTCATGGAAGCGAAAAGGATGCTGCGTAGCATCAAGAGCAATATGTCCTTCATCGGTTCCCTGTCGGTTGTCGTTAAGGGAGTAACCATTGACGATAAGCCGATTGATACCTCATGGATTGGCAAGCGCACCAATATCATTCAAGCATTGTATAAGCAACGCTATTACCGTAAGAAAGTGTCGCGTGAGGATACTCCCCACATTATCGACATTAACTCTGAGTCTATCGTTGTTCTTAACGATTTGAAAAGGGGTTTCGTTTCCCGCTTCACTGAGTTTGCGGCTAAGAATTATACCAGTCATGGCTCGTTCGTTGGTTACTTCATTGACCCTGCGGCGGAAAATGAGTTTCGCGCTCAGACCAAATGGTTCGGTGCGATTCCAAAGGCTAGTGACGTTCTTCCTAAGATCGTTTCTACCTCTGGACGAACCTCCAATTCGCGTAGCTATTTGAAGTCGCTATTCCAATACAATGGAAGCAGCTATGGCCGTTCTTCCGAAATGGTGAAGGAGGTCGATGCTAAGAATCTGCCAGTGGGATGTGAGCTTATCATCTTCCCTATCTTCAATGCGTTGTGCCGCGATCTTAACCTGCGCTATTTCACTGAGAGGTTTGCAACGGTAATGGATGCCAAGCAGTATTATCCTATCTTTGCACATAAGAGTGTCATCGACTCCATTGATACGGAGGAGGTATCCAAGGAACTTGGCCGCAAAGCTCATAAGTTCGATGATTGGGCCAGTAAGAATTATGGCAAGCTGATTAAGGCTTCCCGTATTCGGATTGATCTCGGTCATGTATTGAACGCGCTTTATACTAACCGCACCAACATTACTACGGTATTCCCTGCCAGCTTGAGCAAAGGCCAGAAGGCTAAGTTCATATCGAAGGGTAATGGGTGCTATTATGCTGAACCTCGCGTGTCCCGCTCGGACTATGTGAATATCGTCAATCTGCTATTCGGCCTCAAGATCACTCAGAAGTCATCTAACCGCATGGCAAAACTTGTGGAGCAGCTTTACACCGCTTCGCTTGTGAGGTTCCCTCTGCTCAAGTTCATTGACTGGCACAGCAAGGTTGACAAGAAGGAACTCTGCGATTACATCAACATGGTCGAGGCGGAAAAAAAAGCCCAAAAAAATCCTTGACCCCAACAACAAAGTAGATTATATTCTAATCATAGGCGAGAGTTCAATCCTCAAGCCGCAAACCAAACCAAACCAAACAAACCATAAAAAAAGTTATGAATACCAAGAACCAAAACACTCCAATCGGCAAGTTCTGCTCTACCAACGAAATCGTTCTGATTTTCGCGGATAAGACTGTGACCTGCAATTCATCCAACCCCCGCTTCGCAGACGTTCGGCGTCTGGTGACGCAGGAAAAGTATGACGAGGCGGTTGCCCTCGCCAATACTGCCAATCAGGTCAACGAGGCTTTTGCTGGCACTTCTGTCGAAGTTCGAGGAAATCAAGTGTTCCACAATGGTCAGCCCATCCACAATGTTGTCGTGGATCGGATTCTGGCGGCTGTTCGGGATCGCGTGAACGCTACGCCAATCGTGCGCTTTTTGGAGCGCGTTCTGCTCAACCCAAGCTATACTGCGGTGCAGGAACTCTACCTCTTTCTGGAGTGCAACAGCATCCCGCTGACTGAGGACGGTCACTTCCTCGCATGGAAGAAGGTTCGCCATGATTTCCGCGACATTTACACTGGCAAGCTGGACTATTCCCCTGGGAAGACTGTCACGATGCCGCGCAACGAGGTCGATGAGAACCGTGAGCGCACCTGCTCTCAGGGTCTGCATTGTGCAGGATGGTCGTATCTCCCCTGCTACGGAAGCTCTGGAAGCTCTGACCGTATCGTGATCGTCAAGGTCGATCCAGCAGACGTTGTTTCGGTTCCTTCCGATTACAAGAACGCAAAGATGCGTTGCGCTAAGATGGTTGTCCTCCGCGAGTATACGGATCGCAACGTCGAGGCTGCGGAGTTTTCCAAGAATATCGTCGGTGCTACTGGCGAAATTTTCGAGGAAGATGATGTAGATGAGGATATTTGGAATGATGGATATGAAAAGGGCGTGGCTGATGCCCTCTCTGGTCGGTATTACAATCCAAATTCGGATGACGAGTCCTACTGCGAGGGATACGACGAGGGATACGAGGACTATAGCGGATATTAATTGTGGTTAGGTAGTGGTGAGGAACGGGGCGGTGGCGAGTGGTTGCGCTGCCGCCCCAACTCCTTTTAACTTGACAACCAAACCAACCAAGAATAGTATACCGTACCTATCTCATGAAACCTCCGTACCTGAACAAACAAAATTCGTCCATTCCTTCCCTGTCAGACAAAGTCGGCTATGTAATCGCAATGATTATTTGGATCGCTTTCTGCATCTTGGAAATGGCTTTCGGTACCAATAAGTGAAACGTTCACTTGACTTAAGAATAAAAAAGGATTAAAAATCTACAATCATGTCTACAAAAACACGAGGACGCACAAAGGGATCAGTCAGCTTCATGCAAGTGGACCTTTCTGAATTAAATCGAGTCTTGCGTCCAGACGCTAAGGTCATCATCAGTTTAAAATACGCCACTCTGGTCGGCCTACAGGGCAAGCCAGTCGGTGGAGACATGACCGTCTACCAGCACTGCGTACACTCTGGGGCTCTCGGCGTAGAGCTAAGCAAGTTCGAAGACGATGAAGCCTCACCAAAAAAGAAAGAGGATAAAAACGAGGATTCTGATGACGACGCCATCCCCTTGCAGGCGAATTTAATTGCTTGGGAGGAATAAAAAGAGTTGCATTTTATTCAAAATACCTGTATAAAGTAACTGTACAGGGTGACAGGAACATAGTGTCAGCTATCAAAAAGAGAAGCCCGAGAAGCCAGCATTAAAGTTTACACTTGACATTCCTCTCAACCTCACTATAATCAAAACAATGAATCACACATTCACTCTCAAAAAAGGCCTCGAAGTTCAAC
>Ga0114938_1001581_pt1 | contig 15229 bp, 10 predicted proteins | sample AshMeaBigSpring_FD_88675 | JGI IMG/M metagenome (GOLD analysis project Ga0114938, IMG submission 88675) | Groundwater microbial communities from Big Spring, Nevada to study Microbial Dark Matter (Phase II) - Ash Meadows Big Spring | ecosystem: Environmental > Aquatic > Deep subsurface >...
TCCTGCAATGGGACGAGAGCTTCGACGTCGGCTCCGACACGCTGACCGGCGTGAACGACGCGGACTATCAGCCGCCATTCGCCCTCACTGCCAAACTCAACAAGCTGACGATCAAAGTGGATCGCCCGCAGCTCTCGCCCGCGGACATCAAAAAACTCGAAGAGGGGATGAAGCAGGCAGCCGACGCCAAATAACAGAGTCGTTTCGTTCGTGAACCGTGCGGGCCGCTTCGCCAGGAGCGGCCCGCGACTTCACCAGCGAAGCGACAGCCAAGCGACACCAAACCAGATAGAAAGGGAACAAAACATGAAAACAAACCGACCCATCCTTCTGAGCGGGATGTTCGCAGCCGCCGTGATGGCGGTCGCGCATTCGGCGCAGGCTCAAGAAGTGCAAACCACCGGCGCGCCCGGTTCACCGCACGCCACCACCACGATCAGCGGCAAACAACTTCCGCCGCCTGATCCGAAGTTTGGCGGCGTGATCAAGGAGAAGGCCACGGAGTCCACGCCGTGGTGGTCGCCAACAGTGGTGCCACCAAAAGGTGCGCCCAATGTGCTGCTCATCATGACTGACGACGACGGCTTTGGCTCGCCGAGCACGTTTGGGGGTGTCATCCCCACACCGGCCCTGGACCGCATCGCGAAGAATGGGCTGCGTTACACGAATTTCCACTCGACCTCGCTCTGCTCGCCGACCCGCGCGGCCTTGATCACGGGGCGCAATCACCACTCGGCCGGCTTCGGCGTGGTGGGTGAAATCGCGACGGGCTATCCGGGTTACGACTCCATCATCGTCAAGGCGAAGGGCACCATCGGCACGATCCTCAAGGAGAACGGCTACGCGACCTCGTGGTTTGGCAAGAATCACAACACGCCTTTCTATCAGGCGACCCAGGCCGGACCCTTCGACCAGTGGCCGGTCGGCATGGGCTTCGAGTACTTCTATGGCTTCGTCGGCGGCGACGCCAGCCAGTGGCAGCCGAACCTCTTCCGTAACACCACGGCGATCTATCCCTTCGAGGGCAAACCGGCGGGCACCTGGAACCTGACCACGGCCATGGCCGACGAGGCGATCGACTACATGAAGCGGCTCAAGGAAGTCGCTCCGGGAAAGCCGTGGCTGGTCTATTACGTGCCCGGCGGTACCCACGCCCCGCATCACCCGACGAAAGAATGGATCGACAAGATCAGCGCCATGCATCTCTTCGACGACGGCTGGGAAAAGCTGCGCGAGACCATCTTCGCCAACCAGAAGAAGCTCGGCATCATGCCCGCGAACGCACAACTCACGCCGTGGCCGGATGGGCAGGATATTTACGGCGGCGCGAAGCTGCCCAAGTGGGACTCGCTCGACTGGGAGCAGAAGAAGCTCTTCATCAAGCAGGCGGATGTCTATGGGGCCTATCAGGCCTACACCGACCACGAGATCGGCCGCGTCATCCAGTCCGTCGAAGACTTGGGCCAGCTCGACAACACGCTGATCATCTACATCAGCGGCGACAACGGCGCGAGCCCCGAAGGGATGGTCAACGGGACGCCAAATGAGTTCACGACCTTCAACGGCATTGAAGTGCCGGTGAAGGATCAGTTCCTCTGGTATCCGTTCTGGGGCTCCGAGCGGACCTTTCCGCACTTCTCGGCCGCCTGGGCGTGGGCTTTCAACACGCCGTTCAAATGGTGCAAGCAGGTGGCCTCGCACTTCGGCGGGACGGCCCAGGGCATGGCCGTGTCGTGGCCCGGCCACATCAAGGACGTGGGTGGCATCCGCACGCAGTTCCATCACATCATTGACATCGTGCCGACCATTCTCGAGGCGACCGGCATCCCGGCACCGGAGACGATCAACGGCATCCCGCAGGACCCCATCGAAGGCACAAGCATGGTTTACACATGGGACAAGGCGAACGCCAACGCGCCGACCAAACGCACCACGCAATACTTCGAGATGCTCGGAAACCGCGCCATTTATCACGAAGGCTGGGTGGCCTGCACCACCCCGGCGACGACCCCGTGGGAACTGTCCACGAAGCCGGCGCCCGACGTGATCACTGGCTACAAGTGGGAACTCTACAACGTCGCGGAAGATCCCACCGAGTCGAATGACCTCGCGGCGAAGATGCCCGACAAGCTCAAGCAGATGCAGGGCATCTTCTATCTGGAAGCGGCGAAACATAACGTGCTGCCGCTCGATAACTCCTCGCTCACCCGCTGGAACGCACCGCGCCCGAACCTCACGGGCGGACGAACGGAATTCACCTATTCGGGACCCATCTCCGGCATCCCGAACAGTGGTGCGCCAAACATCCTGAACAAGTCCTTCAGCATCACCGCCGAGGTCACGATTCCCGAAGGCGGCGCGGAAGGCATGATCGTCACCGACGGCGGACGCTTCGGCGGATACGGACTTTTTCTGAGCAAAGGTGAGTTCGGTTTTGGTCGGGGCAAGGTCGTTTTCCTCTACAACCTGCTCGACCTCAAACGGACGGTGTGGGAAGGCCCCGAGCTGGAGGCTGGCACACACACCATCCGCTTCGATTACACGGTGGACGAACCAGGCTTGGGAAAAAGCGGGAAGGGCGTGCTCTACGTGGACGATCAGGAAGTGGCGAAGAACTCCCTGGCACACGGCACCCCGATCACGTTCCCGGAAGACGAGACCTTCGACATCGGCAGCGACACCCGCACCGGCGTCGCGCTGCTTGAATATCGCTACGATTCCCCGTTCAAGTTTACCGGCACGATCGACAAGCTGATCGTCCGGCTGAAGCCGGAGCCCACAAAATAGCCCGCGATGAAACATGTGCTCACCGTCGCCGCAGTCCTCGAAATCGCCACCGGGCTGGCGTTGCTGATTGTGCCGTCGGTCGTCGGGCGGTTGTTGCTCGGCGAGGAGCTGACCGGCGTCGCCATACCGGTAGCGCGCGTGTTCGGCATCGCCCTGATTGCGCTGGGATTCGCCTGCTGGCCGGGCCCGCCGCTGGTCGGCATGTTGACCTACAGCGCGGCCGTCACGCTGTATCTCGGCTACGTCGCCATTCGAGGCCAATGGGCCGGACCGCTCTTGTGGCCCGCCGTGGCGTTGCACGCGCTTCTGACGCTGTTGCTGGCGCGCTCCTGGATGGCGAAGCTAAAGACAGACAAGGAGCAAAAAACAAAGTTTCCGATGAACCCGCGCTTAGATCGTGAGTAACCGTTCACGGGCCGGGGACTGGCTCATTTTCCCGGCGAATTCAAGAGAGGTGTCTCGTGCTGTTGGGTGGTTGCCGAACGTGGTTCCCGGGAAAATGTGCCTGTCCCCCTCTCTTAGCCCTTCAACCATCTAGCACTAACACAACCAACACGACCAACCATGACCAAACACACCATCCTCACGTGCGTGGCCATCGCGGCCTTATTCTGCGGCTCCCTTAACCTCTTCGCCCAGGATCGCTAGTCGATCCCGGCCGACCCGCAACTCAAGTATTCCACGCCTATCGCGTCTGGCGTAGCCGTCCCCGACAAGCTCGAAACATCCATCGGTCAACTCAATCTGAACTACGGTTATCCCGACGATGCGACCACGCAGAAAATCTATGACAACCTGGATGCCTCGCGCGCGTTGCAGGCCTATCTGCTCGCCCTCCCGATCGGGAAGGCAAATGGGGAGAGGGCAAACGGGGACATCCAGCTACAAACGTGTTATATTGACGCTGCTGGATGGATTTCGTGGATGGCTGTCCCCGTCCTCCCCCCATCCTCCCCATCGGCCGCCGTGACCACTGATGAAGACACCTTGCCGGCGCAGTGTAGGAAAAACGGGTAGCAAATCTGGAGTTGATCAGCACGGCGCGTATACTCGAAAAGCCGCCACAGCGCCCAACCTTCGTTAGCGAGGTGTATAACTTTTGTTGCCGGGAAAGGAGTGAGGTGCTCTACGGGTGGCGGACACGGAGGAGCATAGTTGTTAGGCCGCTGGAAAAAAGTTTCCAGCATGGCGAAGCGATACGACAAGGAGTTTCGTTTGGGCGCGGCTCGGCTGGTGGTGGAGCAAGGATATTCGCAGGCCGAGGCCGCGCGGCGATTGGGAGTCACGGCGACGTCCATCAAGGGCTGGATTGACCAGTTCCGCGCGACAGGAGAACTACGGCCGGCGGGCGAAGTCGTGCCCGAAGCGGAGGAACTCAAAGCGCTCCGCAAGGCGAACAGTCGCTTGCAGCTTGAGGTCGAGATCTTAAAAAAAGCGGCGGCGTACTTCGCGAAGGAGTCGCTGTGAAGTATGCCTGGATCCGCGCCCACCGCGACTCGTACCCGGTGAAGATCATGTGCCAGGTGTTGGAAGTCAGCGCGAGCGGCTATTACGATTCGCTCCAGCAGACATCCAGCCCCAGACAACAACGTCGAGAGCAGATCGCCTCGGCGGCTGAGGCCGCGTACCGCGGCAGTCATTGCATCTATGGCTATCGCAAGGTTCACGACGATCTGCAAGAGCGGAAAGTCGAATGCTGCCGCGAGACAGTGCGCCGTGTGCTCCGGGAAAAAGGCCTGTTCTCCCGAGTGAAACGCCAATTCGTGGTCACCACGGATTCGCGACACGAGCAGCCGGTAGCGGCCAACGTGCTGAATCGAGATTTCCTGGCTGATGCGCCAGACCAGAAGTGGTCCGGCGATATCACCTACATTGCCACGCGGCAAGGATGGTTGTACTTGGCGGTGGTGATGGACTTGTTCTCTCGGAAGATCGTGGGATGGTCGACCTCGGCGTCCTTGCAGGCCACGCTGGTGCTCGACGCGTTGGGCATGGCCTTGCGACGTCGCTCGCCCCAGGCGGGCCTGGTCCATCATAGCGATCGTGGCTGCCAATATGCGGCGGACGAATTTCAAGGACTGCTCGCCGATCACGGCATCCTGTGCAGCATGAGCCGGAAAGGAAACTGCTGGGACAACGCCCCCACCGAGAGCTTCTTCGGCAAGCTCAAGGTCGAATGGGTTCACGGGGTCGAGTACGCCGACCACGACGAGGCGAATCGACATCTGTTTGAGTACATCGAAGTGTTTTACAATCGCAAACGAAAACACGCCGCGCTCGGCTACCAGAGTCCCGCGGCGTTCGAGAACATGTTTTACGTTCAATCCCTCATAGAAGCGGCCTAACAACTATGCTCCTCCGTGTCCGCCGCCCGTAGAGCACCTCAGAGCTGCCGGGAAATGTGAAGCAAATCGGTTAAGCAACGAGATGACAAACTTTCCAAAGGGAGTGCCAAGCGGGTAGGGAAACGAAACTCAACAACAAGCGTTGGAATCCAGGAGAAGACGAAACATGAAACACCTGACACAAAAACCGGTCGCTTACGGCCTGGGAGTGCTGGCCGCCGCGGCGGCGCTATGGGGCGCGGTCGTCCCTGCGCATGCGCAGGGCAAGAAGCCGAACATCCTCGTCATTTGGGGCGACGACATCGGCAACTGGAACATCAGCCACAACAGCCGGGGGATGATGGGCTACCAGACGCCGAACATTGACCGCATCGCCAAGGAAGGCGTGGCGTTCACCGACTTCTATGCGCAGCAAAGTTGCACGGCGGGTCGCGCGGCCTTCATTGGCGGCTCTGTTCCCCTGCGTAACGGCATGTTGAAGGTCGGCCTGCCCGGCGCGAAGGAAGGTTGGCAGATGACCGACGTCACTATGGCGACAGTCCTCAAGAGCCAGGGTTACGCCACCGGCCAGTTCGGCAAGAATCACCAAGGCGACCGCGACGAGCATCTGCCCACGATGCACGGCTTCGACGAGTTCCTCGGCAACCTCTATCACCTCAATGCGGAAGAGGAGCCGGAGAATTTGGACTACCCGAAGAACCCCGAGTTCCGAAAGAAATACGGCCCGCGCGGTGTGCTCAAGTGCAAGGCCGACGGCAAGGGTGGCCAGACCATCGAGAACACCGGCCCGCTCACCAAGAAACGCATGGAGACCATTGACGATGAAACCGTCGCTGCGGCGAAGGAGTTCATCACCCGTCAGTCCAAGGCCGGACAGCCGTTCTTCTGCTGGTGGAATGGCACGCGGATGCACTTCCGCACGCATGTGAAGGCGGAGCATCGCGGCATCTCCGGGCAGGACGAATACAGCGACGGCATGGTCGAGCATGACCTGCACGTCGGCGAGTTGCTCAAGGTGATTGACGACCTCGGCCTCGCCGACAACACCATCGTCCAGTATTCCACCGACAACGGTGTGCATTACAACTCCTGGCCCGATGCCGGATCCACGCAGTTCCGCAGTGAGAAGAATACGAACTGGGAAGGTGCCTACCGCGTGCCTTGCTTCATCAAATGGCCCGGCCATTTCCCGGCGGGCACGACGGTCAATGGCATCGTCGCGCACGAAGACTGGCTGACCACCTTTGCCGCCGCCGCCGGCGCGCCGGACATCAAGGAAAAGCTCCTCAAGGGCGTGGAACTCAATGGACGCACCTACAAGAACCACCTCGATGGCTACAACATGCTCGACTACCTCAGCGGCAAGACGAAGGAGTCGCCGCGCAAGGAGTTCATCTATGTGAACGACATCGGCGAGATCGTCGCCGCCCGCTACGGAGACTGGAAGATCACGTTCATGGAAAACCGGGCCGAGACGATTGCCCTCTGGCGCGAGCCGTTCGTCGAGCTGCGCGCCCCACTGCTCTTCAACCTGCGCCGCGATCCGTTCGAGAAGGCCCAACACAACTCGAACACCTACAACGATTGGTGGGTCGATCGCGTTTTCGTCATCGTGCCGATCACCGACGTCGTCGGTCAGTTCCTTCTGACCTTCAAGGACTACCCGGCCAGCCAGACGGCGGGTTCGTTCAACCTGACGAAGATGCAGAAGCAGATCGAGGAGATGAGCAAGGGCAGCAAGTAAATCTCACGTTTCGATTGTGATACACGCGGGCCGCCTCTCATGGGGCGGCCCGCGACTTCACCAGCGAAGCAATACGTTCGTTAACAACAAAAGCGAAAGCAATGAATACCAAACCCAAACAAAACTACATCGCTACCGCGCTCCTCGCTGCGGTCGCTTTCACAACAACCATCACCCGCGCCGACGACCCGTTGCCGTCATGGAACGACGGCCCGGCGAAGAAATCCATCCTCGCTTTTGTTGAGAAGGTGACGAAACCCGGCTCGCCCGACTTTGTGCCCGTGCCTGAGCGCATCGCCATGTACGACAACGACGGCACGCTCTGGAGCGAACAGCCGGTGCCGGTGCAGTTTTACTTCGTGGCCGACCGCGTGAAGGCGCTCGCACCGCAGCATCCTGAGTGGAAGAGCAAGGAACCGTTCGCCTCGATCCTGAAGGGCGATGTGAAAGCTGCGCTCGAAGGGGGCGACCACGGGCTGATGGAACTCTTCATGGCCACGCACACCGGCATGACCACCGACGAGTTCGCGCAGCTCGTGAAGGACTGGATCGCCACCGCGAAGCATCCGACGACCGGCAAGCGATTCCTCGACATGACCTATCAGCCGATGCTCGAAGTGCTCGCCTATCTGCGCGCGAACGGCTTCAAGAACTTCATCGTCTCCGGCGGCGGCATCGAGTTCATGCGCGTGTGGACAGAGCAGGCTTACGGCATCCCGCCGGAACAGGTCATCGGCAGCAGCATGAAGACGAAGTTTGAATTGCGCGACGGCAAGGCGGTGCTCGTGCGTCTGCCGCAGTTGAACTTCAACGACGACAAAGCCGACAAGCCCGTCGGCATCAACCAGCACATCGGCCGCCGTCCCATCGCCGCGTTCGGCAACTCCGTGGGCGACCAGCAAATGCTGGAATACACGCAGGGCGGCAGCGGCACGCGGTTCGAGCTACTCGTGCTGCACGACGATGCCACACGCGAATTTGCCTACGGTCCCGCGCGCGGACTGCCGGACGTCAAATACGGTTACTTCACCCCCGCGCTGGAAGACCATGCGAAGAAAGACGGCTGGACCGTCGTCAGCATGAAGAACGATTGGAAGTCCGTCTTTCCCGCTGCGCAGTCCGAGATCACCGCCATCGACATCCTGTTGCAGCCGGACGCCACGATGCTCAAACATTCCGCCGCCAACAATGCCCGACTGCTCAAAGTCTTTCCGAAAGGTTTCGCTCTGGACGCGACGCACACACCGCACATCACGATGTTGCAGTGCTTTGTCCGCACGGCTGACCTGGAGAAACTCTACGCCGCCGAAGAAAAAGTGTTCGCCGCCGCCAACGTACACGCGATGAAGCTGGAGGCGTTCAAATACTACCACGCCCCGGCCGGCGCGACAGGTGTCGCTGGCATCTGCGCGAAGCCGACGCCGGCAATCCTCAAGCTGCAAGTTGACATCATTGCCGCCGCCAAGCCGTTCATGGTGCAAACCGGCCTCATCGGAGCCTTCACCGCCCCGCACGAAGATCCCGCCATCGACGCGGCCATCATCCAATATGTGTCACCTTTCCTGCCGAAGATGTCCGGCGAGAACTTCAACCCGCACGTCAGCACCGGCGTCGCGCCGAAGGAGTACCTCGACAAGATGCTCGCCGAACCGTTTGAGAACTTCACCTTCTCGCCCGCCGGCGCAGCCGTTTACCAACTTGGCCCGTTCGGCACGGCCGCGAAGAAACTCAAAGCCTGGGATTTGAAACCTTGAGGCACCATTGCCAGCGACCGGGTCAACCCCTCGGCAAGCCCGTCGCCGTCCATCAGTTCATCGGCCGCCGACCCATCGCCGCGTTCGGCAACTCCGACGGCGACCAGGCCATGCTGCAATACACCACGATCAACAACCCGCGCCCCAGTTTCGGCCTGATCGTCCACCATACTGACGGCGAACGCGAATACGCCTACGGCCGAGAAGCGTCCCGTCCCTGGTGAAATGCAAGGCCGCACGCACCGCGACTCCAGCGGCGGAGGCGGGTTAATCGGTCCCGGCGACGTGCAGTGGATGACCGCCGCGTCGGGGCTGGTGCATGAGGAAATGCACTCGCAAGAGTTCACGCGCCGCGGCGGCACGCTGGAGATGGTTCAGCTTTGGGTGAACCTGCCCGCGAAAGGCAAGTCCGCGCCGCCCGGCTATCAAACGCTGCTCGCGGCCGACATCCCCAACGTCTCGTTGCTGGACAACGGCGGCACGGTGCGAGTCATCGCCGGCGAGTTTCTCGGCACGAAATGTCCGGCCCGCACGTGTACGCCGATCAATCTCTGGGACATGCAGCTTCTCGCCGGAGATGCCGTCGAACTTCCACTGCCCGATAACAGCACCACCGCGCTGCTGGTGCTGCGCGGACAAGTCGCGCTGACCGATGGCCGAATCGCCCGCGCCGGCCTCAGTATCGCACTCAACGCCGTCGCTGACTCGACGCTGCTGTTACTCAACGGCGAACCGATTCCAGAACCGATCGTCGGACACGGCCCGTTCGTGATGAACACTCGCGAAGAAATCGTCCGCGCGTTCGAGGACTTTCAACAAGGCCGCATGGGCACGCTGCCCCCGATGTGACATTTCAAGCAACTCCAACTCAGATACCTATTTATTGTGGATGATTCGGTACTTGAGTAATCTAAAGTCGCACTTTAGAATTCTCATTCATGAAATACATCCATCGAGAACTGGAAAGGCAGATGTTGCAGGCCGTCCGCCACTTTCCCGCCGTGGTCTTGACTGGCCCTCGCCGGGCAGGCAAGACGATGCTGCTGCGCCGGCTCTTTCCCAATGTCAGCTATTTCCTGCTCGAAGACCCGGACGTGGTGGCGCGGCTCCGGGCCGACCCGCAGGGATTCCTCGACGCCGTGAAGACGCCCGCGATTCTCGACGAAGTGCAGCACGTGCCGGAGGTGTTCGCGTTCGTCCGTTCGCGGATCGATCGCCAGCCGCGTCGCAAGGGCCAGTGGCTGCTCACCGGTTCACAGGAAGCGCCGCTGATGCAGGGCGTTACTGAATCCATGGCCGGGCGCGCGGCCGTCCTGCAACTGCTTCCCTTCTCGACCCGCGAGACGCCGAAAGTGACGCTGCTGCGCGGGGGTTATCCCGAGGCGGTGGCGAGTCCGGGCGCGGCGCGGTTGTGGTTCAGTTCCTATTTGCAGACCTATCTGGAGCGGGATGTCCGCGCGGTCACGGCGGTAAAAGACCTCGCGACGTTTCGCCGTTTTCTCGCGCTGGTGGCCAGCCGCCATGGGCAGATGCTGAACAAGACCGATCTGGCCTCGCCGCTGGGCGTGAGCGTGCCGACGATTGCGCAATGGCTTGGTGTGCTGGAGACGACCGCCCAGATGCTGATCGTCCCGCCGTTTTACGAGAACCTCGGCAAGCGCTTGGTCAAATCGCCCAAGGTGTTTCTCGCCGATTCGGGTCTCGCCTGTCACTTGCTGGGGATCGAATCGGTCGCCGAACTGGCGAAATCTCCATTCCTCGGCGCGCTCTTTGAGGGTTTCATCGCGGCGGAAATCACCAAGGCCCAGGTCAATCGCGGCCAGCGGCCCGAGATCTACTTCTTTCGCGACGAGCAGGGCCTCGAGGTGGACTTTCTGGTGCCGGGGACGGGTGGCTCCATTTCGCTGGTGGAATGCAAGGCCGCACGCACCGTCACGCCAGCCATGGCGGCGCCGATGCAACGGCTGGCCGAAGCGTTCAGGAAGAAGCGCCCGAGCGGCACGCGCGTGGAAATGTCCCTCGTTCACCAGGCCCCGAAAACCCCGGTCGCAACCACGGCGGTCGCTCCCGGCGTCCGGGCCTGGGCCTGGCAGGAATTCGTCGGCCGACTATAGTCAACGCGATCGGCGCTGCAATTCGCCAGTTGCTCCTCGGTGTGGGTCGCGTTAAGTTCGCACCGCTGACCCGCTGCCGCGTTCAGCGATTCCGACGGCGAACTTGAAATGTTACTACACACAACCGCCGGCAGCGGTCCGCAATTCTGCCTTTACGGCCACCGTGCTCGCTGCCCCTGCAACGAGCGAAACAACCAGAGCGATCAACCAACGAAAGGACAGAACAACGAAAATGAAAACCACAATCGTGGTTGCCGTACTCGGCCTCGCACTCGGCGCGGCCATCACGCTGCCGGCAGGGGCGCAAACAGTCCTGCCCCGGCCGGAACAACCCTTTGGCGGCAAAATCGGTCGCACGGTCAAGGACTCCGTTAAAGATTTCCCCAAGATGGTCGAGGCTCCCAAAGGCGCGCCGAACATTCTGGTGATTCTTACCGATGACGTGGGATTTGGCGCATCGTCCACGTTTGGCGGGCCGATTCCGACCGTGACGATGGATCGGCTGGCGAAGAACGGTCTGCGCTACAATCAGTTTCACACCACGGCGCTGTGCTCGCCCACGCGCGCAGCGTTGCTGTCCGGGCGCAATCATCACAGCGCCAGCACCGGCATCATCATGGAACTGGCCACGGGCTTTCCCGGCTACAACTCGCTGATGTCGAAAAGCTGCGGCACGTTTGCCGAGATACTCAAGCAGAACGGTTACAACACCTCCTGGTATGGCAAGAACCACAACGTGCCCGACTGGCAGACGAGCCAGGCCGGGCCGTTCGACCTGTGGCCGACCGGGCTGGGGTTTGAATACTTCTACGGCTTCATCGGCGGCGACACGAGCCAGTGGAATCCGGCGCTCTTCGAGGGGACGAAGCCCATCGAGCCGCCGCACGACGCCAAGCCCGTAAAAGGTGTCAGGTACCGAATTGGTTGACTGGGAAATCTGAAGTTGCTGAAATGCCCGGCAAAGGCCTGGGCACGCACCACAATTGTGATTGTAAAACTACCCACTTGACCATAACGGTACCTGACACCTTTTCTAGCCTGGGAAATCTGAAGTTGCTGAAATGCCCAGCAAAGGCCTGGGCAGGCACCATAATTGTGATTGTCAGACTACCCACTTGACCATAACGGTACCTGACACCTTTTCTAGCCCTTGTCAATTAGCCGTGGACAGACCACTAGCGGAACCAGTGAGACGGCAAGACGTGACATGGAAGGGGCGACACGTGGCGAAAGCCCCGAAGCAACGGCTGAGGATGATAGCAAGGCTAACGTGTTGTCGATTAGCACGTTAGGCGATGCACGGCCGGACGTGGCAAGACGTGGCAAAAGTAGGCCCGGCAGGATTCGAACCTGCGACCAAGGGATTATGAGTCCCCTGCTCTGACCGCTGAGCTACGGGCCCGAGTGCTGGCTGGAAGAGAGGCGGGTGCCTTGTCAGCAGCGAATTCTGGGGCAGGTCGGCCGGATCCAGCCGTGCCCACCCTCTTCGTTATACCGCGCGAACTCGTGCGTCGTGGATGCCGCGGTTAGACCGCGCACGCCCTGGCGTGCGCGGTCTCGCGGGCTACTCCACCGTGACGCTCTTGGCCAGGTTGCGGGGCTTGTCGACATCGCAGCCGCGGAGCAGGGCGATGTGGTAGGCCAGCAGCTGCAAGGGCACGATCGTAACGATCGGCGTGAGGAACTCCTCGACCCGCGGCACATAGATCACGTCGTCGGCCAGTTCGGCGACCTGCGTGTCGCCCTGGCAGACGACGGCGATCACCGGACCACCGCGGGCCTTGATCTCCTGCAGGTTGGCGATCACCTTTTCGTAGACGGTGCTGTGCGGCACCACGAACACGCTGGGCGTGTGCTGGTCGACCAGGGCGATCGGCCCGTGCTTCATTTCCGCGGCGGGGTAGCCCTCGGCGTGGATGTAGCTGATCTCCTTCAGCTTCAGGGCGCCCTCCAGGGCGGTGGGAAAGTTGTACTGCCGGCCGAGGTAGAGGAAGTTGTCGGCGTGGGCGTACTTCTCGGCGATCCGCTGGACGTCGCGATTCGACTCCAGGGCCTGGGAGACCCGGTCCGGCAGCTGCTGGAGGGCCGTGATGATTCGGCGGCCCGCGTCGTAGCTCAGGTGCCGCAGCCGGCCGAAGTGGAGGGCCAGCATGCTGAGCACAGCCAGTTGGGCGGTGTAGGCCTTGGTCGAGGCGACGCCGATCTCCGGCCCGGCATGGAGGTAGATGCCGCCGTCGGCCTCCTGGGCGATCGTGCTGCCCACCACGTTGCAGATCGCCAGCGTGGGGTGCCCCTTGCGTTTGATTTCGCGGAGGGCGGCGAGGGTGTCGGCCGTTTCGCCGCTCTGGGTGATCGCGAACAGGATCGTGTCGTGGTCCAGCGGCGGGTTGCGATAGCGCAGCTCACTGGCGTACTCCACCTCCACCGGCAGGCGGGCGAACTCCTCCAGCAGGTACTCGCCGACGAGGGCCGCGTGCCAGCTGGTGCCGCAGGCAGTCAGGATCACGCGGTTGGCGCGGCGCAGCTGCCGCGGCGTCAGGTTCAACCCGCCGAAGATCGCGGTGGCGTTGTCCGCGCACAACCGCCCGCGCATCGTGTCTTCGAGCGTCTGCGGCTGCTCGAAGATCTCCTTCAGCATGTAGTGCGGGTACTGGTCGAGCGACACGGCCTCGCTGGCGATTTCGACCACATGCACATGGTGTTTCACGTGCCCCTCGTCGCGATGGGTTACGCGGAGCGAGTCGGCCGTGACGACCGCCAGCTGGTGGTCCGAGAGATAGACGATGCGGTCGGTGTAACCGGCCAGCGGCGCGGCGTCGCTGGCCACGAAGTGTTCCCCCGCGCCGACGCCCACCACCAGGGGGCTGCCGAGCCGGGCGGCAATCATCACGCCCGGATGGTCGCGGAAGACGACCGCCAGGCCGTAGGTTCCCCGCAGCTGGGCCAGGGCAGCGCTGACCGCGGCCACCAGCGGCTCGTACCGTTCGGCGGGCGACGCTGCCCGGCCAGGGGCCGCCGGCTGCTGGTCCAACTCGCGGGCGATCAGGTGCGCGATCACCTCGCTGTCAGTCGCCGAGCGGAAGCTGTACCCCTCGGACTGCAGCGTCCGTTTCAGCGCCTGGTAGTTCTCGATGACCCCATTGTGCACGATCGCCAGCACGCCCGCGCCGCCGGTGTGGGGGTGCGCGTTCTCGTCAGTCGGCGGGCCGTGCGTGGCCCAGCGGGTGTGGCCGATCCCCAAGCCGCCGGGCATCGGCGTGTCGGTCAGCAGGGCCGACAGGTTATCGATCCGCCCCGCCGTCTTGGTGAGGTGCAGCCGTCCCCCGTCGAGCGTCGCCAGCCCCGCGCTGTCATAGCCGCGGTATTCCAGGCGGCGCAGGCCCTCGATCAGGAACTCCGCCGCGATCCGCGGTCCGACGTAACCAACGATGCCACACATGGTTCGAGTACCGTCCTTCCGATGCGCCGTGGGGGTCGGTTGCGGCAGGCCCCACAATAGTAACAGTTTACACCGGACAAGGGACGCGTTCGGATGCCATCTTGCGTGCCGGCCAGGCAAGGCGGCAGGACGGCGGCACTTATGGCGTTTGGAGCGATTGTTCGGCTGCGGAGGCCCCGGCGCGCGGCCGGGCTCCCGCCGCCTGGCCGTGGGCCGCCAGGCAGGCGGGAGGCGCCGGAGAGAGCAGATTCGCGTCCGAGCTTGGAGCGGACGAGGGATCGGCGTGTGGTCGGAATTTCGCTCCATAACCACCACCAAACCGCCGCGCACGCGGGTTACCACGGGACCGGCCGATGCTCGAATGGGACCGCTGACTTGCACACGGCGGGTTGAGTCGGCCGTTGCCGCACCGTGGAAGAATGGGTCAGGGAGCCGTAGGCCGCGAACCGGTTTGCGGCCTGGACCGCGCGCACGGATGGCGGGGTGTTGGCTCAAGCCCCAGCAGCGAGAAGGCCCGTGAACGGGCCTCAGGTGGACGCTGCTGCGCGCCTTGCCACCCCGGCATGAATGCCGGGGCTAAGACCGCTTCGCGGACAAGGGCCGTGAACGGCCCTGTCGTAAACGGCCCTGTCGCGCGCGGTGTGGTCCGTCTCCGGCAGGCGGCAGGTCTCGGCACCGATGGTGGGCCAGCCGCAAAAAATGGCTTCGACGCAGTGGGGGATCGGCCGGATGCCATGCCTGATCGGACTCGGGTCGCGGCCGCGCACCGCGGGCGGGGTGGCGTGCCGCCTGAATTCAGGCAGAATAGCGGTCCGACCCTGTCAGGGAGGGGCTGTACCGAATTTCGTGGCGAAGGGCTGTTGTGACAGAGGACCTTGACTGGGACTCCGTAACCGTTCACAGCCTGGTGCAACATTTTCCTTGATTCCAGGGGGTCAGGTCCATGTTTTCGGCCAGCGCGTCGCCGCGGGGTCGAGTTGATCGGCCGAAAAATGGACCAGACCCCGACCCGCGATTCCAGGGGGTCAGGTCCATGTTTTCGGCCA
>Ga0114938_1001584_pt1 | contig 15216 bp, 12 predicted proteins | sample AshMeaBigSpring_FD_88675 | JGI IMG/M metagenome (GOLD analysis project Ga0114938, IMG submission 88675) | Groundwater microbial communities from Big Spring, Nevada to study Microbial Dark Matter (Phase II) - Ash Meadows Big Spring | ecosystem: Environmental > Aquatic > Deep subsurface >...
CACCGGCCCGCGCGAGGTCACCGGGGTCGAGGCGCTGGTCAGCACGGACGCCGACCTCGCCCTGGCGGTGATCGCGGCCGACTGCGTGCCGGTGCTGCTGGCCGACGACGAGGCCGGGGTGGTGGCCGTGGCCCACGCGGGACGGCGCGGTGTCGCCGCCCGCATCGTGCCCGACGCGGTGGCCGCGCTCGTGCAGGCCGGAGGTAGTCCGGGGCGCACGAGCGCCTGGGTCGGGCCGGCCATCTGCGGACGGTGCTACGAGGTCGGCGAGCAGGTGGCGGCGCCTGTGGTCGCGCTCGAGCCGGCCGCGGCAGCGACCACTCGCTGGGGAACCCCTGGCCTCGACCTCGTGGCCGCCGTGCGCGAGCAGCTGCGTCGGGCGGGCGTGGATGAGGTGAGCGTCGACGGGCGTTGCACCCTCGAGGACGAGCAGCTGTTCTCCTACCGGCGGGACGGGCGGACCGGCCGGCACGCCGCAGTCGTCGTGCGCACGGCCGCCACCCGGGTGGGGGAGACAGGGGAGAGCGCGTGAGCGCCGGGCAGGGGGACCGTCGTGAGCGTATCGCCGGACGGCTGGCTGCGACGCGGGCGCGCATCGAGGCGGCCTGCGCCGACGCGGGGCGCCGTCCCGACGAGGTGACGCTGGTCGTGGTCACCAAGACGTTCCCGGCCGCCGACGTGCGCCACCTGTACGCACTGGGGGTGCGCGACGTGGGCGAGAACCGGCACCCCGAGGCCGGCGAGAAGGCAGCGGCCACCACCGACCTGGACCTGCGCTGGCACTTCATCGGCCAGCTGCAGACGAACAAGGCCAAGGCCGTGGCCGGCTACGCCAGCGCGGTGCACTCGCTGGACCGGCTCAAGGTCGTGCGCGCGCTGTCGGTCGGGGCCCAGGCGCACGACCGTGACCTGGACGTACTCGTGCAGGTGAGTCTGGACCCGCAGGAGACCGCGGCCGGTCGCGGCGGCGTCGACCCGCCCGACGTGCTGGCGCTGGTGGCGGCCGTGGCCGCCAGCCCGCGGCTGGTGCTGCGTGGGGTGATGGCGGTGGCACCGCTGGGGGGCGACCCGACCGAGGCCTTCGCCCGGCTCGAGCAGATCGCTTCCGCGGTGCAGGCGGTGCACCCCGCCGCGACCTGGGTGTCGGCCGGCATGAGCAACGACCTGGAGGCAGCCGTCCGCCACGGCGCGACACACGTGCGTGTCGGCAGCGCAATCCTCGGAACGCGCCCCGCCCCCCGTTAGGGTCGCCGTACCGGTAGGAGGACGCCGCGCACCGCCGGCGACGGGAGCCTTCCCGGTGGCGGGGCGCACGAGTGGAGGACGCGAGCATGGCCGGAGCGATGCGAAAGATGGCCGTCTACCTCGGCCTGGTCGAAGACCCGGACCACTACGCGGACTACGCCGTCGACGAGGACGGCTTCCCGCTCGAGGACGAGCACGACCTGGACCCGCACGACCGGCACGCCGGCCACGCGTCGGCCGATCGCCCCGCGGAGCAGATGGCCACGGTCAGCGCGCTGCCCGAGCGACGCTCGGGGGCGCGCACCGACCTGTCGCGCATCACCACGCTGACCCCGCGCACCTACAACGAGGCCCGCACCCTCGGCGAGAACTTCCGCGACGGCATCCCGGTCATCATGAATCTGGGCGAGATGGACGACGGGGACGCCAAGCGCCTGGTCGACTTCGCCGCCGGGCTCGTGTTCGGGCTGCACGGCACCATCGAGCGCATCTCCAGCAAGGTGTTCCTGCTCTCGCCGGCCACCGTGAAGGTGACCGCCGAGGAGAAGCAGCGCCTCGTCGCGGGCGACTTCTACAACCAGTCCTGACCTCGCTCGACCGGTCCGGTGCCGGCGGGTCGAGGGCACCGGACACGACGGGTGAGAGCCGCGACGGTCAGGTAGGTTCACGGTCGTGAGCATCGTCGGCGACGTCCTCTACGCCGTGCTCTGGCTGTTCTTCATCGCCCTGCTGGCCCGGCTGGTCTTCGACTGGGTCTTCGTGCTCGCCCGTTCGTGGGAGCCCAAAGGCCCGGTGGTGCTGCTGCTGGAGGCCACCTACAGCGTCACCGACCCACCGCTGAAGGCCCTGCGCAGGGTCATCCCGCCGCTGCGCCTCGGGTCGATCTCGCTGGACCTCGGCTTCCTCGTCCTGATCATCCTCGTCCAGGTCGCCATGTCTCTCGTGTCACGTCTGTGACATGTGAGCGCCCCGGTTCTAGTACGGTGTCGGGTGCCCGGACGATCATCATCGAGGTGACAGATGCCGCTCACTCCTGACGACGTGCAGAACAAGGAGTTCCTCACGGTCCGTCTCCGCGAGGGCTACGACATGCAGGAGGTCGACCAGTTCCTCGACGAGGTCGAGGCCGAGCTGCGTCGGCTCTACGACGAGAACGAGCGGCTGCGGGCCCAGCTGGCCCAGGCGGGCGAGGGTGGCGGCGAGGGCGGGACGGTGGCCGCCGCGGCCGCCGCGGCCACGGCCGTCGGGCTCACCGAGACCGGCGTGCAGCGGGCGATCGCCGACCCGAAGGACGCGCCGCAGGCGGCGCTGAAGATCCTCACCCACGCCCAGAAGACCGCTGACGACCTGGTCGACGACGCCCGGTCGCAGGCCGAGGCGATGGTGTCGGACGCCATGGCCGAGTCGGAGCGGGTGCGCAGCGAGAGCCAGGCCGCAGCCGAGAAGCTGCGGGCCGAGAGCACCGCAGCAGCCGAGCAGCTGCGAGCCGAGAGCACCGGCGAGGCGGAACGGCTGGTACGCGAGGCGCAGGAGCGGGCATCGCTGCTGGACTCGGAGACCGAGAACAAGCGGGCCGAGATGTTCGGCGAGCTCGAGCTGGCCCAGAGCAAGCTGCAGGGAAAGGTCGACGACCTGCGGGCGCACGAGCGTGAGTACCGCAGCCGACTCACCGCCTACCACGAGGCCCAGGTGCGCAAGCTGCGCAGCGGGGAGCTCGACGAGCTCGAGCCGTCCGGGAACGCCATCCCCGCGGTGGAGTAGGCGGACCCGCCGGCCGACCCACCGGGTGGTGCCGCCGCGGCCTTAGGTCGGTGGCGCCGCGACCCGGCGCAGCCGCACGGCCAGCTCCGGGTCGTCGCTGCGGGCCTCGAAGCCGCCCGGCAGGTCGTCCAGCGCCGTCAGCAGCCGGATGGCCAGCACCTCCTCGGCGACCGTCGCTGCGTGCTCTGCCAGCGCGTCGGCGACCTCGCCCGAGCCCTCCCAGGCCAGCTCGATGCGGTCGGTGACGGCGAGCCCGGCCTGCTTGCGGGCGTCCTGTACCACCCGGACGACCTCGCGGGCCAGGCCCAGCCGGCGCAGCTGGTCGGTCAGGTGCAGGTCCAGCGCCACCGTCTCGCCCTCGCGGGCCACGGCCCAGCCTTCCCGCGGCGTCTCGGTCACCACGACGTCGTCGGGGCCCAGCGGCACCGAACCGAGTCCCTCGACGGTGACCGTGGCTGTCCCGGCGGCGAGGTCGGCGGCCAGCGCGGCAGCGTCGGCCGCGGCGATGGCGGCGGCCACCCGGGGGGTGTCCTTGCCGAACCGCTTGCCCAGCGACCGGTAGCTCGCCTTCGCGTGGTGGTCGACCAGCGCACCGGCACCGCCGGCCAGGGCGGTCATCTCGAGCACGTTGAGCTCGTCGGCGGCGTGCCGGCGCAGCTCGTCCGGCAGGTCGTCCCAGCCCCGCGCGCCGATGAGGGCCTTGGCCAGTGGCTGGCGGGTGCGCACCCTCGCCTCGGCTCGGGCCGCCCGGCCCAGCTCGACCAGCCGGCGGACCAGCGCCACCTGGGCGGCGAGGGCGTCGTCGACCAGCCGGGGGTCGGCCTCGGGGAAGTCGGCCAGGTGCACCGACAGCGGCGCCTGCGGGTCGGCCGCGCGCACCAGGTCCTGCCACACCTTCTCGGTGACGAACGGCACCAGCGGGGCCATCAGCCGGGTGAGCACGTGCAGGCACTCGTGCAGGGTGGCCAGCGCGGCCGGCTCGCCGTCCCAGAACCGGCGCCGCGACCGACGCACGTACCAGTTGGACAGGTCGTCGACGAAGGCCGCCAGCAGCGCCCCGACGCGGGCGGTGTCGAACCGGTCGTAGGCGGCGTCGACCGCCCGCACCAGGCGGTGCAGCTCCGACAGCGCCCAGCGGTCGAGCACGGGCCGGTCGGCCGGGGCCGGCACCGGCGTGGTCGGGTCGAACCCGGCGACGCGCCCGTACAGCGACTGGAAGGCGGCGGTGTTCCAGTAGGTGAGCAACACCTTGCGCACCACCTCCTGGATGGAGGAGTGGCCGACCCGGCGTGGCAGCCACGGCGAGCCGCTCGCCGCCATGAACCAGCGCACCGCGTCGGCGCCGTGCTCGTCCATCAACGGGATCGGCTCGAGCACGTTGCCGAGGTGCTTGCTCATCTTGCGGCCGTCCTCGCTGAGGATCAGCCCCAGGCAGAGCACGTTCTCGTAGGAGGAGCGGTCGAAGACCAGCGTCCCGACCGCCATCAGGGTGTAGAACCAGCCGCGGGTCTGGTCCAGCGCCTCGCAGATGAACTGCGCCGGGTAGGCCTGCTCGAACGCCTCGACGCTGCCGGGCAGGTGCGGGTACCCCCACTGCGCGAACGGCATCGCGCCGGAGTCGTACCAGACGTCGATCACCTCGGGCACCCGCCGGAACACCCCGGGCACGCCGGGCAGGGTGAACGTGACGTCGTCGACGTAGGGGCGGTGCGGGTCCAGCCCCGACAGGTCGTGCCCGGCCAGCTCGCCGAGCTCGGCCAGCGAGCCGACGCACACGACCCGGGACGGGTCGACGTCGTTGCGCCAGATCGGCAGCGGCGTGCCCCAGTAGCGGTTGCGCGAGAGCGCCCAGTCGACGTTGTTGCGCAGCCAGTCGCCGTAGCGGCCCCACTGCACCGTCTCGGGGAACCAGGAGGTGGCCTCGTTCTCCCGCAGCAGCGCGTCCTTGCGCTCGGTGGTGCGGATGTACCAGGACGGCTGCGCGTAGTACAGCAGCGGGGTGTGGCAGCGCCAGCAGTGCGGGTAGGCGTGCTCGAAGGCGACGTGGCGCCAGAGCAGGCTCCGGTCGTCCAGGTCGCGAACGAGGTCGGCGTCGGCGTGCTTGAAGAACTGCCCGCCCACCAGCGGCACGTCGGGGGCGAACGTGCCGTCGGGGCGCACCGGGTTGACCACCGGCAGCCCGTAGGCCTTGCAGACGGCAAGGTCGTCGGCGCCGAACGCGGGGGCCTGGTGCACCAGGCCGGTGCCGTCCTCGGTGGTGACGTACTCGCCGAGCACGACCAGGTGGGCCTCGGGGATGTCGACCAGGTCGAACGGACGGGTGTAGGTCCAGCGCTCGAGGTCGCGTCCCTCGAACCGGTCGAGCACCTCGGCGTCCTCGCCCACCACGGCGGCCACCAGCGGCTCGGCCAGCACCGCCGGGCGGGGCAGGTCGCGGTGGGCGACGAGCACGTAGGCGACGTCGGGGTGCACCGCGACCGCGGTGTTGGACACCAGCGTCCACGGTGTCGTCGTCCAGACCAGCAGGTCGGCGCGGCCTGCCCAGGGCCCCGAGGTGAGCGGGAAGCGGACGTAGACCGACGGGTCGAGCACCGTCTCGTAGCCGCCGGGCTGGCCCAGCTCGTGGTCGGACAGGCTGGTGCCGCACCGCGGGCAGTAGGGGGTGACGCGGTGGTCCTCGGTCAGCAGGCCGGCGTCGAAGATCTGCTTGAGTGACCACCACACGCTCTGCACGTACTGCGGGTCCATCGTCTGGTAGGGCTCGGTCATGTCGACCCAGAAGCCCATCCGTTCGGTCATGGCCTCCCAGGCGTCGACGTGGCGCAGCACCGACTCCCGGCAGCGGGCGTTGAACTCCGCGACGCCGAAGTCCTCGATCTCGCTCTTGCGGGTGAGGCCGAGCTCCTTCTCCACCGCGATCTCCACCGGCAGCCCGTGGCAGTCCCAGCCGGCCTTGCGGTCGACCCGCAGCCCCTTCATCGTCCGGTAGCGCGGGAAGGCGTCCTTGAAGACGCGGGCCTCGACGTGGTGGATGCCGGGCATGCCGTTGGCCGTCGGCGGGCCGTCGTAGAACACCCAGCGCGGCGCGTCGGCCCGGGCCTGCACGGACCGGGTGAACACGTCGTGGGCCCGCCAGAAGGCCAGCATCTCGGCGTCGAGGGCGGGCAGGTGGACCTGCGGGGGCAGCGCGGCGTAGGTGCTCACGGGCAAGTCTTTCGTGGGTCGGTGCCGGGGAGGGACGAGGCCCGACGGCTGCCGGTCCCCGCGGTACCACCCTCCTTGGCCGACGAGCCCTGCCGGCGTCGCGGCGCTGCCGCGCGTCCGGGGCCCTTCGACCCGCTCGTTGCTGTGGCGCTCCGGTTCTACTGGGGACGCGCCCCGCGGTGCGGGGGCGACCTGTTCTTCCGGCGGCTCGAGGGTGATCTCCCCGCGTGCGCACCCCCCGGGCTCCCACCGTCCCCGGGTCGCTGTGGGGCCGCCGACGCGCGTACCTGTCCCTGTCGGTGCCGGGGTCCATCGTACGTGCGTGCGGGCAGCGTGAGACGATGGTATGTCGGGCGGGTGTGCGTTGCCGGGCCGCCGGTGCGCCCGTACCATCGCCCGACCTGCGCCGACCGCCGAGGCGGGCGCGGGGGAGGCAGCGAGAGGAGTGCGTCGTGGCACAGGGAACGGCGGCCACGCCGGGACGGGCGAAGCGCCGTGCGGCGCGCGCGGACGCGTCCACGGCGACGGCCGACCCGCAGGGGCTCGTCGTCCGCGAGGACGAGCAGCCCTGGACCCAGGCCGAGCTGGACGAGGTGCGTGACGAGCTCGAGGCCGACGCGGCCCGGCTGCGCGCCGAGATCGCCGACGCCGAGTCCGACATCGCCGACCTGCTGCAAGGAGCCGGTGACGAGGGCGGGGAGGACTCCGCCGACACCGGCGCCAAGGCGTTCGAGCGCGAGCACGAGATGTCGCTGGCGGCCAGCCACCGCGAGATCCTCGGCCAGGTCGAGCGCGCGCTGCGCACCATCGAGATCGGCAGCTACGGCGTCTGCGAGTCGTGCGGCAAGCCGATCGGCAAGGCGCGGCTGCAGGCCTTCCCCCGCGCGACCCTCTGCCTGGCCTGCAAGCAGCGCCAGGAGCGGCGCTGAGCGACACGTCCCCCCCGCCGCCCGGAGCGGGTGCGGCAGGCATCGGCCCGGCCGGTGGGGACACCCCGGCGGCGCCGGACACCTCGTCGTCCCGTCGCTACCTGTGGGTGGTGCTCGGCGTCGCGCTGGCGGTGGTGCTGGTCGACCGGGTGACGAAGATCCTGGCGCTGGACCGGTTGGCCGACGGACGGGTCGTCCCCATCGTGGAGCCATGGTTCCAGCTGCGGCTGGTGTTCAACCCCGGCGCCGCCTTCGGGCTCGCCGGGGGCTACACCGCGATCATCTCGCTCGTCGCCATCGCGGTCGTCGTCGTGATCGTGCGGGTCTCCCGCCGGCTGCACAACGTGTGGTGGGCCGTCGCCCTGGGCGGCGTCCTCGGGGGGGCGCTGGGCAACCTCGTCGACCGGATGACCCGCGAGCCTGGCCTGTTCCGTGGCTACGTGGTCGACTTCTTCGAGTGGCCGGGGTTCCCGGTGTTCAACGTGGCCGACGCGGCGATCGTGACCTCGGTGGGACTGATCTTCGTGCTCAGCCTGCTCGGGGTGCCCTACGAGGCGCCCGAGGAGCCCGAGCAGCCCGATCAGCCCGATCAGCCCGATCAGCCCGATCAGCCCGAGTCGGGGCTCGAGGAGCCCGAGCCGGGGCCGTCGGGGTGACCCTGCACCGCGCACTGCCCGTCCCCGACGGGCTGGCCGGAGAGCGGGTGGACGCCGGGCTGGCCCGGCTGCTGGGACTCTCGCGCACCAAGGCGGCCGAGCTGGTGCAGGCCGGAGCCGTGCTGGTGGACGGCGAGCCGGTGGCCCGCTCGGCCCGACTGGTGGCCGGGGCGTGGCTGGAGGTGGAGCTGCCCGACCCGCCCTCGGCCGTGCCTCCGGTGCCCGAGGCGGTGCAGGGCATGCGGGTCGTGCACGACGACGCCGACCTCGTGGTCGTCGACAAGCCGGTGGGGGTGGCCGCGCACCCCTCGCCCGGCTGGACCGGCCCGACCGTGGTCGGGGGGCTGGCCGCGGCCGGGTTCGACGTGGCGACGTCGGGGGCGGCCGAGCGGCAGGGCGTCGTGCACCGGCTCGACGTGGGCACCAGCGGGTTGATGGTGGTCGCCAAGAGCGAGCGGGCGTACTCCTCGCTCAAGCAGCAGTTCCGCGACCGCACCGTCGACAAGGTCTACCACGCCGTGGTGCAGGGGCGGCTGGACCCGCTGCGCGGCACCATCGACGCCCCTATCGACCGACACCCGACCGCCGACCACCGCTTCGCCGTGGTCGCCGCCGGCAAGCCGAGCGTCACCCACTACGAGACCCTCGAGGCGTTCCCGGCCGCGTCCCTCGTGCAGGTGCACCTGGAGACGGGCCGCACCCACCAGATCCGCGTCCACATGGCCGCGCTGCGCCACCCCTGCGCGGGCGACCTCACCTACGGCGCCGACCCCGTGCTCGCCGTCCGGCTCGACCTGCACCGGCAGTGGCTGCACGCTGTGGAGCTCGAGCTCGAGCACCCGGCAACCGGGGAGCGGGTGCGCTTCACCTGCGCGTACCCGGACGACCTGGCGCACGCGCTGGCCGTGCTGCGCGGCACGGCCTGACCGCCCCAGCGTCGGCCGCCCGCGCCGTCCCCCGGCGGCACAATGACCACGTCACGTGGGCGTTCGTGCGCATGGCGAGGCGTGCACGCCCCTGGAAGCGCACGAACGCCTCGGGGAGCGGGTCGATGCCGTCCCGCCGGGACGCTTCCCGCCCCGCCGGGCGCGGACGGTCGCCGCAACGTCGGCGCGCCCGTCGAGGGCTGACACCTGGGTCGGCGCGTCCGTGACCGACGTGGCCGTTCGACCTAGGGTGACCGCATGGTGAGTGCGGTGGACGCCGGCGGCACGGTCACCCTCGGGGGATGGACGTCCGACCCGATGACGGTGCACCGGATGGGCTACGGCGCCATGCGGCTGACCGGTCACGGCATCTGGGGGTACCCGCGTGACCACGGCGAGGCGGTAGCCGTGCTGCGGCGGGCGGTGGAGCTCGGCGTCGACTTCGTCGACACCGCCGACTCGTACGGGCCGGGGGTCTCCGAGGAGATCATCCGTGCGGCGCTGCAGCCCTACGACGGGGTCGTCGTCGCCACCAAGGGCGGGCTGCTGCGCACCGGACCACACCAGTGGCACGTGCTGGGCGACCCCACCTACCTGCGCCAGTGCGTCGAGATGAGCCTGCGCCGCCTGGGCGTCGAGCGCATCGACCTCTACCAGCTGCACCGCGTCGACACCCGCTACCCCGTCGCGGAGCAGCTGGGCGTGCTCGCCGAGATGCAGCGAGAGGGAAAGATCCGCCACCTCGGGCTGTCGGAGGTCGACGTCGACACGCTGCACGTGGCCCGCCAGCACGTCGAGGTGGTCAGCGTGCAGAACATCTACAACGTCGCCAACCGGCAGCACGACGACGTGCTCGCCGGCTGCGAGGAACGCGGGGTCGCCTTCATCCCCTGGTACCCGATCGCCGGAGGAGACCTCGTCAAGCCCGGCGGGCCGGTCGCCGCGCTGGCGGAGCAGACGGGGTGGACCGTCGCGCAGCTCTGCCTGGCGTGGTTGCTGCGGCGCAGCCCGTGGATGCTGCCCATCCCCGGCACCGGCAGTGTGGCTCACCTGGACGAGAACGTGCGCTCGGTCGAGGTGACGCTCTCCGACGAGCAGTGGGCGGCGCTGGACGCGCTGGGCTGAGACGGCTTGACCCTCACGTTGCGTGAGGGCCTAGCGTCGTCGACATGAGCAGCTGGACGGTCGGCGAGGTCGCCGCACTGGCCGGCGTGTCGGTGCGCACCTTGCACCACTACGACGCGCTGGGCCTGGTGGTGCCCTCCTCGCGCAGCCGGGCCGGCTACCGCCGCTACGACCGGCACGATCTCGAGCGGTTGCAGGAGGTGCTGCTCTTCAAGCGCCTCGGCTTCGGCCTGGACGAGGTCGCGGCCCTGCTCGCCGACCCTGCGCACGACCGGCGGACGGCGCTGCTGCGCCAGCGCGACCTGCTCGCCGAGCGGGCGGCGCGGCTGGCCGCCGTCCGGGACCTGGTCGAGCGCACCCTGGCGACGCTGGACGGAGGAGACCCCATGAGCGAGGCCGACATGTTCGACGGGCTTGACCCGCTGGAGTGGAACGAGCGCACCCACGGCGAGGAGGTGCGCGAGCGATGGGCCGAGACCGATGCGTATCGGGAGTCCTCGCGGCGCACGGCGCGCTACAGCCAGGAGGACTGGGCTCGGCTCGGAGCCCAGAACGAGGCTCTCGAGGCGGGGCTGGCAGCGCTGCTCGTCGAGGGGGTGTCGGCGGAGGACCCCCGGGCGATGGACCTCGCCGAGGCTCACCGCCGGCACATCGACGAGTGGTTCTACCCCTGCTCCTACGAGATGCACGTCGGGCTGTCGGACCTGTACGCGGCCGACGAGCGGTTCACCGCCCACTACGACGACCGGGCCCCCGGCCTGGCCGCCTACCTGCGGGACGCCATCGTCGCGAACGCCGTCCGCGCGACCCCCTGACGGCGGTGGCCCCCTCGCACTGATCACGTTAAGCAGGACTCGTACGGCTTTGCACGGCTGCGAAGCCATGCAAACCAGACCAACGCCTGCTTAACGTGATCAGTGCCAAGTGCGGGGCGGGGACGAGCGGGGCGTGTCGGCGGCGACGCGCCGCGAGGTGAGCGGGCCGTGTCGGGGCGCCGGGATACGCTCGGCGTGCTTCCCCGCCACCGACGGTGCGCGGCGGTGCCGGCCCCGGGTCGAGCCTCGCGCGCAGCCGTCCCGCCCGGGCGTGGCCCGACCGCGCGAAGGAGGTGCCCCGAGTCCGTGACCGCCGAGGACTTCGTGCACCTGCACTGCCACACCGAGTACTCCATGCTGGACGGCGCCGCGCGGGTGGACGAGCTGCTCGCGCAGTGCGCGGCCCAGGGCATGGGCGCGCTGGCCATCACCGACCACGGCGCGATGTTCGGCGCCTACGACTTCTACTCCAAGGCACGCAAGCACGGGGTCAAGCCGATCATCGGCATCGAGGCCTACCTGACCCCGCGCACCAGCCGGTTCGACCGTACCCGGGTGCAGTGGGGCGGGGGCGGCGAGGACGACGTCTCCGGCGGCGGCGCCTTCACCCACCTGACCCTGCTCGCCGAGACCACGGCTGGGATGCACAACCTGTTCCGGCTGTCGTCACTGGCCAGCATCGAGGGCTTCTTCTACAAGCCGCGGATGGATCACGAGCTGCTCAGCCGGTACGCCGACGGGATCATCGCCACCACCGGCTGCCCGTCCGGTGAGGTGCAGACCTGGTTGCGGCTGGGCCGCTACGACCAGGCCGTCGAGGCCGCCGCGACCCTGCGCGACATCGTGGGTCACGGCAACCTGTACTGCGAGCTGATGGACCACGGCCTGTCGATCGAGACCCGGGTGCGTGCGGACCTGCTCCGGCTGTCGGCCGACCTGGGTCTGCCGCTGGTGGCCACCAACGACCTGCACTACACCAAGGCCGAGGACGCCGCCGCCCACGAGGCGCTGCTGTGCGTGCAGTCGGGCTCGACGCTGGCCGACCCCAAGCGGTTCAAGTTCGACGCGCAGTCGTTCTACCTGCGCCCGCCGGCCGAGATGCGGGCCCTGTTCGCCGAGCTGCCGCAGGCCTGCGACAACACCCTGCTCATCGCCCAGCGCTGCGAGGTGCAGTTCGCCGAGGGTGTCGACCGGATGCCGAAGTTCGCCGTGCCGGAGGGGCACACCGAGGCCAGCTGGCTGGCCGCCGAGGTCGAGCGGGGCCTGGTGCGCCGGTTCGGCCCGACCGTCCCCGACGAGGTCACCGCGCAGGCCGAGTACGAGGTCTCGATCATCTGCTCGATGGGGTTCCCCGGCTACTTCCTCGTGGTGGGCGACTTCATCGGCTGGGCGAAGCAGCAGGGCATCCGGGTGGGCCCCGGCCGCGGGTCGGCGGCCGGGTCGATCGTGGCCTACGCGTTGGGCATCACCGACCTCAACCCGCTCGAGCACGGGCTGCTGTTCGAGCGGTTCCTCAACCCCGAGCGCGTGTCGATGCCCGACATCGACATCGACTTCGACGAGCGCCGGCGCGGCGAGGTCATCGCCTACGTCACCGAGAAGTACGGCGACAGCCGGGTGGCCCAGATCGTCACCTACGGAACGATCAAGGCCAAGCAGGCCATCAAGGACTCCGCCCGGGTGCTGGGCTACCCCTACGCCATGGGCGACCGGCTCACCAAGGCCTACCCGCCCTCGATCATGGGCAAGGACATGCCGCTGGCCGCGGTGTTCGACCCTGGCCACGACCGTTACCGCGAAGCCGCCGAGTTCCGCACCCTGTACACCGAGGACCCCGAGGTCGCCAAGGTCGTCGACATCGCCCGCGGGCTGGAGAACCTCAAGCGCCAGTGGTCGGTGCACGCCGCCGGGGTGATCATGTCGAGCGAGCCGCTGCTCGACGTCATCCCGATCATGAAGCGGGAGCAGGACGGCGCGATCATCACGCAGTTCGACTACGGCTCGTGCGAGGCCCTCGGTCTGCTGAAGATGGACTTCCTCGGCCTGCGCAACCTCACCGTGATCGAGGACGCGCTGGCCACCATCCGCAGCAACCGGGACACCGAGGTGGTGCTCGAGACGCTCAGCCTGGACGACCCGGCCACCTACGAGCTGCTCGCCCGGGGCGACACCCTCGGGGTGTTCCAGCTGGACGGCGGGCCGATGCGCGGGCTGCTGCGACTGATGCGGCCGGACTCGTTCGAGGACATCTCCGCCGTGCTCGCGCTCTACCGGCCCGGCCCGATGGGCGCCAACAGCCACACCAACTACGCGCTGCGCAAGAACGGCCAGCAGCCGATCACGCCCATCCACCCCGAGCTGGCCGTGCCGCTGGCCGACATCCTCGACACCACCTACGGCCTCATCGTCTACCAGGAGCAGGTGATGGCCATCGCCCAGCGGGTGGCGGGCTACTCCCTGGGCAAGGCCGACCTGCTGCGTCGGGCCATGGGCAAGAAGAAGAAGGAGATCCTCGACAAGGAGTTCGAGCCGTTCGCCGCCGGCATGCGCGCCAACGGCTACAGCGAGGACGCCATCCGCACGCTGTGGGAGCTGCTCGTCCCGTTCTCCGACTACGCCTTCAACAAGGCCCACACCGCCGGCTACGGCCTGGTGTCGTACTGGACGGCCTACCTGAAGGCGAACTACCCGGCCGAGTACATGGCAGCCCTGCTCACCAGCGTCCGCGACGACAAGGACAAGTCGGCCCTCTACCTCAACGAGTGCCGGCGCATGGGCATCAAGGTGCTGCCCCCCGACGTCAACGAGTCGCAGGCCGACTTCACCCCGGTGGGCACCGACATCCGGTTCGGGCTGGCCGCCATCCGCAACGTCGGCGGCAACGTCGTGGACGCGATCGTCGGCACCCGCGCCGAGCACGGCCGCTACACCGACTTCGGCGACTTCATGGCGGCCGTGCCCGCGGTGGTCTGCAACAAGCGCGTGGTCGAGTCGCTGATCAAGGCCGGCGCCTTCGACTCCTTCGGCTACTCCCGCCGGTCGCTGCTGGCGGTGCACGAGGACGTCGTGGACGCCGTCGTGGTGCGCAAGCGCAACGAGGCCATCGGCCAGTTCGACCTGTTCGCGGGCCTCGGGGACGACCCCGCCGGCGGTGGTGGCGGCGGCGAGGACGCCGCGTTCGTGGAGACCGCCGTGCTCGACCTGCCCGAGTGGGACAAGTCGGTGCGGCTGGGCTACGAGCGGGAGATGCTCGGCCTGTACGTCTCCGACCACCCGCTGATGGGCCTGGAGCCGCTGCTGGCCACCTGGACCGACCGGTCGGTGGCGAGCCTGGCCGACGAGTCGGCGCTGCCGTCGGGGGCCGTCGTCACCGTCGGCGGGCTGGTCAGCTCGGTGCAGCGCCGGGTCACCAAGAAAGGCGACACGTGGGCGGTGGTGTCGCTGGAGGACCTCGAGGGCAGCATCGACGTCGTCGTGTTCCCCGGGCTGCACGCCAGCATCGGCACCCGGCTGGCGCCCGACACCGTGCTGGTGGTCAAGGGCCGGGTCGACCGGCGCGACGACGGCACCCAGCTCATCGGCATCGAGGTCACCGAGCCCGACCTGGCGGAGGCCAGACTCGGTCCGGTGGTGCTGTCGGTGCCTGCAGCCCGGTGCACGCCGCCACTGGTCGCGGCGCTGCGCGACGTGCTGTCCAGCCACCCCGGGACGACCGAGGTGCACCTGCGGCTGGAGAGCCGGGGCCGCACCACCCTGATGAAGCTCGACGACGGCTTCCGGGTGTCGGCGTCGGCGGCGCTGATGGGTGACCTCAAGGCGCTGCTGGGCCCCGGCTGCCTGGTCGCCGCCGGATGACCCGGCAGTTGCCGCGCGACCTGCTGCTCGTCCACGTACCGGTCGCACTGGGCGTCGGCGTGCTGTGGTGGCGGCTGGCCCCGTCGTTGGAGTACACGGTGTTCGGGGGCGCCCCCTACACCCTCGATGAGGTGCAGACCGGCCAGGTGGTGGCCGCGGACGGGGTGTTCGCGCTGCTCGGCCTGGCCGCCGGTGCGCTGTGCGCCGCCGTCCTGCTGCTGCGCCGGCACACCGGGGCCGCGCTGTCGGTGGGGCTGGCCGCCGGCGGGGCACTCGGGTCGGCGGCGGCCTGGATGCTGGGCACCTGGCTGGGCCCAGGTCGGCTCGCCGACCTGGTTGCCGCAGCGGCCGACGAGCAGGTGGTGGTGCCCGGCCCCGAGCTGTCGGCCTACGGCGTGCTGCTGGTATGGCCCATCGCGGCCGTCGCGGTCGCGCTGGGCGCTGCCTGGATCAGCGGCCCACCGCGGCGACGGGTGCCACTGTCGCCTGGGTGAGCCGCACCAGCTCGGCCGGGGCGAGGCCGACGTCCAGGCCCCGCCGTCCGCCCGACACGTAGACCACCGGCAACGCCGACGCACTCGCGTCCACCACCGTGGTCAGCCGCCTCTTCTGGCCCAGCGGGCTGATCCCGCCCAGCACGTAGCCGGTCGCCCGCTCGGCCTGCGCCGGGTCGGCCATCGCGGCCCGCTTGCCGCCGACG
>Ga0114938_1001586_pt1 | contig 15209 bp, 9 predicted proteins | sample AshMeaBigSpring_FD_88675 | JGI IMG/M metagenome (GOLD analysis project Ga0114938, IMG submission 88675) | Groundwater microbial communities from Big Spring, Nevada to study Microbial Dark Matter (Phase II) - Ash Meadows Big Spring | ecosystem: Environmental > Aquatic > Deep subsurface >...
CTGACTTCTCCCATCCGTGACGGATGGCAAGGCCCTCGCTGGCCCGGCCATCCCGCTACCTGCTCCACGTACCAACCAGCCCTTGGTGCCGGAGCGGCCCGGACCGCCGTTGATCGAGCGGCCCCGATGTGTGATATTCTACTGGCTGGTTCGCCGGCACGGCCCGCCGGGGCGACGACCATCGCGGGGTGTAGCGCAGCCTGGTTAGCGCGTTTGACTGGGGGTCAAAAGGTCGCAGGTTCGAATCCTGTCACCCCGACTACGCAAGACATTATCTGCACATGACTTAGAAAAGCGGCCGTTCTCGTCCCACCTGGCACCAGATCTACCCCTGGTGCGTCGTGCGCGGTCACATCTGCCACCTAGTGACCGGCTGTCTCAGATGCCCTCGAGATTGCACGCCAGGCGGCCCGCGGACCAGACGGACCGGCGCCCCCGAGGGACCCGGCGCGGTGGACCCGAAGCGGTCAGCAGGTCGAGGCAGACGACGTTTCTCGAGCGGGCCGCCAGTGGGAGCCGCCAGAGGAGCTGGCGGCCCCCAACCTTCTCTTTATCGTGCGGCCCGTCGGGATCTCGAGGCGGACGGGTGGCACAGGCATCCGTGCGCCCCTGGCGTTGCCAAAGCACCTGCGATGGATGGGCCAACGGAACGCCGACTGAACCAGGTCGTGCGGCAGGTGGGCAGCTCGAACTCGGCACGGTCGACGCTGTGTGATCCTGGCACGCGCAAGGACGAGCACGTGAACTTGCACGGGAAGCAAACAAAGGCAGTTTGCGCAAACCGATCGTATCGGCATGTCGCGATGCATGGCCTGCCCTTCCTTTTGCCGCTTCTGACCATGGCGTGCACGGGGCCGCGGGGCTTGCGATCGCGTAACCGTTCACGGGCCGGGGTCTGCTACGTTTTTCGGCCAACCGGCCCGACGAAGCGAAGACGCGCAGGCCGAAAACACGTACCTGACCCCCTCGAATCCGGCTGAATGCTCAGCCGGGGTCTGAACGGTTATCTCCCTCGCCAACTGGTCGTTACGACGCTCCTAACTCATGGATCAGATTCCGGGGAGCACTCCAGAACGGCTGCCCAGTTTCGGGAAACCACCGCGCCGGCCCCCGCGAACGGTGGCACGTCGCGCGGTGCGGCCCGCAGGCTTGACCCAAGCGCCGATCGCACACCGAACGCGGGGTCGCTCCTACCGCACAGGCGTCAGGGTGAGGTCCTTGATGGAGAATCCCCTGGGGGCGACGTCCTGTTGGATGCCTTGCCGGGAGAAGCGGAGCACATTCTGGCCCTTGATCAGTTCGATTCTGATCGGCTCTGTCGTACCCCAGGCACCAACCGTGTGCGGCAAGATCATATCGAGCTGACTCGTCGCTCCGTTTACGCTCAGACGCAGGCGCTGCTTCCAACCTGGCGTCACAACGCGCATCGTCAAGCCGTACGCGCCAGCCGTGGGCGCGTCAAATGCGTACTCAAAATCCTGATCCTTGCCGGTACGGCTGTAGTGCAGCTGACGGCCGCCGAGACCGCTGCTGAGGAAGAGAATCTTGCCGCTACTGCGCGTCGGTTGGCTCGTCGCCGCCGCGGGGATCGTGATCACGCCGTTGCGATCCACGCCGATCTGGCGGTCCGCCTCGGTCGCCTCCGCGGATTCCAAGGGATACTTGATCGTTGATTCGTTCGCCTCAGCGAGGTCCTCTCCCACGGCGTCCAGGGTCTTGGCGCCCGCCCGCTCGATGATCATGCGTTGGCTGTAAAGGGCGACGTCGTTCCAGAAACCGATCCTCTGCTGCTTGTTTGTGCGGAAGCCGAAGTGGCGCGGTTCGTCGTACACGTCACCGATCCACTGCGCGCGCTTGACACGCAGGTAGTCATCGCCCGTGGCACGGGCCTGCGTGATGGCAAGAAAATCCAGATCATCGTTGTAACGGGCGATGGCCCACCCGTTACCCCAGCCGGCCCCGAGGCACACCACCCAGCCGTCGGGCGTCCATCTCGCGAGTGCCGCGTGCCCACGCTGCGGGCGCGCGACGGTCGGGACGCCGAAAGCGCGCAGGATGAACCGTCCGAAATAGGCGCGACGACCACAGATGCCGCCGTTCATCAGGATGTTCTGGCACGACTGCAGGTCCGCGCGGTCATGCCCGATCTCCTGCGACCCGTACTGGACATCGGTCCGCACCAGCGCGACATAGCGCCAGCGCTCATCTTTCGTGGTGATGTGGTCGGGCCGATAGTTGCGCAGCATCTGGCGTCCCCAGGCGAGCGTTTCGTCCGGCTCGTTGCCATCGATGACAAAGCGCAGGTCCCAGACGCTGTGGCGGGCAAAGTGCGGGTCCAGCTCACCGTCCTGCAACGCCCTCTCGTAGTGCCTGTACCGCTTGACCGGGTCCACGACCGTCGGGGCGTCCGAGGCGGACTGGGGATTCTGCTGTACGATGGGTGTGGCGTGCTCGAGACTGATCGCCAGCGCCAGCCGCTGCAAGACGCCGTCGCCCGCGCTCGGGCGGGTGTTCCGGATCGCGCGGTAGATCGCCATCGCGCGCCCGTAGTTGCCGTCCTTAGCGCCATCGGCGATCCCCATCTGAATCATCAGTGACTCGCTCTCAAGCATCTGCTCGACAAGCCGCTGATGCTCATCGCTCTCTTGCGCGAACGCGGCGAGGCCCCGCGGCGTGGCATCATGGAGAACGTAGTACCTGGCCAGCTTGCCGTCCAGCCGCCCGTGGTCGACGACCGGCTCGAGCCGCATCGCGGCGAGCAGCGTGCGCGACGCCGCCGCCGCGCGAGCCAGGGTCTGTTCGGCCTGCTCGTACTCGTCGCGGCGCTTCGCTTCGTCGTGTTGGGCGCTCTCGTAGGCCGCTTCACGCTCCTTGAGCGCCGCGACGCCAGCCTCCCGATCCCTCTCCCAATGATCGATCTCTTTCTACGCCGCGATGCGATCTGCCTCGGTTGTCGCGCTGCTTAGCTTCGCCTTCGCTGTGGCGATGCTCTTTTCGGCTTTGGGGATCCAATAGTTCCTCGCGTGACCGACCAGCCCCTGAGCATGTTTCACATCGTGCAGGTGCTCTTCGGCCGTCTTCCAAGCCGCCGCGGCGGCGTCCTCGGCCGCGCGGGCCCTAAGATATTCGGACCTGGCATGGGGGCTGACGACGGATAGGACAGCCGTGATCTCAGCCTTTAAGGCGGCGTGCATGCCCGCGTAGCGGTCCATGAGCTTCTGACCGCGATCGTTGAGTGCCGGCTGATCCTGATTTGCGGCTGCGCAGTCAGGGCCTGACCGGCCGATCGCAAGGAGCAGGAAGGCAACCCAGGCGTGACTCATGAGCGTTGCAATCATCGTTTCGACCCTCTTCCTGCAAGAGCAAGACCCTGGACATTTTGTCGGCTCGCGGGAGGCAACCTGCCACGATCACATGATATCCGCTCGGCGACTCCCATTCCTGACCCGTCCTGGTCCGATAAGCGTTCACGGGCCGGGGTCTGGTACATTTTTCGGCCAATCCGCCCGACCAGGCGCAGACGCGCAGGCCGAAAACGTGCGCCTGACCCGCTCGAACCTGGCTTGATGCTCAGCCGGGGTGTGAGCAGGTACGTCCGGAAGGGCTTGGGCCCGCAGGGCCACGAGGCCTTCAATGACGAGGAAACGCCGTCACCTGCCGTCTGCACCATAGCGATACGCGCGTCGTTCTGTACGAGGCGCAGCTCGGCGTGTGCCAACCGGCGGGCAGCACCGCCCCCGGGCGGAGCCGCAGGTGAGCGAGATGCCTCACTGGGTGTGCTCTTTTGCTCCTCGCCAGTGACGATGCAGCTGGCCCCGCACCGGTCCGATAGCCGTTCGGAATGGCCTGCTCAGGCAAGATTGACGATCTCGACCCGCCGTCGGCATAAGAATTGCCCTCGGTAGCCTTGGGTGATCCTGGGAGATACGGGGCGCGCTAACCAGAGCTGCACAATCCTGGGAGGGCGAGGCTCCTGCCGAACCGAGAACCCGCCCAACGTACCGGCTCGGCGGGAGCCTCGCCCTCCCAGAATCACGAAAATCCATTTTGCTCAAGCATCCGTGCTTTGATGGGCGGTCAACGAGGCGAGCCGGGGCGGCGAAGGTCTTCCTGCGGAAGCGGAGGCACGATTCGTCCGGAGACATCGTGGACCGTTCGGTCAGGGCGGTTATCAGGTCCGCGTGTGTTTCCTGAACCAGCTGAGGAGATCACGATGTCTAGTCCATCCGCCAACGGCCCCGGCTCAGCTGCCGTCAAGCTGCCCGCTGGGAAGGCAGCGCATGGGAGCCCGCCTGCATCGGTCTTTGGTTGGGGACCGTGGGGCGACTATTTCATCGACGCCGCGCAGCGCACCATCCTGTTCTGGGATGCGCTGCGGCAACGCAGTGACCAGTACTACGCAGAACGTGCGAAGCCAGTGCCGCACGTGCTCAAGTTCGACGTCGAGCTGCTGCTGGACGCTCGCACCTTCGCCCGTCCGGTCAACTATCTGCTGGTACGTGTCAAGCCGCCCAAGGGAATCGCGGTCGATCGGCGAAAACGCCCATTCGTCGTGGTCGATCCCCGCGCCGGTCACGGTCCCGGGATCGGAGGTTTCAAGGCCGACAGCGAACTCGGAGTCGCGCTGCGAGCCGGCCATCCCTGCTATTTCGTCGGTTTCACTCCCGACCCGATGCCTGGGCAAACGATCGAGGACATCATGCGCGCCGAGGCGGTATTCCTCGAGAAGGTCATCTCGCTGCACCCTGCTGCGGAGGGGAAACCTTGTGTCATCGGCAACTGCCAGGCCGGTTGGGCGGTGCTGATGCTGGCTGCCACCCGCCCGGAACTGTTCGGGCCGATCATCGTGCCCGGCTCACCGCTATCCTACTGGGCCGGCGTCGAGGGGGAAAACCCCATGCGCTACATGGGCGGCTTGTTGGGCGGCAGTTGGCTGACAGCGTTCACCAGTGACATCGGCGCCGGCAAGTTTGATGGCGCCTATCTGGTCGAAAACTTCGAGCGTCAGAATCCCGCCAACACGCTGTGGACGAAGAACTACGACCTTTGGGCCCGCGTGGACACCGAGACCCGTCGTTTCTTGGAGTTCGAGAAATGGTGGGGCGGCCACGTCACTCTGAATGCCGAGGAGATGCAGTGGATCGTCGATAACTTGTTCATCGGCAACCGGTTGGCCACCGCGGAGATCGTCACCAGCGATGGCGTGCGCATCGATCTGCGCAACATCCGCTCGCCCATCGTCTGCTTCTGCTCCAAGGGAGACAACATCACACCTCCGCAGCAGGCGCTGGGTTGGGTCGTCGACCTCTACGAACAGGACGACGACATTCGTGCCGCCGGCCAGACAATCGTCTACGCCATCCATGAATCCGTTGGCCATCTCGGCATCTTCGTCTCCGGCGGCGTGGCCAAGAAGGAATACCAGGAGTTCGCGTCCAACATCGATTTGATCGACGTTCTGCCGCCCGGCCTGTACGAGGCGGTGCTCACGCCGAAGACCTCCGAGGCCGCCAATCCCGACCTGGTGGTCGGCGACTGGATTGTGCGGTTCGAGCCGCGTTCCCTGGCGGACCTCCGCTCGATCGTCCGGCCAAATCCCGAAAACGAACGCCGGTTCGCCGCGGTGCGGCGGGTGTCGGAGATCAATCTGGGCCTGTACCGCACTCTGTTCCAGCCACTGGTTCAGGCACTGGCCAACGAGCAAACGGCCGGCTGGCTGCACAAACTCAATCCCACCGAGTTGCCGTTCGAGCTGTTTTCGGGCCGCAACCCGCTGATGCGGCCGATTGCCGAGCTGGCCGCACTGGTTCGCCAGCAACGGCGACCCTGTCAGGCCGACAATCCACTGCTCGACTGGCAGCGCCTGGTTTCGGACTCGATCATCGCCGCCCTCGACGGCTGGCGCGACCTGCGGGACCAGAGTTGCGAGCAGATCTTCCTGGCGATCTACAGCTCGCCGCTGTTGCAGGCTTTCGTGGGGTTGAAAGCCACGGACGAGCCGCCCCGGCGGCGTCCGGGACTCGATCCCGAGCGGGTCGCGTTCATCCAGCAGCGGATCGCGGAGATCAAGGCCCGCTTGGCGGAAGGCGGCTTGCGCGAAGCGGCCGTGCGCAGCCTGGTTTACGTCGGCCTGGCGGGACCAGGCGTCGATGAGCGTGCCTTCAACGAACTGCGCCGCATCCGCGCCGAACACACCGAGATGTCGCTGGAGGACTTCAAGCAGGTGGTCCGCGAGCAATTCTTCGCGCTGATGCTCGATGTCGACGGCGCCCTCGCCGCGATTCCCCAGATGCTGCCGGACGACGCCGACGCCCGGTCAGCGATGCTGGCAGATATTCGGCAAGTCGCGTCGGCCGCCGAAAGGCTCACGGGGGAGAGGGCCAGGCGGATGGCACGAATCGAGCGGATGTTCGAGGTTCGCGCACCGGCGGAGTTCCTCGCGGACGCCGCCCGCGGATCCGCCTGAGATGCGGGCACTCAAGACGTGGCACGTACGCACGAGAAATACGCACGCCTGATCGCGCAGTGCAAGTCGCTGCTGCCCGTGCCCACGGCCGTGGCCCACCCCTGTGATGAGAACTCATTGCGGGGCGCGCTGCAAGCCGCCGAGCTGGGCATTCTCCGGCCGATACTGGTCGGCCCGCGGGCCCGCATCGCCGACGTGGCGGGGACGTGCAAGCTGGACTTAACGGGCTGCGAGCTCGTTGACGCTCCTCATAGCCACGCTGCCGCCGATCTGGCCGTGCAATTGGCGCGCGAGGGAAAGGCCGAGATGCTGATGAAGGGCAGCCTGCACACCGACGAACTGATGAGCGCCGTGGTGCAGACGGCGACCGGCCTGCGCACCGAACGCCGCATCAGCCACGCCTTCATCATGGATGTCCCCAGCCTGGACCGGGTGATCGTGGTCACCGATGCGGCGATCAATATCTTCCCCACGCTGGAAGACAAGATGCATATCGTGCAGAACGCCATCGATCTGGTTAGGATACTGGGTTTGCAGGAACCCAAGGTCGCCATCCTGTCTGCCGTGGAGACCGTCAATCCAAAGATCCCGTCGACCATCGAAGCCGCTGCCCTCTGCAAGATGGCCGACCGCCACCAGATTACCGGCGGCATCCTGGACGGGCCGCTGGCGCTGGACAATGCCATTAGCCTCGAGGCGGCTCAGATCAAGCGGATCGACTCGCCCGTGGCCGGCGCCGCCGATATCCTCCTCGTACCGGACTTGGAAGCGGGCAACATGCTGGCAAAGAGCCTGATCTTCCTTGTGGACGCCGATGCGGCGGGCATCGTTCTCGGCGCCCGCGTACCGATCATCCTCACGAGCCGTGCAGATGCGGTCACCACGCGCCTGGCTTCTTGCGCCGTGGCGGCGTTGGTTGCCCAAGCGCGGCGCGCGAGCCCGGCCAAGGCGGTGGCCGGATGAGCGACGCGCGTCTGGCCCTGCGGGGCCGCCTCGGTCGCGGACCAGGAACATCCAAAGACGATCCTGAGGGGACAGTGAAATGGACAAGCAGGTTGATGCCACACCCGACATCCCTCTCCCGCCCCTGCTGGGGCAGAAGGCCGTGATCCTGGGGATCGCGAACGAACATTCGATCGCCTATGGCTGCGCCCGGGCCTTCCATCGTCTGGGGGCCGAGTTGGCGATCACCTATCTCAATGACAAGGCGCGCCCGCATGTCGAGCCGCTGGCCAAACTGCTGGATGCAAAGATTTTTCTGCCTCTCGACGTGCAACAGACCGGCATGCTCGAATCCGTGTTTGAGCAGATCGGCAAGACGTGGGGGTGTCTGAACATCGCGCTCCACTCCATCGCCTATGCACCTAAAGAAGACTTGCAGGGCGACCTGTTGAACTGCTCGGCGTCGGGATTCGGTGTCGCCATGGACGTCTCCTGCCACTCGTTCGTGCGGATGGCCCGCCTGGCAGCGCCGCTGATGACCGCTGGCGGTACGCTGCTGGCCATGAGCTACCACGGCGCGAACAAGGTCGTGCCGCACTACAACGTGATGGGGCCGGTGAAGGCGGCACTCGAGGCATCGGTCCGGTACCTCGCGTCCGAATTGGGGCCGCAGGGCATCCGGGTCCATGCGATTTCACCCGGGCCGATCAAGACAAGGGCGGCGGGCGGACTCAAGGATTTCGACCTGCTGCTGAACGAGGCAGCCCACCAATCCCCCGTCGGCGAGTTGGTGGATATCGACGACGTGGGTATGGCCGCCGCCTACCTGGCGACGCCTTACGCGCGGCGCATTACCGGCAGCACTCTCTACGTCGACGCCGGCCTCAATATCATGGCCTAAATAGGGTTTCGTGATTCTGGGAGGGCGAGGCTCCCGCCGAGCCGGTGCGTGGAACGGGCTCTCGGCTCGGCGGGAGCCTCGCCCTCCCAAAATTGTGCACCTCCGGTTAGCGCCTCGGGTAGCTCCCAGGATCACGCAAGGCCATTGAGGGCAAGGGCACCGGCTTTGCCTGCGACCAGCTCGCCAGTCAGGTCGGCGTCACCGACGCCCACGGCCGGCGGACGCGGCATTGGGCAAACGATCGGTCACGACAGCGTGGGGGACCTTCAGCACGCGTCGCGAGGTGGCACGGCCAAGGGTTCGGCGTGGATGAACGGGTGAATTCCCTGCGTGCCCCTGGCATCTTGCCAATGCCACCCGGACGCGGGCAAGGGGTCACCGCAGGGCACTGTCGAGACGCCAGTGCCACCCGGCCGCCACGGATGAAGGCCGTTGGCCACATCATCCGGGACATTCCCCGGCATGGGGTGGGTGACGGGTTTCCCGTCCGCAGCGTATTCTCGTACGCCGATGGCAGCCGGTTCGATCCGTTCCTGCTGCTCGACTACGCCGATCCTCACCAGTTCGCACCGGCCGAGGGGCCGCGTCACTTACCAGCGCTGCTGGAAGATGAAGTAGAGCGTCTCCGCATCCGCGGCCTGGTTGGGACCGGCGGTGGCCTCCAGGAACCCGCCCCCGTACAGCTTGGAGTAGGCGACCAGGATGTCGGCGTAGCGGGTGAGGTGAAAGTTGGTCACGATGTCGATCTCGTCCCCCACATTGTTGCCCGACGTGCCGGTCGGATCCCGGCGGTAGGCCGCGCCGGCGGCGTTGTACAGCGCGTCGCGGCGCTGGTTCAACCAGAAATGGTGATATTGCAGGTTGATGGTGATCCACGGCGCCGGGTAGAGGTACAGGTGCGCGTTGGCGTCGTGGATATTCTGCCGTCCGACCAGGTCGGCCCAGCCCAGGTAGTAGTGCCCGAACGGGAAGAGCTGGCTGAAGGTCGTGTAGTCCCCGTCGTTCGGGTTGGCGTCGCCGCTCGCGTAGTCGTAGTACGCCCAGACGGTCGGTGAGAGGCAGGTGTCCTTCCAGTGGCGTCCCACGCCGGCGGTGGCCATGCCGGCGACCAGGTCCTGGCTGCCCTGGTCGCCCAGTTGCAATGCCAGCTCGGTGTCCCAGAGGAATCCCTCCTTGTCCCCGGTGTAGCGAACTCCCAGCGTGTTGACCTCCAGCGGGGCCCGCTCGATTCCCTGCTGCACCAGCTGGTTGGAGTTGTGCAGGTACAGGTAGTAGAGATCCAGGAAGGTGCCCTTCTGCGGGCGATAGGTGAGCCAGCTGCCGACGAAGTTCTGGTTTTCATCCGGGCTGTCGAAATCGGATGGATTGGGCAGCACCGGCTGGACCCAGAACGCCGAGTAGTCCCATTTCTCCCCCTGCCGGAAGGCCTTCACGCCCTGGAAGGTGCGGCGGGTATTGGCCCAGTCGAGCGGCGACACGAGCCGCTGCGAGCCATAGACCAGTTCCTGCCGGCCGCCGCGGACGTAGACCGGGTGGTCCTCGTAGTCGAACAGCCGCAGGTCGACGAACAGGTTCAGCAGGTCGCCGCGGTTGACATCGATGGCGGCGGGGCCCCGGTCCTCGCCGAAGCTGTCAGCCCAGAGGAACTCGCCGAAGACCCGCAGCCAGTCGCTGTAGCTCACGTCGCCGAACAGCCGCACGCGGGCCAGTGTGTAATCGTTGTCCTGCTCCGTCAGCTGGCTATTGTGCTCGTGCGCATATCGCACCCAGAACTGGCCGCCGGTACTGAGCAGCAGGCAATCGTTGAGGTGCAGCCGCTTCAAGTCCTCGACCAGCGTCCGCTCGGCGGGGTCGAGCGCATCGACGTAGCGGAAATCGGCGTCGAAGAACGAGTACGGCATCAGCGCGTGGGCGGGATACCCCGACTTGGGAGGCTTGTCGCGGCAATCCTGGGTCCACGCATCCCAGAGCGAGTAGTAGGCGGGGCCGGGCGCTGGAGGCACGACGAAGTTACCGGTCCGCGGCATCGGCTGGATCGTCTCGGGGATCTTGGACCAGTCGAGCAATCGGCCGTGGCAGCAGCTGGTACAGCCCGCGGGCTCGCCGCCCTTGGTGGCGTGCGACGGGCAGCTGGGGCAGGGGCAGTGGCAGCCGCCCGGCGGGCCGGCGTGGCTCGCGAGCTGAAAGGCGGGGTTCGTCGCGTCAGGCGTCTCAACAGCTGGCTCGACCAGCTGGCTCAGGCCGAGCGTCGGCGCCGGCGGTGAAGTCGACAGCTCCTGGGCCCGGACCGAGACAACGCCGGCGGCAAGTGCCCACGCGGTGAGGCCCGAGATTGAGATTCCGGTGCTCCGCCATCCTTGGCTCCGCATCGATCGTCCTCCTGACGCGCTTTCTGCTAGCGTAACCGTTCACGGGTCGGGGTCTGGTCCATTTTTCGGAGGATCAACTCGACCTCGCGGCTGCGCGCTGGCCGAAAACATGGACCTGACCCCCTGGAATCAAGGAAAATCTTGCACCCGGCAGTGAACGGTTACCTGCTAGCCCTTTTTCGCGCCGCGCTGGCCGCGCAGGCTCCCCGCCGGGCCAGAGGCTGCTTGCAGATCGCATCGGCAGCTACGGCACACGACCTGCACCCCAGCGTCCCGCGAGCGGTGCAATCGGACAGCGACGGGGGCCACCGTCGTTACGACGGGTATATCCCGCCGAAACCTCCGTGCGGGCGGCGACCGGGGGGGTGCGTGCACGGCTGGCGCGGAGCACGGCCCGGCGCCGGGCCGACTTGACGCCCGGGGGGTATTGGCAATACTGGCCGCGACAACAGGCGCGGAGGGCCGCCGTTTCGTGCTGCACACGCTCGTCTATGAGGTGCTGGTGATTCTTGCGTCGGGCCTGGCTGCGGGCCTGATCTGCCGCCGGATTGGCGTCCCGATGCTGACCGGTTACATGCTGGTGGGCATCCTGGTGGGCAGCGGCGTCCTGGGGCTGATCCGCGAGAAGACCGAAGAGATCGAGCACCTGGCGGAGTTGGGCGTATTCTTGCTGCTGTTCGCGATCGGGCTGGAGTTTTCTCTCGAGGAGTTGCTCCGCCTGGGACGCCCCCTGGTGCTGGGCGGCAGCGTCCAGATGGTGCTCGTGGCGGTTCCCGCGGCGATCGCCCTGCGGGCCAGCGGGTTTGACTGGAGTGGGGCGGGACTGCTGGCCACCGCCGTTGCCTTCAGCTCGACGGTGCTGGTGTTCAAGACGCTGGCCGAGTGGGGATACAGCAGCCACCCGGCCGGGCGGCTGGCGATCGGCATCCTCCTGTTCCAGGACGCGGCCCTGGTGCCGCTGTTGTTGTTCGTGCCGCTGCTTTCTGGCGCGGGACCGCCCCCCAGCGGGCTGGACTTCGTCGTGCTGGTGCTGAAGTCGCTCCTGTTCCTGGCCTCGGTTGTCATCATGCGGCAGCTGTTGGCGGGCTGGCTGATGCCCTTGCTCAGCGGGGTGCGGAGCCTGGAGCTGTTCGTGTTGGCAACGGTGGTGATCCTGGGGGGGGCCACGTTTGCCTCGCACGCCGTCGGCTTGCCGCCCGCGATCGGCGCGTTTGTGGCGGGTCTGATGCTGGGCGGGAATCGTTGGACGCGCCAGATCGACGCCCTGGTGTTGCCCTTTCGCGAGACGTTCGCCGCGGTCTTTTTTGTGAGCATGGGCCTGCTGTTTGACCCGGGCACGATTCTCGACCAACCACTCTATTTCCTGGCGGTACTGGCTGGGTTGATCGTGCTGAAGACGGCGGCCGCCGGTGTCGCCCTGCGGCTGACCGGTCTGAGCTGGCGGGACAGCCTGTACCTGGGTCTGGGTCTGGCCCACGTGGGCGAGTTTGCCTTCGTGGTGACCGCGATCGGAGTGCAGGCGGGACTGTTCCCTTCGGCCCGCGTCCAGCCGTTTCTCGGCGTGTCGCTGGCGTCCCTGATGCTCTTGCCGGCGTTCTTGAATCATGCCTTGCGGCGGATCGGTTCGCCGTCGGTCGATTCGGCTCCCAGCCGCGGCGCGGCGGCCGAGCAGCCGCCGAGCCGCGAGGCAATCGTCGTGGGGGCGGGACTCGTCGGCCGCCAGATCGCGTCCCGGCTGGAGACGATGGGTCACGATGTTTGCGTGATCGACCTGAGCCCGGTGAACCTGCTGCCGTTTGCCCAGCAGGGGTTTCGCACGGTGGCCGGCGACGCATCCGACCCGCGGATTCTGGACCGGGCCCGGGCCGAGCACGTCCAGCTGGTGATTGTGGGCATTTCGCAGGACATGCACGCGGTGGCGGTGGTGCGCCACTTCCGCCAGCGGCAGCGACACTGCCGGATCATTGTCCGCTGCCGATTTCAGGCCAACGTCCCGTCGTTCTTTGCCGCGGGCGCGGATCAGGTCGTGAGCGAGGAGGCCCAGGTGGGTGCGGCCCTGCTGAAACTGCTGCCCGACCAGTCCCTGGACGCCGCGGCCACAGCTGGCCCGCAGGCGTAGCCCGCCCCCGCCCGGCGGCTTCCGTCCGAGACGGTCCTCCCGATCGCGGTCTGTCGGGGATCATGCGGCACAGGCTACCGGCCTGCAGCCAAGGTGGACTCACGGTCAATCGTTCGCTGTATCTCGCCCTTCGACACGAACATCGGCAAGGTCGCGCGGTCGCGGTCCGGGGTTGCCCTGGGAGGCGCCCCGCGCACCGCACGGGACGGTTGCCGAAGCTGTGCGCTGTGCGTTGCCTTTTTCGCGCGCAGCACAACTCAACAAATCTGATATAGCCGTGCGCGCGGGCGTGGCCCGCCGCGACCGCGGCGCGAGAAAACGAACACGATTTGGTGCACGCCGCGAACCGTGGTGTATAGTTCCATGTCCCGCGGATCCGCCGCCCCTGGGAGGCGATCGGGTCCACGCCGCGAGCCACTGCGTCGGCGTTAGGGATGCACGCCTGTTTGCACGCGAACGTGCAGGTTTTGTCGGCGCAACGTCCGAAGGCGGACGGCCTGACTCAAAGCGGTTGAGCGTGGTCGTACGCCGCGCCTCTCCGGAGACCACCGAGACGAGCGGTATCGGTGACGCTGCTCCGGGGGGGACCGTGCTGGAAACTTCTTTACCGCTTCAGGAAAGGGTGAGTCTATGCGAGTCTTGAGGAACTTGTGGAAGGATGATGCGGGCTTCGTATTCTCCGCCGAGCTGGTGCTGGTCGCGACGATCCTGGTCCTCGGCCTGCTGGTCGGCATGACCGCCGTGCGGGACGCCGTAGTGAGCGAGCTGTCGGACGTGGCGGGTGCCATCCAGGACCTGAACCAGTCCTATGAATTCTTCGGGGTCGTGGGACACTCCGGAGAGACGGCCGGCAGCGACTTCGTCGACGGTCTGGACCACTGTGACAGTACGGACGACGCCTCCGGTAGCATTGACAACTGCATCACGATCGACGCCACGACGATCGGCGACGAGGCGTAACGAGTCGGCCCGGGGGCGGTCTCGTCCACTCCACTTTGCGGCCGGGACGCCGTCAGGTCACGTATGTATGAGTACCCCACGGGGCCGGTCGAGAGGTGCCTGGCACGCTCGACCGGCCCCCGTTTTTTTTGCACCCCAAGGGGGTCAGGCACATTTTTCGGCGGCAGCGTCGCACGGCGACGAGCCGTCTTCCCGCCGAAAGATGAGCCAGACCCCGGCCTGGCACCCCAAGCGGGTCAGGCACATTTTTCGGCGGCAGCGTCGCGCGGCGACGAGCCGTCGTCCCGCCGAAAGATGAGCCAGACCCCGGCCTGTGAACGGTTACCCGAACGGTGCCTGCTCGCCTCCCACGCTGCCCGACCAGGCATCCGGGACGGGTCAGCGAACCCAGATCACCTCCGCCCGGCCGTCGTCCAGCCGCCGCGCCACGACCTGGCGCGACACGCGCAGCGTGCCGGCAACCAACGTGGGAAATCCGTGCTGGAGCAAGCCGCGGACAGGCACCGTGGCCTGAATCTGCACGCAGCGGGGATACGCCTTCCACTCTTTGTCGCTCGGGTTCGCGACGAATTCGTAGGCGGACCCGTCCCAGCGAGCCACGCCGAACTGGAGGTGAGCGTGGGCGCTGGACGCGCCGGGTGGCGCCATGTCCATCCGCTCTCGACGCGCGTCGGACTCGACCACGACGGGCTGGCCGGCCACGAGATTGACGCCGGCAAAGTCGGCGGCGGCCTCGAGCGCCAGCCCGTCCGCGTCGGGACGATCGTCCCAGGACTGCGCGGCGGCAAGGGCGGCCGCCTCGAGGCTGTTGTCCAGCTCCAGCTGGGCCACCCAGAGGTTGCCCATTTCGACCACCAACACCAGCAAGGTGACGATGGCCGGCAGCAGCAAAATCAACCAGAGGGTGGCGATCCCGCGCCGGCGCTGGCCGCTGGATCGGTCCCTTTGCACTCCGCTCTTGAACAGGTGCTGCGGTTTCACGCGAATGCCTCGTGCTTCTTCATTTACGCCTCGGGCGACCGTGTTGCAGGTGTCGATGTGACATTTGCCTCTGGGACGGGCCATACCCTTTCCATCGGCATTCGCGTCGGACGCCGTTTCCCGAGGTGATCTGAAATCGATTTCCCTGAGGAAATGGTTGCCTGCGGGCGAGTTGCTGCCGCACCGCGAGGATCAATCGCCCTCACCCTGCCCCTGAATGCTTGCGGCTATGTGGCCAAATCGCCTTGCACGATCCTGGGCGATACGGGACGCGCTAACCTGAGCTGCACCATCGTGGGAGGGCGAGGCTCCTGCCGAGCCGGCGCGCTGAGCCGGTTCTCGGCTCGGCGGGAGCCTCGCCCTCCCAGAATCGGGAGCCTCGCCCTCCCAGAATCGGGAGCCTCGCCCTCCCAGAATCGGGAGCCTCGCCCTCCCAGAATCGGGAGCCTCGCCCTCCCAGAATCGGGAGCC
>Ga0114938_1001587_pt1 | contig 15199 bp, 17 predicted proteins | sample AshMeaBigSpring_FD_88675 | JGI IMG/M metagenome (GOLD analysis project Ga0114938, IMG submission 88675) | Groundwater microbial communities from Big Spring, Nevada to study Microbial Dark Matter (Phase II) - Ash Meadows Big Spring | ecosystem: Environmental > Aquatic > Deep subsurface >...
CTCGAGACGGCCCTTGAGCGAGGTCACGAGGCCCGCATCGAGAGCCATGCGCGCCGGATCACCCTCGGCGCGACGCAGCGCCTCCGGCGCCTGGTCGGCGTACGCCTGCAGTCGTGCGGGCTCGAACCGGCGCGCCTTCGCCACGTCCGACTTGTAGGTTTCCCAGACGGTATTGAGCCAGACGAGGCTCTCCTCGCGCTCGGCGGGCGACATGTCGTTGCGGCTGAAGGTCTCGACCGCCGACTTGTACTCTCCGACCCGGAAGATGTTGACGTCGATCGACAGCTTGTCGATCGCGTCCTTCACGAACAGGCCGTAGTTGCCGTAGCCGTAGACGAAGGCCTCGCCCATCGGGTCGAGATAGATCTCGTCCGCGTGCGCGGCGAGGTAGTACTGTCCCTGCTCATAGTAGTCGCCATAGGCGATGACGGGCTTGCCCGCCGCACGGAAGTCGTCGATCGCGCGTGCGACCTCCTGCAGCTTGGCGAGGCCGCCGCCGGCGAGCCCGCCGAGATCGAGGTAGAGCGCACTGATGCGGTCGTCGTCCGCTGCCGCCCCGATGGCATCCACGACGTCCCGCAGGAGCGCCTGCGTCGGCTGGCTTCGCAGGGTCTCGGCGATCGCCCGTTCCACGGGATCACCGGCGAGCTGCTCGACCAGCGGACCGTACGGCCGGATGACGAGCGCGGCGCGATCTGGAACCAGCGGGATGGGACGCGAGAAGAGCCCCCAGGCGAGGCTGAACAGCACGAGCAGGAGAATCAGGTGCAGGACCTTGCGCAGCCCGTCGAGGCCGGACCAGATCCAGTGCAGGGCTCTGCCGATGGCGCGGAACATGGGGGCTCGTCCGGCACGCGTGGCGGCAGGTTCGGATCCGCCGCGCGTCCGGACGATCTGGCCTCAGACCTTCTCTTCGATTCGGGCGGCCTTGCCCGTGCGGTCGCGCAGGTAATAGAGCTTCGCGCGACGGACGTTGCCGCGGCGCTTCACCGTGATGGCGCCGAGAGCCGGGCTGTAGGTCTGGAAAACGCGCTCCACGCCCTCGCCGTGCGAAATCTTGCGCACGGTGAACGACGAATTGAGGCCGCGATTGCTCTTCGCAATGACCACGCCCTCGTAGGCCTGCACGCGCTCACGGTCGCCTTCCTTGACCCTCACCTCGACGACGACCGTGTCGCCGGGGCCGAAGTCCGGAACCTCACGCTTCATGCGCTCGCTGTTCAGCGTGGCAATGATGTTGCTCATGACTCACCTTTCTCGCAGTGGCTGCATCCGTGACCCTTCACGCGGCGCTTCCTGCTCCGCCCGGTATTCCTCGAGGAGCGCGCGCTCCTCCTCGCTCAATTCCCGCTGCCGCAACAGGTCCGGACGCCTCGTCCAGGTCCGCCCCAGCGACTGTTTCCGCCGCCAGCGCTCGATTGCGGCGTGATTGCCGCTCAGGAGCACCTCCGGCACGCATCGGCCGTGCCACTTCTCCGGCCGCGTGTAGTGCGGCCAGTCGAGCAGCCCGGTCGCGAACGACTCCTGCTCCGCCGACTCGCCGCACCCCAGGGTTCCCGGCAGCAGGCGCGAGACGGCGTCGATCACCATCAGCGCGGGCAACTCCCCGCCCGTCAGCACGAGGTCACCCACCGAAATCGACTCGTCGACACATTCCTCGACGAACCGTTCATCCACACCCTCGTAGCGACCGGCCACCAGCACCAGTTCCGCGAGCGCTGCGAGCTCCGCGACCTTCCGTTGCGTCACCGGGACGCCGTCCGCCGCGAGGTACAGCCGCCGGGCCTCCGGCGCCCGTCGCGCCGCCTCGATCATCGCCTGCCGGAGCGGCTCCGCCTTCAGCACCATGCCGGGCCCGCCGCCGTAGGGGCGATCGTCCACGGTCTTGTGCAGGTCCGTCGCGAACCTTCGCGGGTTCACGGTCTCGACCGCGAGCACACCGCGACCGATCGCCCTGCCGAGCACGCCGAATGCCAGCGCCTGCTCGACGAACTCGGGGAACAACGTGACGACCACGATCTTCACGTGCTGCCCCGCCCAGTCAGTCGTCCGGATGCCACTCCAGGGTCACCCGGCCAGCCTCGAGATCGACCCCGACCAGCCGCTCGCGCACGAGCGGCACGAGCCGCTCCCTGTCCCCCTCGAGCACCAGCACCGGATGAGCCGGCAGCTCGAGGATCGAAGCCACTCGCCCGAGCGGGGCTCCGTCACGATTGACGGCCTCGAGCCCGATCAGGTCGTGCCAGTAGTACTGCCCGGGCGCCGTCGGCGGCAACTCTGAGCGGTCCACCCGGATCTCGCTTCCGGTGAGCTCGCGGGCCGCCTCACGCGACCCCACGCCTTCGAGCAGGACTGCCACGGCGCCTCCGGCTCGCTTCCAGTCGAGCACCGCTCTGCGTTCGGACGATGCTCCGCCGCAGACCTCCCAGCTCCCGTAGTTCACGATGCCCTCGGGGGGATCAGTGTAGGAATCGACCTTCACCCAACCCTGCACCCCGAAAGGCGCTCCGATCCGGCCGAGCACCACCGGGCGTCCGCGACCCACCGGACGCGCCGGTGTCATGTCCGAACCGCGCGCTCGATCAGGCCGCGGCCTTCGCCTTGCGGTAGCCCTTGAGCAGCTGCGCGACGCGCTCGGACGGCTGGGCGCCGCGGGCAACCCAGTGATCCACGCGCTCGAGGTCGAGACGCAGCGCCTCGCTGCCGCCACGCGCGACCGGGTTGAAGAACCCGACCTGCTCGAGGGCGCCACCGCCACTGCGGCGGCTGTCGGTCACAACCACGTGGTAGAAGGGCTCCTTCTTCCCGCCGCGGCGCATCAGTCGGATCGTCACCATGGTCTGCCAGTGCCTCTCTCAGGGCAGCGGGCGCGAGCCAGGCGCGCCCGATCGAAAAAGAGCCGCGAACTATACCGAAAACACAAGGGGAAAGAAACGCTTGAACAGTCCTCAGCCGAGCCCCGGCGGCAGACGGCCGCCCATGGCCCGCATCATGCGCCCGAGGCCGCCCTTGCCCATCCCTTTCATCATCTTCTGCATCTGCAGGAAGTTCTTGAGCAGCCGGTTGACGTCGGCCACCTGGGTACCGGACCCGCCGGCGATGCGCCGTCGCCGCGAACCATCGATGGTCCTGGGATATCGACGTTCCCCGGGGGTCATGGAGCAGATGATGGCGATCTGGCGGCTGACGTCCCGTTCGTTGGCCTGGGGCAGGGCCCCGGCCTTGGCGGTCAACTGGGCAGGGAGCTTGTCCATCAGGGCCGCCACGCCGCCCATGCTCTCCAGCTGGCGCAGCTGCGCGAGCAGGTCGTTGAGGTCGAAATCCTTGCCCTTCGCGACCTTCCGGGCCAGCTTTTCGGCCTCCGCGCGATCGACCTTGCGGGTGACCTCCTCCACGAGGCTCAGGACGTCGCCCATGCCCAGGATGCGTGACGCCATGCGCTCGGGCTGGAACACCTCGAGCGCCTCGGGCTTCTCGCCGACACCGACGAACAGGATCGGTCGGCCGGTGACGTGGCGCACCGACAGCGCCGCGCCGCCGCGCGCGTCGCCGTCGGCTTTGGTGAGCACGACGCCGGTCAGGTCGAGCGCGGCACCGAACGCACGCGCGGCGTTGACCGCGTCCTGGCCGGCCATGCTGTCGACGACGAACAGCGTTTCGATGGGCTGCAGCGAGGCCGCCAGGTCGCGGACCTCCCGCATCATTTCCTCGTCCACGTGCAGGCGGCCTGCCGTGTCCACGAGCAGGACGTCGTACAGGCCGCGGCGGGCCTCATCGAGCGCGCGGGAGGCGATCGCCATGGGCGGCTGCGAAGGATCGGCCGCGGCGACGTCGATGGCGAGCTGCTGGCCGAGCCGGGCGAGCTGCAGCATGGCGGCCGGCCGATACACGTCGGTCGAGACGAGCAGGACTCGTTTCCTCTCGCGCTCGCGCAGCCAGAGCGCGATCTTGGCCGCCGTCGTCGTCTTGCCCGCTCCCTGCAGGCCCGCGAGCAGGATCACTGCAGGCGGCTGTGCGCGCAGGTTGATCGACCGCGCACCCTCGCCCATCACGCGCACGAGTTCCTCGTGGATCACGCGCACGAATGCCTGGCCCGGCGTGAGGCTCTTGTGAACCTCGAGGCCGATCGCGCGCGCCTTGACGGCGTCGATGAACTCCCTGACGACCGGCAGCGCCACGTCGGCCTCGAGCAGCGCCATGCGCACCTGCCGCAGGGCGTCGCCGATGTTCTCCTCGGTCAGCCGTCCGCGGCCGCGCAGGCCTTCGACGACGGCGGAGAGGCGCGCGGAGAGCTTGTCGAACACAGGTGACCTCGACGACCAAGGAAAGCGGCAGCGGCAGGCGCGGCCGCCGAACGCTGATCGCACGAATTATAGGTGTCGCGCCTCCATTCTTCACCGCCGATGTGACATCATTTCGCAATCGCCGCCGCACCGGATCCGCGCTTGCTGCTGCCACTCATCGCCGTCGCCTGCTACCTTTTCGGAGCCGTCGGGCTCGCGTTCGGCGCATATCGCGGTGCCTCCCACCACGGGCGGGGCAGCCGCATCGCAGGTGCCGCGATCGCGGCAGTCGGCGCGGTGGTGCATGCCGCGGCACTCGTCGATGAGCGCAGGCTCGCGCCGGACGCCGCACTGTCGCCCGGCGACACCGCCGCGATCGTCGGCCTGCTGATCGCCGTGACCGCGATCGTGATGGCCCTCAAACCCAGGCTGCGTGGCATGGCCGCGCTGCTGCTCGTGATAGCGGCCCTGCTCGAGGCGGCGTTCTCCGAGGGCGCGCGCAGCTTCTCGATGGGCCGGCCGGGCTGGGAGCTCTCCTTCCACGTGGCAATGGCAACGACGGCGTTCGCCTTCCTCACGATCGGCGCCGTGCTCGCCGTGGCGCAGGTGGTCGTGGACCGGCGGCTGCGCAGCCGGCGCCCTCTGGGACTCCTGAAGATCCTTACGCCGCTCGAATCGCTCGAGTCGGGCTGCTTTCACAGCATTCTCGCCGGGTTCGCGCTGCTCACGCTCGCGCTCGTGAGCGGCGCCTTCTTCATCGAGAATCTGTTCGCCCAGCACCTCGTGCACAAGGTCGTGCTCGCGATGATCGCCTGGCTCGTGTTCGGCGTGCTGCTGCTCGGCCGCTGGCGCTTCGGCTGGCGCGGGAAGAAAGCGTTGCGCTGGACACTCGCAGGCTACGCCCTGCTCGGACTCTCCTACTTCGGCAGCAAGCTCGTGCTCGAGAACGTCCTCGGCCGGCACTGGGGCTGAACCGCCTTGCAGGACATCCCCTTACCCTGGCTGTTCGGCGTCCTCGTCCTGCTGATTGCCCTGTCCGCGTTCTTCTCCAGCACGGAGACGGCGCTGATGAGCATCAATCGCTACCGCCTGCGGCATCGCGCGCGGGAGGGCAGCGCGGGGGCGCGTGCGGCGGAGAAGCTGCTCGAGACGCCGGATCGCCTCATCGGGCTGATCCTGGTCTGCAACAACTTCGTGAACTCCGCCGCCGCGGCCATCGTCACGGTGATCTCCCTGTCACTCGGCGGCGAAGCCTACGCCGCCGCCGGCGTCGGCGTGTTCACAGTGGTGCTGATCATCTTCGGCGAAGTGGCCCCGAAGACCTTCGGTGCCCTGTATCCGGAACGGCTCGCACTGCCGGCCGCGCTCCTCTACCAGGTGCTGCTGAAGGCGCTCTACCCGGTCGTGTGGGCCACGAACCTGCTGGCGAACGGCGTGCTGCGGCTGCTCGGGATCTCGCGCGAGAAAGCGAACACGACCTCGCTCAGCCAGGAGGAACTGCGCACGGTGGTCGCGGAGGCGAGCACGGTGATACCGCACCGGCACCAGCGCATGCTGATGAGCATCCTCGACCTCGAGCGCGTCAACGTCGAGGACATCATGGTGCCGCGCAACGAGATCTTCGGCATCGACGTCTCGGACGACTGGGACGACATCCTCGAGCAGCTGCGCGAGAGCCGGCACACGCGCATCCCGGTGTACGAGGGCAGCCTCGACAACCTCGTCGGCATCCTGCACATGAAGAAGGTCGCGCGGCTGCTGGCGCGCGGCGAATTCGACCGGAGTCAGCTGGTGACGCTCGCACGGACCCGCGAGCCCTTCTACGTGCCCGAGGGCACGTCGCTCAACCGGCAGCTGCTCAATTTCCAGCGTCAGCGCCGGCGGGTCGCCTTCGTCGTGGACGAATACGGCGACGTCCAGGGTCTGGTGACGCTCGAGGACCTGCTCGAGGAGATCGTCGGCGAGTTCACGTCCGACACGAGCTCGCTGCACAAGGACGTGCACAAGGAGAAGGGCGAGAGCTACGTGGTGAACGCCTCGGCCAGCGTGCGCACGCTGAACCGCAAGATGGGCTGGAGCCTGCCCACCAGCGGTCCACGCACGCTGAACGGCCTGATAATCGAGTACCTCGAGAACATCCCCGACGCCGGCACCAGCCTGCGCATCAACGACTACTCGATCGACATCCTGCAGACGGGCGAGAATGCCGTGAAGACGGTACGGCTCAAGCCGATAGCCCCGCCCGCCGGCTCGCCCGCGGCGCGGTCAGAAAGCCGCGGCTAGCGCCTGCTCGAGCCTCGCCACGCCCGTGACGGCGATGCCTGCGATCGCGCGTCGCGGCACGTTGCCCTCCGGCACGAGCGCGCGGCTGAAGCCCTGCTTGGCCGCTTCGCGCAGACGCTCCTCGCCGAACGGCACGGGCCGGATCTCGCCTGTGAGCCCGAGTTCGCCGAACACGATGGTGCCCTCCGACACGGGACGGCTGCGCAGGCTCGAGAGCACCGCGAGCACGGCGGGCAGGTCGGCGGCCGTCTCGCCGATGCGAACGCCGCCGACGACGTTCACGAACACGTCCTGCCCGGCGGTGGAGATTCCGCCGTGGCGGTGGAGGACCGCGAGCAGGAGCGCCAGCCGTCCCGATTCGAAGCCCACCGTGACGCGCCGAGGCGACATGCCCTGTGCCTCGTCGAGCAGCGCCTGAACCTCGACCAGCAACGGGCGGCTGCCCTCGCGTGCCACCGTGATGACGCTGCCCGCGACCGGCGCTTCGTGGCGCGAGAGGAAGATCGCCGACGGGTTGCGCACCTCCTTGAGCCCCTGATCGACCATGGCGAACACGCCGATCTCGTTGGCGGCGCCGTAGCGGTTCTTCACGGCCCGCACTACGCGGAAACGGCTGGCCGGATCGCTCTCGAAGTAGAGCACGGTGTCCACCATGTGCTCGAGAATGCGCGGGCCCGCGATCAGCCCCTCCTTGGTGACGTGGCCGATGATCAGCACCACGGTACCCGAGTCCTTGGCGAAGCGGACGAGCCGCGCCGCCGACTCGCGCACCTGCACGGCGGAGCCCGGCGACGACTCGCTCAATGCCGTGTGCATGGTCTGGATCGAATCGACGACGAGCACCCGGGCGCGGACGGCCGCCGCTTCCCCGATCACCCCCTCGACCCGGGTTTCCGCGACCAGCCGCAGCGTCGGCGACCCGAGGCCGAGCCGCCTGGCCCGCAGCGCGACCTGGCGCACCGACTCCTCGCCCGAGGCGTACAGGACCGGATGCTCCCGGCTCAGGGCGTCTGCAGCCTGCAGCAGCAGCGTGGACTTGCCGATTCCCGGGTCACCCCCCAGCAGCACGACGGACCCGGCCACGAGACCGCCGCCGAGCACCCGGTCCAGCTCGCCGATTCCCGAGGCCGCGCGGACTTCGGTCTCGCTCGTCACCTCGCCGACTGTACGGCTGGCCGCTCCGGCGGTGCCGGCTCGGCTGGCGGCGCTGCCGGCAACCAGGGAGGCCGCCAGTTCCAGGGTATTCCAGGCCTGGCACGCCGGGCACTGCCCCTGCCACTGGGGTGTCCGCGCCCCGCAAGACCCGCAGACGTAGCTCGCTTTCGGCTTGGCCATGATCAGTGCCCGCGTACCGGCCCCGGAGGGCGCAGGGGATGCTAGCACGCGCCCGCGAGTGCCTCGTTATGTGAACTGTGCGGCAATTCGGTTGCCGACCCCCTCCGTATACTTGCCGTTGAACCATGCTAGCACCGTTCCTTGAAACCGTGGTCGAGCAGGACACTGGCGGCACCTCGAGGCCGGCGGTGGGCCGCGCGCCGCAGCCGGCCCGCCTCGGGCGCTACCGGATCCTCCACGTGCTCGGCAAGGGCGCGATGGGCGTCGTGTACCGGGCTCTCGACCCGACGATCAATCGTGAAGTCGCACTCAAGGCCATCCCGCTCGCCGACGAATTCGAAGGCGAGGACCTGCGCCAGGCGCGCACCAAGTTCTTCCGCGAGGCGGAAATGGCCGGGCGCCTGAGCCACCCGCACATCGTCACGATCTACGACGCGGGCGAGCACGACGGCACGGCCTTCATAGCGATGGAGCTGCTTCGCGGCCGGCATCTCGTGGAGTACACGGACGCGGCCCGGTTGCTTCCGGTCGAGGTCGCCCTCGACATCGTCGCGCGCCTCGCCGAGGCGCTGCACTACGCGCACCGGGAGCGGGTCGTGCACCGCGACATCAAGCCAGCCAATGTGATGTACGACCCACCGGGCGAACTGAAGATCACCGACTTCGGCATCGCACGCCTGACCGACACGGCCCGCACGCGCACGGGCCTGGTACTCGGCACACCGTCGTTCATGTCGCCGGAACAGTTGCAGGGCCGTGTCGTGACGGGCAGTTCCGACCTGTTTTCGCTCGCGATCACGGCTTACCAGCTCCTGACGGGGCAGCTGCCTTTCCGGGCCGACTCGATGCCGGCGCTGATGCTCAAGATCGCCCAGGAACCACACCCGCGCATCCGTTCCCTGCGTCCGGACCTGCCCGAAGGTCTCGACCCGTTCTTCGACCGCGCGCTCGCCAAGGCACCGTCGGCACGCATCGAGAACGGCGCCGCCTTCGCACTGGCACTGCGCGACATCCGCGCAGCCGCTGCAAGGACCTGAACGTGCACCTCAAGGGCAAGTTCCGTTGCGTGGGGGTGAGCGACACCGGCCGCATTCGCGAGCACAACGAGGACACCGTCGGGACGGACGCCGACATCGGCCTGGTGGTCCTCGCCGACGGGATGGGTGGCTACAAGGCCGGCGAGGTCGCGAGCGGAATCGCGGTCAGGACCGTGCTGGGCCTCGTGAAGGAAGCGGTCGAGCGTGAGGACCTCTCCAAGCCCGACCCGGAGTCCGGGCTGAGCCGCCCCGGCATCCTGCTGCGGGATGCGATCCAGCGCGCCAACAAGATCATCCACCAGACCGCGAAGACCCAGAACAACTGCGAAGGCATGGGCACGACCGTGGTCGCAGGGCTCTTTTACGACGACAAGCTCACCATCGCTCACGTCGGGGATTCGCGCCTCTACCTCCAGCGCGGCGCCGAGTTCCGACAGGTCACCCAGGACCACTCCCTGCTCCAGGAGCTGGTCTCGCGCGGGTTCTACACGCCGGAGGAAGCACAGCGGGCGGCGGCCAAGAACTACGTCACCCGGGCGCTCGGCGTGGAGCCGACCGTCGAGGTGGAGGTGACCGAAGTGCCGGTCTCCAGGGACGACCTGTTCCTGCTTTGCTCGGACGGCCTGTCGGACATGGTCGAGGACGACGACATTAAGTTAACTATCAGTACCTTTGGTGGTAATCTTGAGACGCTTGCAAGGCAGCTCGTGCTGCTCAGCAACGACAATGGCGGACGGGACAACGTGTCCGTCGTGCTGGTGCGGGTGCTGGACAGCTTCCCAGCCAGGCACGGGGTGCTCGATCGTATCCTCGGACTGTTCGGCTGACCGGAAAAACAGGATTACGCATGGCCAGGCTTGTTCTCAGCCTCGACGGGCAGACGCTCGCTGAATACAACATGACCAAGGAGCGCTACACCGTCGGGCGCCTCCCGGACAACGACGTCCGGATCGACAATGCCGCGGTGAGTGGCCATCACGCGCTCATCATCAACATCCTCAACGACTCGTTCCTCGAGGACCTGAACAGCACCAACGGGACCTACGTCAACGGGAAGATCATCAAGAAGCACGCCCTGCAGCACGGCGACGTGATCACCGTCGGGCACCATGCCCTGCGCTTCATCGACAGCGAGGCGGAGGAGCCGCAGGACGAGTTCCAGAAGACGATGGTGATCGGACCGCGCGAGGCTGCACGCCTCGCGGCGAAGCCCCAGGTCGCGGCCGCCGCAGCCGCCGCGACGGCGGTGCCGGCGTACCCGAACGGCTCGCTGCCCAAGGCCCGCCTGCAGGTGCTCTCCGGACAGTTCGCCGGGCGCGAGCTCGAGCTGGTGAAGACGCTCACGACACTGGGGCGGCCGGGCGTACAGGTTGCAGCGATCACGCGACGCGCTGACGGTTTCTACATCATCCACGTCGAGAGTGCCGAACCCGGCGATTTCCCGCTGGTCAACGGCGCGCCGACCGGGCCGCAGGCGCGCAAGCTCCACGACAACGACGTGCTGCAGCTGGCCGGCGTGAAGATGGGATTCTTCGAGAGCTGACCGCCCCGCGGCCGAACCGCAGCGACGATCATCGGAAGTCGTGGGCCACCCGCTGGCTCACGCCACAGAGGAGCTGGTAGGGGATCGTGTCCGCGCAACGGGCCACTTCCTCCACCGGCAACCCGCCTCCCCAGAGTTCGACCGGATCACCGACCGTCACTGGCGGCAGGTCGGTCACGTCCAGCGTGATCATGTCCATGGATACGCGGCCGATCAGGGGCGCACGGCGCCCGTTCACCAGCGCCGGGGTTCCTGACCGCGCGCTGCGCGGGTAGCCGTCGCCGTAACCGGCCGCCGCCACGACCATCCGCGTTTGCCGCGCGGCCCGCCACTCGCCACCGTAACCGACCGTCTCACCGGCTCGCACCGTCTTCACGGCGATCACGCGCGTGCGCAACGTCATCGCCGGCCGCAGGCCGTAGTCCGCGCCGGATCCGGTTGCGAAGGGCGACACTCCATAGAGCATCAGGCCCGGCCGGACCCAGTCGGCATGCGAGCTCGGCCAGGCGAGAACCGCGGCGGAGTTCGCTACGCTGCGCTCGCCAGCCGTTCCTTGCGTCGCCGACTGGAACGCTCGAAGCTGATCGGACGTCATCGGGCCGGCGACATCGTCGGCGCTCGCGAGGTGGGTGACGAGCAACGGGTGGGGAACGACGTTCGCGAGCCGCGCGAGGCGCCGCCGGACCTCATCGAACTGCTCGGCGCGGAAACCGAGCCGGTTCATGCCGGTGTCGATCTTGATCCACGCCCTGAGCGGCTCGCTGTCCGGCCGCTCCTCGAGCATGGCGACCTGCTCGAAGCTGTGCACCATGACGTCCAGGCGTTGCTGGACCGCGATCGCGAGCTGGCCCGGCTCGAACACGCCCTCGAGCAGCAGGATCCGCTGCGTCAGCCCGGCGTTGCGCAGCGCGAGCGCCTCCTCGATGCGCGCCACCGCGAGGCCGTCGGCGTCCGCGAGCGCCCTGCCCGCCGCCACCAGACCGTGACCGTAGGCATTCGCCTTGATCACGGCCATCAGGCGCGAGCTCGGCGCGAACTCGCGGACGCGGCGCAGGTTGTGCCGCACGGCTTCGGCGTCGACGACTGCGCGAATCAGGCTGGACACTGCGGGACGGCGGCTCGACGACGCGCTCAGGCGCCGTAGTCGTAGTCGCCCGTGGCGAGATTCTCAAACCGGGTGTACTTGCCGAGGAAGGTCAGGTGGACTTCCCCGGTCGGGCCGTTGCGCTGCTTGGCGATGATGATGTCGGCGATGCCCTTGCGCGGCGTGTCGGGCTCGTACACTTCCTCGCGGTAAATGAGCATGATCAGGTCCGCATCCTGTTCGATTGCCCCGGATTCGCGCAGATCGGACATCACGGGCTTCTTGTCCGTACGCTGCTCCACGCTGCGGTTCAGCTGCGAGAGCGCCACGACCGGCACCTTGAGCTCCTTGGCGAGCGCCTTGAGCGAGCGCGAGATCTCGGAGATTTCCGTCGCGCGGTTCTCCTTCGTGCCGGGCACCTGCATCAGCTGGAGGTAGTCGACGACGATCAGCCCGAGCCCGCCCCTGGTGTCGCGCGCCAGCCTGCGGGCCCGTGCACGGACTTCCGTCGGCGTGAGCGCGCCGCTGTCGTCGATGTAGAGCGGCGCGGTCTTCATCTGCGCGATCGCGCCGTTGATCCGCGCCCAGTCCTCGTCGCCGAACAAGCCGGTTCGCAGATGGCTCTGGTCCACGCGCCCGAGCGAGGAGATCATGCGCATCGAGAGCTGCTCGCGCGACATTTCCATCGAGAACACGGCCACAGCCTTGCCGCCCGCGATCGCGGCGTTCTCTGCCATGTTGAGCGCGAGCGTCGTCTTGCCCATGGACGGCCGCCCCGCGACGATGACCAGTTCGCCCGGCTGGAGCCCGGCGGTCATCCGGTCGAGGTCGTTGTATCCCGTGCTCACCCCCGTGAGCTGTCCCTGGCTCTGGTGCAGCATGTCGAGCCGGTCGATGGTGGCACCGAGCACGTCGCGCAGCGGCACGAAGCCCGACCCCGTGCGGCGTCCCTGCTCGGCGATCGCGAACACGCGCTGCTCGGCCTCCTCGACCAGTTCGCTCGCCGGGCGGCCTTCGCTCGCGTACGCACTCGCAGCGATCTCGCCGCTCACGCGGATCAGCTGCCGCAGCTGCGACCGCTCGCGAACGATGTCCGCGTAGGCACGGATGTTCGCCGCCGTCGGCGTGTCGCGCGCGAGGCCGGCGAGATAGGCGAGCCCGCCCGTCTCGTCGCCGTGTCCCTTGGCCGCGAGGTACTCGGCGAGCGTGACGACGTCGCTCGGCTCGTTGCGCGCCGCGAGTTCGGCGATGGCGGCGAAGATCTGCTGGTGATCGCGCCGGTAGAAGTCCTGCGCGTTCAGCCGGTCGGCGATCGCGTCCCACGTGCTGTTGTCGAGCAGCAGCCCGCCGAGCACCGCCTGCTCGGCCTCGACGGAGTGCGGCGGCACGCGCAGCCCGTCCGCCTCGGTTGCGAGGCGCACCCGCCTGCGACCGCCCGTCCCCGCCGCTTCCTGCTCCATCGACGCTTACCGTGACGCGCTCAGGATCATTCCTCGGCGACCACGTCCACCGGCAGGTCGACGACCACGTCCGTGTGCAGATGCAGCTTGACGTGGTGCTCGCCGACGACGCGGATCGGCCCGGAGTGCAGCCGCACTTCGCTGCGCTCGATGCGGATGCCGGCGTTCGAGCAGGCCTCGGCGATGTCGGCGGTGCCGATCGAGCCGAAAATCTTGCCCTCGCTGCCCGCCTTGGCGGCGAGCTTGAGGCGGAATCCCTCGAGCTGACCGGCGCGCAGCTTCGCGCTCGCCAGCTCGTCGGCCGCAACTTTCTCGAGCTCGGCGCGACGCTCCTCGAACCTGGCCAGGTTGGCGGGTGTAGCCACCGCGGCCTTGCCCTGCGGGAGCAGATAGTTGCGGCCGTAGCCGGGCTTCACCTTGACCTTGTCGCCGATGTTGCCGAGGTTGGCGACCTTCTGCAGCAGGATGACTTCCATCGTTCGTTCCTCGATCTACCTTCAGTCAGTGTTCATGCATTCTGCGCCGGCCGGAGCGAGCGCGCCCAGTTGTCCACGAAGCCCCAGCCAGCCATTGCCGCCACCGTGAACGGGGCGGCAAAGACGAGCAGGACGTAAATCACCCACAGCCACGCGCCGTTGAGGCGACCGGCTGCCTTGAAGCGGTGCGCCGCGGCCAGACCGACCAGCATCAGCGCGGCGAGGAAGATCCTCGCGATGTCACCGATCAGTGCGCCGTCGACGAGCAGGGACGCCGCGACCGCGAGCGCCGCCACCACGCCGAGCACGACGCCGAGGCGCAGCTGCTGAAACTCCGCGCCGAATCGCCCGGCGTGCTCCGGCAGCGACTGCCACCAGCGCGCCAGGAAGAGTGCGCACATGGCAAGCAGCATGGTGAGCGCGGTGACCCACCCCCACAGCGTGCGCGCAAGGGACTCGACGAGACCGTCCGCCTCGAGGTCCATCGGCAGGCCGCGACGCTGCATCTCCTGCGCCAGGTCCCGCACGAACGGCGCCCAGAACTTCCCCGGGTCGCCGAGGGAGAGGTGCAGAAACACGAGCAGCAGCGTCCCGGCCAGCACCGCAACCTGCAGGCACAGCGACAGGGACCCGCTCCGGCCGAGTAGCACTGCGAGCGCCAGCGGCGGGCCCAGCACCCACGCCGAGTAGATCACTCCGACCGGCACCGGGCGCCCGATCATCCACATCGCGAACGTCAGCAGCCCGGTCGCGCCGACGGCCACGAGGGCTCCGACCCGGGGCCCGCGCACGAGCGCCAGGAGAGCCGGAACCGCACCCGGCAGGAAGAACGCGAAGCCGAGGCCGAACAGAGGCAGCAACCCGAGCAGGCCCGTGACGATCACCGCCACGCCCGGATTGTCGGTGAGCCAGCTCGCGAACGATCGGTTCATCGCGGCGCCCCGGCGGTCATCCGCGCGGCGCCCGGACCGGCTCAGTGCTGGTCCGTGTACGGCAGCAGCGCGAGGAAGCGCGCGCGCTTGATCGCGAGCGCCAGCTGGCGCTGGTAGTTCGAGCGCGTGCCCGTGATCCGGCTCGGGACGATCTTGCCGGTCTCGGAGATGTAGCCCTTCAGTGTCGCGAGGTCCTTGTAGTCGATCCGCTCGACGCCTTCGGCCGTGAACTTGCAGAACTTACGGCGACGGAAGAAACGTGCCATGGGTCACCCTGTCTGTGTCTGGTCTGGATGCGCTGCGCGCCCGGCTCAACCGGCCGTCGCGCCTTCCTCGGAGCTTTCCGGCAGGCTCGCGTCCTCGCTGCGCCCGCCCTCTTCCTCGGCCTTCGCCATCGGCGAAGGCTCGGTGACGGCGCCCGGCATGGACACGACGAGATTGCGGATGACGGCGTCACTGAAGCGGAACGCACCGGTCAGATCATCGAGCGTCTTCTGGTCGCACTCGATGTTCATCAGGACGTAGTGCGCCTTGTGGACCTTCGCGATCGGAAAAGCCAGCTGGCGGCGGCCCCAGTCCTCGAGACGATGGATCGCGCCGCCACCCGCGGTGATCATGCCGCGGTAGCGCTCGATCATGGCCGGGACCTGCTCGCTCTGGTCAGGGTGGACCAGAAACACGATTTCGTAATGGCGCAAGACTTCGCTCCCTGTGGTTGAAGCCGCCCGGCGGAAAATCCCCGATGCAGCAAGGAGTTACAAAAAGC
>Ga0114938_1001590_pt1 | contig 15185 bp, 14 predicted proteins | sample AshMeaBigSpring_FD_88675 | JGI IMG/M metagenome (GOLD analysis project Ga0114938, IMG submission 88675) | Groundwater microbial communities from Big Spring, Nevada to study Microbial Dark Matter (Phase II) - Ash Meadows Big Spring | ecosystem: Environmental > Aquatic > Deep subsurface >...
ATCTTCTCCGAGCGGTCGCCGGTGCCCACCTGCAGCCTGCGCGTGCGCGCGCGCGTGGCCGCCGCGCGCTCGCGCTCCGCGGCAAGCAGCTTCGCGTGCAGCAGCGCCATCGCGCGCGCGCGGTTCTTGTGCTGCGAACGCTCGTCCTGGCACTCGACGACGATGCCGGTCGGCAGGTGCGTGATGCGCACGGCGGAATCGGTCTTGTTGATGTGCTGCCCGCCGGCGCCCGAGGCGCGGAAGGTGTCCACGCGCAGGTCCGCGGGGCTCACTGCCACGCTCTCGACCTCGGCGATCTCGGGCAGCACGGCGACCGTGCAGGTCGAGGTGTGGATGCGGCCCTGCGCCTCGGTCGCGGGCACGCGCTGCACGCGGTGCGTGCCGGACTCGAACTTGAGGCGCCCGTACACGTCGCGGCCCGCGACGCGGCTGATCACCTCGCGGTAGCCGCCGTGCTCGCCGCGGCTCTCCGACAGCCGCTCGACCACCCAGCCGCGGCGCTCCGCGTAGCGCGCGTACATGCGGAACAGGTCGCCCGCGAACAGCGCGGCCTCGTCACCGCCGGCCGCGGCGCGGATCTCCAGGAACACGTTGTGCCCGTCCAGCGGGTCCTCCGGCACCAGCAGGCCGGTGAGCGCCGCCTCGTCGGCGGCGATCGCGCGCTCGAGCTCGCCGATCTCCTGCCGTGCCAGTTCGCGCACGCCCGCATCAGCATCGGCGGACATCGCGCCCGCGGCCGCGAGCTGCCGCTCGCGCTCGGCGAGGCGGGCGACGCCGCGCGCGATCGGATCGAGCCGGGCGAATTCGACCGACAGCTCGCGGAGGCGGTCGGAGCCGCCGGGCACCCGGGGATCCGCGAGCAGGCGCTCGACCTCGGCATGGCGGTCCGCGACCTGCAGCAGGCGCCGGCGGATCGCGTCCTTCACCGCTCTTCCCGGGTCGTCCCGAACAGGCGCGCCACGGCCTGGGCGAGGGCGTCATCGCCGCTTTCGGCGGCGTCGCGCAGCGCCGTGGAAGGCGCGTGCAGCAGGCGGTTGGTCAGCGTGCCGGCGAGGAACTCCAGCACCTCGGCGGGCTCGTGCCCGGCGGCCAGCAGGCGGCGCGCCTGCTCGAGCGTCTGCGCGCGCACGACCTCGGCGTGGTTGCGCAGCTCGCGGATCATCGGCACCGCGTCCTGGACGCGCAGGCCCGCCATGAAGCGCACCGAGTCCTCGTCGATGATGCGCCGCGCCTCGGCGGCCTCCTCCTGGCGCGCCTTCAGGTTCACGTCCACGACCTGCCGCAGGTCGTCGATGGTGTAGAGGTAGACGTCCTCGAGCGCCGCGACCGCAGGGTCGATGTCGCGCGGCACCGCGATGTCCAGCATGAACATCGGCCGGTGCCGGCGCGCCCTGAGCGCCGCCTCGACCGCGGGCAGCGTGACGACGAACCCGGGCCGCGCGGTGGAGGAGATGACGATGTCGGCCTGCGGCAGGTGCGCGTCGATGGCGTCGAGCAGGATCGCGGAGGCCTGCAGGCCCTCCGCGATGCGCTCGGCGCGCGCCAGGCTGCGGTTCGCGATGACCAGGCGGCCGATACGCTGCGCGTGCAGGTGCCGGGCGGCAAGCTCGATCATCTCGCCCGCGCCGATCAGGAGCGCGGCGTGGCGCTCGAAGTTCGCGAAGATGCGCCGCGCGAGCTGGATGCCGGCCGAGGCGACCGATACCGCATTCGCGCCGATCGCGGTCTCGGTGCGCACCTGCTTGGCCACGGCGAAGGTCTGCTGGAACAGCCGGTTCAGCTGCGGTCCCGCCGTGCCCGCCTGCTGTGCGGCGCGGTAGGCGTCCTTGAGCTGGCCGAGGATCTGCGGCTCGCCGAGGATCATCGAGTCGAGCCCGGCGGCCACGCTGAACACGTGGCGCACGGCCTCGATGCCCTCGGCCTGGTACAGGCACTCCGCGAGCGGCGCGCCGGATTCGGCGGACAGCCACGCCACGAGCGGCAAGGCGCCCGCGCCGCCGGCGCAGTAGAGCTCGGTGCGGTTGCAGGTCGAGACGATCGCCGCCTCCTCGACGCCCGGCAGCGCGGCGAGCGCCGCGAGCGCCTGCGGCAGGCGCGCCGCGTCGAAGACGATGCGTTCGCGCACTTCGACGGGCGCGGTCCGGTGGTTCAGTCCGACGACGAGGAGCGACATGATGAGCCGGCAGCAGGAATCCGCGGGATTGTCCGGTAACGACCACGGCAGCACAAGCAGTCGGCTATAGTCGCGCGATGCCCGCCGTCCTGCGCCCGCTCGCTGCGCTCCTGCTGCTGGCCGCCTGCGCGCCGGCCCAGGCAGTCACGGCGCGCTGCGGCGGCGGCGACGCCTGGCAGCTCGCGGCGGCCGGCGAGCGCGCCCTTGCGCGCGCCGATTGGCCGCTCTCCGCGCGCCTGTACGGCTGCGCCGCCCAGGCCGGTGCCGATCCCGCGCTGGCGGAGCGCGCGACCCGCATCGCCTTCGAGAACGGGCAGTATGCGGAGGCCGTGCGGCAGGCGCGCCGCTGGCTCGAGATCCAGCCCGCGAGCGAGCCCGCGCGCCGGCACCTCGCGATCGGGCTGCTGCGGGTGTACGACGACGCCGGTGCCGCCGCCGAGTTCGGCGCGCTTCTCAGGGACGCCTACGAGGACCGCGCGCGCGGCTACCTCGTCCTGCTCGGCATCCTGTCGGAGGAGGGCAACGAGACCGGGGCGGCGCGGGTGATGGAGCGGCTCTCCGCCGCGGACCCGGAGGTCGCCGAGGCGCAGTACGCCTCGAGCGTGCTCTGGCAGCGCGCCGAGGACGGCGGGCGCGCGCTCGCGGCCGCGCGGCGCGCGATGGCGCTGCGACAGGACTGGCGCATGGCGGAGCTCGCCGAGGTGCGCGCGCTCGCGACCCGGGGCGACGAGGCCGCGGCGCTCGAGCGCGCCGCCGCGCTCGCCGCCGACGGCGACCTGTACACGAAAGTCAGCCAGGCGTGGCTGCTGCTCGGCGCCGACCGCCGCGCCGAGGCCGCGGCCGTCTTCGAGGAGCTGCGCCGCGGGGGCGGCGCGGCGCTCGCCGACGCGATCGCCGGCCTGACCGCGATCGCGATCGACGAGCGGCGCTTCGATGACGCACGGCGGCTGCAGGACGAGGCCGCCCGCGACCCGCAGCAGGCGGAGAGCGTGCAGTGGAACCTCGCGCGCATCGCCGAGGAGCGCGGCGAGGACCCGGCGGCCGCGCGCCACTACGAGGGCATCCGCGGCGGCGCGCGCGCCGTGCCCGCGCAGCTGCGTGCGTTCCGGCTCTGGCGGGCGCAGGGCGAGACGGCGCGCGCGGAGATGCTGATCGACGACTTCCTCGCCGCGGAGCCGGGCGAGACGCGCGACGTCGTCGCCGGCGTCGCGAACCAGCTGGTGGACGAAGGCCAGGGCGCGGCGGCGATCGCGCTCATGGACCGCGCGCTCAGGTTCCTGCCGGACGACGACCTGCGCCTCGCGCGCGGCTTCCTGTTCGAGCGCCTCGACCGCGTGCCCGAGGCGGTCGCCGACCTGCACGCGGTGCTGAAGCGCCGGCCCGGGGACCCCGTGGTCCAGAACGCGCTCGGCTACACGCTCGTGGACCGCACGCGGTCACTCGACGAGGGGCGCCGACTGATCGAACTCGCGCTGGCGTCGAAGCCCGACAGCTACGCGGTCCAGGATTCCATGGGATGGGCGCTGGTCCGGCTCGGCCGGCTCGAGGAAGGCAGGTCCTGGCTCGAGACGGCCTGGGCCCGCTCCGAGGACCCGGAGGTCGCCGTCCACCTCGGCGAGACGTACTGGCTGCTCGGCCGCGTCGAGGATGCGCGTCGCATCTGGGACGAGGCGCTCGCGAAGCATCCCGACAGCCGGCCGCTCCTGCGCGTTATCGAGCGCCACCCGCGGTGAACGCGCGGCTCGCCGCCTGCGCTGTGGCCTTGCTGGCCGCCGGCTGCGCCACCCTGCCGCCGGCCGGTGGCGGCGACTGGCCACTGCGGCGCGAGGCGCTGCAGTCCCTGGACGGCTGGACGCTCAACGGGCGCATCGCGGTCGCGGCGGGCGGCGAGGGTTTCTCGGGCGGCCTGCGCTGGCGCCAGGACGGGACCCGGGCCGAGATCGACATGCGCGGCCCGCTCGGTGGCACCGCGCTCGCGATCCGCGTGGATGGGGATGCGATGACGGTGACCGACTCGAATGGCGCGACGATCGACGGCGAGGAGGCGAGCCGCGTGGCCGCGGGGTTCGTAGGCGTGCCGCTGCCGCTGCCGCAGCTGCGCTACTGGCTGGTCGGCGCGCCGGCCCCCGATTCTCCCTACCGCGAGACGGTGGGCGAGGGCGCGCGGCTCGCAACGCTCGAGCAGGCCGGATGGCGCGTGCGCTACACGCGCTACGCCGCCGCGGGTACCCGGGTCCTGCCGGAACGCCTGGAACTGACCGCAGGCGACGTCCGGCTGCGGCTCTCCGTGGCCAGCTGGCAGTTCGCGCCGTGAGTGCCGCGCCATGGCCGGCGCCGGCCAAGCTGAACCTGTTCCTGCACGTGCTCGGCCACCGCGCGGACGGCTACCACGAGATCCAGACGGTCTTTCAGCTGATCGGTCTCGCCGACAGCCTGGCGATCGCGCCGCGCGCGGATGGCGCCATCCGCAGGCTGGAGGGACCGCGCGAAGTCCCGGAGGCAAACGACCTCTGCGTGCGCGCCGCGCGGCGGCTGCAGGCGGAAGCCGGCGTGCGGCAGGGCGCCGACATCCGGCTCACGAAGCGCATCCCGGTCCAGGGCGGCCTCGGCGGCGGCAGTTCCGATGCGGCGACGACGCTCGTGGCGCTGAACGAGATCTGGGGCCTCGGCTTGGAGCCCGCGCGGCTCGCGACCCTGGGGCGCGAACTGGGCGCGGACGTGCCGTTCTTCGTGCATGGCCAGAACGCCTGGGGCGAGGGGGTGGGCGAGCGGCTGACCCCCCTGGAGCTGCCGCCACGGTACTTTGCGGTCATTTACCCGGGGATCGGGGTCCGGACCGCCGAGGTCTTTCAGGCGCCTGAATTGACAAGGAATTCCGCCAAGACGACAATTCGCGGTTTCCTGAAGGCAGGTGGACGCAACGATTGCGAGGCGGTGGTGGCTGCCCGCCATCCACCGGTCGCGGAAGCGCTGGCCTGGCTCCGGCAGCGGGGCGAGGCAGCGCTGACCGGCACCGGCAGCTGCGTGTTCGCGGCATATGCCGAGGAGCGGTCGGCCCGGGCAGCGCTCGCGGGCCTGCCGGCGGGGTGGAGCGGATTCGTGGCCCGCGGGCTCGACCGCTCGCCCCTGCAGGAACGCCTGGCGGCGGAGCGGTCCTGCGAAGGCGGACCATAGAGACGTTGGGGTGTCGCCAAGTGGTAAGGCAACGGATTTTGATTCCGTCATACGAAGGTTCGAATCCTTCCACCCCAGCCAGTTGAGTCGGGGCGAGCGGGCCAGAGGGAGAGTCGCGTGGACCAGTCCACGATGGCGGTGTTCACGGGCAACGCGAATCCGGCGCTTGCGCAGGACATCGCGCGGCACCTGATGATGCCCCTCGGCCGGGCTCTCGTCGGGCGCTTCAGCGACGGCGAGGTCCAGGTCGAGATCATGGAGAACGTCCGCGGCCGGGACGTCTACCTGGTGCAGTCGACCTGCCCGCCGGCCAACGAGCACCTGATGGAGCTGCTCGTGATGGCGGACGCCTGCCGGCGCGCGTCGGCCCGGCGGATCACGGCGGTGATTCCGTATCTGGGCTATGCGCGCCAGGACCGGCGGCAGCGCGCGATGCGCGTGCCGATCACGGCGAAGCTGGTCGCGGACATGATCGGCGCCGCGGGCGTCGACCGGGTACTGACCGTGGACCTGCACGCGGACCAGATCCAGGGCTTCTTCGGCGTGCCGGTGGACAACGTGTACGCGTCGCCGGTGCTGCTCGGCGAGGTGTGGAAACAGAAGTACCACGACATGATCGTGGTGTCGCCGGACGTCGGCGGCGTGGTGCGCGCGAGGGCGCTGGCGCGGCGCCTCGACGACGCGGACCTCGCGATCATCGACAAGCGGCGGCCGCGCGCCAACGAGTCGCAGGTGATGAACATCATCGGCGACGTGCGCGGCAAGTCCTGCGTGCTGGTGGACGACCTCGTCGACACCGCGGGCACGCTGTGCCAGGCCGCGAAGGCGCTGAAGGACGAAGGGGCGGTGCGGGTGGTCGCCTACATCACGCACCCGGTGCTGTCGGGGAGCGCGATCGAGCGGATCGCGTCCTCGGCGCTCGACGAGCTGGTCGTGACGGACACGATTCCGTTGCGCGATGAGGCGAAGAAGTGCAAGCGGATCCGCGTGCTCTCGGTCGCAGAGCTGCTCGCGGAGACGATGCGGCGGATCCGGGACGAGGAATCCGTCAGTTCGTTGTACGTGGACTAAATTCACTGGAGCATGGACATGAAGATTTCCTTTGAACTCGACGCCGAGTTCCGGGACGACCAGGGCAAGGGTGCGAGCCGCCGCCTGCGTCGCCTCGGCAAGGTGCCGGCAATCCTCTATGGCGGCAAGCGCGACGCGCGCGCGCTGGTCGTCGACCACACCCGGCTCGCGCAACTGATGGACGACGAGCGCTTCTACTCGACCATCGTCGCGCTGAAGGTCGGCAGCCAGAGCCAGGCGGCCGTGCTCAAGGACGTGCAGCGCCATCCGTACCGGAACCAGATCGTGCACATCGACTTCCAGCGCGTGCTGGAGAACGAGAAGATCCGCATGAGCATCCCGCTGCACTTCAAGGGCGCGGCCGAGTCGAAGGGCGTCAAGGAGCAGGGCGGCGTGCTCGGGCACGTGCGCAACGACATCGAGGTGACCTGCCTGCCGAAGGACCTGCCGGAGTTCGTCGAAGTGGACGTCTCGGGCCTCGAGATCAACCAGGTCGTGAAACTGTCGGACCTCAAGTTGCCCGCCGGCGTCGAGATCGTGGACCTGCTGGCCGGCCGCGACGGGCCGGTGGCCTCCATCCACATGCCGCGCGTCGAGGAAGAGGAAGCACCGGCCGTCGAGGAGGCCGCCGCGGCTGCCGCGGGCGCTCCCGCCGCCGCCGGTGCGCCGGCCGCGCCCGGCGCGGCGCCCGCCGCGGCTCCCGGCACGGCTCCCGGTGCCGCGCCCGCCGCCGCGGGTGCGGGTGCGAAGGCCGCGCCCGCGAAGGATGCCGGCAAGGACGCCAGGAAGGGCGACGCCAAGAAGTAAGGCGGCGCGTGCCGCCCTGGGACGGGGCCGCCCGGCGGGCGGCCCCTGCCTCTTGGCAGGAATCCACCGATGGCTGGACTACCGCTGCAACTGGTCGTCGGGCTCGGCAATCCGGGCCCGGAACACGGGGCCACGCGCCACAACGCCGGCTTCTGGTTCGTGGACGAGCTGGCATCGCGTCATGAGGCGCGCCTGAAGCCCGAACGGCGCTACGTCGCGGACGCCGGGCGCGCCACGATCGCGGGCGTCGCCCTGTGGCTGCTCAAGCCCATGGGCTACATGAACCGCAGCGGCCAGTCCGTGCGCGCGTTCTGCGACTACCTGCAGGTGCCCTCGAGCCAGGTGCTCGTGGTGCACGACGAGCTCGACCTGCCGCCGGGCGTCGCGCGACTGAAGTCGGGCGGCGGGGCCGGCGGGCACAACGGGCTCAGGGACGTGATCGCGCACCTCGGCGAAGACTTCTGGCGCCTGCGCATCGGCATCGGTCATCCCGGCCACCGCGACGAGGTCATCGACTACGTGCTCGAGCGCCCGGGTGCGGTCGAGGAGCGGCTGATGCGCGAGGCGATCGAGCTCGCGGTGGCCGAGTTCCCGCGGCTGCTCACCGAGGGCGCGGAGCGGATGATGAACCGCCTGCACGCGAAGCCGCCGGAAGCGGACGCCTGATGGGCATCCGCTGCGGCATCGTCGGCCTGCCCAATGTCGGCAAGTCCACGCTCTTCAATGCATTGACCCGCGCGCGCATCGCGGCGGAGAACTACCCCTTCTGCACGATCGACCCGAATGTCGGCATCGTGCCCGTGCCGGATGCGCGCCTCGCCGCGCTCGCCGCCATCGCGAAGCCCGAAAAGGTCGTGCCGACCACGGTCGAGTTCGTGGACATCGCCGGGCTGGTGGCCGGCGCCTCGCAGGGCGAGGGACTCGGCAACCAGTTCCTGGCCCACATCCGCGAGGTGGACGCGATCGCGCACGTGGTGCGCTGCTTCGAGGACCCCGACGTCGTGCACGTCGCGGGCCGCGTGGACCCGGCCTCCGACGTCCTGACCATCAACACCGAGCTCGCGCTCGCCGACCTCGAGACCGTCGAGCGCGCGGCCCAGCGCGCCGACAAGGCCGCCAAGGCCATGGACAAGGATGCGATCCGCTGGCGCGGGTCGCTGCAGCGGATCCGCGGCTGGCTCGACGAGGGCAGGCCGGTGCGGGCGATGGCGCAGGACGACTTCGAGCGCGAGCGTCTGCGGGAGCTGTCGCTGCTGACCGCCAAGCCCGTCATGTACGTCGCGAACGTGGATGAGGGCGGCTTCACCGGCAACCCGCGCCTCGCGGCGCTCGAGCAGATGGCGACGGCGGAGGACGCCGTCGTGGTGCCGGTCTGCGCCGCCATCGAAGCGGAGATCTCGCAGCTTGACGAAACCGATCGCGCGGCATTCCTCGCCGACCTCGGCCTCGCCGAACCGGGCCTTGACCGCATCATCCGCGCGGGCTACCGGCTGCTCGGCCTGCTGACCTTCTTCACGGCGGGCCCGAAGGAGGTACGCGCCTGGACCGTGCGGGCGGGGGCGACCGCGCCCCGGGCCGCGGGCGTGATCCACACCGACTTCGAGCGCGGCTTCATCCGCGCGGAGACGATCGCCTACGACGACTACGTCACCTGCCGGGGCGAGGCCGGCGCGCGCGAGGCCGGCAAGCTCCGGCTCGAGGGCAAGGACTACGTCGTGAGCGAGGGCGACGTCATGCACTTCCGCTTCAACGTCTGAGCGGCGCGCCGGAGCGCCCGCCGCCGACCGTGCGCCTTCCGATCCCAGCCGATCGCGCCGCGGACGTCGCCGCGGCCGTCGCCGACGTCGAGCACGGGCTCGACCCGTCCAGCGTCGCGGCCAAACGCGCGCGGTTCGGCGCCAACGCGATCGTCGAGGAACCGCGCGGCCGCTGGCGCGAGCTTGCCCGGGACACCCTGCGGGACCCGATGATCTGGTTCCTGCTCGGCACCGCGATGCTGTACGCGGCGATCGGCGACCTCGGCGGGGCACTCGTGCTGCTGGTGGCAATCGTCCCGCTCGTGGGCCTCGACGCCTGGCTCCACCGCCGCACGCGCCTCTCGACGCAGGCGTTGCGCGGCAGGCTCGCGACCCGCGTGACGGTCGTGCGCGGTGGCCAGGCCGCCGTGATCCCTGCGGTGGAACTGGTGCCGTGCGACCTGGTCCGGCTCCACGCGGGCGAGTCGTTCCCGGCCGACGGGCTGATCGTCCGCGGCGACGGGTTGCAGGTGGATGAGTCGGCGCTGGCCGGCGAGTCCGTACCGGTCCGGAAGGAACGTGCCGCGGCCATCGACGGGCCGGCCGTGGACGCGGTGCACTTGCACGCGGACGACTGGCTGTTCGCCGCGACGGCGGGCCTCATCGCCGCCGCGCCGGCTCTGCTGCTGAGGCCTCGCGCGCGTCCTTGACAGGGCCGGGCACGGTCCCGACAATCCCGCCTCCCCGTGGGTACCTTCCCGCCGCGTGGCTAGGTAGCTCAGCTGGTTAGAGCACGGGATTCATAACCCCGGGGTCGAGAGTTCGATTCTCTCCCTAGCCACCATTTACCGGTCCATGCCGGTGTCCGCCGCCGCCCGTTCCGATGCGACCAAGCGGCCCAATCACGCGACGGGCGCTGCTGCGCCGGACACTGCGCAACGGTAGCTTGGCCCGCATTCTGCGCAAGGAGACGCGAATGTCCTTCGTCATGCCGAGAATTCCCGCCGCGATTGCGGCCATCGCCGTGCTGTTCGCCGCGCTCGCGCCCGTTGCGCGTGCCACGGAGCCCGTCGCGCCCGCCACGGAAGACCAGCGCCTTGCCGCGTTTTTCGACGAGGTCTGGGAGCGCAACCTCGAGGACAGCCCGATCCTGCAGGCCCAGCTCGGCATGAAGGGGCCGGACTACGGCAAGTGGGGTGACTTCTCGGACGCCGAGGCGATCCGCCAGAACGGCCTCGTGCAGGAGGACCTGCGACGCCTGCGCGCGGAGTTCGACGCCCGCAAGCTCTCGGAACAGTCGCGCATCAGCTACCGCATCTTCGAGTTCCTGCAGGAGAGGGCGCTGCGCAACTTTCCGTGGCGCTTCCACAACTACGCGTTCACGACGATGCAGAACCCGGTGACGCAGCTCGTGACGTTCCTGCAGAACGTGCACCGCGTGGACGACGTCAGCGACGCCCAGGCCTATGTCTCCCGCCTCACGGGCGTCGAGACCGTGAGCGCACAGTTCATCGAGGGCGTGGACATGGCCGCGGAACGCGGCGTCGTGCCCACGTCCTTCTCCTTCGACCCGGTGCTCGAGGACGCGCGCAACGTGCTCGAGGGCGAGCCCTTCGACGGGAGCGGCAAGGATTCCGCGATCCTCGCGGACTTCCGCGCCAAGGTCGGCAAGCTCGAGGCTGCGGATGCCGAGAAAGAGCGCCTGCTCGCCGCGGGCGTCGCCGCGATGCAGGGCCCGTTCCGCCGCGGCATCGAGGCGGCGATCGCGAAGATCGCGGGCGTGCGCGACCGGTCGCCCGGGCCTCACGGCGTCTGGGCGCTGCCAGACGGCGCGGATTTCTACCGCAACCAGATCGACTTCTGGACCAGCGACGCGACGCTGACGGCCGGGCGCATCCACGAGATCGGCCTCGCGGAAGTCGCACGCATCCGCGGCGAGATGGAGGCGATCATGCGACAGGTCGGCTTCCAGGGCGACCTGGCGGAATTCTTCGAATACCTGCGCAAGGACCCTTCGAACTTCTTCCCGAACACCGACGAGGGCCGCCAGGCGTACCTCGACCAGTCGAAGGCCTACATCGACGCGGTCTATGCGGGCGTCGGCAGGTACTTCAACGTCCTGCCGAAGGCGAAGCTCGAGGTGCGCCGGGTGGAGGCGTGGCGCGAGGAGACCGCGCCGATCGCCTTCTATAACCAGCCGGCGCCGGACGGCAGCCGTGCGGGCTATTACTACGTCAACCTGCGCGACATGACGACGCGGCAGAAGCACGAGATGCAGACGGTCGCGTACCACGAGGGCGCGCCCGGTCACCACTTCCAGATCGCGATCCAGCAGGAGCTGCAGGGCGTGCCGATGTTCCAGCGCTTCGCCTATTTCGGCGCCTACATCGAGGGCTGGGGCCTGTACGCCGAGCGCCTCGGCAAGGAACAGGGCCGTTTCACCGACCCGCTGCAGGACTTCGGCCGCCTGCAGAACGAGATGCTGCGCGCCGTGCGGCTCGTCGTGGACACCGGCGCGCACGCCAAGAAGTGGACGCGCGAGCAGATGATCGACTACATGCTCGCCAACAACCCGATGACGCCCGAGGACGCCACCAAGGAAGTCGAGCGCTACATCGACACGCCCGGCCAGGCGCTGTCGTACAAGATCGGCATGATCCGCATCCTCGAGCTGCGCGACAAGGCGAAAGCGGCGCTCGGAGCGCGCTTCGACGTCCGCGACTTCCACGACGTGGTGCTGAAGAACGGCGCGGTGGCGCTGCCGATCCTGGAGGAGCTCGTGGACGACTACATCGCGAGGAAGTAGGCGGGTCGAGGCCGGTCAGCCGGCGGGTCGGCGCATCCGCACGGTCGCGCCGGCGTCGACCAGCACGTCGCAGGCCGCCTGCGCGAGGATCGACAGGCCCTCGTCGACGACGGCGTCCTCCGCAGTGATCGGCACGAGGATCCGCACGACGTTGCCGTGGATCCCGCACGACAGCAGGATCAGCCCGAGCTCGCGCGCCCGCGCCGTGAGGCGCTTCGTCATGTCGGCGGCGGGTTTCGCCGGGTCGCCGTCCTCGCAGACCTCGAAGGCGACCATCGCGCCGAGGCCGCGAACGTCCGCGATCACGGGATGGCGAATGGCCAGCTCGCCGAGCCGTGCCCGGAGCTTCGCGCCGAGAGCCTCGGCCCGCTCGAAGATCCGCTCGTGCCAGAACACCTCGAGGACCGCGAGTGCCGCCGCGCAGGCGACCGGATTGCCGGCATAGGTGCCGCCGAGCCCGCCGGGCGGGCTCGCGTCCATGACCTCCGCCCGCCCGACGACCGCCGACAGCGGGAAGCCGCCGCCCAGCGACTTCGCGAGCGTGGTGATGTCCGCCGCGACGCCGTAATGCTCCATCGCGAACATGCGCCCGGTGCGGCCAGCGCCGCACTGGATCTCGTCGGCGACGAGCAGGATGCCGTGGCGATCGCAGGTCTCGCGCAGGCGCCGCACGAACTCCGGCGGCGCCACGTAGAAGCCGCCCTCGCCCTGGACCGGCTCGAACACGATGGCCGCGACGCGCGCGGGCTCGATGTCGCTCTTGAACAGGGCGTTGAGCGCGCCGAGGGAATCCTCGACGGAGACGCCGTGCAGCGCGTTCGGGAAGGGCGCGTGGAACACTTCCGCCGGAAATGGGCCGAAACCCGCCTTGTAGGGTTCCACCTTGCCGGTCAGCGCGAGCGTCAGGAGCGTGCGGCCGTGGAATGCGCCGCCGAAGGAGATCACGGCGCTGCGGCCGGTCGCCGCGCGCGCGATCTTGACCGCGTTCTCGACGGCCTCCGCGCCGGTCGTCATCAACAGCGTCTTCTTCGGGCCGGGGCCGGGGGCGAGCGCATTGAGCCGCTCGCACAGGGCGACGTAGGGCTCGTAGCCCGTGACCTGGAAGCAGGCGTGCGTGACGCGCTCGAGCTGGGCGCGCGCCGCCTCGATCACATGCGGGTGACGGTGGCCGGTGTTCTGGACCGCGATGCCGCCGGCGAAGTCCACGTAGCGCCGGCCCTCAACGTCCCACAAGAGCGCGTTCTCGGCGCGCGCCACGAACACCGGATGGGCCATCGAGACGCCGCGGGCGACCGCCGCCTGGCGCCTTGCGATCAGGGATTCATTGCCGTCCACGGGCCGCTCCTTACGGATAAGATCGTATTGTAGCGGCGCAGGGCGGCGCGCAGCATTGGCACGAAGCCAGGAGCCCAGGCCATGGAACTGAAACGCATTCTCGTCGCCATCGCGGACTGCGAGGGAAAGAACACGGCCGCGCTCGACAAGGCCGTCGCGCTCGCGCGTCAGGGCGGCACGACCATCACGCTGTTCCACAGCCTGTACAACCCGGAGATCGCCGGCGAGGGGCTGCTCGGCCCGGACATGCTCGAGCGGGACATCGAGGCCGCCGTGTGCGCGCGCAAGGAACTGCTCGGCAAGCTCGCCCGGTCGCTCGAACGGGACGGGATTCGCGCCAGGGTGCGCGTGCGCTGGGACTACCCCGTCCACGAGAGCATCGTGCGCGAGGTACTGCGGGAGAAATCGGACCTGGTCGTCGCCGAGAGCCACCGGCACACGCGCCTCGCCCGCGCCGTGCTCTCGAACACCGACTGGCAGCTGATCAGGCTCTGCCCCTGCCCGGTGCTGTTCGTGAAGACCGCGCGGCCATACGATCGCGCACGCATCCTGGCCGCCGTCGACCCGATGCACGCGCACGCCAAGCCCGCGGCGCTCGACGCGGACATCCTCACGATGGCGGATGCCCTCGCGAAGGCGTTCGACGGCCGCCTGCACGCGGCCCACGTCTACCAGTTCGCGACGCCGTTCACCTCCGGCGTGCTGATGGAGCCCGTGCCGCTGCCGGTCAACGTGACGGAGCGCCAGCTGGAGCGCATCCGCGCCGAGTTCGACGCACTGATCGGGAAGTACCGGCTGCCGGCCGGACGGCGGCACCTGCGCGCGGGCAGCGCGGCGCTCGAGCTCGTCGCGATCGCCGAGCGCATCGGGGCTGGCGTGGTCGTGATGGGCGCGATCTCGCGGCGCGGGCTCAAGCGGCTGTTCGTGGGGCACACGGCGGAGCGCGTGATCGACCGCCTTCCCTGCGACGTGCTGGTGCTGAAGCCGGCGGGGTTCCGCACGCCGGTCCCGCGCCGCGGCAGCCTGCGGCCGGTGGTGCTGCCGCCGATCTAGTGGCGGAGCGAGTCGTCGAGGTCGTCGTCCTCGACGATCTGTTCCCAGGTCGTCGCGGCCTCGCGCGACTCGGCGGGCGCGGCGGATTCCTCGAGGTCCGTATAGCCGAACTCATCGGGCTCGACGTCGTCAAGCGGCCCGCCCCAGTCCTCGGGCTGGGCGGCTGCGTCCACCGCGAGGTCGCGCCACTCGTCGAAATCCAGCTCGTCGATGCCGCCGTCGAACTCCTGGATCTCGATCGTGCCGGAGTCCTCGTCCAGCGCGACCACCTGGAACAGCTCGCCCTTGTCGCGATGCGAGTACCAGTTGCCGACCACGGGTGGCAGCCGATTGGTCATGCGGGGATCGTACGCCCGGGCCGGCGGGCGTGCCAGCCATTCACATCGCGGGCGCAATGCGATTCAATGGGCGATCAGCCATGCGACCGCAAGGGCCGCGGAGAGGGCGATGACCACAACCGCGATCGTGGATTTCCGCCGCAACCGCAAGACCGAGGAATCGGCGCCGGCCGCGGACCGGATCCTCGAGGGGCAGCCGAAGACCTCGGTCCGCAACTACTTCAGCGACCCGACCGGCCAGTTCTTCGCCGGCACCTGGGCGAGCACCGTCGGCAAGTGGAGGATCGAGTACACCGAGCATGAGTTCTGCCACCTGCTGGAGGGCCGGGTCGTGATCACGTCGGCCGACGGCCGGCGCTGGCAGTTCGGCGCGGGAGACGCCTGGGTCATTCCCGCGGGCTTCAGCGGCACCTGGGAGACGGTCGAACCCGCGCGCAAGCGTTACGCGGTCTTCGAGCCGAAGCCGCGGCCCTGAACCGGCGCCGTCCGGCGGCCGGGCCCGGTTTGCAGTAGAATGCGCGGATGCCGCGGCTCGGCGCGAGTCCGGCCCAAACGAAGGAGAATCCATGAGGTATTCAACTGGACTGGCCGCGGCCGGCCTGCTGTGCGCGGCTGCGGCGGTGAACGCAGGCGAGGTGACGGGGACGGTCACCGCGGTGTCGGACTACGATTTCCGCGGCGTATCGCTCTCG
>Ga0114938_1001591_pt1 | contig 15183 bp, 13 predicted proteins | sample AshMeaBigSpring_FD_88675 | JGI IMG/M metagenome (GOLD analysis project Ga0114938, IMG submission 88675) | Groundwater microbial communities from Big Spring, Nevada to study Microbial Dark Matter (Phase II) - Ash Meadows Big Spring | ecosystem: Environmental > Aquatic > Deep subsurface >...
AGGTTGAACGCGCCCCTGAAAACGGCGGTTCCGTCCCCGGTGACCTTGGTGGCGTCGGAATCCGTAACGAGGAAGCTGAGTTGTGCGGTGGAGGCGAGATCGAGGGTGCCTGCCTCGACCGTGGTGTTGGCAGTGTAGGTGTGGGAGCCGGAGAGGATGAGGGTGCCGGCTCCGGTTTTCTTGAAACCCTCGGTACAGAGGATGGTGGAGGAGATTTCCGCGGAAACGCCGGTGGCGGTGGAGATCTCCGGTGCGGTGCCATCCAGGGTGAGTGCGTCTCCGCCGAGGGTGTGGCCACTGACGGAGAATGAGAGTTGGTTGGCGGTCACCCCTCCGGAAATGGTGACAGTGCCGGGGGAGGAGGCGAAGACCGCCTCGTCATCACCGCTTGAGGTGGCGGGCCAGACGACGTTTTGGGAGCCATTCCACCAGTTGGCGGTGGAGTTCGTGTTCCAGATTCCCGAGCCGCCCGCGCCGCCCGGGCCCCAGGTGAGAGGGGCTGACGTGGCGGTGGCTGCCAGCGCGACGTGGGCGAGAAGCGTGGGTTTCATGGCGGCCGGGAAGGAGTGTCGGGAATCGTGGGTCCGCGGCTTGCGGGGTGTGCGGACCGGACGATTCACCGGTTTCCCGGGAGAATCCAGATGTTTCGGTATTGGATGGCGTTGCCGTGGTCCTGCAGGCGGATGGGGCCGTCGCCCTTCGGTTCGTTGAAGCGCGCGGCGTAAACGTGGGCGGTGACGTGGGGGATTTCCTCGTCATGGTGGATTAGCACACCGTTGAGCCGCACGGTGATGCGGGGCGATGAGACTTTTTTTCCATCCTTCCAGGCGGACGCCTTGTAGTCGATGTCGTAGGTTTGCCACTCCATCGGCGGTCGTGCGGCGTTCACGTGGGGCGGGCTGGTTTTATAAAGCGCGCCGCATTCGTTCCAGCGTCCTTCGAGACCGTAAGAGTTGAGGACCTGCACTTCATAGTCCCTCTGGAAGAAGAAGCCGCTGTTGCCGCGGCCTTGGCCCGATTTCCCGGGCTCCACCGGGTAGCGGAATTCGAGGTGGATCTTGCAGTCGCCGAATTTCTTCTTCGTCTCGATGTCTCCGCCGATGCCCTGCTTGCGCTCCTCCGCCGAGCCGGCGCTGCGCACCTCCATGGCACCGCCGTCCAACAGGTGCCAGGTCACCGCGCGGCCGCCCGCATGCTGCCATTCATCGAAGTTCTTCCCGCCGAAGAGCACGAGCGCTCCCTCCGGGGGCGGCGCTCCGAGCGTGGGCGACGTGCGGACCGCCTTCTTCAGGCTGAAGCGGATGCCGGCGCCTTGGGCCTGGCCGCACACGCCGGTGATGCCGTCCTTGGAAACCTTGCCGCTCCAGCCGTTGCCTTCGAAGCGGATCGTGTCGCCCTCGAGTTTTCCGGTGCCTTCGAAATAGGCGTCCGCACGGCGGTCATGCTCCTGGAAAAAGCGCAGGAAATACTCGCCCTCACGGACATTGATGACCTGGGCGGCAAGGGGTTTGTTGATCTCGAAATAGTGGCCCTTGGGGGCGTCGATCCATTCGCCCTGGTAGTCGCCCATCAGGGTCTGGTCGGCGGCGGACACCTGGGTCCATGCGGGAGAGGAGCCTTCGGTGGCGGAGGCGCTTCCGGTTGCGGTGAGGAAGGCGGCGGCTAGCAGGAGGTGAGTTTTCATCGGTTTGCGGGGAGGATTACGGTCGCCGGGCCCCGGTCTTGCAAGGGCATTCGCTGCGGCGGAACGTATCGGGGATATTGCTTTGCAAGAGAGCCCGCGGCCTTCATCCTCACCGCGTTTCCTGCTTTTGAAATGAATTCCGCAACGATCCGAATGGCGGCCGAGGGCTCGGCGGTGCTGGTCATCAACAGCGGCAGCTCGTCACTGAAGTTCTCGCTCATCGACTCATCCAGCGAGGAGGTCCTCGTCCAGGGGCTCGCCGAGTCGCTGGGTTCGGCGGATGCGGCGCTGCACGTCTCCCGTCCCGGCCTGCCGCGGGAAACCCGGCCGATCCCCGGGGCACGCCACTCCGAGGCCATGGCGGCCGTGCTCGGCGTGATCGAGGGTTGCCATGTCGGAGCCGTCGGCCACCGCGTGGTCCACGGCGGCGAGGCGTTTTCGGGCAGCGTGCCCATCGATGGCGAGACGCTGGCGGCCATCCGTGGCTGCGTGCCGCTCGCGCCCCTGCACAACCCCGCGAACCTCGCGGGCATCGAGGCCGCGCGCGAACGTTTCCCGAGCCTGCCGCACGTCGCGGTCTTCGACACCGCCTTTCACCAGACCATGCCGCCGCGGGCTTTTCACTACGCATTGCCACACGCGCTATATGAGCGCCACAAGGTCCGCCGCTACGGATTCCACGGCACCAGCCACCGCTTCGTCTCGGCGGAGGCCGCGCGGCTGATGGAAAAAAACCCGGGGGATCTCCACCTCATCACCGCCCACCTCGGCAACGGCTGCAGCGCCTGCGCGGTGAAGGACGGTCTCAGCGTGGACACCACCATGGGCTTCACCCCGCTGGAAGGCCTCGTCATGGGAACCCGCAGCGGCGACATCGATCCGAACCTCCACGAGTTTCTCGCCAACACCCTCGGGAAATCCCTCGCGGAAATCACCGCCATGCTCAACCGCGAGAGCGGCCTGTTAGGGATCTCCGGTCTCAGCAACGACATGCGCACGCTCGCCGCCGCCGCGGAGGACGGCCACGCCGGCGCCGGCCTCGCCATCGAGGTGTTCTGCTACCGCCTCGCCAAGGGCCTGCTCGCGCTCGCCGCCGGGCTGGACCGCATCGACGCGCTGGTCTTCACCGGCGGCATCGGCGAGCACTCGGCCCCGGTGCGGGAAAAAACCCTTTCCCATCTGAAGGTCCTCCGCCCCGCCATCGATGCGGACCTCAACCTCCGCCATGGCCGCGACAGCCACGGCCGCATCACCACCGCGGACAGCGCACTGCTCGCCCTCGTCGTGCCCACCAACGAGGAACTCGTCATCGCCCGCGAGGCGGCGCGTTTCCTCGCCCCCTCCTCCAACCCGCCTCCAGCATGAACCGCCCCGCGCCCTACACCTTGTTTCTCGCCCCCAGCGGCAGCGGGGTGGGACTCACCACGCTCGCCCTCGGCCTCGTCCGCGCCCTCGATGTCCGCGGCGTGCGCGTCGCCTTCTTCAAGCCGGTCGGCCAGTCGTTCAACCATGACGAAGGCCCCGAGCGCTCCACCCATTTCATCCGGGCCACCACGCAGCTCGCACCGGCCGCGCCCATCCCGCAGGACGAGGCCGCGCGGCTCATTTCCTCCGGCGAGGAGGAGCAGCTCATGGAGCGGGTGGTCGCCCTGTTTCATGAATCCTGCGCCGGGGCGGACATCGCCGTCGTCGAGGGCATCGTGCATTCGCAGGACTGGCCCGGAGCCGCCGGCTTCAATCCCGCCCTCGCCCGCACACTCAGCGCCCGCGTGATCCTTGCCGGCCGTCTCAAGGGCGACAAGGCCGCGGATTTCGCCGACTTCGAAGCGCGCATGGAACTCTCGATCCGCGAGTTCGGAGGACTCAAGGACGGGCGCGTGCTCGGCTGCATGGTCAATCACACGCCGGAGTCGCTCGGCGAGCCGCTGGAGGAAATCCGCGCCGTGCTGCACGAGCGATGCCCGCTGTTCCAACGTTCGGGTTTTCCCGTCATCGGCACCGTGCCGGAGCACTTCGAACTCTCCGCCCCGCGCACCATCGACATCGCACGCCACCTTGGAGCCGAGATCCTCAACGAGGGCGAAATCACCACCCGCCGCGTGCGGAACTTCGCCCTTCTCGCCCGCACCGTCCCCAACATGCTCGGGGCCTTCAAACCGGGAAACATCCTCGTCGCCCCCGCCGATCGCGCCGATGTCTTCGTCGCCGCGGCGATGGCTGCCGTCAACAAGGTCAGCTTCGCGGGCATCGTGCTCACCGGGGACACGGAGCTGCCGCCGGGCATCCTCGATCTCTGCCGCCCGGCGCTGGAAACCGGCCTGCCCATCCTCAAGGTGCCCACCAACAGTTGGCAGACCGCCTCCAATCTCAGCCTCATGAGCCCGGAGGTCCCGGCGGATGACATCGAGCGCATCCGCGAGTCCATGGACTTCGTGGCCTCCCACATCGATGCCGCATGGCTCGTGGAGAAATCCTCCGCGCCCGTGGAGGCCCGCATGTCCCCCGCGGCGTTCTGCTACCGCATCGTGGAGACCGCGAAGCAGGCGAACAAGCGCATCGTCCTGCCCGAGGGCAGCGAGCCGCGCACCATCCGCGCCGCGGAGTTGTGCGCGCGCCGCGGCATCGCCCGCTGCGTGTTGTTAGGGGATCGTGCGGAAATCCTCCGCGTCGCCCGCGGGCTGGAGGTCCACCTGCCGGACGAGGTGGAGATCATCGATCCGGCGGACGTGCGCGCGAAATACGTCGCGCCGCTCGTCGAGATGCGCCGCCACAAGGGGCTCACCCACCTGGATGCCGCGGATTTCCTCGAGGACAACGTCTGGCTCGGCACCGTCATGCTCGCCCTCGGCGAGGTGGACGGCCTGGTTTCCGGGGCTCTCCACACCTCCGCGAACACCATCCGGCCCGCGCTCCAGATCATCAAGACCAAGCCGGGCACCCGCGTGGTTTCCTCGATCTTCTTCATGTGCCTTCCGGACCAAGTGCTCGTTTACGGCGATTGCGCCGTGAATCCGGACCCCGATGCGGAAATGCTCGCCGACATCGCCATCCAGAGCGCGGACTCCGCCATCCAGATGGGCATCACGCCGCGTGTCGCCATGATCAGCTACTCCACCGGCGAGTCCGGCCAGGGCGCGGATGTGGACAAGGTGCGCGAAGCCACCCGCATCGCCCATGAGAAACGCCCGGATCTCCTGCTGGACGGTCCCCTGCAATACGACGCCGCGGCCATCGCGGACGTCGCCGCCACCAAGGCACCGGACAGCCCGCTCGGCGGGCGCGCCACCGTCTTCATCTTCCCGGATCTCAACACCGGCAACACCACCTACAAGGCCGTGCAGCGCAGCGCCAACGTCATCAGCATCGGCCCCGTGCTCCAAGGGTTGCGCCGCCCGGTCAACGACCTTTCGCGCGGCTCGCTGGTGGAGGACATCGTTTACACCATCGCCATCACCGCTGTGCAGGCGCGGGAAGCCTGAGGCTTCCCGCATGATCTGCGGGGTGTATCAAAACATGCGCATTGTGGCGGGCATGGCGGCCGCCGTACCATGGCATCCGTGAATCCATCCCGATCCCATGCGCCGAGCCTTCAGGCCGCCGGCGGCACCGCGTTTCCCCGCGGTTGCGCCCTGCTTTCCAATCCGCTGCTGAACAAGGGCACCGCCTTCCCGGAGGCGGAGCGCGACGCGCTCGGACTGCGTGGCCTGCTGCCACCCCGCGTGTTTACGCTTGAGGAGCAGTTGGTCCGCGCCTACGCGAACTTCCAGCGCCAACAGGAGCCGCTCGACAAATACGTCTTCCTCACTCTCCTGCAGAACCGCAACGAGACGCTTTTCTACAAACTCCTCGAAACCCACCCCGAGGAGATGATCCCCATCATCTACACGCCCACCGTCGGCCAGGCCTGTCTCGACTACGGCGTGATCTTCCGCCGTCCCCGCGGCATGTTCATCTCCATCCGGGAGCGCGGCCGCATCGCCGAGATTCTCCGCCACTGGCCGCAGACGGACGTCCGCATGATCGTCGTTACCGATGGCGAGCGCATCCTCGGCCTCGGCGACCTTGGCGTGCTTGGCATGGGCATCCCCGTCGGCAAGCTCTCGCTTTACACGTCCTGTGCCGGACTTCATCCGGCCTACTGCCTGCCCATCACCCTGGACGTGGGCACCAACAACGAAAGTCTGCACTCCAGCCCCACCTACCTCGGGCTCAACCAGTCCCGCGTCCGCGGCGCGGAATACGACGACTTCATCGAGGAGTTCGTCACCGCCGTCACGCAGGTCTTCCCCAAGGCGCTGCTCCAGTGGGAGGACTTCGGAAACACCAACGCGTTCCGCCTGTTGCACGACTACCGGAAACGGATCTGCAGCTTCAACGATGACATCCAGGGCACCGCCGCCGTCGCCCTGGCGGGGCTCATCGCCGCCCTGCGCGAGACCGGGAACCCCCTCGCCGATCAGAAACTCCTGTTCCTCGGCGCGGGCGAGGCGGGCACCGGCATCGCCGACCTTTTCACCGCAGCGGCCATCGATGCCGGCCTCATCGAACGCGAAGCCCGGGAACGCTGCTGGTTCGTCGATTCCCAAGGTCTCGTCGTCCAAGGGCGCCTGCCGGGTCTCGCCCATCACAAGATTCCCTACGCCCATGAACATCCTCCGGTGGCCACGCTAGCGGAAGCCGTCAATCTCCTCCGTCCCACCGCGCTTGTCGGTGTTTCAGGGATGCCGGCCATGTTCACCCCGGAAATCATCGCGCGCATGGCGGAGTTCAACGAACGCCCGGTGGTCTTCGCCCTCTCCAATCCCACCTCCAAGGCCGAGTGCACGGCGGAAACCGCCTACCGCTCATCGGGCGGCCGCGCGATTTTCGCCAGCGGCAGCCCGTTTCCCGCCGTCGAATTCGAAGGGCGGACCTTCGTGCCGGGGCAGGGGAACAACGTCTACATCTTCCCCGGCGTGGGCCTCGGCGCGCTGGTGGTGGAGTCCGCGGAAGTCTCGGAACGCATGTTCCTCGTTGCCGCCCGCACGCTGGCGGATCTCGTCACCGCGGATGACCTCGCCCTCGGCCGGATCTATCCTTCGCTCACCCGCATCCGGGAGGTCTCGGAAATCATTGCCGCGGAGGTCGCGAAGGAGGCCGTGCGTTCCGGCTTGGCGCGCCTCCCGCTCGCGGACGACGAGGTGGAGGCCGCCGTGCGCGATTGCCAGTACCGGCCGGTTTACCTCCCGTATCTGTGAGCCCCGGCGTGGGCTGCTGGCAGGGCGGACATCCTGATGCGGATGGGGCAGTCAGGGTTTCCGGACCGCGAGGCGCATGAAGCCGGCTTTGCCCGTGGCGGGAATGGACCGCGTGTTGCCTGCGACTTGGACGCCGTTGGCGGACCACGACGATGGAGTGAGATCCGGCGAATGCTGGACGGAGACGAGCAGCGAGCCGAGATCCGCCCGGAGCGGCAGGGTCCATTCCAGACGGCCGGAGGCCGGGTTGAATGAGGGAAAGGGCATGGCGTTGCGGGCCAGCGGGTTGGAATTGAGCGCGAACTCCACGATGCGGACGATGCCGTCCTGATCCGTGTCGCTCAGGTCGCCCTGGGCATCGAGTTGCGCGGGCCTGAACCAAGCGAACAGCCATTCGGCGTAGGGTTCTAGGCGGTTGTCGCCGACGGGATTCGGCGGCGCGCTCATGAAGACATAGTATCTGACATGGGCGGATCCAGGCACTTCGGCATGGCCGACGCCGTAGTGGGTCTGGGTGAGGAAAAAATCGTCCGGGTCCACGGCCATGAGGTGTTCCTTGTGGGGAGGCGAGGCCATCCATGCATTGAAGACCGCAGCGGCGGAGGTCTGACCGGCGGCGTTCGATTCGATGGCATTGTCATCGTTCGGATTTTCATCGAAGGCATACCAACCGGGGAGCGGATATCCGGCCAGTTGGACGGACTTGTCCGGACCGTAACCGTCCGGATCGACGTGACCGGTGAAATTCCGGCGGGCCATGTCGAGCGCCTTGGCCCGGGCGACCATGTTGAGAATGTTGTCATAAATCATCTCCGTTCGGCGCTGTTCCTCGTGATCGCGGATGAGCCCGGCGAGTTCCAATTCAACCGCGTTGGGGGTGATGGCCTGGAGTGGAGTGGAAACGGCCGTGGGCACAAGCATGATGAATGTGCGGAAGTTCATGGCGGGCAGGGGGAGGTGGGCGCGGTGGGTGGGGGGGCCAACATGGGATACGGGAACGGCGGCGTTTCGTTACAGGGGAATGGGAGACCTTTCTCCAGGGGCGGGTGGCCGGGCCTCGCGGGATGCCCGGGTGAACCTATGCTGCCGCTTTGGAGGACTCAACGCGTCTCCAGAACCCTCTTCAAGTGACGGATTTCCGCCTCGATCTCCTCGCGGGATGAGACGGTTTGGAGGACTTCGTGTTCGAGGGCGTGGCGGAACTCGCGGAGGAGGCGGGAGAGTGCGACACGGAGGGTGCCTTCCCTCATGCCGATGGAGTCCGCGAGGCGGGCGGAGTCCTCGCCGCGCAGGCTGCCACCAGCGAGCAGGACGGGGCGGAGTGTTGTGAAGAGCGCGCCCTTGTTTTTCTGCTCGTACGAGTTGGCGAGGGCTTCGAGCGCGCGCTGGAGGAGGGCGTGGGCCCACTTGCGGTCGAAGAGGAGTTCCGGATCCTCGTTGGAGGAGAGGTTCTCGCTGCGGTAGCGGGCCTCGGTTTCCGCGGCGAGGGGGTGATGAAACGTGTGGGCGGCAGGATTCTGGCGGCGCCAGTCGATGAGGAAGCGCTGGAGGGAGACGATGAGGAAGCTGCGCAGCCGGCCTTTTTCCTGATCCGCGGTCTGGAAGGATTGGTTGCGGAGCAGCTTGGAAAGGAAGTCGTGGAGGGCGTCCTGGGCGTCGTGGTGATCGAAGCCGCGGCTGCGGATGTAACAATAGAGCGGGTAGTGATACTGGGCGCAGAGGTCTTCGAGGGCGCGGCGCACGATGGCGTCATCCTTTTGGTGCAGCCGGCCGATGAGAGTCCACTGGGTGGTGGGGAAGCGGTTGTTTCCGGATGCGGTCATGAAGAATCGACTTTCAGCAGTTTCAGGGCCTCCGTTTCCGAAGGCTACGCCGCGGCGTGGGAATTGTGAAGCGGTGAGTTGCCGCGTGACGGGGGGGTGCGAAAAAATTCCGCCCGCGACGGTTAGGCCGGGGGCGGATCCGGAGAAGAGGAGCGGTGAGGCTCAGAGGGCGCGGAGGGCGGCCTTCACGGCCTCGAAGTTCGGGAGGTCTTTCGGGTGCTCCTGGACTTCGGCGTATTGGACGACGCCCGCCTTGTCGATCACGAAGGCGGAGCGCTTGGCGACGCCGCCCATGATGAGGTTCGCGGCGGGCAGAAATTGTTCGTAGGCGACGCCGTAGGCTTTGGCGACGGCGTGCTCGTAGTCGCTGAGCAGAGGGATGGTGATGCCTTCCTTTTCGGCCCACGCGGCCTGGGCGAAGGGGTTGTCGCCGGAAATGCCGAGCACCTTGGCATCGAGCGACTCATATTCCGAGATGCCTGCGGAAATCTCGCAGAACTCCGTGGTGCAGACGCCGGTGAAGGCCATCGGCACGAAGAGCAGCACGATGTTGGATTTTCCGATGAGGTCGCTCAGTTTCACGAGTTGCGGGCCCTCGGCGGTTTTGGTGACGAGGGTGAAATCAGGGGCTTTGTCTCCGACGTTGATGGACATGGTGTTTCTGGGGTTGTGGTGGTGAGGCCGGGACTTTAGAACAGGGTCACCGGCCATGTCATATGAATTTTCGGAATTCGGCCGCCACCTCGGGTGCGGCAGTGGGATAGGGGAGCTGATGGACGATCTGGGCCACGCGCTGGCCGGCGGCGGGCCGGATGTGAAAATGCTCGGAGGCGGGCAGCCGGCGCTGATTCCCGGGATGAACGCCGTCTGGCGGAGGCGTCTTGAGGAGTTGCTTGCGGAGCCGGGCGGTCTGGAGCGGGCGCTCACCTGCTACGATCCTCCGCAGGGGAATCCGCGCTTCATCCAGGCGCTCGCCGGGCTTTTCCGCCGGACCTTCGGCTGGGAGATCGGTCCGGAGAACATCGCCATCACGGCCGGGGGCCAGACGGCGTTTTTCTTTCTGCTCAACCTGCTGGCCGGCCGCATGCCCGATGGCGGGCGCAAAAAGATCCTGCTGCCGCTGGTGCCGGAATACATCGGCTATGCCAACCAGGGCATCGACGGCGGACTGTTCCGCGCCGTTTCGCCGCTCATCGAGGAAACCGGGCCGCACGAGTTCAAATACCGGGTGGACTTCGACCGCCTGGAAGTCACGCCGGACATTGCGGCGATCTGTGCTTCACGGCCGACCAATCCGACGGGCAATGTTCTGACAGACGGGGAGGTCGCCCGCCTCTCCGCCATCGCGAAAGAGCACGACATCCCGCTGATTCTGGACAATGCCTACGGCGCGCCGTTTCCGGGCATCATCTTCAGCGAGGATGCCACACCCTTCTGGGAGCCGCATGTCATTCTTGCCTACAGCCTCTCGAAAATCGGTCTGCCGGGCACGCGGACGGGCATCGTGATCGGGCCGCCGGAAATCATCCGCGCGATCAGCTCGATGAGCGCCATCGTGGGGCTTGCCAATCCGAACATCGGCCAGCAGGTCATGCTGCCGCTGGTGGAGTCCGGCGAGGTGCTGCGGCTGGCGCGCGAGGTGGTGCGGCCGTTCTATCAGGAAAAATGCGGGCTGGCACGGGCGGCGGCCGCGGAGGCCTTCGGCGAACGCTTCGAGTGGCGGATGCACCGCAGCGAGGGCGCGCTTTTCCTGTGGTTCTGGTTCCCCGGGCTGGCGGTTTCCTCGATGGAACTTTATCAGCGCCTCAAGCGCCGCGGGGTGTTGGTGATTCCCGGCGAATACTTTTTCTTCGGCGACGACGATGCTGATGCTGCGGGGCGGAGCGAGTGCATCCGCGTCTCCTACGCGATGGACGAGGCTGTGGTCAGGGACGGCCTGCGCATCATCGCGGAGGAGGTGGAGGCGTGCGGTTAGGGCGGCGGTGCTTATTGGTCGCGGACCGCGGAGAAGCGCTGCCATAGACGGGCGGCTCCCTGGTTGGTCGCGCTGCGCACGGCGGCCCACGTGGTGGCGGGCGTGGCCGGGCGCTTTTTGCCGATCCGGTGATCCACCAGCGCGCTGAGGCGCTCGCCCGATGAGGAATCGAGGATTTCGCTCTCGAACGACACGCTGGAAATGAAGGCGGCGAGTGACTCGGAGCCGAGTTTTCCGGAAAGGCTGGCGGTGGGGCTCGCGTGCACGGTGGTCACCGGGGTGCCCGCCTTTTGTCCCTCGACCACATCCGTCAGGGCGGTGCGCACCCGCAGCGTGGTGGGTCCGGGCGTGCCCGTGACTTTCAGTTTGCCTGCGGCTTGGGAGCGGAGGGCCTCACCGAGATAGGCGGCGAGCTGGTCCTTCACCTCGGCGCTGATGCCCGGGGTGGCGACCACGGTGGTGACGGGGTCGATGATGACGCTGTCGTATTTCTTCAGATCGACACCGGGCTTGAGGTAGGAAGAGACGGCGTTTTCGGTGCCGTATCCGGCGTCGAGCTGCTGGTAGTTGCGGAGGAAGCCCGACGGCGAGCGTCCGCCGGTGGAGCACGAGGAAAGGGTGAGGGCGATGCCCGCGGTGATCGCGGCGAGGGAGTGGATCGGTTTCATGGGATGAGTGGTTGGTTTACCGGACGACGGCGTTTCGCTCATCCGGTGCTTGGACGGTTTCTGTCAGGCTTCCCCGGGCAGGTCAAGAGCCCGGGACCATGGGGTTCCGATTGGGCGGGGTGAAAGAAACATCCGGGTTGCCCGGTAGGCTTGGGCGGTGTAGGAACGCCTCCTTGCCGAACTTTCCATGAAAGCCCTGATCCCCTGTCTGATGACCGGAGCCGCCGCATTGTTCGTGGTGGCTCAGAAACCCGCCACCGAACAAGCGCCTCCGGGTGCCGCCGAGAAAATCACCGCGGCCATTCCGGACAAGCCTTTCGCGAAGCCGGGGAAACCCCGCAAGGTGCTGGTGTTCTCCAAGACCAACGGCTTCCGCCACGCATCGATCGCCACGGGCAAGGTCGCTCTCGCCGAGATGGGCCGCAAGACCGGAGCCTTCGAGGCGGTCATCAGCGACGACCTCGGCGAGTTCGAGGCGGACAAGCTGAAGCAATATGACGCCGTCTGCTTCCTGAGCACGACGCAGGCGGTATTCTCGCCGCACCCGAACGAGCTGAAAACGATGTCCGGGGAGGACAAGAAGGCGGCGCTGGAGAAGGACGCCCGGCTCAAGGAGAACCTGATGGCCTTCGTGAAATCCGGCCGCGGCTTCATCGGCATCCATGCCGCGACGGACACCTGCTACGAATGGTCCGAGTATGGGAGGATGATCAACGGATACTTCGACGGTCACCCGTGGACGGCGGACACCATGGTGAGCGTGAAGGTGGAGCCCGGTCAGGAGAAGCATCCGCTCGTGGCGATGTTCGAGGGAGCGAACCAGGAGTTCAAGGAGGAGATCTACCAGCTCAAGGATCCCTACGACTCCAAGGCGGTCCACATGCTTCTGCGTTTGGATACGGAGAAGACGGACATGACGCGAAAGGGCATCAAGCGCACGGATGGCGACTTCGGGATTTCCTGGGCGCGGCACTGGGAGAAAGGCCGCGTGTTTTACAGTTCGCTCGGCCACAATCATGACATGTACTGGAATTCCAAGGTGGTGCGCCACTATCTGGCCGGAATCCAGTGGGCCATCGGTGACTTCAAGGCCGAGGTGAAGGACGGCAAGTGAGTTGGTTTTCGCGGAAAACCCGTCCCGGTTGAATCTTCCGGGACGGGTTTTTCGTTTTTAAATGGCATGCGGCCGCCGGGGCTTGCGTTGCGCGTCCTATTGGCGCTGTTCCTGGCGCTGCGCCTCCATCTGCTGCTGACGGGCTTGCTCCATCTGCTGCTGGCGGGCCTGTTCCATCTGCTGCTGACGTGCCTGTTCCATCTGCTGCTGACGTGCCTGTTCCATCTGCTGCTGACGTGCCTGTTCCATCTGCTGCTGGCGTGCCTGTTCCATCTGCTGCTGGCGTGCCTGTTCCATCTGCTGCTGGCGTGCCTGTTCCATCTGCTGCTGGCGTGCCTGTTCCATATGCTGCTGACGGGCTTGTTCCATCTGCTGCTGACGGGCTTGCTCCATCTGCTGCTGACGGGCTTGCTCCATCTGCTGCTGACGGGCTTGCTCCATCTGCTGCTGACGGGCTTGTTCCATCTGCTGCTGACGGGCTTGTTCCATCTGCTGCTGACGGGCTTGTTCCATCTGCTGCTGGCGCGCTTGTTCCATCTGTTGCTGGCGAGCCTCTTCCATCTGTTGGCGTTGGGCCTGTTCCTGTTCGCGCTGTGCTTCGATCTGCTGTTGGCGCGCCTCTTCCATCTGTTGGCGTCGGGCCTGTTCCTGTTCGCGCTGTGCTTCGATCTGCTGTTGACGCGCTTGTTCCATCTGTTGGCGTTGGGCCTGTTCCTGTTCGCGTTGGGCTTCGATCTGCTGCTTGCTAGCTTGTTCCATCTGCTGCTGGCGCGATTCCTCGATCTGTTGGCGACGAGCTTGTTCCTGTTCACGCTGGGCTTCGATCTGTTGCTGGCGGGCCTGCTCCATTTGTTCGCGGCGCGCTTCCTCCATCTGTTGACGTTGTGCCTGCTCCCGCTCTCTCTGGACTTCGATTTGTTGTTGGCGGGCCTGTTCCATCTGTTGTTCGGCGGCCTGTTTCTGCTGTTGCTCGGCCTCCTGTTGTTGGCGTGCCTGCTCCAATTGGGGTTGATCGGGTTTCTCCTTCGGTTGTGGGTCACCCGCCATTTCGGGGGTGGATTCCCGTGGACTTTGCGCTTCCGCGGGCTGCTGAGCGGATGGTTCAGGAGTCGCCTCGTCCTTCCGTCGCTCCGGCTTGATTTCCTGCCCTTCCCGTCCTGCGGTTTGGGGAGGTGTGGATTCGCCGCGCGGGAGCGGAGTTTCGCCATTGGCGACACGGGGAGCTTCGGGTCGGCCGCGGCGGCCGGGGCCAGCCGGTTGCAAAGGCTCCGCCTCCTTGGCCGCGGGTCCGGGCTGGGCTTCATCCATCGGTTTCTGGACGATTTCCGTGGCTGGGCGGCTGGTTTCCTGCGGGGCGGGAGTCTGTTGTTCCAGAGGGCGGGGCGATTCCGTGGTTTTCTGAGAGGGCTTCGGCTTGCGGTTCACTTGTTCCGCCGCGGGTGGTGTCTGGCCACGATCCGGCTGTGATTCCCCGGGTTGCTGGGGACGCGCGACTTGTCCGGGCGGGCGGTTGGTGTCACGATCCGGGCGCGGTTCACGGTCTTTTCCCTGCCTTTCCTCAGTGGCGGTCTCCCGGCGCGCTTCGGCCTCGCGTGCCGCCTCATCGGCTCGGCGGCGGTTGGTTTCCAGTTGCTCCAAGCGGCGCTTGGGGAATGCATCCCGGCCTCCGAGTTCCGCGACGGAGCGCTCGGCGGTTTTGCGGCCTTCCATGCGGCTCCGTCGGAAGCGGTCGGAGATTTCCGGCCGCAGCGCTTCCGGGCGTTCCAAGTTGACCGCCTCGATCCGGCCTTTGACGCGTTTCGGCTTCAAGTCCTCGTTCCATGGCGCATCCATGGCGGGAGCCGCCACCCTCAGGCGGTCGCCATCGGTGCGCGGCCGCATCGCGAGCGCATCGCGTCCGGGCCGGCCATGCCGGTCCAAGTCCAGCCGGTAAAACGGGAGAGGCCGGCCGATGGTCCGGCTCAATTCGCCGTATTTCGGGCCGCCGCAGATGACGCGGCGGTTCTGGACATGGATGTGGGTGATGTTGGTGGTTTGCTGGAAGAATACCGGGTTCCGGGAGGGCGGCAGGCAATGGTGATGGATCGGATTGCCGAAATGCCGGACCTCCACGAAGTTGAACCAGAGCGCGCCGATGCCGAAGGTCACGTCCACGGTGGAGCCCCAGCTTTGGCCGCGATAGGCGAGGGTTTCCGGCGGCAGCGGGGCCCAGCCGATGTGGCTGCCGCCCGAACGCCATGAAACCCATGCGGGAGCCCACTCGCTGCCGGGCACCCAGACCCAGCCGATTCCGCGGACGAGAGCCCAGCGGCCGTAATGGTAGGTGGCCCAGCCGAAGGGCTCGTCCGAGATCCAGGTCCAGCCGTGATCGCTGCAAACCCAGCGTCCCCGGGTGTAGGGCCGCCATGTGATGTCCCTCACGATGACGGGCTGCCAGACGTAGCCGTAGTCGGGGGTTTCAAACCACGAGCCGAAAGCTGAGAGGGAATCGTGGAACATGCCGTAGTCGCCGACCGGAACCGCGTCTTCATCGTCGTCGCCGTCGAGCATGATCGCCTCGCGCCCGGCGAGTTCGCGGTCACGCTCGTTGAGTTGGATCTCGCGTTGTTGGATCTGGGCGCCCTGATCCTCAAGCGAGGCTTGGCGTGACTCCACGGCCCCCTCGCGCGCGGCGAGGGCGAG
>Ga0114938_1001592_pt1 | contig 15180 bp, 13 predicted proteins | sample AshMeaBigSpring_FD_88675 | JGI IMG/M metagenome (GOLD analysis project Ga0114938, IMG submission 88675) | Groundwater microbial communities from Big Spring, Nevada to study Microbial Dark Matter (Phase II) - Ash Meadows Big Spring | ecosystem: Environmental > Aquatic > Deep subsurface >...
ACCAAAGCCGGTCACAATGCCGAAGGGCAGCCCGACGCCAGCCATGCGCAACTGCCAGCCGTCGGTCGCCATCAACACCAGCGCGCCGACGAGACCGCCGACAGCGATCAACCCGCCAAACAGCAGTGTGTCGCGCCGCCCGCCGATCAGTCCTAACCAACGCAACGACCAGTAAAAGATCGTCACAAAGAGGGCAATGTAGCCGATGAAACCAAGCAAACCGGTGATGACGATACTGTCCCACGCTTCGTTGTGCGAGCGATCGGGGCTGGCGTTGCGCGCCTCAATCTGCGCCAGCTCGGGCGGGTAGAAGGGATTAAAGGCCACCCACATTGCTTCCGGGCCATAGCCGACTAGCGGGCGAATCAGGTTGGCATTGTCCTTGCTGCCGTCGGGGAAAGCCAGCGGGGCATGTGGTTTTAGCATTTCCGCCGCGCCGCCCCAGATCAGTGTACGCACTTCGGCCGTACCACCTTCGGTTTGGAGGACGCTGGCCAAACGCCCGACAAAGGGCGTCTGTTGCAAGAAGCTCAACGCAGGCACAAAATTGGCGGCAAGAATCAACACAACAATCGCCAGCACGCCACCGACGGCTACGCCGAGGAGCGACCGGAAATAGCGCGGACGCACGGCGCTGACCGTGAGCAGGGCGAACAAGAAAATACCCGGCACCCACCCCAGCCACGGGCCACGGCTCTGCGTCCAGAAGATGGCGATCGCCTGCACCAAGAGCACGAACAGGTAGGCGCCGCCCGCCAGCGATGATTGCCAATCCTGCGCCTCGGCGTTGGTGGGTTGGCCAATGCCCATCAGCCGTACAAAGCTGGTGAAGACGCGCTCCAGCGTCAGGAAGAAGGCCATAATGAGATAGGCGGCGAGGAAGATAGCGTTGCCGGCATTGGCGGCGACGCGCGTCGTCACGTCGCCGCCCCATGGTAATGGGTCTAGATTGTAGTGCTGAATGACGCCGTAGATCGAGATCGCCAAGCTGGTAATGATGACCGTGTGTTGAAAGCGCCGCATCTGTTCGGGGCGGCGCATCGTCGCCGCCGTCAGCCCGGCGATCGTGACGTAGGCCAAGAAACTGTAAGTCCCTTGCAGGCGCTGATAGGAGCCGAACCAACTCACAAAGACGGCGACGCTGAAGGCCGTAGCCAGCACAAAGGCAAGAATCACCAGCCCCACGGCCAAGACGAATGGGTTCTTGACGAAGCCGCGCCAGTTGCCGCCAGGCGGTCGTTCCTCTGGAGATGTGCTGGCGGCGGGAAGCCAGGCATAGCCACCGTTAGCAATTTTGACCAGCCATACCGCGATCATCGCCAGCGCGATGCTGCGCACCAGGCTGATCTTGTCCGGCTCGAAGACGCGGCTGGAAAAGACGTTGAAAAAGAGCGGCGCCACCACCAGCGCAGCCAGCCAGCCGGCTTCGAGGGCGCTGTCACACCATTGGTCGAGCTTGGTTCGGTTCCACATCAGGGTCTGACATCCTCGGTATCGTTACGGGCTGCAATGCCCAGCGTCTGTGCGACTTTCTGGTGCATTTGTTCATCACCTAAGCCGGTGAACTCGCTGTGGGCAATTAGCCAGACGGCGCGGCGCACCTCTGGGTCTTCACTCAGGGCACGCAAGATTTCTTCGCGCACTATCTCACGAATAGTGTCAACATCCACAGCCATCATGCAAATCACATCTTCCACCACTTACCGGCCGCGCTAGCCAATGGGGATTCCTTTAACGCAAAAACCAAAAGATGAAGAGGCGCACAGCAAGTTCATCTTCGTATCTATCGACATCACCTGCATAGCACTTGATGCGTAATCGTAACGTAAGCCGTTTGGCGGGTCAAGAATGAAGCAGCTTTCGGTAGACGTCGAGTGTGTGCGCAGCGGTACACTCCCAGGTGAAGCGTGCAGCCTGCGCCAGCCCGCGTGTGTGCAGGCTGCTGCGCAGCTCTGAATCGTCGAGCAGCTGGGCTATCGTTTGCGCCATTGCGGTCGCGTCCGTAGGATCGAACAGCAGCGCAGCGTCTCCCGCCACTTCGGGCAGGCTGGAGACGTTGCTGCACACCACTGGCGTCCCACAGGCCATCGCTTCGAGCACAGGCAGGCCGAAGCCTTCGTAGCGGCTGGGGAAGACAAAGCAGGTCGCCGCAGCATAGAGCGCCGGCAGATCGGCGTCGTCGATAGGGCCGAGAAAACATACATGCGCGCCTAGCTCCAATGCTGCCGCTGTCTGCTTCGCCTCTGGATAGCGGTCGTCCCAAGCGCCGGCGATTACCAGCGGCGGCGCACTTGGCGACAACTGCGCATAGGCATCGAGTAACATCACCAGATTTTTGTGCGGCTTGTTGCTGCCCAGATAGAGCACGAACGATTCGGGCAGCGCGTAGCGGGAGCGTACAGCCGCGATCACGGCTGCGGGTTGCGGCTGAAAGCGCGGATCGGACGCCAGCACGGTAGTGCTGACGCGTTCGGGCGCAATCGAAAACGCCGCCAACAGATCGCGCCGTGAGGCTTCGGAGATGGCAACGACGTGCTGTGCCGTGTGCAATGCCAGACGCAGCGTAACGCGGAATAGTAAGCGCGCACGCGGCGAGACATGCAGCGGAAAGTGTAGCGGGATCAGATCATAGTGAGTCAACACCGTCGGTGCGCCAGGGCGATAGGGCATCAGGTAATACGGGCTGTGATAGAGCAGCGGTGACATCCCCGCCTGTTGCCGCAGCAGTTGTGGAACGCGCCATTGCTGTGGCAGCTTAAATGGCGAGTCCAGACAGGGAATCAGCCGCACGGTCGGGCTGCTGATGTCGGAAAAACGCCCCGCCTGCACAGGATGAACCAGGAGACAAAGGTGTTCATCTGGCTGCACCTGTCCGCTCATCGCACGCGCCAGGTTGGTGGCGTAGCGGCCGATGCCAGGAAAGTGAGGGGTGGCGGTGCGGACGTCAAGCGCAAAGATCATGGCACACGGTTACAAACAGGGCAATCGAGGACGATTGAATTCCATTGAGTAGAGTGCATCGCCCTATCCCCATGCGCTCAGAAATTCGACTTGATTCTGCATCTCCTCTGCATATTTGAGTACAGCCAGGTGCAGAATGCGACGCGTTAGCTCACCGAGTGAATACTGCTGTTGGTTAGCCAGGATGATACCTGCATGGGGCTTACCCTGTGACAAGTACTCAGTATGCAGTTGAAAGAAATCGCCGCGGTTGAAACTGAAGAGAACGCGACTTTGCTGGTAGGCGTGATCCAGGTGATCACGATCTGAGCGGTCGACCATGCCGTCTTCCAACGCAGTGGTAACGTCCAATCCACGTGAACGTAATGCCGCGACGAGCGCATGACGCATTGAATCCTCGTCACAGTAGAGACGAAAACTCATACAGTGGTTTTTCGTGAACGGCGCCAGTCTGCCTCGGCGCGATCCCCTGCAGCTTGATCTTCTGCCAACGCTGCTTCGATTTCTGCTGGATTGGCGTGATAGTAGGCGATGGCAGCGTAAATTTGCGCATAGGTGAGGTGGCCAAACTCGGACGCGATTTCATCAGGGTTCATACCGGACTTGAACAACTCGGCAATCCGCTGCACTGTGACGCCTGTGCCGGCAATGCGCGGGCGTCCCCCCCGAATGTCGGAGCTACGCACAATCATTGTTCCGATATCTATCGTTGTTGTCGCCATCGGCGCCTCACCTTCGTACTGTCCACCGAGCTACACATCCCATCCGCTCTGCCATCGGAGTCTAGCATGTGGTCTGCCAGGCGTCAATCAGAACCGGGTGCATGCGGCCACTCCACGGCTGGGGTGGAACCAATCCCATACGACATCCGCAGTTCGAATGACACTTGGCATCGCTCAAGGATGCTCCAGCGCCTCAGCATAAAACGCCAGCATCCGCTCCAGCATGACGTTGCGCGCAAACTCCTGTTCCACGCGCCGCCGCCCGGCCGCACCCATCGCCGCCCGCAGCGTAGGGTCGGCGACCAGACGGCGGATCGCTGCCGCCAGCGCCGCCGGATCGTTGGGTGGCACAACCAGGCCGGTGACGCCGTGCTGGTTGACGTAGGAGGTGCCGGTGCCCAGCTCGGTGCAGATGAGCGGCAGCCCGCACGCCATCGCTTCGAGCTGCACAATGCCAAACATCTCCGCCCGATTGGTGGAGGGCAGTACAAAAACGCTGGCGGCGTGGTAGAGCGGCAGCAACTCGTCGTCGGATAATTCACCAAGAAAAGTAATCCGATCCAGCAAACTCGATCGTGCGGCAAGGTCACGCCAGGCTGCTTCCATCTGGCCGATACCGACAATGACCGCGTGGGCGCCCTCGACCTGGTGCATGGCTTCGATCAGCACATCGATCCCTTTGTAGTGGCGGAGCCGACCAACAAAGAGTAATATTGGCCGCCCCTCAAATCGAGACTGCCACACGGCGGCCATTTGGGTCATTTGCGGCGTCACAGTGTAACGTTCCAGGTCAATGCCGTAGGGTATGATTCGGCACTTCTTGGCATGAACGCGCAGGAACGGCGATGATTCGATGTGTGCGGGAGTTGCTGCGGCAATCAATGTTGCCCGCGCCAGCACCTGCCACAAGAACGGACGATAGAGTGTCCCGAGCACTTTCTGGCGCACGATATCGGAATGATAGGTCACGACAAACCGCTGGCTGCAACCTAACAACAGTTGACCCAATTCTCCAGGTGGATAGGGCATGTGCGCGTGGGCAATGTCGATGCCCTGCTCAAGCTGACGCAACTGAGGATAGAACGCCAGGCTGACCGGCGCTGACGAAATGTTGACCTGACGTCCAGTCTTGATCACAGGGATGCCGTTAATTGTTTCTGTAACGGTCTTGCGATTTGGGCTTGTAACCAATACCTGCACATCCTGGCCGCGGGCGTGTAGCCCTTCGGCAAGCATCCTGATGTGATTTTCGATGCCGCCAAGAACAGGAAAATAGTCCTTGTAAAGATAAAGAATGCGCATAAAATTGCTCGTTTGACGCTTTTCACGTAATCAGCACACGTGCCAATCTTCCCGTGCTCCCAGGCAACGCTCAATCAAGATTCGCTCAGGCGATTCAGAAATGCCTGAATGATGCGCGGGAAGTTTTCGGGAACAACGCGAAATTGGTTGACAATCATCTTGACCAGATCGACTTCACCACCACGCGGCACCCACTCCAGCGCATACTGAATGATCAAAAGAAAATTCCAGACGATGAAGGCAACACCGCCGACGGCGAGCCACTTCAGCTTGATATGAGGCTCAAGACGCGTCGAGAAGGCTGCCAGCCCCAGCACAAAATAGCTTGTACAAGCAACGAAATGCCTTGCGCCGAATGCTACTACACCACTCCACATATTCGACGAAGCCACCAGGAAATAGGTGATCAAGAAATTGATTACCAGCAGCATCGTCAACCTTCGATCGCGATGCCACAACGGCAGTGTACCCGCCATGCTGAGGATGAGCACGGGACTCCACACGAACAAACCGCGGTCTGAGGAAAACAGCACTTCTAGTAGGTGCGGCTTGAGCGGATCAAATACCAGGCCGCTGGCCGCCGCATAGGTGTTCACAATCCATTGGCCATAGACTACACGCCAGAACAGCATCAAGGGAAGAATCAGCACCGCTACGCCCAGTGCAAGCGGGACAGCGGCAGATAGGAAGGCGCCAAGACGTCGTGACCACGCATTCCTGCGTGGCAAGAACAGCAGCAGGGTGGTTTCTAGCGCGGGCACCACCAACAGCAGGAGATTTTGCACACGAATCCAAGTTGCCAGGCCAATTACCAGGCCAAGCGCCGCACGCCTGCCGAACGTAGGTTTATCTCTCACCCGCAGCCAGCAGGCGACGTAGAATGCACCGGCAAACGCATCCAGTCCATGCGATGTAAATGGATTCACAAAGGTGTAAAAGACCAACGGCGTGGCAAAGGCGATCACGATCACGCTGCCGGCCGCAATTGCCTGGCTGAAATATCGGTGGGCAGTGGCGTACAGCAACAGTAGCGCAGCCAACACATAGACGCACGTGCCGATGCCAACTGCAAACACATAAGGAAAGCTGAAACCGTCGGCAACTAGCGGAACACCTGCCACCTTGAGCAGTAAGACTACCCCATGCGCCGCCAGAAAGAAGGGCAGCCAGAGAAGCGCAGGACCTGCCGCCCACTGATTATGGATATAGCCCGTAGGGGTTGTCATCCGATACCCTGGGAACTGCAAGATCAATTCATTCTGATAATGCTCCCACGAAGATCGTACGTCGAGCGATTGCTCAATGACGGCAGTGCGTACCCACGAATAGTAGCCGATGGTATCGACGCCTTGCACGACCGGCCGGAAGAAGATTGGCGTCAACAGACAGAAGACAACAATGATCGCCACTGCACCACGCGCGATGCGCCGGCTGGCGCCTATTCGAGGGGCGTACTTCGCCGCTTGTGTCACTTACCGCAGCTCCCGTGACTGCACCATGATGATGTGCTGACATTTCCTGACACACACAATCAGATATCGCGCCTTCTATCGGCGTTCAAACAATCCTCGAAACCCAGGCGCCGGCGCATAGGTAGAGCGGAAGCGAGAATCATTCGCCAACAGGGTTTGCCCGGTGTTATTCGTTGTATAGTTGCCCTCGTCATCCACACCCGTAATCGCAAGTTGGACGAACCGTGGGTTCTGCGCCAGCACGTAGTCGATGTCCCACTTGCCAAAGCCATCCCCGCGTCCCCACAACCCGCCTGGAAACTGCGGCGCAACATGGCTGATATGACCATCAGCCAAGCCGTTGACATCGATTACGCGGGTCTCAAGTGGCAGATAATAGGCAAACGCGCCGGCAACATCGACAGCAACGGCGTCGCCCGGCCGCAAGTGCTGGGTGACATACTGGATATCTGGCGCTGAGCCTGATGTTCCACTGGGCGCACCAATGCCAGTGAGAAAACGTGCCTCAAGCGAGGTACATATCAGAAACACCAGTTGCCCAAACAACAGCAGCAAGACGGAAGGCTGCGGGAAGCGAGCGGAAGTCTTCCACAGTTCGAAAAGTGACACAAAACCCGCGTGGATCACGATCACTAGAATAGGTAGCACCTGCACTAGAAAGCGCTGCATCGGCATCCAATCGCCGCCGCTCAGAAACATGAAGGCGAAATACAGAACTACACTCGCCGCAAAGAACTGCACCCACTGTTCACGACGGTGGTAAGTCACTACCAGAACGATGGGCAGCGCAACGGCCAGCCAGCCACCCAACGCACCCAACGCGCCCAGTACGTAGTAAGCGCCTTCCAGGAACTGGCGCGGATGACTGCCCATTGATTTTGCATAGACTGTGTTAGGCAGCGGATAACCATAATAGCTAATACGCCACATGTAATAGGGGACGACTACCAGGCCCAGCGCAATCATCCAGACCCACTCGTGTTGTGCGGGCAAGCGCCGCTGGCGCACCCAGCGCACCCCTCGGAATAGGATGGCCAAACCCGCAAACATTAACCCTTCCGGTCGCGTCAACGCCAACAGACCAAAGAGTAGGCCAGATATCCAACCCCGTTTCTTATCTTCTTCATGCACAAACGCGATCGATCCCACAACCAATAAAAAGGCAAACAGGATCGTTTCCAGTCCGCCCATCACCCATGCCGCAAACGGACCAGAAGTGACCAGCAACGCCGGCGCCACCCACGGCCAACGCAGCCGGAGTGCAAACCAGGCAACTGTCACGAGGATAGCCACGCCAAAAGCCATCCCCAGGAATTGAGTGGCCCAGATCAGATCGACCTGCGCCCAGCCGAAAATTGCGGCCAGCATAACCCAAAGGAAATTCGAGTAGCCTTCGACGCGTTCACCCACGTTGTAGACCAGCCCGTTACCAGCCACGAACTGCCGCACATAGCGCATACTGATCAAAGCGTCGTCGATGTAGAACGCCCGGTAGAGCCAGATGTGGAACACGAACATTCCGAATATCAGAACCCATGCCGTCAGTGTTGAAAGTGAGTAACGCCCTATTTTTTTCGGAGCCATCCTAGATTACCCTATCCCTACTGCACCGAGAAGTCATCAGGCTGCCTCCAGGACTTGCCGATATATACGCACGGTGTCATTAGCGCACTTTGCCCAGGAGAACATCTGCGCCCTGGCAAGACCGGCGGAACGCAATCGCTCGCGCTGCCCTGGCGCCTCCAGTGCGGTCTGGATTGTCACAGCAAGTTGTTCGGGGTTACGTGGATCGACCAACAAGGCCGCATCGGCGGCTACCTCTGGTAAGCTGGACACGTTGCTGGTGATCACAGGTGCGCCGCAGGCCATAGCCTCCAGCACTGGCAGACCGAAACCTTCATAGAGTGAAGGGTAGATGAAGATCTCTGCTGCGCTGTAGAGTGCGGGCAGGAGAGCGTCGGGTACATAGCCGGCCAGCCGCACTCGATCCTTGATGCCCAGCCGTTCGATCTGGGCAGAGAGCGCATGATCGCCCCACCCCTGGCCACCAGCCAACACCAGCGGCGGCGCAGTGTGCGGCAGCCGTGCATACGCCTGGAGCAAAGTCATCAGGTTCTTGCGCGGTTCCAGCGTGCCAACTGCCAGCAGATAAGGAGGCTTCAGGCTGATGGTGGTCTGCAATTGCTCCAGCACAGCTGTGCGCGGACGTAGGCAGAAGCGGTTGTGATCGACGCCCAGTGGCGTTACATGTACCTTTGCCGCATCAATTTGCAGATGATGTACAAAATCGTCTTTGGTTGCTTGCGAGATGGCAATGATTGCGGCTGCACGGCGCAGCATACCCGGCAGCGCCAGGCGTTGATACCAACGGTTAAGCGTTGTGTGGAATTGAGGAAAAATGAATGTAGTCAGGTCGTACACCGTCATCACACTCGGCAACGTCAGCCTGGGCAGGGTGACATCGGTGGCATGGAAGAGATCGCTGCCGCGGATCGTTTCTGACCACGCGCCGGGGATGGGCAAACCACCCCAAGCCCAAAGCCGCCAGAGTTTGTTGCCCAACGGAACGGAGCTGCGCGGCAACCCACGCAGTTCATCCGGTAGGCGGTCTTGTTTTTGATGATTGTGGAACAGGTGAAGTTCCGGGCCATCTGCCAGCCGTTGGAGTGCGCGTGCCAGGTCACGCACATAGCGAGCAATGCCGGCGCCTTGCGCCAGACAGGCAGAAACATCGAGACAAACCCTCATCGCTGGACTGCACTCACTCTCTACCGATAAGACGGCCAAATTATAGCCGCGCCTGGATGACACTGACTGCGCGCGCCCACAAGTCTGTGAGCATCCACCATTTTCCAATCGAGAACTCCGCCCACGAAATCGGCCCGCTCATGGTAATATAGCCCAGACGATATTGAAGCAGAAACAGCATGTTCCAGCATACCAGGAACATACCGAGAAATGCCAGTAGTGCGTAGCGGCGGGGCGCGAACAATCGCTCCAGTAACCCTACCAACCCCAACGTGATCAATGGGATAATGCTAATAAACATGCGTCCGCCAAAAGAATCCCCTTGATGCCAGGCCCACCAAGCGCCAATGATGTAGACTTGCAGGGCGAAGCCCGCCAACAGACAGAGTGCCAACGCTCGATCGCGCTGCACCAGTGCCAGCAAACCAAGAATGCCCAGCAAATAGACCGGATGCCAGAGAAAAAGACCGTGATGGAGAGAAAAAAGCACATTGCCGATCTGTGGTGCCGTCCAAAAGAACTGCTGTTGCCCTCCATAGAAATAGCCACTATAGAACGGGCTGCCATAAAGAACCCACCACGTGGTCATCTGCACAGAGAAAATCACCAAAAAGCCTGCACCATATATCAGGAGGTCCGGCGCCCGCACCAGGGATTGACGTCGCATCTTGCCAGACAGTAATAGGTCGAGCACCGGCAAGATCACCAAGACGCCGTCCGGTTGGCGGACGATAGCGATGAGTCCTCCGCTCAGGCCAAGCACAAACCATCGTCCGCGCGTCATCGTGCCGCGCCATTTTACCCAGAGGAATACGAACAGGGCTACAGCAAAGAGCGAACACATGTGGGACATCGACGGCTCGATGACCATGTAGTAGATGATGTTCGTACCAAACCAGGCCAGAAGTGTCGCTGCCAGCGCAGTGCGAGGAAAGTAGCGCACTGACGTGCGATAGACCAGCCACATTGCCGCGGCACCGTAGACGATGCTGCCGACGCCAATGGCGGTCTGATAAAGATAGCTGTAGCCGTCAGTCGGCGTCGCCACTCCCAATCCGTTCAGCAGCAGCGCCAGCCCATGCGCTGCCAGAAAGAATGGGAGCCACAAAATGCCTGAGCCAACTGCAAATTGGTTAGGCTGCAGACCCGTGGCTGTGGGCGTAGTTAACGGCCACCCCAGGCGGACATACTCGTTGGCAAAGCTCAGGTCGTGATCGATGACCAGTGAGCGAACATACATGTAATAGCCAGTACCGTCCGAGCCGATCAGCATGTTGTCGACGCGCGGCAGAGGGATAGTCGCAAGAAAAGCGACCAAACAAATGGTTGTCAGGGTTGTCAATTGTGAATCGGGATGGAAGATGCGGGAGGTCACAGGAGATCAGGCGCCATTCAGAGATTCTGTGTCGTTTCGTGTGCGATCTACTTGGATTTAGTCGCGATCGGTCGGTAAGCGATAGCCTCTAGGGTCGTATACACGTCATCACGTTGAGATGTCATCCAGTGCCACATCAATCCAGCAAAACGAACTGCTCGCCAGACAAAAAGTGAGGTGCGCCAATGCTGTGCAGTACCGTTGGCAAGACTCTGTTGTAAAGGCTGCATCAAGTGGCGAAACCACGCAGGTAGCTTGGGCAGTGGCGAGACGCCGTAGATTTCAATGTCTCTGAAGCCCGCAAGTTCTAAAGCGGCTTTCAGGGTTGCTGGCGTGAAAAACAACAAATGTGATGGTGGGCGAAACGCAATCCATTTTAGCGGTTCATCTTTCGCCTGCCAAAAGGCATTGTTCGGTGTCGACAGCATGAGTAGCCCACCTGGACGCATATAATCCAGAATCTGCTGCAGTGTACCAATGGGGTTTGGCAAGTGCTCAACAACCTCCCATAGCGTGACACCATCGTATCTATTATGAGCTACATCATCGAGCGATGCATGAATGTCGATACCCAATGTGTCCGATGCCTTCACGCGCATTGGTTGAGCCAATTCAACGCCATCGATTTGCCATCCGGATTTGCGCGCAAGGTCGAGAAAGTAACCATCGGCGCAGCCGTAATCGAGTATCCAGCCTTTGCCTGGTAAGCGAGTATCAATTGTACGTAGACGACGATTGAAGTGGGGTAGAAGCGCTTTGTGCATTGTTGCGTAGTCTAAATACCCTTGTTGCTCCTCACCGTGAAAATACGCTGGATTCTGATAGTGTAGATGAAGGAATTCTTGCGTTGGTATTGGGCAGACATACATGAAATTGCATTGACAACAGCTGACAATCGCGAAGCCCGATTTTGTCAGCACCGGATGGTGAGAGGTCGAACCACATAATGGACAGGCGCTCAGGCTAGAACTGGATGTGACCCCATCTTGAAGCATCTTGACACCTACTGATCATTGCTCCTCAGAGAATTGGAGGTGTTTTCCACGGATAATTTCTGCGATCTGCGTAGCTTACGCCAGCCACGTGTAAAAGCTGTCGCCAACCTCACTACAAACGCTGGTACAATCAGAGTCGGCACGCAGGCTATCCAGAAGAACCAATCGGTTCGATAGAGTGGTAGCAGCTCCCTGAACATGCTGCGATTTCCTACACCTTCTCGAGTCCGCCACAGCAAATTGGTGAATACGTAGTCAGTCAATAGCCGATGCCTAGCTTCGCTCACTGCAGTCGTGGTGTAGCCAAGTGTTTTCAGATCTTCCAGAACAATTGAACTGCCAGTAATGAAAATCTTGTTCCACGTGGACGGAGTCATCAATGAGTTGTCCGCTCGGTATTGAACCAGCGGTTCTGACAGATAAGTCAGCCTACACTCAGATGAGATGGCGTGATAGACGTTGTACATGAACGACAGACCGTACTCTGCGTACTGCATGAACTTTTCAAACGGACATAGTAAAAACTGTGAACGTTTCATACAAATGATAGAGAGGAACCCAACCTGAATCCCAAATCTGGCAAGAACGGCATTATGATCTCTGTACTGTATATCCTGTCGCATGGGAAATCGCGTAGGTTGTTTCACCGAGGCAAAATCACGACTCCAAATGGAGAAGTTGCAGATTGCAATCTCGGCGCCTGCATCGATTGCAGCAAAGACAGACGCAACGGCGTCCGTGGTCAGTCTATCATCATCACCTAGTAGCCACACAAACTCCCCATTTGCCTCAGTCACCAGTGTGTATATGTTACATTCGGCGCCCAGATTCTCAGAGCGTCGTTGATAACGGACTTCCGGATGGCTCTGTTGGATGCGGGCTATCAGTTGCGGCGTGTCGTCAGTTGCACCGTTATCACCTACAATTATTTCAGTTTCGTCGCTGTGTGTTCCAATGGTTTCCAGCACGCTGATGAGACATTCTTCAAGGTATTGCGAACGATTATAGGTAGGGATGCAAATGCTAAGGCGTTTGGACAATTCCATGATCGTCGGTAACTATCTACAAGCTGTTACGATTGTTGAGTCCGGGATTTTGCAAATCACGCCACAATACCAACGTATCTTGAGCGATATGCTCGATGCTGTAGTGGCTGATAGCACGCGCATATCCGCGCTGTGCCACCTCGATGCATAGTCTGTCCTGTCCGGCCAGCAACCGGATGGTGTCGGCCAGCGCCGTGATATCCCCCTCTCGAAAGACGATGCCACCATCCCCAATCACTTCGGGGATCGCCCCCGAATCCGAGCCGATGACGGCTACGTTACAGCCCATCGCCTCGTACAGCACGCGCCCCAGTTGTTCCTTCCAATTCGGCGTCGTGCGGGACGGCAGCACGAAGATGTCCATCGCATTCATGTAGTCAACCACCTGATCATGGTTGACCGCAGCTTGAAATACGGTAATATCGGCAATCCCCAGACGGTCGGCCAACGCTTGCAGCGCCGCCTGCTCCGGGCCACTCCCCACCAGGAGGAGACGCAGGTTCGGCTGCGTCTCCCGTGCGGCCGCCACGGCCTGCAGAAGTGTATCCAATCCTTTTTCCTTGACCAGACGCCCCAGATAACCGACCACAACTCCCTCTAGACCAAGTCGTCTTCGCAACGCATCGACTGGTTTGGGGTAGAAGAAGCGTGTGTCCAAGCCAACGATGGGAATGATGCTGGCGCCGCCTTGATAACCCTGTTGCCGGAGCACGTCGATCGCCTCCTGGCTGGCGCACATGAAATGTTGCGCAGCACGCAGTGTGTACGCACAAATCAAGCGTACCGGCAGACTGCGTGGCCGGATCAGGTTTTGCCACGAATACAGGAGCAGCGGCGTGTGTGGGGTTCGTAAGGTGCGCGCCAGCGCCAACTGTGCTGCCCCCAGGCTTTCCTGTTCATGTTCGGAGTGAATGATATCTGGCTTGAACTCACGCAAGCGCAGCCGGGGCGGGATATGGATTGCCCGGTGTGGGTCGAAGTCCCGCTGTGGCCAAAAGGTGGGCAGGTGACGCAGCATGTATGTGCGCTGCCCATTGGCCGAAGGATAACGTCCTTCGGGGCGCTCCTTATAGATTTGCAGGTTCAATAACTCGACGTCGGGCGCGTCAGCCAGCAGTTCGAGCTTGCGAAAATGCGAAGGATGGCTATATCCAGAGGTCAAGAGCACCCGCATGCCTCACATCCTCCCAAAGCGATCTTGCTGCATCGTCGCTACGTCCCGACGCTTGACCAGCCGATAGACGAGCTGCAGCAGATTGTAGCTCACGGCCGGGGCAAGAAAGAGCAGTCGATAGACCTGGCTCTTCATTGTGACCGACGGCGGTGCGGCGTATGTCCAGCGAGTGCGCACCTGATCATACAAATAGGTGGCTGTCGCTCGCTGCACCTCAGATCGGGCGGCGGAACTGATCAACTGCACTACAGACGCTTCCAGGTTGGGCATACCATCAGTGATTTCAGCCGCAAGTTTTTGGCGCGTTGGTTGTGACATGGGTAGTTCAAGCAACAGCATCATGCCCAAGTGCATGTTTACCAGCGACCACTGCTGACTGGGCGGCGGCGTCTTGGAGTTCACGGCGATGGCGGCGCCCGACAACTGGCAGATGCCGGCGCTGCCCAGGTGATTGAGCGCTGCCAGCAACAAGGCTGTGTGCGGCGCCATAGCGTAGGCGTAATGATAACCGACCCGTAGGTGCGGTAAAAGTGACGCCACGCGATAGACGCCGCCAGCCATGAACAGGATACTGCCAAAGGAATCAATTGCCTGCACCAAACCATCCAGGCCAGCGGTGGTCACCGTCTCCGCTCGCCCCTGCCGGAAATTGAAAAAGACACTGTCCGGATAGGCAATGATTTGACGTACGATAGTCTGGATGGCGTCTGGCGCAATCTGGTCGTCGTCGCCCAGCGACCACAACCACTCTGTAGTGCAAAGTTCGAAGCAGCGCAGCACGTTGGCGCTCCCACCGATATTCGTGCGGTTGCGTACGACCTCCACTGAAGCGTGCGGAAACGAAACGAACAGCCCTTGCAGTGTCTCTTCCACGGGAACGTCACTACAATTGTCGATGATCCGCAGGTGACACTCTGCGGTGAGTTGCGGCAGGAGATCACACATGCACTCATAGAGACGCGCGTTGCGGTTATAGGTGGGAACGCTGACTGTCAGTAGCATCGAGTCTCGACCTATCCGTTTTCTTTAGGCTGCACCAGACAGGCGCTGACGCACGGCCGCCACCGCTGCGGCGATCTGCGCAGGCGAGACTATGCCGACGGCCAATGGCAAGCAGGCAAATAGCAGCATCGATCCAATTTTGATCGGGATCGTGTTGATGGCTGGTATCAACAGAAAGCCAACCATCAAGACCAAATACCCGATAAAAAGCGCTGTAAGTCGGATCCAGCGGTAATCGATATACATTGCCCTTTGACTGAAGAGCAGTTGAAAGCCTGTCGCAACAGCAATGCCTACAATCGTCCCGATCACCGCACCCCATACACCTAGCGTCGGATTTAGCCAGAGATTGACCAGAATGTTGACCACCGCTGCAATCATGA
>Ga0114938_1001594_pt1 | contig 15179 bp, 13 predicted proteins | sample AshMeaBigSpring_FD_88675 | JGI IMG/M metagenome (GOLD analysis project Ga0114938, IMG submission 88675) | Groundwater microbial communities from Big Spring, Nevada to study Microbial Dark Matter (Phase II) - Ash Meadows Big Spring | ecosystem: Environmental > Aquatic > Deep subsurface >...
GCTATAAGTAGAGTACTTAGTGCAACTACAGATTGGGAAGCTATTTTGGCTACCGCAAGCAACCCTGAATTACAGATAATCGTTTCAAACACAACAGAGGTGGGTATTAGTTTATTGCCTACCGACTCTATTCTTGCAACCCCGCCAATTTCATTTCCCGGTAAATTGCTCGCTATTTTATACAAACGGTATCAAGCCTTTCAAGGAAGCAAAGCGCATGGATGTGTGATTATTCCTACAGAACTGATTGTTGATAATGGATTGAAATTAAAGGAGATCATATTGTCACTAGCTAATTTACATCAATTAGAAAACAGCTTTATTGAGTGGCTGCATGAAGCCAACGATTTTTGTAACTCTTTGGTAGATAGAATTGTACCCGGCAAACTTTCCGATTCAGAAAAAGCAGCTTTCGAACAGTTGCATGGTTATACCGACGATTTAATGATTATGAGTGAGCATTACAGTTTGTGGGCAATAGAAAGCAACAAACCTAGTACCCTAGAGCGTTTAGCTCCACTTTGCCAAACAAACGAAGGCATGGTAGTGGTGCCGTCAATAGAACAATTCAGAGAACTAAAACTACGCATTTTAAATGGAGCTCATACATTTTCGTGCGGACTAGCCATAGTTGCAGGCTTTGATACGGTAAAGGAAGCTATGGATAATCCTATTTTTGAACAATATATTTCGCAGTTGGTATCAGCAGAAATTGCCCGAGCAATTACAAACAAACAAATTAGCAATAATTTGGCTGTTGATTTTGGCAATAAGGTATTGGATAGATTTAGAAATCCTTATTTAGCACATCAATGGCTGTCAATTAGTATGCAATTTAGTTCTAAGATGAAAATGCGCAATGTACCTACCATTTTACAATACTATCATCAACAATCAACTGTGCCCCAATTTATGGCACTTGGCTTTGCGGCCTATATTTTGTTTATGAAGTCTGTTAAAAACGAGCAACAACAGTTTGTGGGTTCTGCATTTTTAAAAACATACACCATAAATGACGATGCAGCGGCAAAATTGCATCAATATTGGCAGATTTTTCCAATTGACACGATTGTTCAAGCTATTTTAGCTGATGAAGAACTTTGGGGGTGCGACCTGACCCAATTGATAGGGTTTGAAGAAGCCGTAACCCATTATTTACAATCTTTAATACAACAAGGCTTTGCCTCTACGGTTGCTAATTTATTAAAAAATTAAAATACGCACTTTATGAAAATTGATAGCCATCAACATTTTTGGACATACCACCCTGATACACATGGATGGATTGACGACAGCATGCAAGCAATACGACAATCTTTTTTTCCTAACAATCTAGAACCCTTGTTAAAAGCTGCCTCAATAGATGGATGCGTAGCTGTACAAGCAGACCAAACAGAAACTGAAACGCAATTTTTATTGCAACTAGCCAAGGAAAACCCCTTCATTAAAGGAGTTGTAGGTTGGGTAGATTTAAGAAGTGAAAATATTGAGGAGCAACTAGCTGCTTTATGTAGCGAACAAACTTTAAAAGGTTTTCGACACATTTTACAAGGCGAAGCGCCGGAATTCATGTTGCAACCGGCTTTTTTAAATGGAATTGCCGCACTTGCCACTTTTGAGTTTACATACGATATTTTAATTTTCCCAAAACATTTAGCAGCAGCTACCACATTGGTGAAAAAATTCCCAAATCAGCCTTTTGTGATTGATCATTTGGCAAAGCCCTACATCAAAGCAGGCCTAATAGATGAGTGGAAAACAGCAATTCGAGAAATTGCAAAATTTGAAAACGTAAGTTGTAAAATTAGTGGAATGGTTACCGAAGCAGATTACCAACAATGGCAGCCCACCGATTTCAAACCCTATCTAGACGTAGCAGTTGAAGCATTTGGTACAAAAAGATTAATGTACGGTAGCGATTGGCCTGTTTGTTTAGTTGCTGCGAATTATAACCAACAATTGGATATTGTAGAAAATTATTTTGCTCATTTCAGCCAAACAGAAAAAGAGGCAATCATGGGCGGTAACGCCAAAGCATTTTACAATTTATAATTTTCACATATGCAATTACCACCGGTTATTTATGGCACTAGCTGCTTAGGCAATTTGTACCAAGCCACCTCTTACGAAAACAAACTAGCTATTGTAAAAGCATGTATTGACAATGCGCCAAATGGAATAGCTGTTTTTGATACTGCCGGAAAATATGGGGCAGGGTTGGCTTTAGAAATGCTAGGCAAATGTTTAAGTGATTTACGAGTAGACCCTTCCAAAGTGCTTATAAGCAATAAGTTAGGATGGTTTCAAACTGCACTGCTTACTCCTGAACCTACTTTCGAAAAAGGAGTGTGGGTAGATATACAAAACGATGCAGTACAAACCATCAGCTACCAAGGAATTATTGATTGCTTTGAACAAGGTAATTCACTTTTAGGGGGTATTTACCAAACACAATTTGCATCGGTGCACGACCCAGACGAATATTTGGCTGCCGCTACAACAACTGCTGATGCAGAAAAAAGATTTCAGGATATTGTAGAAGCCTACCAAGCACTTCAACATTTAAAAGCCATAGGTAAAGTACAAGCAATAGGTATTGGCGCAAAAAACTGGCGTGTAATATACCGAATTGCACAAGTGGTAAAACTTGATTGGATTATGTTTGCCAATAGCCTAACCATTCATGCACATCCGAAGGAATTAATCCAATTTGTGGCCGATTGTGCTGCAAGGGAAATTGTGGTTATTAACTCTGCCGTTTTTAATGGCGGATTTTTAACGGGTAGTGATTATTACAACTATACATTAGTAAATAAGGATCTCCCCGAAGGAAAAGCTTTGTATGCTTGGCGCGATGCTTTCTACAAAGTATGTTCCCAATTCAATATTTTACCTGCTGAAGCTTGTTTTAATTATGCTTTTCAAGTGCCCGGCATCAAAAGTATTGCCCTCAATACCTCTAAACCAGAAAAAGTGGCAGTAAACGTTGCTATGGCTACCAAACAAATACCTGATGCATTCTGGCAAATGATGCAATCAAGGGGGTTGCTTAACTAATAGGTTGATTATCGATTGTTTACCATTTAATGAAAAATAAAATGAAAAAAATTATTCCTGTATTCTTTTTGTCACTTATGTCGTTTATTAATCCACCTAAGAAATTAAAAGTAATTTTTTTAGGGGACTCTATCACCCAAGCAGGTATTTTACCCAATGGCTATATTACAAAGTTGGATAGTCTGATTCAACAACAAGGACTGTCCGATAAATACCAGCTTGCAGGAGCGGGCGTTAGTGGCAACAAAGTGTACGACTTGTACCTCCGTTTAGAAACTGATGTACTTGATAAAAATCCGGACGTTGTGGTTATTTATGTAGGCGTTAATGATGTTTGGCACAAAACCACATCGGGTACAGGAACAGACCCGGATAAATTTGAAAAATTTTACAGAGCCATCATTAAAAAAATTCAGGAAAAAAATAGCAAAGTAATTATTTGTACACCTGCATTAATTGGCGAAAAAAATGATTGGAGCAACCAACAAGATGGCGACCTCAATAGATACAGTAATATCATTCGCAATATTGCGCAAACGATGAATTTGCCGCTAGTAGATTTGCGAAAAGCCACGACTACCTATTTACTCAATAACAATCCAAATAATACCGCTAAAGGAATTATTACTACCGATGGCGTACACTTAACCCCTTTTGGTAATATCATGGTTGCCCAACAAATTTGGGAAACCCTTTATGCAAACACAAAATAACCGATTATGAAATCTTTAACCTGTGTTCAACCAGGCACTTTTGCATATGGCGAAAAGGAAATGCCCGAACTTTTACCAGGAAACACTCTTCTGAAAATCAAGCGCATCGGCATTTGTGGAACTGATTTACATGCCTTTGAAGGCACACAGCCTTTTTTCAGCTATCCGCGCATTTTAGGTCATGAATTAGCAGCCGAAATTGTAGCCACCGATGCACCCGGATTTGAAGTAGGCGAAGCCGTTACTTTCATCCCTTATTTTTATTGCGGTAACTGTATTGCATGCCGAAGGGGTAATGAAAATTGTTGTGCCAATATTCAAGGCTGTGGTGTGCATATCGACGGGGGCATGGTAGAATATTTATCTATTCCTTCGTATGCGTTGTTGCATGGTGGAGGACTTAGTTTTGATGAATTAGCACTAGTAGAACCGTTAGCAATAGGCGCACATGGCGTTAGACGTGCGGGAGTGGAAAAAGACGAATTCGTATTGGTTATTGGCGCGGGACCCATTGGACTAGGGACTATGGAATTTGCAAGAATAGCAGGTGCAAAAGTGATTGCTATGGATATCAACAACGATAGGCTAGCATTTTGCCAATCAAAGTTGGGTGTAGCTTATACCGTAAATCCTTTAGATACAGATGTAACACTTGCATTAAAAGAAATCACCAACGGTGATATGCCTACGGTAATTATTGATGCGTCAGGTAGTCAAAAGGCAATTATAGGAGCTTTCCCTTATTTGGCACATGGTGGCCGTTATGTAATGATTGGTTTGCAACGTGGCGATATCAATTTCAATCACCCAGAATTTCATAAGCGCGAATCCACACTTATGAGTAGTAGAAATGCCACGAGGGCCGATTTCATGCATGTTATTGACTGTATGAAAGCAGGTTTGGTAAATCCTACAAACTATATTACACACCGTGTCATGTTCGATGAAGTAGCCGATCAATTTGCAAGTTGGCTGTTACCCGAAACGGGAGTCATCAAGGCGATGATTTCTGTTTAAATAAGGTTCCACCTTTATACGATTTTGTTGAATAGAATTTCAACAAAGAAACTTTTCCTTATTTTGAGGCCGAATATTGATTTGAAATAAAACGAACATTGATTCATCAATCATTTCAAATCAATATTCTTCTATTTGAAACATAAAAAAGCCTACAAATGTTTGTAGGCTTTTTTGTAAATTCTTATTCCAGTTTTAGCAAATTATTTTACTGGTGCAGGAGTGCTTGGCACCGCAGGGGCAGATGTATTTACCTTTTGAATAAGGTCATTTTTAACGCTTTTAGTACCTGCATTTTTAAGTACCAAAGTTGATGCCAAGGCCAAAACGGCTATCAAACCTGCAAATATCCATGTGCCTTTTTCTAATACATCGGTGGTTTGTTTTACACCCATCATTTGATTGTTGATGCTGCCAATATTGCCAGCTAAACCACCTCCTTTGGGATTTTGAACCAACACCACAAAGCCCAATGCAATACTTGCTATAACGATTAATGCTAAAAATACGTAAACCATGATTTAGATTCCTTTTAGTTGTTGAATTTTGGTGGCAAAATAAGCAGATTTTTCTGGATCTAAGAAACTTAATTTTATAAATAGCTGAATTGCCTTATCTACTTTACCTTGTTTTACAAAAATATCTGCCATTGTTTCGGTAACAATTTCTCTTGCAGAAAGAGATGTTTGGGCAATATCTGCAATTGCTTTTTCCAATTCGGGGTCTGTTCCTAAATCTACTGGATTGGGGTCAATTTTTTTCATGTGTTTCAACCAATCGGTAAACCTGCGAAGCTGCGTAGTCAGTTTATCCTGCGGTTGCTTAGTCAAGTCAATTTTGATACCTTGCGAAGCAAAATAATCTATAGTATAATAGGGCTCTTTTTCAAATTCCAATTTGTCATCTACTCCCACAGGTTTTTTAAAATTGGCCGCTTGATTACCAAGTAAAGACGAAATATTATTGGCAGTATCTACATTCGGAGTATCCGCTACAGTATTTGTAATTGCTTCAGTATTGTTTATTTCATTCTCTAACTCAAACGCTTCCTCACTTAATGTAACAGCATTGAAAGCCGTAAAATCGGGCTTGGGAAAATTGGCAGTGGAAGTTTCTACATGGTGCGTTGCTGCTTGATCGGCACTTGTTTGTACGGGCGCTATCACCTCGTCACTAATTACTCCCGATTGAGTAATTGGTGGCTGTTGGGGCAAAGCAGGACCATTATTGTTGCCTAATAATTGCTTTACCGCTTCAAGTGTAGGAATTTCAATAGTAGAAGAAGGCGTTACAATAGGTGCGATTTGTGGTAAAACAACTTCTGCAGTTGAAGCAAAAGAGGCCGTTGTTGTTTCGATTGGAACTTGGCTTGGGTGATTACCGAAACTTACAACGCCGGGAACATCTACATATGGATCCCACTGAATATTTGATAAGGTATTAACATTGTTCGACGGCTCGCTAGGTACCGTTGAAATGGGTGTTACCGATTCTTCCTTAATAGTTGGCAACGTAGGCACATCTACCAAATCGGAGTAAGGAGAATAATGATTGGTGGCTTCTATTGAAGATTTTGCAGTTTCTACACTTGTAGGCAGTTCCTCAACTGGTTGTAGCACTTTATCTTCATTAAAAAGCGGTTTAGTGTCTATTTCACTTGCTTCTAATGCTCCTGCTGTGATGCCTGATGGCATTTCACTAGATAAAATAGGGTGGATGAAGGGCTTTTCCACAAAATTGGTACTAGTTGATGCGGTTGTACCAAGCAAGTCAATAGTTTCCTCAGTATCGCTAGCTAGTTGAAAGTTTAACCAAAATGGATTGGTAGAAAATAAAGCTGCTTTTTGCAATTGTTGTTGAAAAGCACCTGTTTTACCTTCCTGCTTTAATTTTGCCGCTAATAATAATTGAGCGGTTGCAAAATAAGGATATTCAGTTGCAAGGTGCGCAAGCTGCCCAACACTAGCATCGCTAACGCTGCGTAGTCCGGTAGTTTGGTATAATGCTTTTTCTAATGCCATACATTCAATTGGGGTAAAATGAAGCCAATTCTGTAACAAAATAAGCAATTACGCTTACAAATCACTTGTTTTTTTCTACTTGAAAGGAATTGGATTTACCAATTGGAAAAGATTTTATTAAAAATTTCGTCGGTTAAATTTCTAAGAATTTCATCAAGCAATTGGCTCTCAGCTTCTTGTAAAGATTTGGTAGCTGAAAAATCAAAATTACGACTCACGTCAAATTCTTCCGTTTTATTTTCCAAACTTTTTTTTAAGACTAAATGTACCGCTACCGTTAACCGATTAGTACTTGCTTGCGTACTTGAGATAGCTGCCGTTGTTACACTATAATCAGATATATAACCACTAATATCGTAATGTGCATCGTCGTTATTGGTTCGGGTAAGTTTGGTTTGCGCCACAATTTTTTGTTGCAACTTATCGGTTAATCTTGGGCTTAATTGAGGATTAATGTAACGTGCTTTGTTATCAATAAACCCAATTTTAATGGTTTTGACTTTTGTATAATCGATCGATACATCCCGAAATGAATAGATTCCGCATCCAGTCAAAGCAACTGCATTCATCAAAAAAAGAAAGTAAACTGACCATTTTTTACAACTAAACATAAAAATGCATTAATGTGATAGTATAGACTTTATGCAACACTTTATTTACAAATCTTCTATATCGTATTCTTTAAGTTTACGATACAGGGTTCGTTCGCTAATGCCTAAATCGGTGGCAGCATCTTTTCGTTTTCCTTTGTGTTTTTTCAATGCTTTTATAATCAGCTCTTTTTCTTTATCCATTATGTTCAAGCTTTCTTCCACCTCTTCGTGATGCTGTATATCGTCGTCAGAAAGCAACAACGGCTGATTGTGTACATTGCCTTGGTTATTGAAAGATGGTTGTTGAATAACATTTGATGTGGCATTGTGCGAACTTACCGATAAAAAAGGCGCATGAATATCGGTTGAAAGGGTATTGTTGCTGTTAACTGATGCAAAATCGTTCAGCAAACTCTCTTTTGTAAAAGCAGCCACAGAACCCGCTAAACTTGGATTTTGTAAAATATCGAGAAACATTTTTTTTAATTCTGTTACGTCTTTCTTCATATCAAAGAAAAGCTTGTATAGAATTTCTCTTTCGTTGCTAAACTCGCTTTGCGCTGCATTATTGGCAATCGTAGCAGGCAATCGGCTACTGTTTTTATCGGATAAAAAGCGTTTAAGTGTTGGTGCACTTATGATTTTATCGGTACTTAAAACCGAAATTTGTTCAGCCAAATTTTTCAATTCCCGAACATTTCCTGGAAAGGCATAGCTGAGCAATAGATTTTTAGCGTCCTCGTCTAATTGTACGGGGGTGGTTTTATATCGCTCTGCAAAATCAACTACAAACTTTCTGAATAACAAGATAATATCTTCTTTTCTATCTCTTAAGGCAGGTACCCGAATTGGCACGGTGCTAAGACGATAATACAAATCTTCCCTAAATTTACCTTTTTGTGCTTGTTCTAATAACTCCCTATTGGTAGCTGCAATTACCCGAACATCCGTTTTTTGAACTTTAGAGGAACCAACCCGAATAAATTCGCCCGTTTCCAAAACCCTTAACAGCCTTGCCTGCGTGCCTAAGGGCATTTCGCCAATTTCGTCGAGGAAAATAGTACCTCCATTTACAGTTTCAAAATAACCTTTTCGGCTTTCCATTGCGCCAGTAAACGATCCTTTTTCGTGGCCAAACAGTTCGCTATCAATGGTGCCTTCAGGAATAGCCCCGCAGTTAACAGCAATAAATGGATTGTGTTTTCGTGAAGAAAGTGCATGAATAATTTGCGAAAAAACCTCTTTCCCCACACCACTTTCGCCAACTGTTAATACCGACAAATCGGTTGCCGCTACTTGTATGGCTGTGTTTAACGCATAATTTAAGGCAGGAGCGTTGCCAATAATGCCAAAACGATTTTTGATACTTTGTATTTCCATTTTAATAATGGTAGTATGGTGAAGATAAACGGTTCATAACTACTTGATCCGCAATTAGGCTACAATTTTGCCTATCAATGTTCCTTGCGTACAACTTTCAACAAGAACGTTTACATAATCGCCGGGCTGAAGCGCATAGTGATCCTTAGGAAAAATGATAACTTTATTTCTAGAATTACGTCCTTTTAAATCGGTGCTAGCTCGCTTACTTTCACCCTCCACCAATACCTCAAATACTTTACCAATATCTTGCTTATTGCTTTCTAGCGACAATTTATTTTGCAGTTCAATAATTTCTTGAAGCCTTCGTTTTTTTATTGCTTCGGGCACATCGTCCTTAAATCTTTTGGCGGCTAAGGTTCCCGGACGCTCGCTGTAAAAAAACATATAGCTATAGTCGTACTGTGCATGCTGCATTACAGCTAGGGTTTCTTGATGGTCTTCTTCGGTTTCAGTACAAAATCCTGCAATAATATCGGCACTGATACCACAATCGGGCATTATTTCTTTAATTCTATCTACTTTTGCCATATACCACTCCTTGGAGTAAGTACGGTTCATCAATTGTAAAATACGGCTGCTGCCACTTTGTACAGGTAAATGAATGTATTTACAAATATTATGGTATTTAGCCATGGTAAACAGCACATCGTCGGTAATATCTTTGGGATGTGAGGTACTAAAGCGTACCCGCAATAAGGGTGATACCAAAGCAATTTGTTCTAATAGCATGGCAAAAGTGACGGTTTGATTGTTGGTATCGTCTACCCAATGATAACTATCCACATTTTGACCAAGCAGGGTAACCTCCCGATATCCCTTCTCAAACAATTCCTTGGCTTCGGCTACAATTGAATATACATCGCGGCTCCTTTCGCGGCCACGCGTAAAGGGCACTACACAAAAACTACACATATTGTTACACCCACGCATGATAGAAATAAAGGCACTTACGCCATTGGTATCTAAACGCACAGGAGCTATATCGGCATAGGTTTCTTCTCTACTGAGCAAAACATTCACACCTTTTTGGCCGGTTTCGGCCATTTTGATTAAGTCCGGTAAACTACGATATGCATCCGGCCCAATTACAATATCAACTAATTTTTCTTCTTCTAAAAGCTTGGATTTTAATCTTTCGGCCATGCATCCTAATACACCAATTAGCAAATCAGATTTTTGTTCTTTTGTTTTTCTAAATTCTGTAAGTCGCTTCCTAATGGTTTGTTCGGCCTTTTCCCTAATGGAACAAGTGTTTAATAAAATAAGCTGTGCTTCTTCGTGGTTTTTAGTAGCCCCATAACCCTCTTTGTTTAGAATGGAAGCTACAATTTCGCTATCACTAAAATTCATAGCGCAGCCATAACTTTCTATATAAAAATGCTTTGAATATATATTAACATCGTTTTCAAAAGGAGCGTATGCTTGGCCTTGTTTGGTTTCGTCGTGTATTTTACTGTCTAAATCAAGTAATTCCATTGTAAAAAATAAATTTGGTTGGCAAAAATAAGTAAAAGCAACTGGATATGTCGTTTTGGCAGCCTCAATCTGCTTTAATTTTATCAGTTCTTTCTATTTTTGCAGCCAAAAGTTGGTAAATGAAGGCTGCTATCTTAAGTGTTGTAATATTATTGTTTTGTGTTAAGATTTCTGCTCAAGAAATTGTGTTGAATAACTTGCGGAAAGAAACAAGCCGTAGTATTAAAAAAGATGCAGATACGGCTGTTTGGAAAATGAAAAAAGGTGGCTTGGTTAGCTTCAATATGTCGCAGGGTAGTTTGAGCAATTGGGCAGCGGGGGGGGACAATTTTTCCTTGGCAATAGGTTCTTATTTCAACTACTTCATTTATTTCAAAGAAAAACGACATATTTGGGACAATAATTTAGATGTAAATTTGGGTTATGTACAAACTACAAGTTTGGGAAGTAGAAAAAACGACGACCGTTTTGATTTTTTAAGCAAGTACGGCTACATTGTTGATACATTAGGTACTTGGTATGTTTCCGGATTATTTAATTTTCGTTCTCAATTTTTTGATGGTTACACTTTTCCTGGAGGTGTATCTACTTTTTCTTCTTCATTTTTGGCACCGGCATACGTAATTATGTCGGTTGGTACCGATTTTAAGCCAAGCTATAAATTTTCAATGTTCCTTTCGCCAATTACCTCTAGATGGGTAATTGTTGCCAATAATATATTAGCAAGACAAAAGGCATACGGTGTAGATAGTGGAAAAAACTCAATTAATCAGATGGGGGCGTTTGCTACATTCAATTACAATAATGTTATTGCCAAAAATGTCAATTATAAAGGTCGTTTGGATTTATTCAGCAATTATAAGAACAATCCTCAAAATATTAACCTTTTTATGACCAATCAATTTTCATTCAAAATCAATAAGTTATTCTCAGCTACCTACAGTTTAGATTTAATTTACGATGATAATGTACGTATTTTCGGTAAAAATGGTAAGTCGGCCGCATTACAAACAAAAAGCTTAATTGGTATTGGTTTTATGATGCCACTTGCAGTAAAACGAATAAAGGATTTGTAAATAATGTTATAGAATTGTAAGAGGGATGAGGGAGCTAATCCAATGCAAAACAATTACATTTTTACTTCAAACAATTTTGGCCATAGTTTTCCTGTAATAAAAAAACGTTGCCCTACGCTATCATACGCAATGCCATTTAGCACATCTACACGCTTTGCATAGTCGGGTGCGTATTTTTCAAGTAAACCCGTAAAATCGGCTTGTGCAACCACTTTGCCACTTTGAATATCAATTTTTACAATTTTATTGGTCATCCACACATTAGCAAATACAAAACCATTTATATACTCAAGTTCATTAATAGAAGAAAGCGGTCCGTTGTTGTCGGAAACACCAACAATATTCAAAATTTTAAACGTGGCGGCATCTCTAAAATATAAATTATTGCTGCCATTTGTCATAATCAAATTTTTACCATCATTCGTCATGCCCCAACCTTCCCCTTCGTAAGCAAACTCGCCAATTTTGGAAAACGTATTTAAATCGTAAACAAAACACTTGTTTTCTTGATAGGTAAGTTGGTAAATTTTATTGTTTAAAATGGTAATCCCTTCGCCAAAATACTCATTTGCCAAATTAATCCGTTTTAAATCCTTACCATCTGTCAGTGACACCTTAGCCAATTTACTTTTGCCTTTGTTGCCTGTACTTTCGTACAAAACATTGTTGCGCCATTCCAATCCCTCAGTAAATGCTGCGGTGTCGTGCGGATATACGTTTACTATATTGTAGTTCAAAGTAGCCGGAACATTACTACCCACTGTTGAAGAAGTGTTGTTGTTTTCCGAATTAGGATTATTACATGCTACAGTAATGATGACACACAACAAACAACAAAAACGAATTTTCATATATCAATATTTTGATTTTTTTTCTTAGTAACCTTCTTGCTAAACACTCAGTTCTTTCAACGTGGGTAATTACAACCTAAAAGTTAAACCTTCAAGTGCTAAATGTGTATTCGGAAACACCGCTCTCGATTCCGTTACAAATTCGTCCAAATTGCTGTAGTTGCTACTAAAATGACCAATAATTAATTGTTGTACCCCGGCTTTTGCGGCTAATGTAGCAGCTTGTTCGGTGGTGCTATGAAATCGCATAGTAGCTTTTTCGTTTAGATTTTTTAAATAGGTAGTTTCATGGTACATTAATTGCGTATTTTTAACTATGTCAATTAATGATTCATCATATTTGGTATCACCACAAAAAACATAACTTTTAGCAGCTGTATTCGATGTTGTAACTGCTGCATTTTTAATCAATTCGCCTGCTCTATTGAATACATCTTCCCCTTTTTGCAAATTTGCATACATACTTTCGGCAATATTGTATTTAAGTGCTTCTTTCAAATTCAACCTTCTTGGTCGTTTTTTTTCACGAAAAATAAAACCCCAACAAGGAATTCTATGTTTGGTAGAAAAACTTTCAACCGTAAAATTGGCTTCGTCGGCAATGATACCGTTACTTCCTAAAGGATGAAAAATAAGATTGTAAGGCAAACTAGTAGAAGCTGCCGTTAATTGTAAATCAATTATATTCTTCAATAATGGAGGCGCATACAAATGCAAATCGTGGTCTCGGTTCATAAGTCCCCAACTTGTAATAAGACCAATCAGTCCAAAATAATGATCTCCATGCAAATGAGAAATGAATATGTGATTTATTTTATTGTATTTAATTTTATATTTAGCAATTTGCACTTGCGTTCCTTCGCCACAATCTATCAATATCAATTCGTTATGCAAGGTTAAAATTTGAGCAGTAGGATGCCGGTCGTGCGCAGGTATTGCGGAGTTATTTCCTAGAATAGTAACACCAAGCATATCATTATACAATTTAAAAAAATGACGAAGGGCGTGAAAGATACAAATAAAAGAAAGATACTGTAAGCGATTGTGGTGTTTTTATTATGTGGAAAGAACCCTCCGAAAAGGGTTCTAATATTTTACAAACTATTAACTTTCAAATGTAACATCTTCATCATCAAGTAATTCGCGTTCTATTTCTTCCATTTGCACAATATCCCACGCTTCGCTTTCGGTTGGGGTAATATTCATGAGATCAATTAATTCCAATTTTTCTAAAATTGCATCTACTGCTTCGCCCACTTCACAAACAACAAAACTTCTGCTATTTTCATAAAAAAATTGCTGTTTCTGCATAATTTGCTCTGCTACTGCATTGTCAATATACTTAACTTGCTTTAAATTGATAACGATATTAAAAGGGGAAGTATTGCCGTACGTATCTATGTGTTTCAGCAATTCGTCGGTCATATTGTCATAAATACTAGGTTCAAAGGGGGTAATTACGGTAAATTTTTCTTTGGTATCAAAATTGACTTTCATAAAAAAACAAATCATTAACAAGTGTGTATAAATGTACAGAAACTTTGGTCAAAATTATTCGTTATAATTGTACTATACACTAATAACTTTTAGATATGGATAATAATTTTTCAGCACAAGTAAAGGAAATCATTTCTTTTAGTAGGGAAGAAGCTTTAAGATTGGGCAATGATTTTATTGGCACAGAGCATTTGCTACTTGGGCTTATCAGAGATGGGGAAAATACGGCCATTAAAATTTTGCAGCAACTTCATGTAGACCTATATGAACTGCGCAAAGAAATTGAAATGGCGGTAAAAGATAAAACAGGCAAAATAATCGCCAACATTAATAGTTTGCCATTAACCAAACAGGCCGAAAAAGTGATTAGGGTAACTGTTTTAGAGGCAAAAAGTTTGCGTAGCCCATTGGTAGAAACAGAACACCTGATGCTTAGCATTCTGAAAAACAAGGAAAATATTGCCACCCAAATTTTGAACCAATTTGAAATAGACTACGATTCATTTAGAATTGAGTTGGGCAAAGTAGGAAGCACCCCACCACAAGGAAGCGGAGGAACTGCTTCTTTTAATCCGCAAAGTGAGTTTTCCGAAGGCGATGAAGACGAATTTGACCAAGAGAAAAAAGGTGGTTTTTCTCAATCAAGAGCAGGGCAAGCAAAAGGAAGCTCCGCAAATACCAAAAGTAAAACACCCGTACTAGACAACTTTGGTCGTGACATTACGAAAATTGCAGAATCAGGAGGGTTAGATCCAATTGTAGGACGTGAACAAGAAATTGAAAGGGTTTCTCAAATTTTATCTCGACGCAAAAAAAACAATCCCATCCTTATTGGCGAACCAGGTGTGGGTAAAACGGCTATTGTAGAAGGTTTGGCATTACGCATTATTCAACGCAAAGTTAGCAGGGTGCTGTTTGATAAGCGCGTAATAAGTTTAGATTTAGCAGCCTTGGTAGCAGGCACCAAATACCGCGGACAATTTGAGGAGCGGATGAAAGCTATCATGAACGAATTAGAAAAAAACAGGGATGTTATTTTATTTATTGATGAAATACACACAATTGTTGGCGCAGGGGGTGCAAGTGGCTCGTTAGATGCTTCCAACATATTTAAACCTGCATTGGCAAGGGGCGAATTGCAATGCATTGGCGCAAGTACTTTAGATGAGTACCGTCAGTTTATTGAAAAGGACGGTGCATTAGACAGGCGTTTTCAAAAAGTAATGGTTGAACCTCCAACCGTAGACGAAACCATTCAAATATTAACGAATATTAAAAGCAAATACGAAGATTATCACAACGTATTGTACGATGATGAAGCAATAGAAGCATGTGTAAAATTGAGCGATAGGTATATGACAGATAGGTTATTGCCAGATAAAGCCATAGATGTGCTTGATGAAGTAGGAGCAAGGGTACACTTAAAAAACATTAATGTTCCTGAAGAAATTGTGGAGCTTGAAAAACAAATTGAAGAAGTCAAAAATGAAAAAAA
>Ga0114938_1001595_pt1 | contig 15169 bp, 10 predicted proteins | sample AshMeaBigSpring_FD_88675 | JGI IMG/M metagenome (GOLD analysis project Ga0114938, IMG submission 88675) | Groundwater microbial communities from Big Spring, Nevada to study Microbial Dark Matter (Phase II) - Ash Meadows Big Spring | ecosystem: Environmental > Aquatic > Deep subsurface >...
CGAAGTTCGACGGGGTCGAAGCAAAGGTCCGGGTGGACGTGCTCACGGGGTCCGGCCGGGTCAGCAGCGGATACCAGCCCAGCTACGGAGCATCGCTCACGTTTGGTGTGGACGGCGGGAGCGGGGATTTTTCCGGCACGCTGGCAAACTACGTGGACCCGGCAAACGTATCCTACGCGGGCAACTTTTTCAAGGCAGGCACCGGCACACAGACGCTCAGCGGAATCGTCGGGAACAGCTACACGGGCACGATGACCGTTAACGGGGGCACTCTGGCGCTGGCGAAATCAGCCGGGAACGCAGTGAGCGGGTCTTCGGTGACATTGAACACCGGCGGGACGCTACTCCTGCAGAGTCCGAACCAGATTGCAGATGCGGCGGCCATGACGCTCTCCGGCGGCACGTTCAGCACGGGCACTGGAGCAAACGAGACGCTGGGCACTCTCACCCTGAGTTCCAACTCCGCAATTTCGCTCGGGGCATCCATACACAACCTCACCTTCGGGGCAAGCAACCTGGCGGCCTGGTCGCCGACCGCGACCCTCACGATCAATGGGTGGTCGGGCACCGCTGGGCTGACCGGCAGCCAGGGCAGGATCTTCTTTGGCAGCAACGCGTCGTCATTGACCGACGCCCAACTTGCGAAGATCACGTTCCAAAATTTCAGCCCCGGCGCCCAGTTGCTCGGAACCGGTGAACTTGTTCCTACAGCGGTTCCTGAAACCGAGGTCTATGTTGCCGGCCTGCTCATCGCCGGCTTGGTCGTGTGGAGGGAGCGCAGGCGCCTCGCCTCGCTGGTTCCGGTTGTTCAGGACTGAGAGCCCTGCGGGTTCTGTGCCAGTTCGGCGACTAGTGCGCGGACAGCAAAATTAATGTGTTCGGTCGCGCTGGCGGCCGGCTGCGAGGGCGGCGGCTCCGCCCCCCAGGACATCCGCGGCGGTGCAAGATCAAAAACATTCCATGTCCGGACGGCACCGCGGGAGAGGAGCGAGCGATAAACCGGACGGAAGTCTCGCTCGATCAACGGCACGTGCTCGGTTCGGTTCATCAACACCACCAGATCGGCCGCGGCGAGTTCGTCGACCAGAAGCGGCCGGGGATTCCGCTGCGCCGCGTCGTCCAGACCAGCTGAAACGGCGTAGTTCCGGGCCTCCGCAGAAAGCCCCTTGAGCTGGCCGTTCACCACCAGCCCGCGCGAGCAGGCGATCCATGGCAGCTCCGGGCCTGCGGCGTAGTGGTTGAAAAGCAGCTCCGCAAGCCGGCTCCGGTAAAAATTTCCCGTGCAGACAAAAATCAGGCGCTTTTTTTCACCGGTGCTGCGGCCGTTCATGGTGCGGAGATTGGCGGGGCCTGCGGCGGCAGAGCGAGCCTTTTTTTCCGCGCCAGATGGCGGGGGCTGGCCGCAGCAGGCGGCTGCGCCTGGACGCGGAGGGCCTCAGAGATCTGAGCCGCCAAGGTAAGGCCAACGCCGGGCGTCTCCGCGATCTCAGCAGGTGCGGCCGCCCGAAGCCGCTCAACAGAACCAAACCGTTTGAGCAGGGCCTGCTTGCGGGCTGCGCTCACCCCTGGAACATCATCCAGAAGACTTTCCCTGACACGCCGCTTGAGGAGGAGACTATGGTAGCCGTTCGCCGTGCGATGGGCCTCGTCGCGGATCCGCTGCAGCAGGCGCAGGGCCCCGCTGTCCTCCGGAAGGCGCATGGGGAGCGGCCGGGACGGGCGGTAGATTTCCTCGAATTCTTTTGCAAGCCCGATGATCGGAACCTCGTGTAGCCCAAGCCGGGACAGCTCTTTGCAGGCGCTGGAGAGCTGCCCGCGGCCGCCATCGACGATGATCAGGTCAGGAAGGATCGTTGTGCCTCCCTCTTCCGCAACGCGGGCGGCCGCCTCCCCGACCGGCAGCTGGCTATCCTCCCATCCTCCCCGCGCGGACGCCTCGCGCAGGACGCGGCCGTAGCGCCTCCGGACCACCTCCGCCATGCTCGCAAAGTCGTTTTGAAACTTCGTGCCCGTGATCCGGTATTTCCGGTACCCCGTGCGGTCGGGAACCCCGTCGCGGAATCGCACCATCGACGCGACGATATGCGCCGACGAGATATTCGAGATGTCAAAGCATTCCATCACGCGGGGCGGGCGGCAAAGACCCAGCGCCTCGCGAAGGGCCTCCAGATCCGAGTCGGGATTCAGCGTCGTCGGAAGCGACTTGCGCGTGAACCGCGTCATCGACTTCGTCGTGTCTGTAAGATCGCGAAAGAGGTTGCGCAGCCCAGCCGCCTTCTCAAAGTCGAGATTGGCGGCGGCCTCGTGCATCTGCTGCTCGACCTGGCGGATCATCTCCCGGCTCTGCCCGTCGAGGAACTCGCAGGCCTGCCGCACCCGGTCAACGTATTCCTCCCGCGTCACCCGCGCGACACAAGGCGCGCTGCAATTCTTGATCACATGGTCGAGGCAGTGCTTGAAATCCTTCTCGCTCGGTTCGGCAGGACGGCACGAGCGGAGGCCGAACTTTTTCCGCATCGCCTCCATCGTCGCGCGGAGAGCCCTCGGGTTGGCAAACGGCCCGAAATATTTCGCCCCGTCCTCACGGCGCAGGCGGGTGAACGAAAACCGGGGAAACGGCTCGTCCAGGTGAACCCGCACCATCAGGAACCGCTTGTCGTCCCGGAAGCTCACATTGTATTTCGGCCGGAATTCCTTGATGAGCTTCCCCTCGAAGAGCACCGCCTCGGCCTCGCTGCGCACAACGTGATACTCAAGGTCCCAGACGCTCTCGATGAGCGCCCTGGTTTTCGGGTCGGCCGTCATCTTACGCGACGGCATGAAGTAGCTGCCGACCCGCTTGCGGAGGTCTCGCGCCTTGCCGACATAGATCACGTGGCTGAGCCGGTCGCGCATCACATAGACGCCCGGCTTGTGCGGCATGTCCCGCAGCCTGGCCTGAAAATCCGCACGCTCGCGATAGGAACTCATTGCCGGTAAGATGCGTGATCCCGGCGCTCCGCGCCAGCACGGATTCGCGGCAGGGTTTGCTAAGGCAGATGAAACCTGTTAGCAGGTGCCCGTGGTTCCGTCCCAAGATCTCCAGCGCCCAGTCCTTGAGTTTTGCTCAACGGATTTCCCGACCCTGGACGAAAGCCTCACCACCGGGGAAGCGATCGACTGCGTCCGCGCGCGCGGGCTCCGCGACAAAATCATCTACTTCTACGTTACCGGCGGGGACGGCCGGCTCGCAGGAGTCCTGCCAGCCCGCCGGCTGCTGACTGATCCGCCGGGCACGCCTGTGGCCGAGGCCATGATCCGGCGGGTCGTGGCGATCCCCACCCGGGCCACGCTTCTTGAAGCCTGCGAGTTTTTTGTGCTTCACAAGTTTCTTGCGTTTCCGGTCGTCGATGAGGCCGGCCGGATTCAGGGCGTGCTGGACGTGAGCGTCTTCACCGGGGAGGTTCTCGACCTCGCGGAGCGCGAGCAGATGAACGACCTCTTTCAGTCGCTGGGCTTCCGGGTTTCTGAGGTCCGGAGCGCGACATCATGGAAAGCGTTCCGCATCCGCTTTCCCTGGCTCCTGGCAACCATCGGCGGGGGGACTATCTGCGCGCTGTTGGCCGCCCTCTTTGCCGAGACGCTCGAGCAGAGAATCGTGCTCGCATTTTTCCTGACCATGGTCCTCGGACTCGGCGAGAGCGTGAGCGCGCAGTCGCTGGCCGTCACGCTCCAGCTAATGCACAGCGCCAGGCCGACCCCCGCCTGGCTGGTGCGCACGCTCGGCAAGGAATTTCTCACCGCGGCCCTGCTGGGGGCAGCGTGCGGCTCCCTCGTGGCCGTGATCGTCGGATTCTGGCACCACGACTGGCTGGCCGCGGCCTCGATCGGCCTGAGCATTTCTCTCGCCATCATCACCGCCTGCCTTCTGGGCGTACTGATCCCCGCGGCCGCCAAGGCTTTGCGCCTCGACCCGAGGATTGCCGCGGGCCCGCTCACGCTCGCCCTGGCAGACGTCTGCACACTGCTTTGCTATTTTGGCCTCGCCAAGTGGCTCCTGCATAGCTTACCGTAGCAGGTTCCATTTGATCCATTTCATGAAAACCAAGCCATCCACAAAAACTGCCGCCAAATCCGCGACCCGCGGAAAATTGATGAACGGGGCGGAGATCCTTGTCGCCTGTCTCGAGCGTGAGGGCGTGGAGGTCATTTTTGCGTATCCGGGCGGGTGTTCGATGCCGATTCACCAGGCCCTCACGAAGACAAAAAAGATTCGCACGATCCTGCCCCGCCACGAGCAGGGCGGCGTCTTCGCCGCCGAGGGCTATGCCCGCGTGACCGGCCGGGCCGGCGTCTGCATGGCGACCTCGGGGCCGGGAGCGACCAACCTTCTCACGGGCATCGCCGACGCCTTCATGGATTCGATCCCGATGGTGGCGATCACCGGACAGGTGCCCCAGGAAATGATCGGGCGGGGGGCTTTCCAGGAGACTGACGTGTTCGGGATGACGCTGCCGGCCGTGAAGCACAGCTACCTCGTCTGGGACATCAACGAGATCCCGCGGATCGTCAAGGAAGCGTTTCACATCGCGCAGTCCGGCCGCCCGGGCCCGGTGCTCATCGACGTTCCAAAAAACATTCAAAACCAGACTGCGGAGCCGGTTTTCCCCTCCTCGGTGAGCCTCCGCGGCTACAACCCGGTGAAGAAGGCCGACGATGCCGACCTCCGCGAGCTCGTGCGCATGATCCAGAAGGCGCGCCGCCCCATGATCTACTGTGGCGGCGGAGTCATTTCCGGAGATGCCTCCGCCGAGTTGCTCGAATTCGCCGAGCGCACGCGGATCCCTGTGGCCACAACGCTCATGGGGATCGGTTCGTTTCCCGAGAGTCACCCGCTCTCGCTCAAATGGCTGGGGATGCACGGCACAGTGTATGCCAACAACGCCGTCAACGAGGCCGACCTCCTGCTGGCCATCGGCGTGCGCTTCGATGACCGCGTGACCGGAAAGGTCGAGAAGTTCTGCGAGCACGGGGAGATCGTGCACATCGACATCGACAACTCCGAGATCAACAAGAACAAGGTGGTCAAGCTCCCGATCCTCAGCGATCTGAAGGATGCGCTCGCGCGGACCAACAGGCTGCTCGACGCGGCCGGATTCAAGCGGAACGCGAAAGGGGCGGGGCATTTCGGCGACTGGCACAAGCAGGTGGCCAAATGGAAATCCGAGCACCCGTTCAGCTTCAAGGACACGCCGGACACAATCCAGCCGCAGTATGTGATCCAGCTCCTGCACGAGATGACCAAAGGCGATGCGATCATCACGACCGGCGTGGGCCAGCACCAGATGTGGGCCGGGCAGTTCTATGACTTCCTCAAGCCGCGGACGTTCGTGACCTCTGCCGGGCTGGGCTCGATGGGTTTCGGCTACCCGGCCGCGCTGGGCGCGAAGGTGGCACTGCCCCACAAACAGGTGGTGGACATCGACGGCGACGGCTCGTTCCTGATGAACGTGCAGGAGCTGGCGACCGCGCACATCGAGGGGATCGCCGCAAAGGCAATCATCCTCAACAACCAGCATCTCGGCATGGTGGTGCAGTGGGAGGACCGCTTCCATGGCGGCAACCGCGGGCACACGTTCCTCGGGGATCCGAGCGATCTCGGCAGGATCTACCCGGACTACGTGCAGATCTGCAAGGGCTTCGGGGTCCCCTGCGAGCGAGTGCTCCACAAGAAGGACCTGCGGGCCGCCCTGCAGCGGATGCTCGATGCGGACGAAGCCTATGTGCTCGATGTGCAAACCCCCTACACCGAACATGTGCTCCCGATGATTCCGTCAGGCAAAACCTACAAGGACATCATCACCGAGTAGGTGGGATGCCTCATTTGAGCGCCTTGGAAAGGCGATCGCAGACGGTCCGGACGGTCTTGACCCGCGCATACCACTTGTAGTTCGCGGGGATGACTGTCCATGGAGCCGCCTCGGAACCCGTCTTTTCAAACATGTCCTCTGCGGCCTCGTTGTGCTCGTCCCAGTGCTCCCGGTTCCGCCAGTCTTCGTCGCTGATTTTCCAGTGCTTGTAGGGATCGGCCTCCCGGCGTTTAAAGCGGGCCAGTTGCTCGTCCTTGGTGACGTGGAGGTAGAGCTTGATTAAGACCGTGCCGTCATCGGTGAGCTGGCGCTCGGTCTCAAGGATCTCGCGGTAGGCCCGCTTCCACTCGGCATCCGTGCAAAAGCCCTCCACCCGCTCGACGAGCACACGGCCGTACCACGAGCGGTCGAAGATCGTCATCTCTCCGTAAGCGGGCAGCTTGTTCCAGAACCGCCAAAGATAATGGTGCAGGTATTCCTCGGGGGTCGGCTTGACGATCGAGTAGACGCGGACAAGCCGCGGATCGAGGCGCTCGACGATCCGCCGGATCGCCCCGCCCTTGCCAGCAGCATCCGGCCCCTCCATAATGAGGACCACCGACTTTTTTCTCTCGCGCAGCATGAGCTGCATGTTGAGCAGTTCGAGCTGGTATTGCTTTAGCTGCTTTTTGTAGTCCTCCTGGTCGAGGGCCTTTGATTGGTCGAGTTCGTCCAGGCGGATGCGGTCTTTAGGCATGAGAATGTCGGGTGACAGTGCGCTGATAACGAAAAGTCCCGCACGGGATCAAGCGCAGAGCAAAAAGAATTTTCGGGCGGCCGCCTATTCGGCGGTCTGAACCGCCCGCAGCGAAACATCGCCGATCTCAAGATCGAGAGCCTTTTCGGCGGCACGGAGGAATCCCTCGGTCGAATCGGTCAGGGCGACATCCAGACGTCCAAGCCGGTCGGCGGGCACCGCAAGCCCCTGGGACTCCAGGAGATCCCTGACGGCCAGGGCGCAGTTGCGCGCGGAATCCACCAGGCGGACATCGGGACCGGCAGCCCGCGCGATGGCACGGCGGAGGAGCGGATAATGGGTGCAGCCGAGAACCAGGGCATCGATCCCCTGCTCAAGCAGCGGCGCGAGATACCGGACCAGCACGCGGTCGGTGATCTCGTCTTCGAACAGGCCCTCCTCAATCAGCGGAACGAGAAGCGGGCAGGCGGCGCTGATCACGTCAGCCTCAGGGGCCAACGCCCGGATCGCATGCTCGTAGGCCCCGCTTGCAACAGTCGCACGGGTGCCAATCACCCCGATTTTCTTATTGCGGCTGGCCTGGACTGCGGCGGCCGCCCCTGGGGCAACGACCCCCTGCACCGGCACATTAAAAATTTCCTGCATCCGGGGGACAGCCAGTGCGGAAGCAGTATTGCAGGCGACCACGATGATTTTCGAGCGCTCGGCCAGCAGGAGTCCGCCGATCTCGATGCTGTAACGCTCAACGGTTTTCCGGCTCTTCCCGCCATAGGGAACGCGCGCCGTGTCACCGATGTAAAAAATTGTTTCCGAGGGAAGGAGGTCCTGCAGTGCGGCAACGACGGTCAGGCCCCCGATGCCGGAGTCAAAAACACCAATCGGGTCGGTGGCAGGGGAGCGGGGTGATTCCAGCATGGGTCTAGTTGGGGGCTGAGGGGGCAGGGATGGACATGGCGCCGGCTGCCTGATTCACGGAATCTTTGAGCGAGGTCTTGGATCCGACCGGGTCGGGCGCCTTTTTGATATCGGGCACCGTCGTGGGATCGGTGGCGGCCACGACGGCCGTCGGTTGAAAATACTGCATCTCGCCGGCCACCGCGTTCTTATAGCGGTTCACGCCTTCGAGGATCGCCCGGGCGAACGCGTCCCGGTAGGCGGTCCCTGCGATCTGCCGTGCGTCGACCGGATGGTTCATGAACCCACCCTCCACAAGGATCCCAGGAATGACCAGGTCGCGGATCACGACAAACCGGGCGCGCTTGATCCCGCGGTCATAGAGCTGGAGGTGGCGGAGCATCGAGGAATGCATGGCGGTCGCCAGAGCAATATTCTCAGCGTCGCGGCCATGGCCGGGATACTGCTTGAAGTCGCTGTAGCTGAGATTCTCCTCGTCCATCGATGGAACCCCCCGTGGCGCGAGCGCATAGGTCTCGATCCCGGTTCCTCCGATCGAGTTGCTCTTGTTCAGGTGAACGCTGATAAAGAGAGCGTTGGGATACCTGTTGGCCATGGCCGGGCGCTTCTCGAGCGGGATGAAAACATCCGTCCCGCGGGTCAGCCGGACATTGTAGCCGTTCGCCTGGAGGAGGGCCCTGGCGCGCAGGACGACGTCGAGCGCTGCATCCTTTTCGCGTCCGAGCGGGCCGACCGCCCCGCTGTCGTGGCCGCCGTGGCCGGCGTCCAGGATCACCGTGCGCACGGCACTCGCATTTTTGATTTTCCCGGGCCTCATCACCGGCTCGATGATTTTCGTGACATCCATCGCGGAGATCAGCATCCGTCCGTCGCGGGAAGCGATCGGAAAGCAGAGAACATACTTCACGCCATTGATGAAGACTTCGCGCCCGCCGTCCCGGCCTTTGATCGTCCGGCCCTGGCCGGTCAGCGTGAACGAGTTTCCCGCCACCACTGGACTGTTCAGCCGGTAAAAGCTCGAGACATCCTCGACCGGCACGTAGCGGCGCCCGTCGTGCATCACGATGTTCCACTTCCAATCCGCAGACAACGCCTGCAGCGAAAGAAAACCGGCAACCAGGATGGAAAAAAATGAACGCACCGGCGCCGAAAGTGCTGGCGGCAGGAGGCCGGCGCAAGGGAATTTTTTGCCCCCGCGGGCGGGCGGCGGGAGATGCCGATTGAATCCGGACGGATTTTCGGCAAAATGCCGTGTCCGATGTCCGAACTCTCGAAAGCCTACGAACCTCAACTGGTGGAAGACAAGTGGTATGCCTGGTGGCAGGCCCAGGGTCTCTTCACCGCAGATCCCGCGTCGCCCAAACCCGCCTACTCGGTGGTCATCCCGCCGCCGAACGTCACCGGCGTCCTCACGCTCGGCCACGTCCTGAACAACACGATCCAGGACATCCTGTGCCGCCGCGCGCGCCAGACCGGCCACGAGGTCCTCTGGCTCCCCGGCACCGACCACGCGGGGATCGCCACGCAGACGGTCGTCGAACGCCGCCTGCGCAAGGAGGAAAAACTCACCCGCCACGACCTCGGCCGCGAAGCGTTCCTTAAGCGCGTCTGGGAATGGAAGGAAAAGCACGGCGGCATCATCATCAACCAGCTCAAAAAGCTGGGCTGCTCGTGCGATTGGAGCCGCGAGCGGTTCACGATGGACGCGGACTACGAACGCAAGGTCCAGGAGGTTTTTGTGGACCTCCACGCCAAGGGTCTCATTTACCGCGGCAAACGGATGGTGAACTGGTGCCCGGTCTCGCTCACCGCCCTGAGCGACGAGGAAGTCATCCCGAAACCCCAGAAAGGTTACCTCTACCACTTCCAGGTCGAAATCGTCGAACGCCCCGGAACCTTTCTGGAGATCGCCACCACGCGCCCGGAGACAATCATGGGTGATGCCGCGGTGGCCGTGAACCCGAACGACCCACGCTATCGCGAGTTCATCGGCCTGCATGTCCGGCGTCCGCTTCCCGTCGAGGACCAGGCGATCCTGCCGATCATCGGCGACGAGGCGGTCGAGTTCACATTCGGCACAGGCGTGCTGAAGGTCACCCCCGCCCACGACAAGACCGACTATGAGATCGGCCAAAGGCACGGACTCCCTGCAACCGACATCATGAACCCGGACGGCACTCTCAACGAGCTGGCCGGCGAGGACTTTGCCGGCCTCGACCGATTCGAGGCCAGGGTCGAGGCGATCGACAAACTCCGCGAGATGGGGATCCTCGTCAAAGAGGAGCCCTACGAAAACAGCGTCGGCTTCAGCGAGCGCGCAGACGTCCCGGTCGAGCCCCGCCTCTCGGAACAATGGTTCCTCAAATACCCGAAGACCACCGAGGCCCGCGATGCCGTGCGCAACCGGCTCATCCGGTTTTTCCCCGACCGCTGGGAGAAAGTTTACGACCACTGGCTGGAAAACATCCAGGACTGGTGCATCTCCCGCCAGCTCTGGTGGGGCCACCGGATCCCGGTGTGGACGAAAAAGTGTTCCGCTCCGGGCGCTTCTGAAAACCCTGCCGAAGTCCGCTGCCAGATCGAATCGCCCGGCGACGGCTGGGAACAGGATTCCGACGTGCTCGACACCTGGTTCTCGTCGTGGCTCTGGGCGCACGAGACGATGGACGCGCCGACACGCGCGAAGTTCTATCCGACGAGCGCGCTGGTCACCGGACCCGACATCATCTTCTTCTGGGTCGCACGCATGATCATGGCCGGACTCGAATACACCGGCGAGGTCCCGTTCCGCGAGGTCTACTTCACCGGCATCATCCGCGACAGGCAGGGGCGGAAAATGTCGAAGAGCCTCGGGAACTCACCCGACCCGCTCGACCTCATCGCGAAGTTCGGAGCCGACGGCCTCCGCTACGGGCTCCTCCGCATCGCACCCCAGGGGCAGGACATCAAATTCGACGAGCAGCAGATCGTCGAGGGCCGGAACTTCTGCAACAAGTTCTGGAATGCCTGCCGGTTCCGACTCATGCACGGCAGGATCGACCCGTCCGCCGATCCTTCGAAGCACGAGCTTTCGATCTTCGCCCGCGACCTGCTCGTGCGCCTCGACGCCACGATCGCGCGGATTAACGACGGCTACGAGACGTTCCACTTCAGCGACATCGCCCAGGCGCTCTACGACTTCGTCTGGGGAGACTTCTGCGACCGCTTCATCGAGGCGGCCAAGGCCGATCTCATCGACGGCTCGCCCCGTCGCGACGGCACGCTTGCAGTCATGGATTTCACGATCCGCCGCGCCCTCCAGCTCCTTCACCCCTACGCGCCGTTCCTAACAGAGGAGCTTTGGCACGGGCTCGGATTCGGACCGGCCAGCATCCTGCAGAGCGGATGGCCGGAAAAATTTGGCGCGGAGCCGGAGGCGCGCGCCGCTGCGGTGTTCGACGCCGTCTCCCGCGCGCGCAACCTGCTCTCGACCTACAACATTCCGTCCAACAAACGCCTCGCATGGAAAATCGCACCGGCGGCCGATTGGGTGCGTGGCGAACTCCCCGCTCTCTCGGTGCTCCTGCATGCGGCCTCGCTCGAAGCCAGCGAATCCGCCCCATCGGGCTCTGCCGCCTGCCCGACCGATATCGGGATCCTCTACCTCCCGCTCGAGGGAGTCATCGACGCCGCCGGCGAACGCAAGCGCCTCGAATCCGAGATGGGCAAGGTCGAAGCCGAAATCGCAAAGGTCGCGCGCAAGCTCACCAGCGATTCGTTTGTCAACAACGCCCCCGCCGATGTCGTCGCCGAGCACCGCCAGCGCCAGACCGACTGGATCGCCCGCCTCGCCGAACTCCAGCGCGCCCGGGACACGCTCGGTTAGCCGCCACCCGCCGCAGCGATCGCCCAGGAAGGAAATTCCGCAGGAACCGGCGCGGCAAACTCCACACGTTTGCCGGTCTCCGGATGCTCGAACGCCAGCTTCCACGCGTGAAGGAAGTGGCGGGTCTGGTTGCCGCGACGTCCGTAAACCGGATCGCCGACGATCCCGTGTCCGAGGTGTTTGAGGTGGACGCGAATCTGGTGGGTGCGTCCGGTTTTCGGGCGGCACTCGACGAGCGCATGTCGATCCATCGATGCCAGCACCCGATAGCGGGTTACCGCCTCACGCCCGCGCTCGTCCACAGCCATCTTCTGGCGGTGGACCTTGTGGCGCGCAATCGGAGCATCGATCGTCCCGTGCGGCATGCGCGGGCACCCCTCAACCAGAGCCAGATAGGTCTTCTCGACTTTGCGTGCGGCAAACTGTGCGGACAGCCAGCGGTGGGCAGCATCGGTCTTGGCGACGACGAGGCACCCGCTGGTCTCCTTGTCCAACCGGTGGACGATCCCCGGACGCTCGACGCCGCCGACGACCGCGATCCCACCACAGTGGTGGAGCAGGGCGTTGACAACCGTACCGTCGACATTGCCTGCGCCCGGATGGACGACCAGCCCGGCCGGCTTATTCAAAATCACGATCTCCGCATCCTCGTGGAGGATGTCGAGCGGGATATCCTGCGCCAGAAGTTCGCTGGGAGCCGTCTCCGCAGGAATCCTGACAACGACTTCATCCCCCGCCCGGAGGATTTGGGACGGCCTCGCTTCCGCCCCGTTCAGGAGCGCATCCCCCGCCCGGATGAACGCCTGCAGCCGGACGCGGGAGAAATCCGGCATCCGGATGCCGAGGAACCGATCAAACCGCGACCCGGCATCCGGATCCTCCACGAGAAATCGTTCCGCCATCATCCGGGCTTTTGCATTGCGGAGGGCGTCCGCCTGGGATAATTTCCTGCCATTCTTCTTTCTTACTCCCGCCAAGCATGTTGGTAAATGAATCTTCCCAGACACCGGATCCTTCCGGCGAGCGCCCCGATCCGCTTTCCGTTCAGGTGATCGAGAACTGCGAGCAATGCGGCTCTCCGATGGACATGTCCGAGGTCATGCCGTTCGCGGAAGTCAACTGCCCGAGCTGCGGCGCCGCCCTGCGGGCCCGGAAGCACTTTAACAATTTCACGCTTCTCCAGCTGATCGGCGAGGGCGGCATGGGCTCGGTCTACAAGGCGCTCGACGTCACCCTCAACCGCCACGTTGCGCTCAAAATCCTCAAAAAGGAATGCAGCGCCAATGAGGAGGAACGCGAGAAGCTGGCCCAGGAAGCACGCCTGACCGCTGCCATCAACCACCCGCATGTGGTGAAGGTTTTCGACTTCGGTCAGGATCACGGCCAGTTCTACCTCGCAATGGAATTTGTCGAGAAGGGCTCGCTTGACGACCTCATGGGCCTCCAGAAACGCGTCGCCGAAGCACAGGTGCTCAAGGTCGGAATGCAGATCGCCCAGGGGCTGGAAGCCGCGCTCGAAATTGGCCTCATCCACAGGGATATCAAACCCGGCAACATCCTATTTGCCGATGCGCACACCGCAAAGCTCGTCGACTTCGGGCTCGCGATCGTCATGGACGAGGAAGCCCATTCTCGCGGAGAAATCTGGGGGACGCCGTATTACATCGCCCCCGAGAAGCTCGACGACCAGCCCGAGGATTTCCGCAGCGACATGTATAGCCTCGGCGGAACGCTCTTCCACGCGCTGGCCGGACGCCCCCCCTATGAAGCGGAATCCGCATCCATGGTCGCCCTCAAGCAGCTCAAAAGCCAGCCGGTCAGCCTTGAAGCCTTCGCGCCCGACGTCTCGAGCGAAACCGCCTACGTCATCAACCGGATGATGGCCAAAAACCCGGACGACCGCTACGCATCGTATGCCGAGCTTGTCGGTCACCTGTCCTACGCCCGCGAAAAGCTTCTCGAGCGTGCGCGCAAACCGATCCAGCCGAAAGAGCGCGAGGTCGTGGAGACCGCCCAAACCCGCAAACTCTCGGCCTACCTCTCGATCGGCCTGCTCGCCGCGGTCGTCCTTACCATCCTGCTCATCTTTGTTTTTCGCGACAGCATTTTTCCATCCGGCAAGGCGGATGGAAGCTCGCAAGTGATGGCGGCCGGAGACGCGCAATCGCTACTCCTTGGCGGTGTCTCGATGCTTGCCGGCGGCGACTACGAGAAGGCACGGGGAACATTCCAGCACCTCGCATCGAACGAGACCACCCCCCAGCCCCAAAAGAACTGGGCGTTTCTCAACGCCGCCCTTGCCTCACTCCTCATCGGGGACAAGGAGGCCGCCATGGAAAGCCTCAATACCGTGAAGCAGGCGGGCCTCTACTCGACCGACCCTAAAAATGCGAAGCTGGCGAACTTCTTCGTGGAGGCCAGCCGGGTGACCGCGCAGGGAAAGTCTATCCCGAACTCCATCCGAAACCTGTATACCGGCCGGGAGGAGGCCTTTGCCCTGCTGCTTTTTGCCGTCTGGGACTGGGAGGGCAAATCGGAATTCGCATCCGCCGGCCAGCTCTTCTCAGCATTTCTCAACGCGAAACCTTCGGACGAATGGATCCAGCAATACCACCCGCTGGCGGAAAAATATGTCCGCGACTGGAAGCTGCTCGAGCCGATCGAAGCCGCCCTTGCCTCGACCGCGACCCCGGAAGCGGCTTCGGCCCTGCTTGTGCAGGTAAATGCCGCCAAGGCGGGAGTGCGCACCGGCTCCACCATCGCGGGGAGGCTGGATGTGATTCAGAAGCGGCTTGAACTCATGGGAGCGAAGCCCTGAGACGGATGCGCCATCGGACTGCCCGGCCGGGCCTCGCCGGCCCGACCGAATTCTTGCGAAATGATTGCCGGAAGGTATGCTCGTCGTCCAAAAGCAAAGCGGCCCGGTCCTCCGGCAGCCCATCCCGTGATCCGAAGCCTATAGAATGAGATATCTCAAAGCCACCATCCTGATTGGAACCATTGCAGCCGCCATCGTCCTGGTGGTCTACGCGGCGGGCTGGTTGACGAACACCCTCGATCTGGTGCTCGTCCAAGCCTACAAGCTGCAAAAGCCAGTGCTCACCACGCAGGGAGTGCATGTTTTTCTTATTGCCGCGCTGTCATTTGCCATCGCCTGGACATCGGTGGACATCACCCGCCCTCTGCTCAAGGGAGTTGTCGCCTGCGGGGCGGTCATCCTCCTGCTCACCGGATCGATGGTGCTCGCCCTTTATAACGTCTTCTTCTCGCCGTTCCCGTCGGCGTTTGCGGTGCTGGTCAGCTTCTCGATCGGCCTCGCCTACGGCCGCACCGACAGCGGTGCTCGAAAGAGGGTCATGGAGCGGCTTTTCGGCCAGCGGCTGTCGCGGGGGAATTTCAACCAGCTCGTCAACTCGGAGACACCGCTCGATTTTCCTGGGACGCTGCAGAACGGCACGGTACTGGTCGTCGCTGTCCACAACCATTCCGAGCTCATGGAGCTCCTCACTCCGGAGGACTATGCGGCGATGACCAACCGCTACCTGCGCACGGCCTCCGACTACCTCGTCGAAGTCGGGGGGTATTTGGATGAGTGCGGCGGCGAGAGCGTGCGCGTTGTCTTCGGTGCCCCGCTGCCCGATCCCCGCCATGCCGCAAAGGCCTGCCGGGCGGCGATCGACCTTGCCGTCCGCCTCGACGATCTGAACAGGGAATGCGACTCGATCTGGCAGCGGAGGCTCGATTTCCGCATCGGGGTGAACTCCGGAGAGATGATTGCCGCGGCCTACGGCGGCACGCGCCTCG
>Ga0114938_1001596_pt1 | contig 15163 bp, 9 predicted proteins | sample AshMeaBigSpring_FD_88675 | JGI IMG/M metagenome (GOLD analysis project Ga0114938, IMG submission 88675) | Groundwater microbial communities from Big Spring, Nevada to study Microbial Dark Matter (Phase II) - Ash Meadows Big Spring | ecosystem: Environmental > Aquatic > Deep subsurface >...
CCAAATCTCGGGGAAATCCAAACCCGCGGACATGGCAGCGGGTCGCCCGAGCCGCTATACTGCCGGGCTTCTTGGTTGCCGGGAACGTACTGCCTGGGGCATGCCCGCAGCCGAACGAGCGATGGCGAATGCAACAGCACGACGAGCGGCGGTTCAAGGCCGCGGGCGGAGACGAAAGCGATGCAAGTGTCAGTGGAGAACGGCCAGGGCCTGGAACGGCGGATGACGGTGGATCTGCCCACGGAGCGATTTGAGGCCGAGGTGGACAGCCGCCTGCGGCAGGTCGCTCGCACGGCGCGGCTGGCGGGTTTCCGCCCGGGTAAGGTCCCGCTCAAGATCGTCCGCCAGCGCTTCGGCGAGCAGATCAACCAGGAGGTCTTCGGTGAGCTGATGAAGACGACCTTCTCCGAGGCGGTCGGCCAGCAACAGCTCCGGCCCGCCGGCCCCCCGCGGGTCGTCCCTGCCATCGACCAAGCCGCTCGGCGCTATGGCTACACGGCGACCTTCGAGGTCCTCCCGAACATTTCCCTCGCGTCCCTCGCCGACCATGTGATCAAGCGCCCGGTCGTTGAGATCAGCGACGCGGACTTTGATGCCATGGTCGAGCGTCTGCGCCAGCAGCGCAAGACCTGGGCGAAGGCCGACCGGCCGGCCGCTCGCGGGGATAGGGTGGTTGCCTCCTTCACAGGGACCGTGGACGGCGAGCCGCTGGAGAACGGCTCGGCGCAGGATCGCCCGATTGAGATCGGGGCCGCAAACCTGATCCCGGGTTTCGAGGACGGCCTGGTCGGGATCTCCGTCGGCGAGACCCGCACCCTGGAGTTGAGCTTCCCGGCGGGGTATCACGCCGAACACCTCGCGGGTAAGCCGGTGAGCTTCGAGGTCTCGGTCTCGTCTGTGGAGGAGCCGGTGCTGCCGGCGCTGGATGGGGGGCTGGCCCGCTCCTATGGCGTAGAGGATGGGGACTTCGAGCGCTTCTGCGCCGATGTGCGCGCCAACATGGAGCGGGAGTTGCGCGCGCGCATTCTGGAGCGGCTCAAGCACCAGGTCATGGAGGCGCTGCTCGCGGCCAATGCCATCGAGGTCCCCGGCGTGCTGGTGGGCGAGGAGATCGCCACCCTCAGGGAGCAGACCAGCCGCAATGCCGGCGCCTCTGGCATTCAGTTGCCGGATGTACTGTTCGAGGAGAGCGCCCGCCGGCGGGTGGCCCTCGGGCTCATCATGGCCGAGGTGGTGAGGCAAAACGGCATCGAGGTCGACCCACAACGGGTCCGCGCGGCGGTGGAGGACATGGCCGCGACCTACGAGAGTCCGCAGGAGGTGGTGGACCACTACTATCAGAGTAGGGAGAGCCTGGCCCCAATCGAGGCCGTGGTGCTTGAGCAGCAGGTCGTGGATTGGGCCATGGGGCAGGCTCGGGTCGAGGACGAGCCCATGTCGTTTGACCAGATAACCCAGGGCGACGCCGCGCGCTGAGCCGTCGGCGGTCCCCCTTCCCTGCCGGGCGCATCCCACCGGCGTGCAACAGCGAGGTAGCCAGGCTATGCGAGGACAGTCAGGACACACGGATTGGCAGCCCCAGGGCTTGGGTTTGGTACCCATCGTCATCGAGCAGACCGCCCGCGGCGAGCGCTCCTTCGACATCTTCTCCCGCCTCCTCAAGGAGCGGGTGGTCTTCCTGGTGGGGCCGGTGGAGGATCACGTCGCCAATCTGGTCGTCGCCCAGCTCCTGTTCCTCGAGTCCGAGAACCCGGACAAGGACATCCACTTTTACATCAACTCCCCGGGTGGCTCGGTGACCGCCGGCCTGGCGATCTACGACACCATGAGCTTCATCCGCCCGGATGTGAGCACCATGTGCGTGGGCCAGGCCGCCAGCATGGGTGCCTTACTCCTTGCCGGAGGCACCAAGGGCAAGCGATTCTGCCTTCCGCACTCGCGCATGATGATCCACCAGCCCCTGGGTGGATTCTCTGGTCAGGCGACGGACATCGACATCCACGCCAGGGAGATCCTGCTGATCCGCGACCAGCTCAATCAGATCCTGGCGCGCCACACGGGCCAGCCCGTCGAGAAGATCGCCCAGGACACGGAGCGGGACAACTTCATGGGCGGCGAGGCGGCGGTGGCGTACGGCCTGATCGACAAGGTGCTCAACGAGCGCCCCCCGCTGCCGGACAAGAAGTAGTCTTGGCCGACGTAGTGTGACCTGGGCCGCCCTGGTTCCCTCCCTGGTCCCGAGTCATCGTCTTGCCATATCGGCCCAAACCGTTATGATGATCCCTCGAAGCGCGGGCCCCTCCCCAGGGCGATGGCCCGCGCATCCTGGGCAACATTGCCATGGTCCGACGCGACAACTGACTGATGAGGCGGTGTTTTCGGTGGCCGCCTGCATGGTGCGGGCCGGCCGGGGTCCCAGGATACGCCCGTTGTCCCCGGGTGCCGCCCAGGCCGGCGCGGGACATCTGACCTTGCGGAGACCCAATCCACGATGAGCGGAAACAGCCACGGTAAGCACGACGAAGGCAAGCTTCTCTACTGCTCCTTCTGCGGCAAGAGCCAGCACGAGGTCCGCAAGCTGATCGCTGGTCCCTCGGTCTTCATCTGCGATGAGTGTGTGGAGCTTTGCAACGACATCATCCGCGAGGAGATGCAGGATAGCGCCGGAGAGGCCACCAGCAAGCTGCCCAAGCCGCGCGGTATCAACGACAGTCTGGACGAGTTCGTCATCGGCCAGGAGAAGGCCAAGAAGGTCCTCTCCGTGGCCGTTTACAACCACTACAAGCGCATGGAGGCCGCCGAGTCCAACGACGATGTCGAGATCGCCAAGAGCAACATCCTGCTCATCGGTCCCACGGGTTCCGGCAAGACGCTGCTGGCCGAGACCCTGGCGCGTCTGCTCAATGTCCCCTTCACCATCGCCGACGCCACCACTCTCACCGAGGCGGGCTATGTCGGCGAAGACGTCGAGAACATCATCCAGAAGCTCCTGCAGAAGTGCGATTACGACGTGGAGAAGGCCCAGACCGGGATCGTCTACATCGACGAGATCGACAAGATCTCCCGCAAGTCCGATAACCCCTCCATCACCAGGGACGTGTCCGGCGAGGGCGTGCAGCAGGCCCTACTCAAACTCATCGAGGGGACCGTCGCCTCGGTGCCTCCCCAGGGCGGGCGCAAGCACCCGCAACAAGAATTCCTGCAGGTGGACACCTCCAACATCCTGTTCATCGTCGGCGGGGCCTTCGCCGGGCTGGATAAGGTGGTGCGCAACCGCTCCAAGAAGGGTGGCATCGGCTTCTCCGCAGAGGTCCACAGCAAGGACAACAGTAAACAGATCGGCCAGATCCTGAGCGAGGTCGAGCCCGAGGATCTGATCGGCTATGGCCTGATACCGGAGTTCGTCGGGCGGCTGCCGGTGGTGGCCACCCTGGAGGAGCTAGACGAGCAGGCACTGGTGCGCATTCTCGTCGAGCCCAGGAATGCGTTGGTCAAGCAGTACCAGCGACTGTTCGAAATGGAGGGGTGCCGACTGGAGCTTCGCGACGACGCCTTGCGCCTGATTGCCCAGAAGGCGATGGAGCGCAAGACCGGGGCCCGGGGCCTGCGCACCATCATGGAGCAAGTGCTGCTGGACATCATGTACGATCTGCCGTCCATGGACCACGTCAGCAAGGTGGTGGTGGACGCCTCCGTCATCGCCGGGGAGAACCCACCCTTCGTGATCTACGAAGGGGTCGAGAGGCAGGCAGCCGGATCCGAATAACGGCGGGCGCCTGGTGCCTGCCTTAGCCCGGACTCCCTCAAGGCCCTCCCCGGCCGATCCGATGGGTCTGCACCACCCTTGCCGCGCCCCCTAGCCGGGTCAGGGGGTCCGCCGAGGTCCGGCGAGAAGCCTTGGCGGCGTTGAACTGCGTCGGGCCAACCCAAACTACCCTTCGATGCCGCAATCGGTTGGCGGCTGGGCTCGGGCTTGAGCCCCAACCCTCGGCATCACCCCGACGAACACTCCCGGCCCCGGCAACGGGCATCCTCGACGATTGAGCAAAGGTTTCTATGGCCCCCAGAGACACCAGCAAGCACCCCAGCATCGCGTCCTCCCAGGAGGCCCCGGTACTCCCACTGCGTGACGTGGTGGTCTATCCCCACATGGTCATCCCCCTGTTCGTTGGCCGCGAGAAGTCCATCCGGGCCCTGGACGCGGCCATGTCCAGCGACAAGCAGATCCTTCTGGTCGCCCAGAAGAGCGCAGAGGTGGACGACCCGGGCGTGAAGGATCTGCACGGGATCGGGACCCTGGCGAACATACTCCAGCTCCTGAAGCTCCCCGACGGTACCGTCAAGGTCCTGGTGGAAGGCAACCAGCGGGCCAAGATCGAGTCCTTCGTGACCACCGATGAATCCTTCTCCGCCCTCATCACTCCGCTGCGGGAGCGGCTGGACGCGGACGAGCGCGAGCAGGAGGTCCTGATGCGCTCGGCGGTTACCCTCTTCGACGGCTACGTCAAGCTCAACAAGAAGGTCCCGCCAGAGGTCCTGACCTCGCTAGCGAGCATCGATGAGCCCGCCAGGCTGGCCGATACCATGGCCGCCCACATGTCGCTCAAGCTGGACGAGAAGCAGCGGGTCCTGGAGATGGTGAACATCCAGGAGCGCCTGGAACATCTGATGGGATTGATGGAGTCCGAGAGCGACATCCTTCAGATGGAGAAGCGCATCCGCGGGCGCGTCAAGCGCCAGATGGAGAAGAATCAGCGCGAGTACTACCTCAACGAGCAGATGAAGGCCATCCAGAAGGAACTGGGCGAGCTCGAGGACGCACCCAACGAGATGGAGGAGCTGGCGCGCCGCGTCGAGGCCGCCGGGATGCCCAAAGACGTCAAGGCCAAGGTCACCGCGGAGCTGAACAAGCTGAAGCTCATGTCGCCCATGGCCGCCGAGGCGACGGTGGTGCGCAACTACGTCGATACCCTGCTCAATGTCCCCTGGCAAAAGCGCACCCGCATCCGCAACGACATCCGCGTGGCCGAGGACGTCCTGAACAAGGACCACTACGGACTGGAGAAGGTCAAGGAGCGCATCCTCGAATACCTGGCCGTGCAGCAGCGGGTGCGCAAGCTCAAGGGCCCCATCCTGTGTCTGGTGGGCCCCCCCGGCGTGGGCAAGACCTCCCTGGGGCAGTCCATCGCCCGCGCCACCAACCGCAAGTTCGCGCGCATGTCCCTGGGTGGGGTGCGTGACGAGGCGGAGATCCGCGGCCATCGGCGCACCTACATCGGCGCCCTGCCGGGCAAGATCATCCAGAGCGTGTCCAAGGTGGAGTCGCGCAATCCGCTGTTCCTGCTCGATGAGATCGACAAGATGGCGATGGACTTCCGGGGCGATCCGGCCTCGGCCCTGCTCGAGGTCCTGGACCCCGAGCAGAACCACACCTTCAACGATCACTACCTGGAGGTGGACTTCGACCTCTCCGAAGTCATGTTCGTTGCCACCGCCAACACCCTGAACATCCCCCCAGCCCTGCTCGACCGTATGGAGGTCATCCGCCTCTCTGGCTATACCGAGGATGAGAAGGTCAACATTGCCGAGCAGTACCTGATCCCCAAGCAGATGAAGAACAACGGCCTCAAGGCCAATGAGCTGGCGATCCGCGAGGGGGCCCTGCGGGACATCATCCGCCACTACACCCGGGAGGCCGGGGTGCGGAACCTGGAACGTGAGATCTCCAAGATCTGCCGCAAGGTAGTCAAGGAGGTCCTCCTCAAGAAGCGCGAGGGGACCGTCACCGTCCTCTCCAAGGGGCTGGAGAAATATCTCGGGGTACAGCGCTTCCGCTACGGTCGCGCCGACGAGAAGGATCAGGTGGGCCAGGTCACGGGGCTGGCCTGGACCGAGGTCGGCGGGGAGCTGCTGCGTATCGAGGCGGCCCTGGTATCGGGTAAGGGCAAGTTCACCTACACGGGCCAGCTCGGCGACGTGATGCAAGAGTCGATCCAGGCGGCCATGACGGTGGTGCGTAGCCGCGCCGCGGCGCTGGGGATAGACCCAGAATTCCACCAGAAGCACGATGTCCACGTCCACGTCCCCGAGGGGGCGACCCCCAAGGACGGTCCCAGCGCGGGGGTCGCCATGTGCACGGCCCTGGTGTCGGCCCTAACCCAGGTCCCAGTGCGGTCCAGCGTCGCCATGACGGGGGAGATCACCCTGCGCGGCGAGGTCCTGCCCATTGGCGGTCTCAAGGAGAAGCTGCTCGCCGCCCACCGGGGAGGCATCGAGACCGTACTTATCCCCTGGGAGAACGAGCGGGATCTCGCAGAGATCCCGAAGAACATCAAGCAAAACCTGAACATTCGGCCGGTGCGTTGGATCGATGAGGTCCTCGACATTGCCCTCATCGGCCGCCCTGAGCCGGCCGAGGCCGGGGCGGAAGCGGAGGCCGATGCGGTTGCGGTGCCCGAGGCAATGCCCGCCGACGAGCCTGAGGAGAAAAAGAAGCGCGTGCGGGTGCGCACTCACCACTGAGCCGCGACTCCTGATCCCGCAGGCACCCTGCCGGGTGCCGGCGGGGTGTTGCCGCTCCGGTATTCCCCAGGGCCGCCCCGATACGCCCCACATTACCGCACGGCGGGATTGTCCCGGGGCTTGGGATCGAAGTGCCCCACCCATGCCTTCCCATTTGGCCCGGCATCGGCCGTGCGCATTGCGGCCGGCGTCTGCGGGTCGGAGTAGGGGGGCTGGGCCGCTGGCGGCCTTCGTCGTATCGCACGGCACTTTGTTGTCTGGCTCGACGCCAGCATTGCGAATGCTTGACAGTCCTTTGGTTCACCGAATATAAAGCTGTCGCCGATGCTTGCTGCTGAGGCTGGACTCGGGGCTTGCGTCACCATTGCACGTAAGGGGGATAAATGAATAAGTCGGATCTGGTTGAAGCGGTCGCGGAGGCGGCAGATATCTCGAAGGCGGCTGCGGGTCGGGCCGTAGAGGGTATGACAGCGGCGATCACCGGGGCGCTGAAGGACGGAGACACGGTCTCGCTCATTGGCTTCGGGACCTTCGCCATCAAGGAGCGCTCGGCCCGTACCGGACGCAACCCGAAGACGGGTGCCAGCATCGAGATCGCCGCTTCGAAGACGCCCACGTTTAAGGCTGGAAAAGCCCTCAAGGATGCGATAAAGTAACGGGCCTTGGCTGGGGTCCGGCCCAGGGCCCCAGGTCGCCCTCGCCGAACGAGGCGCCAACCGGGGACCCAGGTCTCAAGGCGGATAGCAACTGGAGCGGTCGAGCTAGGCAAACCCGGCTCCAGGCGTCCAGACAGGGGCGTCGAGGCAGGGGTGCTTAGCTCAGCTGGGAGAGCATCGCCCTTACAAGGCGAGGGTCGCAGGTTCGAACCCTGCAGCACCCACCAGCAGGTTCTTTGGAGTGGTAGTTCAGTTGGTTAGAATACCGGCCTGTCACGCCGGGGGTCGCGGGTTCGAGTCCCGTCCACTCCGCCAATTGATTGAAGCGGGGTATCCGGTCCGGATACCCCGTTTTCGTTTCTGATCCCGAGATTCAACGGATTTACAACGATGTTGACGGCCATCAAAGAGCGGGCCCAGGGATGGATCGCCTGGCTCATCGTCATCCTGATCACCATTCCCTTCGCACTATGGGGCATCCAGTCCTATACGGGCTTCGGTGGCGAGCCGGTGGCCGCCACCGTCGATGGCATGGAGATCACGCAGCGCGACCTGGATCAGCGCTTCCAGCGCACGCGCATGGAGCTGCGCGAGCGCCTCGGCGCCGCCTATAGCCCCGGGCTGATTGACGACAGGGAACTGCGCCGTGAGGTGCTCGACGATATGATCCGCGAGCACCTGGTCCTTGAGACCTCCCGTGCCCTGGGGCTACGCGCCTCGGACCAGGAGGTGCGTCTGACCGTCCTGGCGGATCCGGCCTTCCATGCGGCTGGGCGCTTCGACAAGAGTGTCTACGAGACGCGCCTGCGCCAGAGCGGGATGGTCCCCGCGCTCTACGAGGATCGGCTCCGCCAGCGCCTCCTGGTGGCTCAGCTCGCCCGCGCCCTGGAGGCCACGGAGGTGGTCACGGCCCGGGAAATCGACGAGGCTACGCGGCTGACCCGCCAGACCCGCGACCTCAGCTATGTGACTCTGCCCGCGCAAGGGTTCCTCACCGAGGAGCCCCCGTCCGACGCGGACATCTCCGCCCACTACGATGCCAACCGGGCCCGTTTCGAGACCCCCGAGCAGGTCAGGGTCGAGTATCTGATCCTCGACGCCGAGCATCTCTCCGGGGTCGCTACACCCAGCGATGACAAGCTGCGCGAGGCCTACGAGGCAAATCCCGAGCGCTTCGGTCAGACGGAGCGCAGGCGAGCAAGGCACCTCCTGATCAGCGTCCCCGCGGGGGCGGGAGCCGCCGTCGAGGCCGAGGCCAAGGCGACCATCGAGGCCGCCCGCGGGCGCATCATCCAGGGTGAGGACTTCGCCGCCGTGGCCAAGGAGGTCTCCCAAGACCCGGGCTCCAAGGCCAAGGGCGGGGATCTCGGGGAGTTCGGCCGCGGGGTCATGGACCCCGCCTTCGAGCAGGCCGCCTTCGCCCTTGCCGAGGGACAACTCAGCGAGCCGGTGCGCAGCCGCTTCGGTTTCCACCTGATCGAGACCACCGGGGTCATTCCGGCCAGCATCAGGCCCTTCGAGGAGGTCAAGGCCGAGCTGGTCGCGGAAGCCGCCAAGCAGGAGGCCTCGTCCCTCTTCTTTGACCAGTCCGAGCGTCTCGCAACCCTTGCCTATGAAAGCCCGGACAGCCTTGCGCCCGCGGCGGAGCAGTTGGGGCTCCAGGTCCAGGCGAGCGACTGGGTCCCGCGCTCCGGCGGAGAGGGGCTCTTTGCCAACCCCAAGGTCCTGAATGCGGCCTTTAGCGAGGACCTGGTCAAGCAGGGCGTCAACAGCGAGCTCATCGAGCCCGAGAGGGACCGGATGCAGGCGGTGGTCCTGCGGGTGGTCGACCATCGGGATGCCGCCATGAAGCCCCTCGCGGAGGTCCGCGAAGAGATCGTCACCGCCCTGCGGCTGGCGCGTGCCCGTCAGGCCGCCGTCACCGTGGCGCGGGACATGGCCAAACGCCTGGGTGAGGGGGCAAGCCTGGCGGACGTCGCGGGGGACTACCCGATCGAGCGCCTTGGCCCGGTGACCCGTCAGGATCAGCGGGCGCCCCAAAAGGTCCGCGACCTCGCCTTCACCTTGGCCCGCCCGGCGGACGGAGGGAGCAGCGCCGGTGCGGCCGAGCTGGCAGACGGCGCGGCGCTGGTGGTGATCTCACAGGTCCAGGATGGCAGCCTCGAGGGGATCGCGGAAACGGCACGTACCCAACAGGTGGAGGCCTTGGCGCGGTCTATCGGGGCCCAGGGCTACCAGCACCTGGTCGAGGACCTGGAGTCCAGGGCCAGGATCGAGCGCAAGGTGCTACCCGAGGGCTCGGCCCTGGAATGACCCGCTCCCCGGGGCCTGCGGCGCGCGCGGGTGCGCCCACCCCCCAGCTCCTACCCAATCGCCGGCCATATCCGGGAGCCGACCATCGCCCATGCCGACTTGGGTTGCGCGTACTCAGCCCGAAGGGGCTTGGGCCGGGACCGTCCTCCGCGGCGACTGGACTCCGGCAATCCCTGACGGAGCGATGGATCTGGCGGGGCCGGTAGGGGGATGCCCGACTCTGCCCTCCTAGCCCATGCCGAGGATGTGGAATCCCGTATCCACGTAGATCACGTCGCCGGTGATTCCGGAGGCGAGGTCCGAGCACAGGAAGGCGGCCGCGTTGCCGACCTCCTCGATGGTCACGTTGCGGCGCAGCGGGGTGTGCTCCTCCACATGCTTGAGCATGGACCTGAAGTCCGCGATGCCGGAGGCGGCCAGGGTGCGGATGGGCCCGGCGGAGATGGCATTGACCCTGGTCCCCTCGGGACCCAGGGAGGCGGCGAGATAGCGCATGTTGGCCTCCAGGCTCGCCTTGGCCACGCCCATGACGTTGTATTTGGGCACGGCCCGCACGGCACCCAGGTAGCTCATGGTCAACAGGGCCCCATTGCGGCCCTTCATCAGGGCCCGACCGGCCTTGGCCAGGGCCGCGAAGCTGTAGGAGCTGATGTCGTGGGCGATGGCAAAGCCCTCGCGGGTCACGGCATCGACGTACTCCCCCTCGAGCTGCTCCCGCGGCGCGAAGCCCACCGAGTGGACTATGCCGTCGAGTCCGTCCCAGCGGCCCCCGAGGGTCTCGAATACGGCGGCGATCTCCTCGTCGCTCGTCACGTCCAGGGGCAGGACCAGGTCCGAGCCGCACTTGCCGGCGATCTCCTCCACCCTGGACTTGAGCTTGTCGGACTGGTAGGTGAAGGCGAGCGCGGCCCCCTGCCGGTGCATGGCCTCGGCCACACCCCAGGCGATGGAGCGGTTGCTGGCCACCCCGACGATGAGCACCCGTTTGTCTTGCATGAATCCCATGATGATCGGCCCCTGTTGGATTGGCGTTGTGGTCTGCGGGCCGCCAGGCGGCGGGGCGGTATCATTACAGAAAGCCGCCTGCCGGTGAACCGGCAAGGCGCCTCCGAGGGCGGGCCTCGGGTCACCAGGCACCGGCGGCGTGCGGCTTTGGCCAGGACCCTGGTCGTGGCCGCCACCCTCTCGCTGGCCGCCTGCGGCGAGGGTCCCTGGAACGACCCCTACCCGGCGGGGCAGGCGAGGGCCAATGTGGTCTACAGTGCCTTCGCCGAGCGCCCCAAACACCTGGACCCGGCGCGCTCCTACAGTGAGAACGAGTACGCCTTCATCGCCCAGGTCTATGAGCCCCCGCTGCAGTACCACCTGCTGCTGCGCCCCTACCAGTTGGTCCCCCTGGCCGCCGAGGCGGTGCCGGTCCCAACCTATCGCGACGCCGCCGGCCAGGTCCTGCCCGCCGACGCCCCCGCTGGGCAGATCCACGAGAGCGAGTACCTGATTCGCCTCAGGCCGGGTGGGCGCTATCAGCCCCATCCGGCCTTCGCCAGCGATGCCGCCGACGGCTACCGGTACCACCGCCTGCGCGAGGCCGATCTGGCCGGCGTCAATACCCTGGCGGACTTCCCCGAGACCGGCGCCCGGGACCTGACCGCCGAGGATTATGTTTACCAGATCAAGCGCCTGGCGGCCCCCTGGACCCATTCGCCCATCGCTGGGGTCATGTCCGAGCACATCCTCGGCTTTGCCGAGCTCAGCGAGCGCCTCAAGGGCCTGGCCCCCGACGCCGAGGAGGCCGAGGGGACCTTCGTCGATCTGCGCCAGATCCCCTTCGAGGGGGCGGAGGTGGTCGACCCCCTGACCTACCGCATCCGGCTCAAGGGCAAGTACCCCCAGTTCGTGTACTGGCTGGCGATGCCCTTCTTCGCCCCCATGCCCTGGGAGGCCGAGGCCTTCTACCGGCAGCCGGGGATGAAGGCACGCAACCTGACGCTGGACTGGTACCCGGTGGGGACCGGCCCCTATTGGCTCAAGGAGAACAATCCCAACCTGCGCATGGCCCTGGAGCGCAACCCCAACTTCCGCGGCGAGACCTATCCGGCGGAGGGCATGCCGGGCGACCGGGAGGCCGGCCTATTGGCCGACGCTGGCCGGCCCCTGCCCATGATCGAGCGGGCGATCTACAGCCTGGAGAAGGAGAGCATCCCTTACTGGAACAAGTTCCTGCAGGGCTACTACGACAGCTCCGGGGTCTCCTCCGACGCCTTCGATCAGGCGGTGCAGCTCGACTCCCAGGGCGAGGCCAGGCTGACGCCGGCCATGGAGGCCAAGGGCATCGCGCTTCAAACCTCGGTGCGGGCCTCCGTCAGCTACCTGGGGTTCAACATGCTGGACCCTGTGGTGGGGGGGGACTCGGAGCGGGCACGCCTGCTGCGCCGGGCCCTGGCCATCGCCATCGACTTCGACGAGTACATCTCGATCTTCGCCAATGGGCGCGGCGTGGTCGCCCAGTCGCCACTGGCCCCGGGGATCTTTGGCTTCCGCGAGGGGGAGGCCGGCATCGACCCCTATGTCTTCCGCTGGGACGGCAAGGGGGCGGTGCGCCGGTCCCTGGACGAGGCCAAGGCCCTGCTGGCCCAGGCCGGCTGGCCCGGCGGGCGGGACCAGGCCACGGGTCAGACCCTGACCCTCTACTTCGACACCGCCGCCGGGGGCCCGGACGACAAGTCCAGGCTCAACTGGTTTCGCAAGCAGCTCGAGCGCCTCGGCATCGAGCTGGTCATCCGCTCCACGGACTACAACCGCTTCCAGGACAAGATGCGCAAGGGTACGGCCCAGCTCTTCATGTGGGGCTGGAACGCGGACTACCCGGATCCGGAGAACTTCCTCTTCCTCCTCTACGGCCCCAACGGCAAGGTCAAGGGCGACGGGGAGAATGCCGCCAACTACGCGAACCCGGAGTTTGATGCCCTCTTCGAGGAGATGCGCAACATGGACAACGGCCCTGAGCGCCAGTCGGTGATCGACCGCATGCTGGAGATTGCCCGCCGGGATGCCCCCTGGATCTGGGGCCTCCATCCTGTCTCCTACACCCTGCGCCACGCCTGGCTCAACAACGCCGTGCCCAACCTCATGGCCAACAATACCCTGAAGTACCGCCGCGTCGACCCCCTCGCCCGGGAGGCGGCGCGCCGCGCCTGGAATGGGCCCATCCTCTGGCCCCTGGGGGCCATGGGGCTGCTGCTGGTCCTCGGGGCCCTGCCCGCCATCTGGATCTACCGCAGGCGCGAAGGGAGCCGGGCCCTGTGACCGCCTACATAGTCCGCAGGCTCCTCTATGCGATCCCCATCCTCGTCGGGGTCAATCTCCTGACCTTCGTCCTGTTTTTCGTGGTCAACTCCCCCGACGACATGGCCCGCATGCAGCTCGGGGCCAGGCGGGTGACCGCCGAGGCCATCGAGACCTGGAAGCAGGGTCATGGCTATGACCTGCCGCTGCTCTTCAATGCGGAGGCCACCGGCCTGGACCAGGTGACGGAGACCATCTTCTTCCAGAAGTCGGTCCGGCTCTTCGCCTTCGACTTCGGGACCTCGGACAGCGGGCGAGACATCGGCTATGACATCTCCCAGCGCATGTGGCCAAGCCTCGCCATCGCCGTCCCCGTCCTTCTGGTGGGGCTGGCGGTCAACATCAGCTACGCGCTCTTCATCGTCCTGTTTCGCGCGACCTATGTGGACATCGGCAGCGTCGTGTTGCTGGTGGCCATGATGTCCATCTCCGGACTCTTCTACATCATCGGCGGCCAGTATGTCCTCAGCAAGCTCTACCACCTGGTGCCGATCTCGGGCTACGACACGGGGCTCGCTGCCTGGAAGTTCCTGGTCCTGCCGGTGGTCATCGGCGTGATCGGGGGTATCGGGGCTGGTACGCGCTGGTACCGCACCCTGTTCCTGGAGGAGACCACCAAGGACTATGTCCGCACCGCCAGGGCCAAGGGCCTGAGCGAGCGCCTGGTCCTGTTCCGCCACGTCCTGGGTAATGCCCTGATCCCCATCCTCACCGGGGTGGTGGTCGTCCTGCCCCTGCTCTTCATGGGGAGCCTGATCACCGAGTCCTTCTTCGGTATTCCAGGGCTCGGCAGCTACACCATCGACGCCATCGAGGCCCAGGACTTCGCCATAGTCCGGGCCATGGTCTTCCTGGGCTCGGTCCTCTACATCCTGGGGCTCCTGCTGACGGACATCTCCTATACCCTGGTGGACCCCAGGGTACGGTTGTCATGAGCGCATCCCTGGTGGTCCTCTGGACCGATGCCCTCATCTACCTGCTGCTGGCACTATCCGTCGGCTTCGGTATCTACGCCTCACGCCACGAGCACCTGCGCGCCCCCTGGCGACAGGTCCTGCGTGCCCCCATGGCCGTGGCCTCCCTGGTGGTGCTCGCCTTCTACGTGTCCGTCGGGCTGCTGGACACCGTGCATTTCCGGCCGGGGGAGGAGGCCACGGCAAACGGCGCCGGCAACTCGGCCCAAATCCTGAGCCTCCTCGACCTCTGGCTCACCCCCTTGCGGGAGCGCGACGAGAAGACCTACTCGGCCCCCCTGGCGATCCATGCCTTTGTCAAGGAGGCCATCGAGCAATCCGACGGCACCCTGATCCGGGACTACCCGCGACTGGTCTGGGGCGGGCGCCATCTGGCAGACCCGAACGACCGGGTCGGGGACATCACCGCCAGGGCCCTGCTGGGCGCCCTTGCCGGTCTGGCCTGCTGGGGCCTCGCCGCCGCCGCGCTCCTGCCGCTTCTGGCCTGGCGCCGCCGCGAGGGCCTGGGGCGGATGGTTCGGCGCGTTGCCACCGGGGCCGACCCCATCCCCTGGCGCACCGCCCTGGGTACCCTTGGGTTGATCCTGGTGCTGGGCTTCGCCGTCGCCGCCCTGGCCCAGGGCTACCACGTCCTTGGCACCGACAAGGTGGGGGAGGACGTCCTCTACCAGGTTCTCAAGGGGATCCGCACGGGGCTGGTCATCGGCACCCTGACGACGCTGGTCATGCTCCCGGCGGCCATCCTGTTGGGGATCATGGCCGGCTACTTCCGCGGCTGGGTGGACGATCTCATCCAATACCTCTATACAACCCTCAACTCCATCCCCGGGGTCCTGCTGATCGCGGCCGCCATCCTCATGCTCCAGATCCATATGAGCAACCACGAGGACCAGTTCACCAGCCTGGTGCAGCGGGCCGATCTGCGCCTGCTCTTCCTCTGCCTGATCCTCGGGGTTACGAGCTGGACCGGGCTGTGCCGGCTCCTGCGGGGCGAGGCCCTGAAGCTGCGCGAGGTGGACTATGTTCAGGCCGCGGCGGCCCTGGGGGTCGGGCACTTCACCATCATCGGCCGGCATATCCTGCCCAATGTCCTGCACATCGTCCTGATCACGGTGGTCCTGGACTTTAGCGGCCTGGTCCTGGCGGAGGCGGTCCTGTCCTACGTCAACATCGGGGTCGATCCCACCATGCACAGTTGGGGCAACATGATCAACAGCGCCCGCCTGGAGCTGGCGCGCGACCCCATGGTCTGGTGGTCGCTCGCCGCCGCCTTCGTGTTCATGTTTACCCTGGTCCTGGCCGCCAACCTCTTCGCCGATGCCGTGCGCGACGCCTTCGACCCGCGCCTGCGGG
>Ga0114938_1001598_pt1 | contig 15156 bp, 12 predicted proteins | sample AshMeaBigSpring_FD_88675 | JGI IMG/M metagenome (GOLD analysis project Ga0114938, IMG submission 88675) | Groundwater microbial communities from Big Spring, Nevada to study Microbial Dark Matter (Phase II) - Ash Meadows Big Spring | ecosystem: Environmental > Aquatic > Deep subsurface >...
CTGGTTTGTCATCAATTCGTATGTAACGCTCATCTCTAAAGTGTTTCAATAGTTCTTGAAAATGCAATCGATCATCTTCATCACTATAATCTTGCTTCATTAACACTTCTTGTTCCATTCCATCCCAACGTCTTGTCCAATTTTCGTTTGCCCAACAAATGCAAAAAGGAAAGTTGGGTTCTTTGTGCATTAACCATTGATTAACTGGACGTTCTAATAATCTTTTACCTGTAAACCAATAGTGATAAAACATAAATCCATAAATACCATTTTCTTTTGCCAAAGCTGCTTGCTCTACCATTATTTCATGTAAACGAAGATCGTAAAAACCCAAATCGGCGGGAAGATGTGGCTGGTAATGACCTTCAAATCTTGGAGTAGCTTTTGCAACATTCGTCCACTCAGTAAATCCTTTACCCCACCATGCATTGTTTTCAGGTACAGGATGAAATTGTGGCAAATAAATGGCTAATGGTTTTATCATTGTTATGAATGAAAATTATTGAATAACAAAATCAAATTCGCTGGAAATGAGTTCTTTATTTAGATGCAATTGCTTATACAATTCCATGGCATTCCTTCCATGTTCGCTTAATAAAACCGAATCTGTATAATAAGTATAAATTGCATCACAAAAAGTTTCTAAATCTAAATATGGAACAACAGTACCTGCATTATTCGAAACAAACTCAGGTGCTCCGCCTGCCTTATCAAAACAAATACATGGTTTCCCATTACTAGCTGCTTCAAGAACTACTAAAGGATATGGATCTTCTTTTGATATTAACAATAAAACATCTATAGACTGATAAAAGCTAGTCATGTCTTTTATAGGTTTTAAAAATGTTACTTTATCAGATAAACCTAACTTTTGTAATTCATACTCAATTCTTATGTATTCTATTTGACTTTCAGAAGCTCCCTGCCATTTAAACCTAACTTCAGTATTTGAATATTTTTTAAAAAATGTTTGTAATAGTAGGGGGAGAATATCTGCACCCTTACGCCAATCTAATGTGCCCACAAAACCTACACTAAATTCATCTTCTTCTTTTGTTTTAACATCTTTGATATCAAGTTTCTCAAATGGAATGAAATAATGAAGTGGTAAAATTTTTTCAGACAAAACGTTTAGATTTTTAACTAAATGTGATAAAACTGCCCTTGAAGGAACAAGAAAAAAATGACTTTTTTGTAAAACATATTTCAAATAATGAGGCGAAGTATAATAACGTGTAGCTATTTCTAATTCATGAACATAGGTAATAAGCTTTACGCTACTAGGAAATTGAAAAGCCTCAAAAAAATCACCATTTGTAATTGTATTGGAAAAAACGATATCACTTTCATTAATCCATTGCTGAATTTTTATATCACAAAAATAATTTGGAGAAATGAATCTACTTAATAATCGTTTGAAAAATCCATTATTAATTGGCTTTCTCCATATCAAGGTAGGTGCAATTTTTTGAAATTCGTAGATAAAATTACCAATCCCATTTTTGACAATGATTTTAATTTCATACTTACCATTATGCAAATTTAAAAGTAGCCCAATAAGATTAAGAAGCAGTATAGGAGCACCTGTGATTGTTGCATCATGGGTTATGAAAAGAATTTTTACAGGCTTCATTAATCGTAATTTATAATAAACCAATAACTTTAAAATTAAAGAAGTATTTTTTAATATATTTAGTTAACATTGAAAGATAAGACGACCAAATTAAGTGAAGCTGTGTCTATATACTTTTTTTATAGCGTTGATATATAACAGAAATATTATACTTGAAATAATAAAATACTAAACAAAGAGATTTTGAATTGATTTTTTTACACGATTAAATACTTGTAAATAAAATATTCTAGGCTTTAGAAATTCTATTTGTTTTTTGATATCCTTAATAATTGTACCAGTTCCAATTTCAGGGTTTAAATTTTTCTTAATAATAAGTAACTGATTTTTTAAACTCTTATAGTTTGTTTGTGTACTTGTGATATTTAAATTATGCCTCCTATAACCGACTAAATTTTCGTCAATATAAAATGCTTCGTAATTTTTAGTTACCCTTAACCAATAATCCCAATCGCAAATGATTGGTAAATTAATATCCCATATACCTGTATTTTCAAACACTTTCCTAGAAATCATAACGGTTGAAAGACATATAAAATTCCACCTGCTATACAAATCAGAAAATACTACCTTTCTATTTATCTCGTATGCAACAAAGGATAAGTTTAAAACTTTTTGAGAATCATCAAATAATAAGCTTTGGTAATCGTGACCCCAAGGTTGAGTATTTAAAATATTTCCATTAGCATCAATTTCTGAAAATTTCGAAAAAATAAACTCAGCTTTAGTAGCTTTTATAAGTTCAACTTTATTTAATAAGGCATTTGGTAATAATAAATCATCATCACTTAAAAAGTGTATATAGTCACCGTTTGCCAAAGTAAGACATTTATTAAAATTATTTACAACTCCAATATTTGTATCATTTTTCGAATATAAGATTCTGCTTTTATCATGAAAATCATTTATAACTTTTTGTGTATCGTCATTATCACTATTATCACATATAATTATTTCAAGAAAATCATATGACTGTGATAAGATAGATTTCAGCGTAAGTAATAAATAATCAGGTCGATTATATGTTGGTACTAAAACACTTATTAAAGGTCTATGCATTATTATTATTTTTAAAAGATTTACATCTTAAAACACAATCATCTGTCCAATAATATTTCCATTCTGCAAATCTACCTGCTAATTGTAATTGAGCATTTGGTTTTGGCTCATATACACTCCAATTGGTCATAGGATGTAAATCTTGCTCATTACGCACCAATCCAAATTGAGTTAAAAATTCCAAAATTGTGTTCAAAGAAACCTTTCTATCATGGTCACAAATAACATTAGCCCATTGTACCCATTTTGTATGGCAACTAGATATACTTTCTAAATTTTTCACTAAACCCATTTCAACCATTTCTTCCTTTACCTTTTCTGCAATTGCCTCAATACTTTCTTCAAGTGGTTTATAACTTGAAAAATATACTTCTACCTGCACACCTGTTTGTCCTGTTGGTGCATTATTGGGAGATAACAACTCGGTACAATTAATTCTTGTACTATATTTATCTTCATCATAAACATACATCCAATTATAATCCAATAAAGTAGAATGATTGGCTGTTATATTTACCAATAATACAGAAGAGCAGTTTAATTTTTCCGCAGCAATTTTTACATTAGTAGGAGCATCACTTTTACTAATTAGCTCTGGTAGAGGCATAGTAACAATCAATTTCTCATAATTACAACTAGTCCCATCATAAAAATTAATATACTTATTTTTAAATGATATAAAGGAAACTTCTTTTTTTAATTGAACATTTATACCTTCTTTAATTTTATTTGCGTAAGAAAAGTATCCCCCTTGTTTAGGGTATCTAACTTTACTGATATAATGTGTTTGTACATCTAAAGCTTGTAAATAACCAGCTTTTACATCCTCTACATTAGGGTAAAACACACGCTCACCTACCCAGTCCGTTGTTAGCAACGCAGGATCTACTGTCCAGTACTTTTGGGTATATGCTCTAGGAAACACATTATAAAATGTTTCTCCAAATGCTGTCTTTAGCCAGTCTGCATAATTAGATGGTTGTCCCGTATTATATAATTTATCTCTGCTATCAAGAAAGTCTTTTAAACATGCATCCCTTAATGGTTGTGGTATAGCAAATAAATTGGATTGAGCTGGATGTGGTATCCAACAACCCTTATAATAATTTGCAGTTTCTACTGGATACTCGAGAAATTCTTGATCTACATTATCAGCAAATAAATCCTTAACATATTCATGCTTTGTAAATGAAACATGTGGCCCTTCATCCCATGTAAATCCTTCAATTTGCTGAGTGTATATATGTCCTCCAATATGATTGTTTTTTTCATACACAATACAATTGTTATGTCCTAAATGAAAAGAAGCACTTATTCCCGATAAACCTGCACCCAATATGGTATACATAAAGTATTACTTTTTTACAAACTGTTCAATCTTATCTACAATATAATCATAATGATTTTCTTCCAAGCCAGGCCATACACCCAACCAAAATCCATCATTCATAATACGGTCGGTATTGCTTAAGTCACCCACAATTCTTTTTTCTATAGAAGCATAAGCAGGTTGTTTGGTTAGGTTACCTGCAAATAATAAACGTGTGCCAATTTTATTGTCCTCCAAATAACGGACCAATTCATTTCTGTTAATATGCTCATTATTTCTAACAGTTAGCATAAAACCAAACCAACTTGGATTGCTATTTGGTGTAGGTTCTGGTAAAATAAAATGTTCTTCTAAATGTTTTAGTTTAGCATGTAATAAATTAAAATTTTCTCTTCGTTTAGCTACAAATCCATCAGCCTTTTTCAATTGGCTAACGCCTAATGCTGCTTGCATATCGGTTACTTTCAAGTTAAATCCAATATGACTATACGTATACTTATGGTCATATCCACAAGGCAATTCGCCCAAACATTGATCGTACCTTTTGCCACAAGTATTGTCTTTTCCTGGCTCGCACCAACAATCTCTACCCCAATCTCTAAAACTTTCAGCAAGTTTTTTAAGCGATCCATTATTTACTAAAACCGCACCCCCTTCACCCATTGTAATGTGATGTGCAGGATAAAAGGACAGAGTGGCTAAATCGCCAAAAGTACCTGTTTTTTGCTCATTATAAGTTGCCCCTAAACTATCACAATCATCTTCTATCAACCATAAATTGTATTTTTTACAAATAGCTGTTACTATTTCTAAATTAAAAGGATTACCTAAGGTATGTGCCATCATAATAGCTTTCGTTTTTGGAGAAATGGCATCCTCTATGCGTTCTGCTATAATGTTATAGGTAGGAATAGCCACATCAACAAAAACTGGTACACAACCAAATTGTATTAAAGGATTAACTGTGGTCGGAAATCCTGCTGCTACTGTAATTACTTCATCACCAGGTCGAATAGCCCTTTCGCCTAATTTTGGACTAGTTAATGCATAAAAAGCAACCAAATTGGCAGAAGAACCAGAATTAACCAATAAAGAAAATCGGCTACCAAAATAGCGAGCTAGTTCACGTTCGAAGATGGCAGCATATCTTCCTGTAGTTAGCCATCCGTCCATAACTGCATCTACACCTGCCATTATATCTTGTTCATCTAATACTTTACCTGTAACAGGTATGTAATCACTACCAGGAACAATAGTTTTTGTAGTTTTTTGATTCGCAATTTCTTTAAACTCCTCAAAGGAAGTAAATGACAAATTTTTATATTCCATATTTTTTTAAGTTGATTGAATATATCTTTTAATACCTTCTTCAATGGTTATAGTAGGTTGCCAAGCAATGAAATTATTTGCTAAATTTCTATTAGCAACAGAAAACAAAGTATCTCTATCTCTGTAAGGTATGCCACCCCAAAGAATGTTAGCTTTTTTTTGCGTAAATTGTTCAAAATAGCTAGCTACTTGCTTAGGCGTTGTACCAACTCCTGTACCTAAATGTATTTCAGTGTATTTTTGATTTTCGAATACGACCGAATGTTCAATGACTTGTAAATAAAATGAAATAACATCTTCAATGTGAATGAAATCTAAATTTTGTTCGCCAGGAGACATATTCTGAGGGACAGGGGCATCTAATGCATCATATATTCTATCCAGTATTTTTTTCTGTCGACTCATCGTTCCATAAATGGTATACGGTATTACATTTAATACCGAAAAGCCAATAATTGAACTATAATATTGAAGTATACTTCTAAAAGCGGACTTTGTTGCTGCGTATAAATAGGCCGGATCTAACTGAGTAGTATTGGATAAATATTCAGCGAAAGTACCTGTTGTTATAAATAGTTTACAATTTGTTCCCTTTAATGCGTCTAATAAATGTGTGCCAAAATTAATATTTGCTTCAAGAAGTTTTTCGATTGATTGTTGATCATCATTACTTGTTAGATACGCAGCTAAATGAATAACCAAATTAGGATTAAAGTCTCTTACTTCAACCTTCCAATTATTATTGGTTAACAAAATAGACGCAAAATTATTTACATCATCAACTACATCACTGCTAATTTTAAGTTGTATTGGAGACCTAGTAAGAGCACATAAAGCATGCTTACTCTTTAACAATGCGTTTATTAGTTCGTTTCCTACAAAACCACTACCCCCTGTAATTAAAATACGCAATTTAAAATGGGGATTTAAAGTTAGTAAATGCTTCAAAAGAATTATCTCTTACAGAAAGAATGGGATTTAAAATCCCCCATTCAAAATTGAATGAATTCCATAAAATGCCCATATCAGCCTCTTTATTGTAAACTGTTGTTACGTTATAAACAACAGTTGCATTGTCAGATTTTGCTAAAAATCCGTGTGCACAACCCTTGGGAATAAAAATAGATTTTCCAAAAGCCTCAAGCTCAACAGAAATGCTTTTGCCGTAGGTTGGTGATTTAATTCTCAAGTCCAACACAACGTCTACAATTACACCATCAGTAACATACACAAGTTTTTCATGCTCATGTGGAGGTAGCTGAAAATGCATACCTCTTATTACATTTTTTTCAGAAGTGGAATAATAGCTTTCGGTAAAATTGCCGTTAAAGCCAATTTGTTCAAACAAATTTTTATTAAATGTTTTAACAAAAACACCTCTATTATCTGTTGCATTAAAATTATTTATTAAAAATACCCCCGGTATAGCTAATTCATTAAAACTCATTGCTGTTGATTTAAAAATGAGCTAATTTGTTGAAAGGTAATTTCTTGAGGAGACATTGTTTTTTGCAACACCGTATGATACCATGTTATGGTTTGCTCTATAGCAATTGAGGAGTTTAAAATTGGTTTCCAATTAAGTTCTTTTATTGCTTTAGTTATGTCTAACTGCAATAATCCTGCTTCATGCGGAGCCTTAGATTGTTGTACTGCCAAAGCGGTTCCTATACCCCAACATTCAATTGCTTTTTCAACTAATACTTGTACTGTTATATTATCTGCTAAATACGGTCCAAAATTAAAGGCATCAGCATACTTAATGGGATCTTCCATTTGCTTTGCTGCCAAAGTTAAATAACCACTTATTGGCTCTAATACGTGTTGCCAAGGGCGAACCGCATTGGGGTTTCTTACCTCAACGGGTTTATTATTTGATAAAGCTTTGATGATATCAGGTATAATACGGTTGTCAGCCCAATCACCACCACCAATTACATTACCTGCTCTTCCTACAGAAATAGATTTTGAATGTTTTGAATATTGAGAGGGATTAAAAAAAGATTTCCTGTACGAATCTATAATTATTTCAGCAGCTGCCTTACTTGCACTGTATGGATCATATCCACCCAATCTATCGTCCTCTTTGTAAGCTTGTCCGGTTTCGTAGTTATGATATACTTTATCTGTTGTTATCATTACTGCAATACAGGGCTTATCCATGTAAATTAAGGCATCCAAAACATTGGCTGTACCTATTGCATTTACCTCATGCGTATAAACAGGGTTTATGTACGACTCTATTACCAAAGGCTGTGCAGCTAAATGAAAAATAAAATCAGGATTAAAATCAAGTATTTCGTTTTTTACTTTTTCCTTATTGCGAATATCGGCAATAACAGATGTACAAATGCTATCACCATTAATACAATAGTACAAATCGTTTTCATTACTAGGTGCTAGTGCATATCCCTTTATTTCTGCACCCAATAAATGCAGCCAACTAATTAACCAACTACCTTTAAAGCCAGTATGCCCTGTTACAAAAACTTTTTTACCGTTATAAATATGTTGTAATTCCATGTTTACCAGATTTTCCATTGAGCTTTGTTATTATTCCAATCTGCCTCTAATTCTTGTTTATCTCTTAGGGTGTCCATTGGTTTCCAAAACCCATGGTGTTTAAAAGCCACCATTTCCCCTTTTTCTGCAATTTTTTCCATTGGCTCTTTCTCCCAAACGGTGGTATCACCTTGTATAAAATCAAAAACAGATGGCTCACATACAAAAAAGCCTCCATTAATCCATGAACCATCTCCTTTTGGTTTTTCGAGGAATGAACTAACTGCATCTGATTCACTTAAATTCAACGCCCCAAACCTTCCAGAAGGCTGCACTGCCGTAACGGTAACCATTTTCTGATGTTCCTGATGAAAACGAACCAACTCTTTAATATTTACATTACCTACACCATCGCCATAGGTGAGCAAAAAAGGTTCATTACCAATATATTTTTGAATACGCTTAATACGTCCACCCGTCATACTAGCTTTACCTGTATCTACCAACGTAATTTTCCAAGGTTCAGCTTGAGTTTGATGCGTTTCCACTTGATTATTACTTAAATCGATAGTAACATCCGACTGATGCAAAAAATAGTTCGCAAAATATTCTTTTACAATATACCCCTTATAGCCCAAACAAATAACAAAATCGTTGAACCCATAACTAGAATATATTTTCATAATATGCCACAATATTGGTTTATCACCTATATCTACCATTGGCTTAGGGCGAAGAGCAGTTTCTTCACTTAACCTTGTACCCAACCCTCCTGCTAATATTACTACTTTCATATATTTAATTAATTGTTGTTTCAATTGGGAAAAGAATACTGCCCCATTGATCTTTCCAGTCAATAAAGTAGGCTCCGTTAACCATATTTATTTCAAAAGCAATTACTTCAAAAACTACATCAAAGTCTTTTAAACCTGTAGTAGGATTACCTTTACCTACCGAAAAACTCATATAATAATCTCCTTTAGCCAAGCGATGTACAGGAATTGTACAGGTTATAATTTTCTCTTCTCCTTCAAGTATGGAAAGATTTTCATCTCCAAAAAAAGCACCCACCGCTCTGTCTTTAATATCAATTATTGAACCAGCTGCCCTAAATTCATGTATGTTTTTATTTGCAAACACCTTTAAGTTAACAACTAATGGCCTATCTGTAGCAAAAGCAAATTCATTATTTTCGAAGTACACCTCTTTTATCATCACATCCATAGAAAGTTGAGAATTACTTCTGTATTTCCCATCTACCTCAATTACTCCACCTCTATTAAAGTTTCCTTTGTTCAAAGAAATGTATTCATTAACCACATCTTTAATATTTCCTCGCTGTCGTATTTGTCCATTTTGCAACAAAATAGCTGTATTACAAAGATTTGCAATCGCATCCATATTATGACTTACGAAAAGTACCGTTCGCCCTTCGCCTTTACTTACTTCCCCCATTTTTCCCAAACACTTTTTCTGAAAGTCTAAATCACCTACTGCCAATACCTCATCCACAATTAAAATTTCACTTTCTAAATATGCAGCTACTGCAAATGCCAATCGTACATACATACCACTACTATAGCGTTTTACAGGTGTATCAATATAACGTTCTACACCCGCAAAATCTACAATAGCATCAAATTTTCGTTTAATCTCATGCTTACGCATACCCAAAATAGCACCATTTAAAAAAATATTTTCCCTACCGCTCAACTCAGGATGAAAACCTGTTCCTACTTCTAACAAACTAGCAATTCTGCCCTTTGTTTTAATGCTTCCTGTAGTGGGTTGTGTAACTTTTGATAAAATTTTTAACAAAGTACTTTTTCCTGCACCATTTCTGCCAATAATACCCACAGCATCCCCTTGTTCAATCTCAAAATCAATATCTCTCAAACTCCACACATATTCACTATTGCCTTTTTGCGTACGATCGTTAGATTCGCCAATTTTTAAGTAGGGATTTTCTTTACCCCTTATTTTATACCAAAGCCGATTAATATCGTGTGATAAAGAACCCGTGCTAATATCACCTAAACGGTATTGTTTGGAAATATTTTCTGCCTGTATAACTATATTGCTCATGTATTGAATTACAATTTAAATGTTACGTTTTCTATACCAATATGCTTCTTAATTATTAATTTTTTGTCATCCTGAGTTTACGAAGGATCTCTGTCCTCATTGTCATCCTGAGTTTACGAAGGATCTCATAACTCATAATTAATAATTCAGAACTCCTAATTACACTGTGTCCATAAAACTTTTTTCTACCTTATTAAATATTAATATACCAAGAAATAAAGAAACAATCATAAACAAAACAGGATAAATCAATACTTGTAAGCTAATTGCACCACCTAACAAAGCATTTCTAAATCCATCTACCAAAGCAGCCAAAGGGTTCCATTGTAAAATAAGATACAAATCAGGGTTTTTGGTAGCCAATATTTCCATTGGGTAATTCACCGCACTTGCATACATAAGTAATTGAATACCAAAAGTTAACAATATCGTCATATCCCTATATTTAGTAGTTATTGAAGATATAACAATTCCTAACCCCAACCCAATACCTGCCATTAACAACACATAAATTGGAATTAACAATAATTGAAAGCCTATATACACATTTTGCCCTTTTGCAGCAAAATAAATAATGGTACATATCAGCAATAAAAATTGAATACCAAACTGTACAATATTAGAAACTACCACCGATAGAGGCATGATTAACCTAGGAAAATAAACCTTACCAAAAATATTGGCATTAGCTGTAAATATGGTAGAGCAGCTTGTTAAACAAGATGAAAAATAAGCCCATATAACAATGCCACTCATTTGAAACAATACAGGATTCATACCATTGGTAGAAATATTGGCTACTACATTAAACAACAATACCGAAATAGCCGTGGTCAATGCAGGCTGAACAAAATGCCAAACAGGACCAAGAATGGTTTGTTTATACTTAGCTACAAAATCTCTGCGTACAAAAAGTACCAACAAATCTCGATAATGCCATACTTCCTTGATGTTAATATCAAACAGCCCAACCTCACTAGAAATAACATTTGTCCATTCTTGATTGGAATGTTGATTTTTCTTATCTAAAACAATATCTTTCATACTTTTTCTATAAATATTTTACTAACTACGAAACCATTTTTTTTTGTGAGTATTGGTATAATAATTATAATTGCCATAATTGTAGCTACCTCCATATTTACCTGTATACCCATAATATCCATACCTGCCAGTAGCTTTTACATTATTAATTACCAAGGCAACATGCTGTAATTTTTCTTGTTGAATTACAATCTCATTTAAAAAGTCAATTTGTCGCTTCTGTGTATACAACTGCCTAACCACATATAATACTATATCGCTATGGGCTGCCAATGCAAAAGAATCACTTACAGGTCCTACAGGTGCAGAGTCCATGATTACATAATCATAATGAGCTTTTAACCATTCCATTAATAATTGCGTTCGCTCAGAAATCACCAATTCAGCAGGGTTTGGTGGCAAAGAACCCGTATTAAAAATATGCATATTGGGATATTCTTCTAAAGTAGTAATCAGTTCCGAAGGATCTTGCACTTGACCAATTAAATAATTAGAAATACCCTTAGTTTGTCTTTCGTTCCGTACAATTTTTAAACTCTGAAGTTTACGCAAATCAAATTCTAATAAAGCAACTTTTTTGCCTGTAACCGCCAATACATTAGCTAAGTTTAAGCTAATAAACGATTTACCTTCTCCACTAACAGATGAAGTTATCAATATAGTTTTACCTTTTTGATTATCAAGATCAACATTCCCCAAATATTGCAAATTGGTTCTTAAAATACGAAATTGCTCTGCAATGACACTCCTATTATTTTTAATTACAATATCTTCCACAGAATCAGCATGATTAATTTCACCTACAATAGGAATTACAGTTTTAGAAGTAATATCTTCTTTACGGGTTATTTTATCATTAAAAAAATCAATTAAAAAGATAATGAGTACAGGAATAGCAAAACCAACCAAAACTCCTGTAATTTTTACTTGACTAGATTTTGGACTAATGGGCAAATAGCTAGAAACAGCAGGATCCATTTTTTCGTAATTCGACTTAGTAGAAACCGAACTCAATTCGGTTTCCTCTCTCTTAGAGAGTAAATAGGTATACAATTGTTGTTTCAATTGCTTTTGTCGAAGTATCTCTTCGTATACTTGAAGTTTTTCTGGAATGGCACTAATTTTTTGATTGTAATCAGCATTTTGCTTTTGTATATCGGCAATCCTCAATCGATATTCATTTCTGATGTTCTTTATAATCACAAACAAATCACTTTTAACCAATTGAAGTTTTTTAAATAAATCTTCATTTAGCTCCGATACTTCGTTCCGTTTTATTGCCGATGTTTCTATTTCTAGTTGCAGTGTATTGTATTTATTTATTGCCTCACTCAAATTGGCATCAACCAATCCATATGAATTAGGAATAACTCTATTTTTCAATTTAACAGACTGCAATTGATTTTCAACAGTATCCAACACCCTCAAATTAAATTCCATTCCAAGTAAACTAGTTTCAACAGGTGCTAATTTTGATTGATAATATGTAAATTCACCTTCAACATTTAAAAATCGATTGGCTTTTCTAAACGCCAATAATTCAGATTCTATTTTATCTAAATCTGAACCAACAATTTTTAATTTTTCATTGATAAATGCAATAATTTCTCTCGAGTATACTTTCTTTTTTTCAATATCCAACTGTATAAACTCTTCCACAAAACCGTTCAAAGTTGTTACGGCTCTTGCAGGTGTGGGCGTTGTCAATGTTAAAGAAATAATACTTGTTTTTTCACTATAAGGAGATACGTTGATTTGCCCCTGAATATTGGCTACTGTTTGCTGAATAGGCATCCATTGAATCGTAAAAACAGCCTCAGAAGGCAGTTCTAACTCCTGTATTTTCTCCAAGCGAAACCGATTACCATCTCTAGATATCGTTTCTCCCCAAAGAAAAGGAAATCGCTTTTCATCACCTACAATAAAACTCGCTCCTTTTGAATTTGGACTTACAAATGCATAGGTATACATTTTACTCGAATCAGCAATATATAAAGGAATGAAACGCACAGGACTATTTCCAAATAATTCCTTTGTATTTATTCTACCCGAAACGGAATAAGATATATTCAATTTATTATTAATAACTATCCGTTTAATTAATTCAGTTGAACGAATAGACAACAATTCATTCTCTATACTAACAGGTCTTGAACCAAATACTGCTTTGGTAACAATATCATTTTTATTTTCTGACAATTCACTTTTATCAGAAATAAGCATACGAACAGAAGCACTATATAAGGGTACTGTGTAGCGCAAGTAAACCAAAGAGCCAACATAGCAAATGACTAGAAAAAATAGAAAAAAAGGCCAATAGCTAAGATACTTAAAGATTAATTCTTTAATATCCATCTTATTATCCTTAGCCGTATTACCAGTATAAGATTCAGATATATTATTAATAACGCTCATGAAAAAAATTGTATGGTAAAACTATCTAGATAGTGTATAAATTAGGAAAAACATATTAACGGCAGTAGTAAATAAATTTAATCCAGTGGTTCCAAGTTGCAAAGAATTTGCAAAATCATTATTTCGTAACTGTCGTAATTTATTTTTTGTTGAATAAACGTACACGATATCGTTCTGCTGAAGTTGAAATACAGGTGATTGATACATAGAGGTAGGGTTGGTTATATCTATATTGTAGTATTTTCGACCCTTTGCCTCTTCTCGTACAACTAAAATATCATTCATTCTTCCACCTGTAGCAACAACACCCCCAGAACTAGATAAAAAATCATAGAGATTTACTTTTTCATCTGGGAAAAGAAGTTTGCCTGTTTTATTTAATTGACCAAATGCATAAATTGGCACTTCTGCTATTTGCACAAACAAACGAGGGCTTTTGATGTAAACCGATAACATCTTGTATAAACTGTCTTTCAACTGCCTACTCGTTAAACCAGCTACGAATATTTTTCCCAATTTAGGATATTCAATATACCCATTATTATCTACCAAATAATTACTAACTCCAAAAGTAGATACACCAATTGTATTAGCAACATCACCATTTCCTGGTAAATTAAAAATAGCTGTTTGTTCCTGTATGGCTGTAGCCTCTGTATGTAATTGTATTTTCAATCGATCTAAAGGCTGAATTTTCAAATCTTTGTAAACAATAGAGGTAGTAGAATCAAATTTATACTGAAACATTTCTGTTTCTTTTTGAACCTCTTTTAAACTTTTACAACTTGTAAAAGCCGCACACATAATAAAAAAATATATAAAAAACCTTTGCATAAATTTATAGATTTAAACACGGCTTCGCCACCTTAGTCACAAAACTAGTATTCAAAATTTTTACTATCCATTTCAATTATTAAATAATGCAAAATAAAAAAGGTGCAAGATTAGTCGGCTAATCAGTACACCTTTTTATATATTAGTTATTGGTAACGCTTTTTTTGCATAGAATAATAAGTTCACTGCCAAACACAAATCTCCCAAGGCAATTCATAGCAGCTATTTAATGGAATGAGGCAAATATATGCATTAATGCCTCTTTTCGAACAACTAACAAATGTGAGTTTTTTAACTTTTTATAATCTTCATACGAAGGAAACCAAAACTTAACGAAAAATAAATACAATTATATTAAACAAAAATGCCATCTACAATGGCAGCAGGCAAATAGGCAACATCGGTTTCTAATATATCCGCTTGCTTATCTTTAACTACGTATCGTAATGATATAGCTAAAAAAAGCCATCCCTTTTGGCGATTAGATATAGGTAAATATATAGACTGTGGCACCGTTACCATTGTATTGATTGGAATAGTAACAGAACTACTAGAACAGCTTACAGGCGTAAAATTTTCTTGAAAAGAAGCATTGATAACTGCAAAAGAAACGATACAAGCACTAGCTTTCTTAGGACTTTGAAAGTAAATATTGGGTTGAAAAGAAGGAATCTCTATCACAACGCCAGTGTCATCTATTCTCCATTGATAATCAAGTTGCATTTGATCACGTAAATCGGCTGAAGCATTAAAAGAATGGTAAACAGGTTGTTTACTTAGGTGTTCACCATCTTGCATCAACTGATGTTTTAACAATCGAATACACCAACTTCTAAAATGATTGTAAACCGTAAGATTAGTGGTAATGAGTAAATGAGCTTTCAGTTGTTTTACAATAGCTGTTCCATATTTTCCTGCCAATGAA
>Ga0114938_1001599_pt1 | contig 15147 bp, 12 predicted proteins | sample AshMeaBigSpring_FD_88675 | JGI IMG/M metagenome (GOLD analysis project Ga0114938, IMG submission 88675) | Groundwater microbial communities from Big Spring, Nevada to study Microbial Dark Matter (Phase II) - Ash Meadows Big Spring | ecosystem: Environmental > Aquatic > Deep subsurface >...
CGATGCGGTGAGCGCCGACTACTTCGACGGGCGGCCCACCGGCCAGCTGACCGATCGGGAGCGGGAGTGGGCCGGCTCGGTGGCGAGCGCACGGGTGACGGCGCGCCTCTTGGGCGAGTCGGCGGCGCCGCTTGCCTTCCTCACCACCGTCATGGCGCTTCTTGGCGGGATCCAGCTGTGGCGCGGCGGCTTCGACATGAACGCAGGCCCAGACGGCGCCTTCGCCGCCCCGCTGTTCAAGATCGACGGGTTGCGCTTTCTCCACGCAATGTCGGCGACGGTGATCGTGCTCTATGTGTTCCCAGGGGTGCAGCTCATCCGAGCCAATGCCCGCTCCCGCGACACCCGCCGCCAGCTCGGCAAGGTGTGGGACGTCCTCAGCTTCTGGCCGCGTCGCTTCCACCCGCTGGCGGCGCCGTGCTACGCAGAGCGCGCCGTCCCCGAGTTCCGCAACCGGGTCCGCCAGCACCTCGCCGCCGGCAGGAAGGTGATCGTGTCCGCCCACTCCCAGGGCACCGTCATCGCCTTCGCCGCACTGGCGCAGATCGGCGCCGAGACCGACCTCATCGACCCGGCCATCGAGGGTGTCGGCGGCCGCACCTATCGCGAGGTCCTGATGGAGAGCACCCAGGCCGGTTCGAGCCCGCCGCTCGACCCGCAACCGCTGCGCCGGGTCGCCCTCGTCACCTTCGGGTGCCCGCTAAGCCGACTCTACGGTCGCTTCTTTGCCTGGCACTTCGGCGCAAGCGGCTGCATGCAGGTGCTGCGCAACCGGCTTGCCACCTTGCACCCGTCCGGCGGGCAGGCGTGGCGCAGCCTGTACCGGCCGACCGACTACATCGGCCAGGAGGTGTTTGTCGAGCCGGGGGGTGTGCTCACCCCCGCCGATGTGGATGCCGACATCCGGATCAAGGAAGCTGCGGCGGCGCTGTTCCCGTTCGACAGCCACAGCAACTACGAGCGGGCGCCCCAGCTGACCGCAACGGTCGACCTCTTCGCCGCCGAGATGTGAGGCAAGCCGGGCCGGCTGGATGCGGCGGCCCTCAGCCGGAGGGGACCGCCGGCGGACCGCCACCGAGGCCGATGCGCTGTCACAATGGGCCGCCACCGGCAGCGCGGGAGGACACCATGCCGCAGTTCACCGTCAATCCAGCTCGGGTCGATCCATACAAGCGGTTCACGTTTCGGGTGAGGTGGGACAACCGGTATGTCGCCGGGGTGACCAGGGTGTCTGCGCTGACTCGCACCACCGATGTCGTCGAGCATCGCGAGGGCAGCGACCCGAACACCGTCCACGCCTCGCCCGGTGTCACCAGATTTGCACCGATCACGCTCGAGCGGGGCGTCACCCACGACACCGAATTCGAGACGTGGGCGAACCAGGTGTGGAGTGCCGGCACTCCGGGTGTCTCCCTCGCCGACTTCCGCAAGGACCTCGGCATCGAGCTCTACAACGAGGCAGGGCAGATCGTGCTCGCCTACAGGGTGCATCGCGCCTGGGTTTCCGAATACCAGGCTGTCGGCGACCTCGATGCCGGCGCATCTGCCGTTGCCATCGAGCGGCTCGTGCTCACCCACGAGGGTTGGGAGCGCGACCTGAGCGTGGTCGAGCCTGAGGAGCGGAGCCACTGATCAGGTTGAGGTGACCGCCCAGCAGGCAGCCGCCCGCACCGCATGAGGAGGGAGGATGCCGGGATCGGCGCCCCGGCATCGTTCCGCCACCGCCGATGGCAACGTCCCGGATTGCAGCAACGGGCACCGCGGATGGAAACGGCAGCCGGACGGTATCCGCGTCGAGTCTGGGATCTCGCCGACGAGGATCTGCTGCTCCATCTCCCGCGTCTCAGGGACGACGGACAGCAGCGCCTTGGTGTAGGGGTGCTGCGGATCGCCGAGCAGCTGCTCCGCCGGCCCGGTCTCGACGATCCTCCCCAGGTACATCACCGCTACCCGATCTGCGATGTTCCACGCCAGCCCCAGGTCGTGGGTGACGGCGAGGATGGCGAGCCCTGTCTCCGCGACGAGGCGACGCAGCAAGGCGAGGATCTCACCACGGATCGAGGCGTCGAGGCTCGCCACCGGCTCGTCGGCCAGGAGCAGCCTCGGCTCGAGCACCATGGCGCCGGCGATCACCACCCGCTGCCGTTGACCGCCGGAGATCTCGTGGGGGTACAGGGGAAGGAAGCGTTCCGGGGGGCGCAGCCCGGCCCGGGAAAGAGCGTCGAGCACCTTGTGCCGCTCATCCCCGCCCGATCGGGCGATGCGGAGGCCTTCGGCGACGATCTCGTAGATCGTCTGGCGAGGGTTGAGGGCGCCGGTGGGGTCCTGGAAGACCATCTGCACCGCCGGGTCGTGAAAGATGGTCTGGATCGCCCGGCGGCTGCTCCGATCGCGCCGGCTTCCCTCGAGGCGGATGGTGCCGGCGGTCGGCGTCTGCAGACCCTGGATGACCCTGATCAACGTTGTCTTGCCCGACCCGGACTCCCCCACCAGGGCCAGCACCTCGCCCGGATACACCCGCAGCGACGCCCCGTCGACAGCCCGGGACCGCCCGAAGTGCACGTGGAGGTCGTCGACCTCGACGAGGGGGGTCACACCAGGATGCATGCCGCACTCCGTTCGGGACCGGCCGGCCGCAGCTCCGGTTCGGCGGCTGCGCACCCCTCCTGCGCCAGCGGGCAGCGCGGCTGGAACGGGCACCCCGAGGGCAGCTTCCCAGGTGTCGGCGGGTCACCGCCGAGACCGGAAGGGGCGAGGCGAGATGCGGGGTCGCCGATGGTGGGGAAGGCCGCCGCCAGACCCCGGGTGTAGGGGTGGGCGGCGGCGCCAAACACCTCCCAACCCGGTCCCTCCTCCACGATCCGCCCTGCGTACATGACGGCGAGGTGCCGGCACGCATAGGTGAGCACCGAGAGATCGTGTGTGATGAACATCAGCGTGAGGTTGCGCTCCCTCTTCAGCTCGTCGAGCAGGGCGAGCACCTGGGCCTGCACCATAAGATCGAGGGCGGTGGTCGGCTCGTCTGCGATGAGCAGCAGCGGGTCGCAGGCGAGCGCCATGGCGATGAGGACGCGCTGCCGCTGGCCCCCTGAGAGCTGGTGAGGGTACGAGTCGGCGAGACCAGCGGCCAGCCCCACCCGGCCGAGGAGGTCGGCGGCTTTGGCCATCGCCGCCTTTGCCGAGCCGGCGGTCTGGTGGACGAGCATGGGCTCGACGATCTGGTCGCCGACTGTCTGCACAGGGTTGAGGGCATGCAGCGCCCCTTGGAACACGATGGCCCCCGCCGTCCAGCGCACGGCGCGCAGCCCGCCGGGGTTGAGGGTGAGCACATTGCGGCCGTCGAGCACCACCTCGCCCGTGACCTCTGCGCCGGCGGGGAGAAGACGGAGCAGGGCGTTGGCCAGGGTCGACTTGCCGCATCCCGACTCACCGGCGAGCCCGAGCGAACCGCCCCGCTCGATGGCGAAGCTGACCCCGCGGACCGCCGGCACCGGCCCGGCCTCGGTGGCGTAGGTGACGTGCAGGTTGCGCACCGACAGCAGCGGGTCGCTCATCGCCGCCTACTCAACCTCGGGTTGGCGATCTCCTCGAGCGTCCGCCCGATCAGGGTGAACGCCAGGACGACCGCCAGGATGCCCAAACCGGCCGGGAGGAAGTACCACCAGGCGTTGCGCACGATGGCCCCGTTGACAAAGGCCTCCTCGAGCGTCTTGCCCCACGAGGCGGCTGATGGATCACCGAGCCCGAGGAACGACAGCGTTGTCTCGGTGAGGATCGAGATGGGGACCGCCAGCGTGGCGTTGGCCAGGATGAGACCGCTGACGTTTGGCAGGACGTGGTGGAGCACGATGTGCCCGCCACCCGCCCCGAGCGAGCGGGCCCGATCGACAAACAAGCGCTGCTTCACCGTCAGCACCTGGGCCCGCACCAGCCGGGCGGTCGACGGCCACGAGGTGATGCCGATGACGAAGATGATGTTCCACACCGATCGCCCGAGCACGGAGGCGAGCACGATCGCCAGCGGCAGGAAAGGGATGACCAGGAACCACTCGGTCAGGCGCATCAGCACCCCGTCCAGCCGGCCACCGACAAACCCTGACACGATGCCGACCACGGAGCCGATGAGGATGGTGAGCACCGTCGCCGCCAACCCGACGAAGAGGCTCACCCGCGACCCCCAAACGAACTGCGTCCACACCGAGCGGCGGATGTGGTCGGTGCCGAGCGGCCCGAAGTCGCCAGGGCTTCCCCACTGCGGGTTGCCCTGACCCCTGGCGAACACCGGGTTGAGCTCGCGCACGTCGGCGAGGAGCGGCGCCGCCACGGCAAGGAGGATGAATACGCCGAGGATCGCCAGCCCGATCGTGCCCTGGCGCGAGATGCGGAACTGGCGCCACACCCTGGCGACCGTGGCCCGGCGTCGCTCCATGGCGAGGCTGGTCATGGCTCCACCCTGGGGTCGAGCCAGGCGTAGGCCAGATCGGCAAGCAGGTTGAAGACGATCACAGAGGCGCTGAACACAAGGAACAGCCCCTGGAGCATCGGGAGATCAGGCCCGCGGATGGCGTCTGCTGTCGCCTTGCCGAGACCGGGCCACGAGAACACCGCCTCGACGGCGATGGCGCCCGAGAGCACGAACCCGAAGTTGATGGCAGCGAGGGTGACGACAGGGAGGAGGGCGTTTGGCACGGCGTGGCGGTTGCGCACGACCGTGTCGCGCAACCCCTTGGCCCTGGCCACGACGAGGTAGTCCTCCCCCATCACATCGAGAAGCGAGCTGCGGGTGATCAGGGTGTACTCGCCGAGATAGGCGAGGGTCAACGTGAGGGCCGGGAGGAACATGTGGTGGGCCTGGTCGGCGAAGCGGGCCAGCCCTGATGCCGTCGACCCGGCGTCGACGATGCCGGCGACGGGGAACCACCCGAGGACGACGGCGAACCCTACGAGCAGGATCATGCCGAGCCAGAAGTCGGGCATCGCATAGAAGACCATCGTCCCCGAGGTGATGGCGTGGTCTCTCCAGGTGTTGCGGCGCCACGCCGCCACGATCCCACCGATGGTCCCGATCACCGCAGACAGGATCGCCGCGACACCGACAAGGGCGACGGTGGCGGGGACAGCCGTCGTGATCCCCTCCCACACCGGTTGCCGGCTCTGGTAGGACACCCCGAAGTTGAGCTGCGCCGTCTCCCGCACGTAGTACACGAACTGCGTGATGAGCGGCTCGTCGAGCCCAAAGGCGGTGCGCAGGTCGTCGATCGTCTCCTGCGGCACGTTGCGTCCGCGGAACAGCGATCCGATCGGGTCGGTCTGCACCACGCGGAACAGGAAGAAGTTGAAGACGAGGACGAAGACCAGGGTGAGGAACGAGCCGAGCAGCTTGCGTCTGACGAGGCGCCCTCGACCCCGTGCGGTTGTCGTTTCGGTGGTCAGCCGGTCACTCCCGCTCGTCCGCACCGGTGCGGCGCCTGCCGAGGAGGATCGCCCCACCCAGGACCACAACGGCGGCCGCCACACCGATCAACGCCCAGTTGGGGCCGCCGCCGCCGTCGCCCTCGGCCCCGATCGGCCGCAGCAGGGCGTAGCTGGGCGACGAGTTGCTGAACATTACGGGACCGATCTCCGCCGGTTGCCGCACCCACCCCTCAAAGGTGTCTGTCCGGTAGGCCTGCAGGTCGGGACCGAGGTAGAGAGGGATGTAGACGGCGGCGTCATGGAGGATGGTGAGCATCTGGTGGACGATCTCGAGCCGGCGCTCCGGATCGAGCTCCTGCTTCTGCTCGAGGTAGAGCCGGTCGTACTCGGGGTCGAACCAGTTGGCGTCGTTGTAGTTGGCCAACTCGGCCTCGGTGAAGTACGAGAGCATCGGGTCGGGATCGACAAACGGGGTCCACCCCCAGAAGAACGTGTCGTATGTGCCCTCGACGATGACCCCGTATAGGGCGTCCTGGTCGTACGACTCGAGCTCTACCCCGATCCCGATCGCCTCCATCCATCCCTTGAAGAGGTCGCCGATGGCCGCGGCCTGGTCGCCGTCGGTGTTGACCGCATGGCGGAGCACGATGGGGTTTGACCCGTCAGGCATCTCCCTGACCCCGTCGCCGTCCGTGTCGAGGTACCCGGCGCCGTCCAGGATCTGCTTGGCCAACTCGGGGTCGTAGCCGAACTGCCCGTCCTCGGGGATGTCGGGGATCCACTTGGTGTCGGCGCCGGGGCTGACCGCCTCGAGCGGCGTGGCGAGCCCGAACCACAGGTCCTCGATCACCGCCGCCTTGTCGACGGCGTGCGAGATGGCCCGGCGCACCGCAACATCGAGCAGGGCCGGGTGGGGTTGGCCATCGACGGCGCCGCCGTTGATGGCGATCTCGTCAAAGCCACCCTGCTGCCCGGCCACCACCTCGATGTCGGGGTCGGCCTCGAGCGCCTCAGCCGATCCCGGAGGGAACCCGTGGATGGCGTCGAGCTGACCCTGCAGCAGGGCGGCCACCATGGCGTCCGGGTTCTCGAAGAGCTGGAAGATGACCTGATCGATGGCGGGCGTGTCACCGCCCCACCCCCAGTACTTGGGGTTGGCCACCATCGTCACCGATTGGCCCTTGGCGAAGTCGCTGACCACGAACGGTCCGCTGCCGACGCCGTCGAGGGCCTCGTACTGGGTGGTGGCGTCGTAATCGGTGGCGATCGGCTCCCAGATGTGCCTCGGGACAAGGTACACGTCCATCGTCGGCAGCTTTGGATCCGGCACTGACGAGGTGAGCTCCACCGTGCGCTCGTCCACCACCGTCGCCTCGATGTTGGCGACAGCGGAGATCATGTTGTCCCACTCTTGCTCGCGGGCGGTGTTGACGTTCCACGCCACGTCCTCTGCGGTGATGGGCTCGCCGTCAGACCACTCCAGCCCCTGGCGCAAGGTGTAGGTGTAGGTGAGGCCGCCGTTCGACTCCTCCCACGACTCGGCCAGCCCCGGGATGGTGGCGAAGTCGTCGGCCGCCTTGTCGGTGAGCGTTGCGTAGTGGAGGTTCCAGATCTCGTACTCGGACACGGCGAAGCCGACGGTGGGGTTGAGCGTCTCCCAGTCCTGGGTGAGCCCGATGCGGAGCGTGACCAGCTCGTCGTCCTGGGCCGTGACGTGCGGCACGAAGAGGAGAGAGACGAGCGTCGCCAGACCGACCGCCGTGGTGAGCCGTCGCATTACAGCCTCCAGAATCGGGGGACAAGCCGGAGCATACAACTCGCAGCGGCGGCGCCGCAGTCGCCGGCCACCCTTGCCTAGAGGAGGTGCCAGTCGAGAAACCGCTCGAGGCGCTCGTAGAAGTGCACCTGCGGACCGGTGCGCAGCAGCCCGTGGCCCTCGGTCGGGTAGGTGACGTACTCGTAGACCTTGTCATGCGCCCGAAGGGCGGCGACAAGCTGTGCCGACTGCTTGGGGTGCACCCGCTCGTCCTGCTCGCCGTGGACGATGAGCAGCGGCCGCTCGATGTCGGCCACCCAATGGACCGGCGACCCCGACCGGTATGCGGTGCGCTGGTGCGCCGGGTGACCCATCATCCGCTCCAGATCCTCGATCCCGACCTGGTCGCCCTGCGCCCATGAGGTGAGGATGTCGCAGTCACCGTACTTGGCGACACCGCACGCAAAACGGTGCTGCGGGTCCCTGGCCAGGGCGGAGACAGCGAGATACGAACCGTAGCTGGCGCCGAAGATGGCGATGCGGACGGGGTCAACCCAGTCGAGGCCGGCCAGGTAGTCGTGGGCCGCCAGGCAGTCGGCGGTGTCCGCCACCCCCCACGTCCCGTGCTCGGCGTGCTCGAAGGCCAGACCGTAGCTGGTGCTCCCACGGAAGTTGATGGCCAACCACCCGTACCCCTTGTCGATGAAGTACTGGGCGTGGCCGTCCCACTCGTCTCCGTAGAACGAGGTCGGGCCGCCGTGCGGGTAGACCACAACGGGGCAGCGACCCTGCTCCGCCGCCGCCGGGCGGAACAGAAACCCTTGGATGGAGAGCCCGTCTGCGGAGGGGTACTCCACCACGTACGGGGTGACGTGGGGAGCTGCGGTGATGGCCGCGGGGACTGCGGCGAACCGAACCGCCTGCTCCCCGCCCGACCCCACCTCCTTCACCTGCGGCGCCGTTGCGTGATCCTCGTAGAGGGCGGTGACGTTCCCGTCGGCCGTCCAATGCGGGCAAGACCACGAACCGCCGCCGGCGACGACGGACACGTCGCCGCTCGCCCCGTCGACGACCACCAGCTCGGTGACGCCGTGCCGGGTGCGGACGGCCAGGATGCGACGATCGTCTTTGCTCCACTTCAGTGATGAGAAGTCCGCTGCCGCCGAGGTGAGCTGGCGCTCGTCGCCGCCGTCGAGGACGTGGATCTCGTTCCAGCCGGAGCGTTCCGAGGTGAAGGCGATCGCCCGACCGTCCGGGGAGAACGCCGGGTTGGCGACAAAGAAGCCGGGGTCGGACACAAGAGTCGTCACCGACCCGGTGTCGAGGTCGACGAGGCGGAGAGCGCTGCGATTGCGGTCGCCGGGTTCAGTGTGGATGTAGGCGATCCGTGTCAGGTCGGGTGCGATGGCGCAGGCGCCTGCGCTGCCGTCGCTCGGGGTGAGCGGCTGCGGCCACGGGTCGGAAACGCCAACCCGGCACAACCGGGTAACCCGGTCTCGGGTGACCGAGAGCAGCAGGTGGTCTTCGTCGATCCATTGCGGCGACCCGCCCTCCACCAGCCGTCGTGGCGGGCCACCCGTCGTCGCCACGAGCCACACCCAGCCGTTGTCTGTGAACGCCAGACGGTCGCCAGACGGCGCCCATGCCGGTGCGGTGTCGTCCCAGAAGGCGTAGGGCCCGCGGCTTGTGGTGAGGCGACGAAGCCCGGTTCCGTCGACCGCCATCGCATAGATGTCCGAGGTGTCGCCGGCGTCGAGGACGAACGCTACGTTGGCGCCGTCCGGCGCCACCGCCATGTCATGGGGTCTCCCCAGGGCGGCGATGGCGTCGAGTCGCCAGTGCGGTGGAGGGACGGCATCGGGTCTTGGTTGGCTGGGGACGCCGTTGTGGTCGTCGACGTTGACCCAGAGGCTCATGCCCCGAGTCCGTCTTCGAGCCCGGCGAGGCTGTCGACGACCAACCCGCCGAGCGTGGTGAGGTCGTAGCCGCCCTCCTGTACAAGCACCGTCGGTAGCCGCAGTGCGCCGATACGCCGGCAGGCCTCGGCGTACCCGGCGTTGGTCACCTCGAGAGGGCTCTCCGGGTCCTCGACGTGGCCGTCGACGCCAAGCGACACCACCAAGGCGTCGCACCCCGCAACGGCGGAGCAGAGCTGGTCTACACCGGCCAGCCACTGGTCGTCGCCCGCACCCTCCGGCATCGGGGCGTTGCGATTGGCGCCCTCCCCCGGCCCAGACCCGGTCTCGTCTGCCCGCCCCATGTAGTGGGGGAACCACCCCTGGTCAGGGTCGACGTGCACGGACGTGTACACGACGTCGGCCCGCTCGTAGAACAACACCTGGCTGCCGTTGCCATGGTGGGCGTCGATGTCGACGATGCCGACCCGCGCCATGCCCCCGCGCCGCAGGCGCTCGGCGGCGATGGCCGCGTTGTTGAGATAGCACGATCCGCCGTAGAAGTTGCGCCCGACATGGTGACCGGGTGGGCGGCACGCGGCGTAGACGGCGGGATCGCCACCGAGCACCCTCTCGGCGGCGGTGAGGGCGCAGTCGGTGGCGGCGACCGCCGCCTCCCAGGTACCTCGTCCCAGCGGGGTGGTGGTGTCAATGGCGTACCAGCCGGCGCGGGCCGACTCGGCCACCGGCATGCGGCGGGGCAGGGCGCCAAAGACCTGCGGCAGCGGGAAGACGTACGGGACGACGTGGTGCTGGCCGGGATCATCGGGATACCCGGCCGCCACCCACCGCTCATGGGCGGTCTCCAGGTGGTCGAGGAAGTCGGCATCGTGGATCGCGGTGATGTCGCGGCGGGGGTGGGTCGTGGGGGCGACGATCGGGGAGCCCGCAGCGACGAGGGCCTCGCGGATCACCTCGCCCCGCTCGGGCACCTCCAGCGGCGGGATGAGCACGCCCACCCACACCTCGCCGTTTGGATCGTGGAGACGGTGGGTCTCGGTCCACACGGCCGGCATGTTCACCCGGGTGACGGTCATGGGTGCGCTCCGACGACATCGCCGATGGCGGCAGTGAGGCGGTCGATGATCATGGTCTCCTCGCTCTCGTCGATGGTGAGTGGGGGGCCGAGCAGGATGAGGTCTCCGTCGCCGTCGAGGTGGCCGGTGGAGGAGTACAGCAGCAACCCTCGCCGTCTGCCTGCCGCCACCACCTGCTCCGTGATCCGCGCCGCCCGAGGGTACGGCGCCTTGGTGGCGCGGTCTGCCACCAGCTCGACGCCTACGAGCATCCCCCGCCCCCGGACGTCGCCGACGGCAGCCGCACCCGCCAGCGCATCGGCCAGCCGGTGCCGTAGCCGCTCGCCGACAACCGCCGCCCGCTCCACCAGACCGCCCTCCTCGAGGCGGTGCAGCACCGCCGACCCAACGGCCGCCCCAACGGGGTGGTGTGACCACGTGTAGCCGTGGACGAAACCGGTCGCCGCAACGGCATCGTGGACCGCCCCTGACGCAACACACAGCCCCAGCGGCCAGTACCCGCTCGACGCCCCCTTGGCGGCGACGAGGATGTCGGGGCGCACCCCCCAGTGGTCGACCCCGAACCATCTCCCGGTGCGGCCAAAGCCGGTCATCACCTCGTCGGCGATCAAGAGCACACCCCGCTCCCGGCACACCTTGGCGACGGCGGGCCAGTAGTCGTCGCTTGGTACGGCGGCGGCGAGGGTGGCGCCGGCGATCGGCTCTGCGATGAAGGCCGCCACCGTGGCTGGGTCGATGCGGTCGAGCGTGTCTGCCAGCCGGGCGGCGTGCCACTCCCCGCATCGGTCAGGGTGCGCCTGGTGCGGACAGCGGTACTCGTAGACGGCGGGGACGTGGACCGTCCGTCCCAGCCACGGCTCGTATGGCCGGCGCAACGGATCCCGCCCCGAGGCGTCGAGCGCACCCCTGGTGTTGCCGTGGTAGGAGCCGTGACGGGCGACGATGACGTGGCGTCCCGGGTCACCGCACGCCACGTGGTGGGCACGGGCCAGCTTGAACGCCGTCTCAACCGCCTCGGCGCCGCCTGACACGGGGAAGACGTATGGGTCGTCGACCGGGAGCACCCTCGCCAGCTCTGCTGCGTATGTCTCGACGGCGTCCGTGGTGAAGACGCCGGCGTGGACGTAGGAGAGCTGCGCCGCCTGCCGCTGCATCGCCGCCGCCACCCCTGTGTCGCCGTGGCCGATGCCGACGGCGACGGCGCCGCCGGCCGCATCCAGGTAGCGGTTGCCTGCGACATCCTCCACCCAAGCGCCTTCCCCGCTCACGGCGATCACGGGCTCTCCCGTGACTCTGCGAAAGACGCCGCTCATCTCAGCGCCGTCCGATCCGGGTCGAGGGTGCGCACCGCCTCCAGCTCGACCTCGGTCGGCGGCGGCGTCTCGGCAAGCGATGGCGACACCGCCAGATCCCAGCCGCACGCCGCCCGCACCGCGGCAAGGTCAACACCGGGATGGACGCTCTCCAGCTGCATCACACCGCCGGCGAACCCGTAGACCCCGAGCTGGGTGACGACAAGGGTGGGCCCCGCCCCCCAGTGCGGCGGCCGACCCCCGGGGAGGTGGCCCGAGGTGGTGACGAAGTCGACGGCCGGAACGAACGACCGGGTCGACTGGCGCATGATCACGAACACCTCCTTGGCGTTGATGCCGATCTCACACGCTCCACCCGATCCGGGGAGCCGCACCTGAGGCGACTCATAATCGCCGACGACGGTGGTGTTGATCGTGCCGGCCGCATCGATCTGCGCCGCCCCCAGGAAGGCGACGTCGACCCTGCCCCCCTGCAGGTAGTAGGCGAACAGCTGGAGCATCCCGGTGACGGCGGTGGCGCCGCTCGCCAGCGTTGGGTCGCCGATGGACAGCGGCAGTCGAGCCGGCTCGGCGCCAAAGACACCGGACTCGTACACCAGCTCCAGCCCGGGGTTGGCGATCCGCCTTGCCAGGGCGCAGGCGATGTTGGGCAACCCGATACCGACAAAGCACACCCGCACCGTGGTGAGCCGGCGAGCGGCGGCAACCACCATCATCTCGCTCTCGGTCCACCCGCTCACCGGTAGCTCCCGTAGCTCACCGACCCGGAAGGGGCCGGCTCGGGCACCAGCAGCCGCCACCGCTCCTCCCCCACCTTGGCCACATATTCGGCGGTGTCGGCGAGACCGAACACCCACTCGTCGAGCCAGCGGCCGAGCGCCGCAGGCTCGCGGCTCACCGCATCCCACTCGAGGTAGAAGGCGTTGTCGCGGTCGTAGTAGCCCTGGGCGAACGAGGGGTGGCATCCGAAAGGCGCAACCACAACGGCGTCAACCACCAGACCGGGCACCAGGGTACGGTTGGGGTCGGCCCGCACCACCGCCTCGTCGACCAGCTCCTCGCAGACCACGATCACCCGCTCGGCGGCGAAGGCGGCCTCCTGCTGGCACCCGACCAGCCCCCACACCTGGGCATCGCCGGCTGCGGTGGCCCGTTGCACACCGATGATGGTGACCTGGGGGTTGAGCGGTGGGACGGCGTACACCGTCTCGTCGCCGTATGGGCTGACCACCGGGACGATCCTGCGGTTGACGGACGGCAGATCGCTGCGGTCGTAGCTGCGTAGCGGGAAGAAGGGGAGACGGGCGGCGCCAGCCGTGTAGCGACCCACCATGCCGAAGTGGCTGTACTCCTCGATCTCGAGCGGTGAGGGGTCGCCGTGCTCGATCCGGCGCCGGATGGCGTGGAGCGAGCCGACACCGGGGTTACCCATCCATGAGAACACCAGCTTGCTCGCCACCCCGGCCGCCACCATCTGGTCGTACACGATGTCCGGGGTGAGCCGGCACAGCGTGAGGTTGCGCCGTCGCTGGCGGATGATCTCGTGGGCGGCGGCAAACGAGATCAGATGGGTGAAGCCTTCGATGGCGACGGTGTCGCCGTCCCGCACCAGGGTGGCGACCGCATCCCGCATCGACGCCACCTTGCTCACGACGTCATCCCTCGACGACCGTCCGGCTCTGCTCCCGCAGGTACTGGGTCAGGTAGTAGGGGCCACCACCGGCCTTGCCCGCTGTCCCCGATCCCTTCCAGCCCCCAAAGGGCTGCACCGCGGGCCAGGCGCCCGTTGTCGCCCCGGCCCGGCGGTTGACGTAGACGACCCCGGCGTGGATGCCGTTGAGAAACGTCGAGATCTCGGCGGTGTCGCCGCTGAAGAACCCTGCGGTGAGCCCGTAGTCGGTGTCGTTGGCCCTGGCGATGCCATCCTCGATCGAGTCGATGCGGTCAACGGCGACAAGTGGGGCGAACAGCTCGCGGCTCCACACCCACGAGGTGCGGGGAGCGGCGACGATCGTCGGGGCCACGAAGCACCCCCTCGCCAGCTTGCCCTCGGTGAGACGACGCCCGCCGCTGATCACCGAGCCCGCAGACTCGACCTCGGCGACCGCCTCCAGGTAGCGGGTCACCGCCGCCTCGTCGATCACAGGGCCAAGGTAGACCCCGCGCTCGAGCGGGTCGCCGATGACGATCCGCGAGGTCTTGTCGACGAGACGGTCGACGAGCTCGTCATGGACAGGGTCCTCGACGTACACGCGGGACGCCGCCGAGCACTTTTGACCCCCGAACCCGAAGGCCGATCGCATGATGCCCTCGGCGGCGACGTCGAGGTCGGCGCTGCGGGACACGACGGCCGGGTTCTTCCCTCCCATCTCGCAGATGGCGGGCTTGGGGAAGACGGTGGCGAAGGTGCGGAAGATGCCCATCCCCACCTCGTAGGACCCGGTGAAGGTGATGCCGTCGACCTGCGAGGCGAGGGCAGCACCTGCCACCGTTCCTGCGCCGGTGACGACGTGGAAGGCGCCGGGGGGCACCCCGGCCCTGATCATCGTCCGCCACAACTCGAGCCCGGTGAGGGCGCCGGTGTTCGACGGTTTCAACACCACCGTGTTCCCGGCGACGAGGGCGGCGCCTGCGGGGCCGGCGGCAAGCGCCATCGGGAAGTTGAAGGGGGAGATGACCCCCCACACCCCGTACGGGCGCATCACGTCGCGGGTCGCCTCGTTTGGCGACAGCCGCTTCATCGGCTGGTCGAAGCCCTCGTTGACCTGCATCTCATGGCAGTAGTAGCGGATGAGGTCGGCCGACTCCTCGACATCGCCAAGCGCCTCGAGCCGGTTCTTGCCGACCTCGAAGGCCATCAGTGCGGCAAGCACGTTGCGTCGCTCGCTGATCAGGTCAGCCGCCCGCATCAGGGTCGCAACCCTGTCCTGCCAAGGCATACCGGCCCAGTGCGGGGCGAATGCCCTGGCCGCCGCCACCGCATCGGCGACGTCATCCGGTGTGGCCTGGGCGACGCGGCCAATGACGATGTCGTGATCGATCGGCGAGGTCGACGCCCTGAACCCCCCACCGATGCGCTCCTCGCCGTCGACGTAGAACGGGTGATCGGCGCCGAGCCGTACCTTTGCCTCCTCGATACCCTGGTCGTACGCCTCGTGAAGGGCGTCGTTGTCGGCGGACAACGTTGCGTAGGTGACTCGGAACCCGCCGCTCTCGCTCAACTCGACCTCCTGCGCCGACGGCGAAAGCTAGTACGCACAACCGAGCCGCCGCCCGCACAACCAAGTGGTGCGGCCGCGCGAGGCGTCCCCGGTCGCAACCCGGTAGCTTTGGGCGATGGCACGGGCACGGCTGCGCGACCTCGGCGTCGGGATCGGGGACCTCCCAACCGGCGAGCACAACGCCATCACCGACGTCCCCGGGGTGCGGGTCGGGCACGCCACCATCATCGAGGACGAGCCGCGGGTGGTGCGTACCGGGGTGACGGTCGTCGCCCCCCGCTCCGGCGAGGTCTGGTACGACTACGCCTTCGCCGGGTACCACTCCTTCAACGGCAACGGCGAGATGACGGGTCTGTTGTCGCTCGGCGAGTCCGGCATGCTCGGCTCGGCCGTCGGGCTGACCCACACCAACCATGGCGGCGTTGATCGCGATGCGATGGGGCGCCGCGC
>Ga0114938_1001600_pt1 | contig 15146 bp, 16 predicted proteins | sample AshMeaBigSpring_FD_88675 | JGI IMG/M metagenome (GOLD analysis project Ga0114938, IMG submission 88675) | Groundwater microbial communities from Big Spring, Nevada to study Microbial Dark Matter (Phase II) - Ash Meadows Big Spring | ecosystem: Environmental > Aquatic > Deep subsurface >...
GCGGCCGGCTGCACATCCTCGAGGTGCAGCGGCTCATCCGCACCATGCCCAAGGTGGTCATCTGCGTGGTGCCGGGGTGGGCGGCCGGCGGCGGGCACAGCCTGCACGTGGTCAGCGACCTGACCCTGGCCAGCGCCGAGCACGCCCGGTTCAAGCAGACCGACGCCGACGTCGGCTCGTTCGACGGCGGCTACGGGTCGGCCTACCTGGCCCGCCAGGTCGGGCAGAAGTTCGCCCGCGAGATCTTCTTCCTGGGACGCGAGTACAGCGCGGCCGACGCGCACCGGATGGGGATGGTCAACGCGGTCGTGCCGCACGCCGACCTCGAGCGGGTCGCGCTGGAGTGGGCCGACACCATCACCCGCAAGAGCCCCACCGCGCAGCGGATGCTCAAGTTCGCCTTCAACCTCGTCGACGACGGGCTGGTCGGCCAGCAGGTGTTCGCAGGCGAGGCGACCCGGCTGGCGTACATGACCGACGAGGCCGTCGAGGGCCGTGACGCGTTCCTGGGCAAGCGCGACCCCGACTTCGATCGCTTCGGCTGGGCGTACTGACGCCGATGCCCCGAGCAGTCCGCGTCGTCGACGTCGCGGGTGGGCCCGCGGACGCCGCCCGCGTCACCGAGGCGCTCGCCGAGACGCTCGATCCGTCCGCCCGCGACGCGCTCGCGGTGCTTCCGGTGGGGCCGCAGCACTGGCGCGACACCCTCGCCCGTGCGGTCCAGCCGGCCCGGCTCGTCCCCGACCCGGTGGCGCTCGTCGTCCCGACGTCGGGTTCGACCGGAGCGCCGGCCGGGGTGCTGCTGTCCGCCGACGGCCTGGCCCACGCTGCCGACGCGGTGGTCGACCGGCTCGGCGGGCCAGGGTCGTGGCTGCTGGCGCTTCCCCTCACCCATGTTGCCGGGCTCATGGTGCTGGTGCGGGCGCTGCGGTCCGGCCAGGCCGTCCTCCCGGTGGACACCCGGGGCGGCTTCCGGCCCGACCGGTGGGCCGACGCCGTCGCCGCCCTGCCGGCGGGACGGGCGTACGCCTCGCTGGTGCCCACCCAGCTCGCCCGGCTGCTCGACGCCGACCCCGAGCCGCTGTGCCGCCTCGACGCCGTGCTTCTCGGCGGCGCCGCGGCCCCGCCCGGGCTGCTGGCGCGTGCGACCGAGCACGGCGTGCCGGTGGTGGCGTCCTACGGCATGACCGAGACGGCGGGCGGCTGCGTGCTCGACGGGTCCCCGCTGCCCGGCGTGCAGGTCGACGTGGCCGGGGACGGCCGAGTCACCGTCGCCGGGCCGACGGTCGCCTGGGGCGTGCGCCGTGGCGGTGTCGACACCCCGCTGCACGCACGCCTGCTCACCCACGACCTCGGCGCCTGGCGGGACGGGCGGCTGCGCGTGCACGGCAGGGTCGACGAGGTGGTGCAGAGCGGTGGCGTGAGCGTGCCGCTGGCCACTGTGGAGGCACTGCTGCACGACCACCCGCAGGTGCGCGAGGCGGCGGCGGTGGCGGTGGCCGACCCGGTCTGGGGCAGCCGGGTGGTGGCCGTAGCAGTCGCGCGCGACCCCGCTCGCCCCCCCGCAGACCTGCGCGCCTTCGTGCACGAACGGGCCGAGCCGGCGTTCGTCCCGGCCGAGGTGGTGTGGGTGGACGCGCTGCCGCGACCGGCGCCGGGCAAGGTCGACCGCGCCGCGCTGACCGCGCTGGTGGCCCGCCTCCGCACGCAGGCGCAGCCATGACCACCGTCCGCGACTGGTGGACGGGGGCGCGCCCGCGCACGCTGCCCGCCGCCGTGGCCCCGGTGCTGGTCGGCGCCGCGGCGGCCCAGGCGGCCGGGGGCTTCGACCTCGTCCGCACGCTGCTGGCCCTCGGGGTGGCGCTCGCGCTGCAGGTGGGCGTCAACTACGCCAACGACTACTCCGACGGCGTCCGCGGCACCGACGCGGTGCGGGTGGGCCCGGTGCGCCTGGTCGCCTCCGGTGCGGCCGCGCCGGAGCAGGTGCGCCGTGCCGCCTCCCTGTGCTTCGGGACCGCCGCGGTGCTGGGCCTTGCGCTCGTCGTGCTGTCCGGGCAGTGGTGGCTGCTGGCCGTCGGCGCGCTCGCGATCGTCGCGGCCTGGGGGTACACCGGCGGCACGACGCCGTACGGCTACCGGGGGCTCGGCGAGCTCGCGGTGTTCGTGTTCTTCGGCCTGGTCGCCACGATGGGGACGACCTACGTGCAGGTGCTGGCGGTGACGCTGCCCTCGGTCCTCGGCGGCGTCGCGGTCGGGGCGCTGGCCAGCGCGATCCTGGTGGCGAACAACCTGCGCGACCGTCCCACCGACGAGCGGGTCGGCAAGCACACGCTCGCGGTGCGGCTGGGCGAGCGGCGCACCCGTGGGCTGTTCGCCGGCCTGTACGGGCTGGCCGCCGCCGCCACGCTGGCGCTGGCGCTGCTGGGCTGGCCGTGGGTGCTGCTCGCGCTGGCCTGCCTGCCGTGGGCGGTGCGGGCGCTGCGCCCGGTGCTGGGTGGGCGGGGCGGGTCGGCGTTGGTGCCCGCGCTGGCCGACACCGCCCGAGCCGAGCTCGTGCTGGCGCTGGGTCTGGCGCTAGGACTCGTCCTGGGCTGAGGGCGCCTGCTCCGGCGCCTGCTCGGGCTCCGGCTCCGCCATCCGCCGGCGGATCGTGTCGTTGCGGGTGGCGATGGCCCGCGACACCTCGTCGCGGGCGGAGGAGAGCAGGAACAGCGAGATCCCGCCCGAGATCAGGAACGCCAGCAGCAGCAGCCAGAAGTCCCGCAGGCCGAGCAGGTAGAGCACACCGGCGACCACGCCCAGCAGGGCCAGTCGCAGCAGGGTGTAGCGCAGCAGGGCCATCGTCACTCCCGAGGGTCGACCTCCAGGGTAGAAGGCGCCGCCGCGGGGGCCACGTTGCCTCCCGACACCACCGCGACCCGCACCTCACCCGCCCCGGCCGGGGCCGGCAGCCGACGGGCGGCGGCCACCGCCACCGCACCGCTGGGCTCGGCCACCACGCCGGCCGAGGCGAGCCACGCCTGCGCCGCCACGATCTCGGCCTCGCTCACCGTGCAGGCCGTCACGCCCAGGGCACGGATGTGCGCCCACGGGCGCAGCCCCACCGCCGGCAGCCGCAGGCCGTCGGCCACCGTCCGCGAGGTGCGCTCGACCGGCCAGGCGACCCGTCGCCCGCGACGCAGGCCCTCGACGAGGTCGGCCGCGAGGTCGGGCTCCACGCCGACGACCGCGACCGGGGCGGTGGCCAGTGCCACCGCGATGCCGCTCACCAGCCCGCCGCCGCCGACCGGGGCGAGCACCTGCACCACCCTGACCCCCTGCTCGGCGGCCTGGGCCAGCACCTCGGCACCCACCGTCCCCTGGCCGGCGATGACGTCGTCGTGGTCGAACGGAGGCACCAGCACGGCGCCGTGGCGCACCTGCGCGGCAGCCGCCTGCTCGCGCTCGGCGGCCGGCACCACCTCGACCTCGGCGCCGGCGGCCCGCACCGCGGCGAGCTTGTGGGGTGGCGCCGTGTCGGGCACCACCACGGTGACCGGGCAGCGAAGGGCCGCCGCAGCCTCGGCGAGGGCGCGGCCGTGGTTGCCCGAGGAGTGGGTGACCACCCCGCGCGAGCGCTGGCCGGGCGTCAGGGCGCTGAGTGCCGCGTACGCGCCGCGCGCCTTGAACGCCCCCGAGCGCTGCTGGCATTCCAGCTTCAGCCAGAGCCCCGGCTGCGGGCTGGGCACCAGCGGCGTGCGCACGACGTGGTCGGCGATGAGCCCGGCGGCACGCGCGACGTCGGCCGGGGTCAGCAGCCTCGTCACGGGGCGCTCCGGGTCTGCGCGCGGCCGCGAGCCGACCTAGGCTGGGAGGATCCGCGCACGGGGAGGAGGACACCGGTGGGCCGCGCGCTGCCGTTCGTGCTGCTGCTGGCCGTCACCGTGTTCGCCCTGGTCGAGGCGATCATGACGCCGAAGGCCGAGCTGGCCCGCAAGGGCTGGTGGGTGGCGGCCATCGTGCTGCTCCCGCTCGTGGGCCCGCTGCTCTGGCTCGTGGTCGGACGGCGCTCGCGCGAGGATCGCGGCGGCGGCGGACGGCGCCCTCCGCTCGCGCCCGACGACGACCCCGACTTCCTGCGCGGCCTGTAGCCGCTCGCCGGACCGCGCGGCCCCGGGAGACCGGCGGCGCTGTCGTCGGTGGAAGGTTGCGGTTGCCATAGCAGCCACAACCTTCCACCGACGAAGGAAAGCGCCCCCACGACCTTCCAACGATCTCCCCGCCACGCTGCAGACCGCCACCGACATCGCAGCGGCGCCGCGAGCGTCCAACCATCGCCCCGCCGGGCTGGAACCCTCCAACGGGGCCGGGGCAGAGACGGCCGCCCTGCCGGGCGGTCCCGATCAGACCCCGCCGTAGGAGTGCAGGCCGACGAAGGCGATGTTGACGCCGAAGAAGTTGAACAGCAGGGTCGAGTAGGCCACCAGCGACACGATCGCGGCCCTACGGCCGCGCCAGCCCACCGTGGTGCGCGCGTGCAGGTAGGCGGCGTACACGATCCAGGTGATGAGCGACCAGGTCTCCTTGGGGTCCCAGCCCCAGTAGCGGCCCCAGGCGTACTCGGCCCAGATGGCCCCGGCGATCACCGCGAACGTCCAGACCGGGAACCCGAACGCGGTGACCCGGTAGGCGAGGCGATCCAGCGCGGCCGCGGACGGCAGCCGCGACACGAACCGGCCCCCGGCGCCGCGCCGGTCGGCGACGTCGCGCACGAGGTAGAGCGCGCTGGCCACCATCGCGATGGTGAACAGTGCAGCCGCCAGCGTCGCGGCAGCGACGTGGATGACCAGCCAGGGCGAGCGCAGCGCCGGCACCAGCGGGCCGGCAGGCACGTAGAGGACGGTCACCGCCAGCCCCAGGGTGAGCAGCAGCAGGCCGGTGACCCACAGCGCGAGTGCCCGCAGGTCGTAGCGCCGCGACAGCAGCACGAACGCGACCGCGACGAGGAACGACCCGGTGATCGCGAACTCGTACATGTTGGCCCAGGGCACCCGCTCGGCCGCCAGGCCGCGCAGCACGACCGCCACCCCGAGCAGCACGGTGCCCAGCACGAACGTCCCGCGTCCCACCCCCCACCAGCGGGTGGTCGCCGGCGTCGCCTCGTCGCCGTCGGCGTCGGCCGGCCCGGTGCCCTCGGCCGCGCCGGTCGGTGCACCCGTCCCGGTACCGCCGGCGCCGACGGCGACCGGCTCCCGGGTGGCGCGCACCGGCGCGAAGGCGGCGTCGGCCGCCATCGCCGCGAGTGCGACCGCCCAGACGATCATGGCGGCATCGACCAGCACGTTGCTCAGGTAGGCAGCGGTGTCGGTGGTCACCCGGTCCCCTTCTCGATGGCGGCCTGCAAGTCGGCCAGCTCGGCGGCGAGGTCGTCGCCGGACTCGACCCGGTCCAGCCCGGCGACCTCGATCACGGTAACCGGACCGGCCGGCGGCTGTCGCCGGTGGCCGGTGGCTGCATCGGTCGTCTCGTCGGCGGCGGAGTCCACGCTTCCCTGAGCCGGGCCCTGCTCGGTGGCGACCCGCACCCGCACCCACACCCGGCGGCGGCGCACGAAGAGCGTGGGCAGCAGCCCCACCACCGCGAGCAGGGCGCCGGCGAGCGCGACCTCCTTGCCGGCGTTGCGGCTGACCTGCAGGTTCACCCAGGTGGTGACGCCGTCGAAGGTGACCGAGCCGGCACCGTCGGGCAGCTGCGCGCTCTGCCCGGGCTCCAGGGCGGCACGAAACGGCTCGCCGTCCTCGACCAGCTGGGTCATGCCCTCGGTGTCCAGCCGGTAGATCGACTGGACGACGCCGTCGTCGAGGCCGAGGTCGCCCTGCCACCCGTTGACAACGAGCACGGGGTTGGCCAGCCCGGCGAACAGCGACTCGGGCCCGTTCGCCCCGATGATGCCGGTGGGCAGGAAGATGCCCTGCAGGCCGAGGTCGGGGGCGTCGGCCTGGGGCACCTTGACCACGCCGGTGGAGGTGAACACCTGGTCCTGCGGCAGGAACGGCACGGCCCCGGTGAAGACCACCTCCCCGGCGCCGTCGCGCACGGTGACCTGCGGCGCGTAGCCGGGGTTGAGCAGGTGCACCAGCGTGCCGTCCACCGCCAGCGGGCTGTTGACCCTGATCTCGCGCTGCTCGACGGGCGCGCCCGGCGTGCGCTGCAGGCTGACCCGGGCGACGAACTCCTCAGGGGTGCCCATGGCCGGGCCGGAGGGCACGAACGACATGTCGAAGGAGTCGACGGTGAGCGCGAACGGCGGCAGGTCGCCGACGTCGAACGCGGTGCCGGCGGTGAGCCCGTCGTACTGGATGGGCGAGTTGGCGAACCCGCTGCCCTGCACCACCAGCACCGTGCCGCGGTAGCCGAACAGGCTGCCGACCGCGACGGCGACCAGTACCAGCACGAGGGAGATGTGGAAGAGCAGGTTGCCGGTCTCCTTGAGGTAGCCGCGCTCGGCGGCCAGCGCCTCGCCGACGCTGGCTGCGGGGGCGGCCCGGCTGTCGGGGCCGCGCTGCACCCGGAACCGCCGCCGCCGCAGGGCCTGCTCGGCCGCGTCGAGCACCTGCTGCGGGGGTGCCTCGCTCGTCCAGCTGCGGTGCCCGGGCATCCGGTCGAGCCGGCGCGGGGCAGCCGGCGGGGTCGTGCGCAGGGCCCGGGCGTGCTGGCGGATACGCGGGAGGATGCAGCCGACCAGCGAGATCATCAGCAGCAGGTAGACCGCGGAGAACCACGGGGTCGAGTACACGTCGAACAGGCCGAGGCGTTCGGCCCACGGCAGGAGCCCGGGGTTGCGCTGCGCCCAGTCCGACGCGGCCAGCGGGTTCGCCTCACGCTGGGGGACGATCGAGCCCGGGACGGCGACGACGGCGAGCAGGAACAGCAGGAACAGCGCCACCCGCATCGAGGTGAGCTGCCGCCAGGCCCAGCGAGCGAGCTCGAGCGGACCCAGCCCGGGCGGCGAGGAGGCGGGTGCGTCGTCGGCCGGACGCACCTGGGTGGCCGTCACAGCGGCACCTCGAAGCCGCCGACCCAGCCCTGCAGCCCCGCCATCGCCTGCGACCACACCCCCGTCACCAGCGCCAGGCCGAGCAGCACGAGCACCACCGCGCCCAGCTGCTGGATCAGCCGGGAGTGCCGGCGCAGCCATCCCGACACCCGCAGCGCACGCTGGTAGGCCAAGGCGAACAGCACGAACGGCAGACCCAGGCCGACGCAGTAGGCCAGCGACAGCAGGGCGCCGCGGGCGGCGGTGCCCTGGTCGAAGGCCAGCACCTGCACCGCGGCCAGGGTCGGGCCGATGCACGGCGTCCAGCCGATGGCGAACAGCACCCCCAGCACCGGGGCGGCAGCAAGCCCCGCGCCGGGCAGCCGGTCCAGCCAGCGCCGATCGCGGTCCAGGCCCGGCAGCCAGCCGCCGAAGGCCAGCCCGACCGCGATCGTGAGCACGCCGAGCACCCGGGTGACCGGCTGCTGGTACTCCAGCAGCAGGCTGCCCAGCCCGCCGAAGAGGGCACCGTAGGAGACGAACACCACGGTGAAGCCACCGACGAACAGCAGCGTCCCCAGCACGGTGACACCGAGCGTGCGGCGGCGGGTGCGGGTCGCGGTCGCCGTCCCGCCGGCGCCGGCCGGCTGCGCCGTGGCGTCCGGTGCCGCGACGTCACCCGGCCTGTCCGGCAGTCCGGTCACGTAGGAGAGGTAGGCAGGGACGAGCGGCAGCACGCAGGGGCTGGCGAAGGAGACGAGCCCGGCGAGCACGGCCAGCGGGATGGCGACCAGCAGCGAGCCGGTGAGCACCGCCTCGGCCGCGCCGGTCACGCCGGCTCCTCGGCCGCGATCGTGTCGACGAGGTCGGCCAGCGACGTCTGGCTGATCGGTCCGATCACCCGGGCGGCCATCCGCCCCTCCCGGTCGACCAGCAGCGTGCTCGGGATCGCTGCCGGCGGCAGAGTGTCACGGAAGGCCAGCAGCAGCCGTCCGTCCGGGTCCAGCACGCTCGGGTAGGTCACCCCGAACTCCTCCTCGAACGCGCTCGCGCCCGACTCGGTGTCGCGGGTGTTGACCCCGACGAACTGCACGCCGTCGGCGGCCGTGTCAGCGGCGACCGCGACAAAGCCCGGCGCCTCGGCCCGGCACGGCGCGCACCACGAGCCCCAGACGTTGAGCACGACCACCTCGCCGCGCGCGTCGGCCAGGTCGAAGGTGCCGCCGTCGAGCAGCGGGCCGGAGAAGTCCGGCGCTGGTTCGCGGTCGGCCGGCGGCACGACCGTCACCACGCCGCTGCCCTGCACGAACCCGGCCTCGGCCGCGGGCTCGACCCGCCCGTCGCCGCCGCAGCCGGCCAGCCCGAGCGCGACGACGACGAGGGTCGCCGCGGTCCGGCCAGGGCCGATCTTCACGCACCCACCTGGAAACCGTGTGTGGTGCGAACCGGCAGCAGGTCCCGCGCGGGCTCGGCGTAGCCGACGGCCACGACCTGCCCGTCGGCGACGGTGAGCGAGGTGACCGAGGCCAGCGAGCACTGCCGGTGGCGTGGGTCGTGCCAGAGCCGGTGGCCCTCCGCGGCGTTGCGCGCCGTCCAGATCGGCAGCTGGTGGGAGACGAGCAGGGCCTCACGCCCGGGCACCGAGGCGGCCACGTCGCGCACCGCGGCGAGCATGCGCGCGGCGATCACGTCGTAGGGCTCGCCCCAGGACGGCCGGAACGGGTTGCGCAGGTGCCACCAGGACGACGGGTGTGCCAGGGCCTTGTCGCCGACCCCGAACGTGCGGCCCTCGAACTGGCTGCCGGCCTCGACCAGCCGCTCGTCGGTGTCGACGGGGACCCCGCGGGCCGCAGCCAGCGGGGCGGCCGTCTGCTGGGCCCGCTCCAGCGGGCTGGAGACGACCCGCACGATGTCGCGTCCGCCCATCACCTGGGCGATGCGCTCGGCCATCGCCAGGCCACGCTCCGAGAGCCGGTAGCCCGGCAGACGGCCGTAGAGAACCCCGCTCGGGTTGTGCACCTCACCGTGCCGGAGCAGGTGGACGACGGCGCCGGCCACGTCGGTCAGGTGGCCTTGCCGGCGACCTGCCGGCGGGCGGTCGTCCGCCGGCGCTGGGACGGACGAGCGGCCTGCTGCCCCGCGGCCGCCAGCTGCTCGCGGCGGGTGAGGGCGAACGCGGCGAGGGCGTCCACCAGGTCCTCAGGGGTGGGGCTGGCCGCGAGCACGTCCACCCGCATGCCGTGCTCCTCGGCGGTGGCCGCGGTGGCCGGGCCGATGCAGGCGACCACGGTCGAGGCGTGCGGCTTGCCGGCGATGCCGACGAGGTTGCGCACCGTCGAGGAGGAGGTGAAGACGACGGCGTCGAAGGCGCCGGTCTTGATCGCGTCGCGGGTGGGCGCGGGCGGCGGGGCGGCCCGCACCGTGCGGTAGGCGGTGACGTCCTCGGGCTCCCAGCCGAGCTCGGCCAGGCCGGCCGCCAGGGTCTCGGTGGCGATGTCGGCCCGGGGCAGGAACACCCGGTTGAGCGGGTCGGCCTCCTCGTCGAACGGGGGCCAGTCGGCCAGCAGTCCCCGTGAGGTCTGCTCCCCCGACGGCACCAGCTCAGGCCGGATGCCCCAGGCTTCCAGCGCGGCCACCGTCGACTCGCCCACCGCGGCGACCCGCACCCCCGACATCGCCCGCGCGTCCAGCCCGTAGGCCTCCAGCCGGTCGCGCACGGCGCGCAGGGCGCTCACCGAGGTGAGCACCACCCAGGCGTAGCGGCCCTCGACCAGACCGCGCAGGGCCCGCTCGATCTGGTTGGGGTTGCGGGGCGGTTCGACCGAGATGGTGGGCACCTGCTCGGCGACGGCGCCGTAGCGGCGCAGCCGGGAGACCAGCGGCGTGGCGTCGTCGCGGGTGCGCGGCACGAGCACGGTCCAACCGAACAGCGGCCGGCGCTCGAACCAGGCGAGGTCGGGGTTGGGGGCATCGGTGAGCAGGGCCACGGCGTCGTCGTCGCCGCCGGCCGTCTCTGCCAGCTCGGCCAGCGACACCGCGCGGGTCTGCTGCCGGGCGGTCGTCGCGCCGGTCACCAGCGAGACCGGCTGGGTGGGGTCGGCGCCGTCGGCCAGCATCTGCTTGGCCGTGGCGGCGACCAGGTCCAGCGAGCCGCGCAGTGCGGTCGTCGAGCCCACGGTCACCGACGCGCACGACTGGCCGGGCGGGGTGAGGGCGATGCCTGCGTAGCCGGCTGCGGCGGTGACCAGCGGTACGCCGGGCACGACCTCGACGGTCAGCCCTGCCGCGGCACAGGCGGCGGCCTCCTGGGCGCCGGGGGCGTCGGTCCAGCCGTCCCCGCGCAGCACCCGGACCACCCGCCGGCCGGCGCGGGCCTGCGCCACCAGGTCGGCGACGCCGGCGTTCACCGGGTACTCACGCACCTCGGCGTGGGCCACGGCCTCGATGGGCACGAGACCGGCGCGTTCGAGCAGCACCAGGTCGGCCTCGGCCAGGGCCGTGAGGGCCCGCTGGGTCAGCAGCCCGGGGTCCCCCGGGCCGGCACCGACCAGCACGACTGTCCCGGCAGCCGTGGGCAGGCACTCTGCGTTGCTCACTGCGCTCTCCTCGGTTCCTCGGCTCGCCCTTGCCCCACCCGTGCTCATCCGGCCACCGCCTCGGCGCCGGCGAGCCGGGCCTGCTCGTGGTAGGCGAGGATCTGCAGCTCGACCGCCAGGTCGACCTTGCGCACCTGAACCTCGTCGGGGACGGCGAGCGCGACCGGGGCGAAGGTGAGCAGGCTGCGCACGCCGGCACGCACCAGCCGGTCGCTGACCTGCTGGGCCGAGGCGGCCGGGACGGCGACGACGCCGATGCACCCGGCGTGGGCGGCAACGACGTCCTCCAGGTCGTCCAACGGACGGACGACGACGTCGGCCACGGGCTCGCCGATACGCCGCGGGTCGATGTCGAGCAGGCCGACCACGCGGAAGCCTCGTCCGCTCAGCCCGCCGTAGCCGGCCAGCGCGTGGCCGAGGTTGCCGACCCCGACGATGACGACCGGCAGGTCGCGGGTGAGGCCCATCTCGTCCTCGATGTGGGAGCGCAGCTCGACCACCGAGTAGCCGACCCCCCGACGCCCGTACGAGCCGAGGTAGGACAGGTCCTTGCGCAGCTTGGCCGAGGTGACGGCCGACTCGGCGGCCAGCTGCTCGCTCGACACGGTCTGCACGCCCACGTCCTGCAGCGCCACGAGGGCGCGCAGGTAGAGGGGCAGGCGCGCGATAGTTGCGGCCGGGACGGCGCGGGAACTCCCCCGCAGCCCCGGCACCCCGATTCGCCGACGCGACGACGCCACTGACCTCTCCCGGGTGGGACCAGCACTGGCGCGGACCCGACCTGCGGGCCGCACGAATCAGGGTAAGTGCTTGTGAAGCCAGGAACAAAGTTGCGCCGATCCGCCCGATGTGCTCAGCGCAGCAGGGCCGCCCGCAGCGTCGCGGCGTCGACCCGCCAGTGCGCGTGCTCGGCACCGTCGACGAGCACGACCGGCACCAGGTCGCTGTAGCGGGCCAGCAGCGCCGGGTCGTCGTCCACGGACCGTTCCGTCCATGTGACGCCGAGGGTGCCGCATACCCGCGCCACCACCTCACGGGCCTGCTCGCACAGGTGGCAGCCGGCCCGGCCCAGCAGCTCGACTCGGGCGATCGGCGCGGCCGCGGGCGCGCCAGGCGGCGCGGCGTCGGTCACGGCGCGCCACCGTCCGCACGCAGCCGCCCCTTGGCGATCTTGCCGGTAGCGGTGCGCGGCAGCTGGCTGACGACCTCGACCACGGTGGGGCACTTGAACCGGGCCAGCCGGGTGCGGCAGTGGTCGAGCAGCTGCTGCGGGGTGAGCGAGCGACCGGTGTGCGGCACGACGACGGCCTTGACCGCCTCACCGGTGCGCAGGTCGGGTACTGACACGACCGCGACCTCGAGCACGTCGGGGTGGTCGAGGATGGCCTCCTCCACCTCCCGTGGGTAGACGTTGAAGCCGTTGACGATCACCAGGTCCTTGATGCGGTCGACGAGGAACAGGTCGCCGTCGGGATCGGCGAACGCCACGTCGCCGGTGCGCCACCAGCCGTCGGGCGTGGGCCCCTCGACGTCGCCCGGGAAGTAGCCGGAGAACAGGTTGGCGCCGCGGATGACGATCTCGCCCGGGTCGCCGTCGTCCACCGGCTCGCCCCACTCGTCGGTGAGCCGCACCTGCACCCCGGGGACCGGCCGGCCGACCGAGCCGGGCTTGACCGAGGGTGCGGCCAGCGTGGTGGTGACCACCGGCGCTCCCTCGGTGAGGCCGTAGCCCTGGTGGATGAGCACGCCGCCGCGGTGGGCGACGTCCTCCAGCACGTGCACCGGCAGCGAGGAGGCTCCGCTGACCAGGTAGCGCACCGATGCGAACGACTCGCGCAGCTCCTCGTCGTCGGTCTCGGTCCAGGCGACGAGCATCGGCGGTACCACCGGCACGATCGTCACGCCGTGTGCACGCACGGCCGCCAGCGTCCCGTGCGGGTCGAAGCCGTCGACGAGCACGAGCGAGGCACCGGTTCGCACCGCCTGCCCGAGCAACGCGTTCAGGCCGTAGACGTGGAACAGCGGCAGCACGCCGAGCAGCACGTCGAGCTCGCTGACCGGGGGCGGTCGCAGCGCCATCACCTGGTCGAGGTTGGCGACCAGCGCCCGATGGGAGAGCACCGCGGCCCGCGGGTCGGCGCTGGCCCCCGAGGTGAACAGCATCACCGCCGGGTCCTCACCCCCGGTCGGCGGCGGTGGCGGGACGGCGTCGCCGGCCAGCAGGTCGTCCAGCCCCGTCTCCCCCGGCAGCGGCCGGCCGGTGACCACGAGGACGGGCACCGGCACCTCGGCCAGATCCGGTGGCGGGTCGGTGAGCGCGTCCACGACCCCGGCGACGGCCTGGCGCACCATGGGAAGTGCCTCCCCGCCGGCCAGCACCGCGAACGACTCGGCGCGACCGATCGTGCGGGCCAGCTCTCCCACCGTGAGGGCCGGGTTGACCGGGACGGCCACCCCGCCGGCTCGCAGCACCCCGAGGTAGGCCTGGGCGAAGGCCACCGAGGAGGGCAGCACCAGCACCACCCGCTGCCGCGGCCGCAGGCCGCGCTCGAGCAGGGCGGCGGCCAGCGCGGACGCATCCCGATCCAGCTGCGCCCAGGTCACGGACTCCTCGCCGTGGACGAGCGCGGTGGCATCGGGCAGCCGGGTCGCGGTGGCGGCCAGCAGGTCGGCCAGGTTGGCCGCGCTCGCGGGTACCGGCTGAAGCGGCGGGGACACCTCGTCCGGCATGGTTGGCGAGTCTAGGGATCATCGACCCTGGCCACCCGGTCCGGGTGCCGCGCGCCGCCTACGCTGGCTGCCCGTGACCCCGACCCGACCGCGCCTGCCGCGTCGGCGCCACGTGGTCGCCGGCCGGGCGGCCGCCGAGGCCGCGCGCTTCGCCCCGCAGGTACCCGGCGACCCCACGGCGGCAGCGTTCTTCGACGTGGACAACACGGTGCTGCGGGGCGCCTCGCTGTTCTACGTGGGGGTGGGGCTGTACCGGCGGGGCTTCTTCGGCACCTCCGACGTGGCCAGGATGGCCTGGGCCCAGCTGCAGTTCCTGCTCGGCGGGGAGAACCTCGAGCAGATGGATGAGGCCCGCTCGTTCGCCCTGACCCTCATCCAGGGCCGCAGCGTCGCGGAGATGCGACAGATCACCGAGCAGGCCTTCGACGACACGATGGCCGAGAAGGTATGGCCGGGGACGCGCAGGCTCGCCCAGGCCCACCTGGACGCGGGCCAGCGGGTCTGGCTCGTGACCGCGGCCCCCGTCGAGGTGGGCACGGTCATCGCCGCCAAGCTCGGCCTCACCGGGGCGATGGGCACGGTGGCCGAGCACCGCGACGGCGTCTACACCGGCCGGCTGGTCGGCGGGCTGCTGCACGGGGAGGCCAAGGCCGAGGCCGTGCGGGCGCTGGCCGAGCGGGAGGGCCTGGACCTGTCCCGCTGCGCGGCCTACAGCGACTCGGTCAACGACGTGCCCATGCTGTCCCTGGTCGGGGACCCCTGCGCGGTCAACCCCGACCGGCCGCTGCGAGCGGTCGCCCGCGAGCGCGGCTGGCGGATCAGGGACTACCGCCGCCAGCGCCGGACCACTCAGGTCGCCGTCGCGGCGGGGGTGAGCGCGGTCCTGGGCGGGGCCGCTGCGGGCGCCGCGGCCTGGCGCGGCCGCAGCAACGCCGAGGTCAGCTGACCGCGGCGGCCCGGCGCAGACGCCGGCGCTCGCGTTCGGACAGCCCACCCCAGATGTCGAAGCGCTCGTCGTGCGTGAGCGCGTACTCCAGGCACTGCGCCCGCACCTCGCACGACTGGCACACCTTCTTGGCCTCGCGGGTGGAGCCGCCCTTCTCGGGGAAGAACGCCTCGGGGTCGGTCTGCGCGCACAGGGCGCGGTCCTGCCAGGAGAGCTCGTCGGCGGCGTCCACGGCCACCACGCTCAACCACTCGCTCACGGGGCTTCTCCTTCGCTCGACCAACGGTTGCCCCGTGCCGTGCGGTAACCGACTCCTACCCGGTCTCCGCGCGGGCCCTCGCGGCGGACCCGAACGACACGCGTGTGATTACAGCGATGAAATCCTGGGCCGTCAAGTCCACATCTGGTATTCGCGCCGCTCCCGGCGACGGCGCAGCGAGCGGGTCAGCGGCCCGGACTGCGCGTCAGCCCAAGGGAGCCAGGCCCGGGTACCCCACGACAGCCTGGCCCTCTCCGGACAGGAGGACCGACGCGCAGACCGAGGCCGGCACGAACGCTGCCTCCCCTCGCCGAAGTTGGGTCGAGGTGCCACCCGCGTCAAGGTCGACGGTCCCCCGCATGGTGACGACGACCGCCGGCAGACCGGGGGGTACCGGGACCCGGGTCGAGGGCACGAGGTCGACGGCGTCGAGTGCGAAGGCCGGCAGGCCGGGCACGTAGCGACGCAAGCCGACGCTCGGCTGCGTGGGGGTCACGTGCCGAGGGCTGGCATTCGGGTCGACGATGCGAAGAACCTCCTCGACGTCGACTCGCTTGGTCGTCAGCCCGGCACGCAGCGTGTTGTTCGACGTACCTTGGA
>Ga0114938_1001602_pt1 | contig 15136 bp, 14 predicted proteins | sample AshMeaBigSpring_FD_88675 | JGI IMG/M metagenome (GOLD analysis project Ga0114938, IMG submission 88675) | Groundwater microbial communities from Big Spring, Nevada to study Microbial Dark Matter (Phase II) - Ash Meadows Big Spring | ecosystem: Environmental > Aquatic > Deep subsurface >...
ACGGAGGTCGGCCACGACGCCAATGCGGGCAACTCGCTGCAGGATCCCGCTTATCGCGAGTTTATCCGGGACCTGCACGCCAGGGGCTTCGAGATCGCGCTGCACGGGGTGCGCGGCGGCAGCAGCCCGCGCGCGGATATCGCCGCCGGTCTCGAGCAGTTCAGGCGGGAGTTCGGCGAGTACCCGACACTTCACGTCAATCATTCCCGGAACCGCGACAACCTGTATTGGGGCGCGGAGCGCTGGTCGCTGGCCCCCCTGCGCTTGCTGTACCGCATCACGATGGATGACCATTTCTCGGGCGAGGATCCGTCTTCTCCCCACTACTGGGGAGACCTGGCACGAAAGCACCTGCGCTACGTCAATCAGTTCACGTTCGAGGACATCAACCTGCTGGACGTGACGCCCTCGTTTCCCTACCACCTTCCGGACAAGCCGCTCGTGAATCTCTGGTTCCCGACGGCAAATGGCGACAATCTCGACCAGTTCGAACGGCTGCTGAGCCCGGAGAATCTCGACCGGCTCGAGCGCGAGGGCGGCGTCTGCATCGTCTACGCGCATCTCGGGGCCGGCAGCTTCAACGAGGGCGACGGCGCGAATCCCCGGTTCGAGGCGCGCATCCGCGACGTCGCCTCGCGCAACGGCTGGTTCGTGCCGGCAACCGAACTGCTGGATTACCTCGCCGCCCAGCCGGGTTGGCGCGCCGATCCCGGCTGGCGGGAACGGACCCGCCTCGAGATCCTGTTCCTCTGGGAAGTGGTCACGGGCTGATCGCCGGCTGCGCTACACTTCGCGCACGGAGGCCAGGGAGGATCCGGATGCCCGGCAAGCGCGCACTGGTCGTGGACGACTCCAAGTCGGCGAGGGTCGTTCTCAGCCGGATGCTGGAGAAATACGGGATCGAAGTGGACTCGGCAGACTCCGCCGAGTCCGCGCTCGACTACCTGCGCGAGCACCATCCCGACGTGATCTTCATGGACCACCTGATGCCGGGCATGGACGGCCTGCAGGCCGTGCGCGAGATCAAGGCGAATCCCATACTCGCCGCCATCCCGATCATGATGTACACCTCGCAGGAGGGAGAGATCTACGGCGGGCAGGCGCGCGCGTCGGGCGCGGTCGGCGTGCTGCCGAAGTCGATCCGGCCGATCGACGTCACGAAAGCGCTCTACCAGCTGCAGCTGCTGCCTGAACGCCGGGACGCGGAGCCGTCCGCGCTGCAGTCGCCGAACGGCCAGCCGCTCGGCGCCAGGACCGAACTCGCGCCGGCGGTCCAGGACGCGGACCGCTCGACCCGTGCGCCGATGGAGTCAATGCTGAAGGAACAAAGTGTCGAGCTGCGCCGCTTCATCGTCGCGACGCTGGAGGCCCATACCCATCGCATCCTTTCGGAGCTGAGGCCCCGGCAACCGGAGCCAGCGGAAGAAACGGCAGCCGGGCCGCCGGCGCCTCCGCAGGCCGCGAAGCCCTGGGGCTGGATGCTGGCGACGGCCTCGGCGCTGGTCGCGCTGGCGGTGGTCGCGGTCCTGTACTGGCAGTCCACGGTGGCGACCCGTCAGGCCGAACGCGCCTTCGAGGCCGTCACCGCATCCAACGAGTCGCTGACCCAGGCCATCGACAAGTGGCGCACCGCCAACGAGCGCCTTGCCGCGCGCGACCCGGAGGCGGGCGGCCCGCGCCCGATGGTGCTGTCCGTTCCGTTCGGCGAGCAGCCGCTCGCGCCGTCGCGCCTCGAGGCCGTGCGCACGCTCGTCGGGCAGCTGGAACGGACGGCGATCAGCGGCAAGGTGCGGATCGAGACTTTCGCCGGGAACTTCTGCCTGGTCGGGTCCGCGTCCCAGGGGTACTCGCCGGCGCCTCCCGCGACGCCTGCCACTCAATGCGAACAGATGGGCAATCCACTCGACGAGGCGCCGGGTGGCGCGGCGCGCCAGCCGCTCGCCTTTGCGAACCTGGCCGCTTCCGTGCGCCAGCGAACGGGCGGGGCGATCGAGCTCGAGCTGGCTCCCGGCCCACGTGAGCGCCTCGCGGCCTCCTATCCCGCCGCCGAGCAGGCGACCGCGGGCCAATGGAACGCCGCCGCGCAGTCGAACAACCGGATCGAGATCAGCGTCATCGAGAAATGACGGCGCGCCCCCTGGTCTACGGCGCGAACGGATACACGGGCGAGATGATCGCGCGCGCGGCCGCCGCGCAGGGCCTGGCTCCCGTCCTGGCGGGCCGGTCGGCAGGGCCGGTCGCGGCGCTCGCCCGCGGGCTCGGCTGCGAATCCCGCACGTTCGGGCTCGACGACCCGGCAGCGCTCGCGGCGGGACTCGCGGGCTGCGGCGTCGTCATCCACTGCGCCGGCCCGTTCTCGGCGACCGCCGCGCCGATGATGGCAGGCTGCCTCGCCGCCCGCGCGCACTACACCGACATCACCGGCGAGATCGACGTCTTCGAACTGGGCCATCGCCACGACGCACAGGCGCGCGCGTCCGGAATCGTGATCTGCCCGGGCGTCGGCTTCGATGTCGTCCCGACCGATTGCGTCGCCCTGACGCTCAAGGAGGCGCTTCCGGACGCCACGCACCTTGCGCTCGGCTTCGACAGCAAGAGCGCGCTCAGCCGCGGCACCGCCTCCACGAGCGTCGAAGGCCTCGGCCACGGCAGCCGTGTGCGCAGGGGCGGGGAACTCGTTCGCATCCCGCTCGGCTCACTCTCGCGCCGCATCGATTTCGGCGGTGGCCCGAAGCTCGCCACCGCGATCCCCTGGGGCGACGTGAGCACGGCGTACCGCACGACCGGCATCCCCGACATCGAGGTGTACGTGCCGGTCTCGCCGCGGGCGCTTGCGAACCTGAAGCGCCTGGGCCGCCTGGGCTGGCTGCTGCGACGCCGGAGCGTGCAGGCGCTGATGAAGTGGCGCATCCGCAAGGGCGCGCCCGGGCCGACCGCCGAGGAGCGCGACCGCACGCCGGTCCACGTCTGGGGCGAGGCGCGCAATGCCGCCGGCCGCACCGTGACGGCGCGCGTGCGCGTGCCAAACGGCTACACCGTCACCACCGATGCCGCGGTCGCGATCGCGCGCCGGCTGCTGGCGTCGCCGGCGGGCGCGGGGTTCACGACGCCGGCGCGGTTGATGGGCGCGGGGTTCGTCTCGACATTGCCAGGAGCCACGCGGATCACCCTTGAATGAGCTGAACGCCGGATTCCGGCCACCCGCCTGGCTCGCCAATCGGCACCTCCAGTCGGTCCTGCCGCGGCTGCCGCCGCGCCGCGCCGCGGTGGCGCGCCGCGCGGCACCCATGGCCGCGGCGAGCCACCAGCTCGTGCTCGACTGCGGCGACGGCGTGCGGCTGATGGGCTGGCTCTCGGTCCCGACGGCGGAAACGGCGCTCGTTCCGCGCCGCCTTGCCGTCCTGCTGCACGGCTGGGAGGGCAGCTCGGAGTCGCCGTACATGCTCTCCGTCGCGCAGCTGCTGCACGAGCGCGGCTTCCTCGTGCTGCGCCTCAACCTGCGCGACCACGGCGGGACCCACGCGCTCAACCGGGAACTGTTCCATTCCTGCCGCATCGCGGAAGTCACGGGCGCGGTCGCACGGGCCCAGTCGCTTTACCCGGATGCGATCCTGTCGCTCGCGGGGTTTTCGCTCGGCGGCAATTTCTGGCTGCGGGTCGGCGCCCGGGCGGCGGCGGCCGGGATCCGCATTGCGCGAATCGTGGCGGTCTGCCCGGTGCTCGACCCCGCGACGACGCTCGCCGCGCTCGAGGGCGGCCCGGCGATTTACCGGTGGTACTTCCTGCGCAAGTGGCGCGCCTCGCTGCAGGCCAAGCAGGCGGCCTGGCCTTCGATCTACGACTTCGGCGACCTGCTGTCCGAACCCTCGCTCACCGGGATGACCGACCGGATGGTCCGCCAGTACACGGATTTCCCGAACCTCGCTGCCTACCTGTGCGGCTACGCCATCACGGGACCGGTGCTGGAGCCGCTCTCGGCGCCGGCGACGCTGATCACCTCCCGTGACGACCCCATGATCCTCGCCCGCGACCTGGACAAGCTGGCGAAGCCGGCTTCGCTCAGTCTGGTCGTGACCGAGCGGGGTGGGCACTGCGGGTACATCGATGCGCTCGGCGGCCCGAGCTGGATCGACCGCACCATCGTTGGCGAGCTCAGCCGGGACTGAAGGTCATGCGGCGGCCGCGCGCATCAGCTCGAGCCACCTGAGATAGCGTGCGAGCAGGTCCGGTTCGACCTCTGGCTCGAAGCGGTGACTCGCGGGTGCGTGGAAGCCCGCCGGCTCGCCCGCGACCAGGTATCCGAGCCCGCGCGAAGTGGCCTCGCGGTCGCTGGAGCGGTCGACCGGCAGTTCCGACAGCGCGGCCAGCAGTCGGCACAGCAGGCGGTTCTCTGCGAGGCCGCCGCTCGTCACGAGCCGCCCGGGCGGCGCATGGTGGCGGTCCATCTCGTCGAGGTTCGCCTTGATCAGGAATGCGACGCTCTCCATCACCGCGCGGCACTGCTGCAGGTCGCTGCCGTCGCCGACGAAGCGCGACTCGAAGTCCGGCTTCCAGAACGGCGAGCCAAGGCCGGAGACGCCATTCAGGAAGAACGGCGCCGCGTCGTCCACGAGTGCCGCACCGTCGAGCAACGCGAGCATCCGGTCCGCCGCGGCACCCTGGTTGCGCTCGAGCCACTCGAGCGCGGCGCCGGCCCCGTTGACGGAGCCCTCGAGGACGCAGTCGAAACGCCGCTCGTCGGCGCGGATGACGCTGGTCAGGAGGGGCGGCGCGCGCATCGGTTCCGGGACCGGGCGCAGCACGAAGGCGCCGGTCCCGAGATTGACGTAGGCGGCGGCGGGATCGAGCGGCCCGGCCGCGAAGGGAACCACGGACTGGTCGCCATTGCAGACCGTGACGGGAACCGCGGCGCCGTCGCAGCAAAGCGTGCCGAAGTTGCCGGCGGTGCCGACCGCGCGCGGCAGGATTGCGCGCGGCACCCCGAACATTGCCAGCAACTCGTCGGACCAGTCGCGATCGAATGGCGACCAGAGCAGCGTGCGTGCCGCCGTCGCCGCGTCGGCGACGAACGGATGCTCCTCCAGCAGCCGGTGCAGCAGCCAGCAGGCGAGCGGCGCCGCGCGCAGCCGGCCCTGCACCGCAGCGGCACGGACCGCAGGCAGGTGATCCAGGCACCAGCGAATCTTGCTCGCGCCGTAGTGCGGCGAGAGCGGCAGGCCCGTGAGGCGCTGTACCTCGTCCGCGCGCCGGGTGAGGCCCTTCAGCCAGGCGGCGTTGCGCCGGTCCTGCCATGAGATCACGGGCGACAGCGGCGTGTCGTCGGCGTCCCAGCACAGCAGGCTCGAGCGTTGCACGGCGAAGCCGGCCGCGGCCCAGCAGCGTGCCGGCACGTGCCGCGTGAGCTCGTCGAGCGCGGTCGAGACGCTCGCGACGACTTCCGCCGGATCGTGCTCCACGTGGCCGAGCGCGTTGTGCCGGGTCGCGATGGTGACGAGCGCCGCGCCCCGTGCCGCTCCCGATGCGTCGTAGGCCGTCGCGCGGGTCGCATGCCCGCCCTGATCGATCGCGACGAACACGCGATCGCTCATGCGGACTTCCCGGCGGCCGCGAGTTCGCGCAGCAGGCGCGCGGGCGCCATCGTCTCCACGAAGCCGGCGCCCTGCGCATGCAGCCGCCATGCCGTCGCCGCGTCGGTCACCTCGTAGACCACCCAGCGCCAGGATCCCTGTGGCAGCGGTCCCGCCGGCGGCAGCAGGCGCTGGTCGCAAAACACGTACTCCGGCCGCAGGTCCTCGAGCGCCGCGAGGCTCGCCTGCGGCGTGTCGCGCAGCACCCATCCCACCGGCATCCGGCCGGCGGCGCGCGCGATGCGACAGGCCTCCGAGTCGAAGGAGATCGCGATGCAGCGTTCACGAGCGTCGCCGAGCGCGTCCAGGACCCGGTCGACGCACTGCGCGTGACCATGGTGGGCCAGGCTCTGGCGCTTGAGCTCGACGAACGCGCGCGCCCGCGGATAGTCCCGCATCAGGTCCGCCGCGGCCGCGAGTCGCGGCAGGCGCGTTCCCGCGTGCCGGGTGCCGAACCGCGCGGGCTCGCCGGCGTCGACTCCGTCGAGCTGGCCGGAGTTCATCAGCCGCACGTCGCCCGCGGCCGCGGTGGTCCGCTCGAGACCGGCATCGTGGATGAGGTAGGGAACCAGGTCGGCGGACAGCTGCACGTCGAACTCGGCGTAATGCAGGCCGAGGCGCCACGCGGCCTCGAGCGCCGGCAGGGTATTCTCGGGAAAGTGTTCCGCGTCGCCGCGGTGTGCGACGATCTCGGGTACGTCGGGTCGGGCGGGCGGTGGCTTCAACGGCACTCCGCTGGGTTGCCGGGATTATAGGGAAGCGCTGCTCAGGAGGCGTGGACGCGTTGGGTGCGCAGTGGATCATCGTCGCGCTCCTCACCGCCTCCATCGCCGGAGGCTGCAGCCGCCAGGAGTCCCGCTGGCAGAACGCCGCGCGTGCGGACACCGTAGCGGGCTACGAGGAATACCTGGCGCGCTTCCCGGCCGGCGCTCACGCCGGGGAGGCGAGGCGGCGCATCCTCGAGTTGCGCGAGCAACAGGACTGGGCGCGGGCAGGGCGCCTGCGCACGCCCGAGGCGTGGCAGCGGTATCTCGCCGACTGGCCGGAAGGCCGCCACGCCGCCGAGGCACGCGACCGGCTGGCCCGGTTCATGCCCGTGGACGGCGGCGGCCGCGACTGGTCGGTCCAGCTCGGCGCCTTTTCGGACGAGGCCGCCGCGCAGTCGGCACGGGCGCGGCTGGCGGATGCGCAGGCGGCGACGCTCGGCGGGATTCCGCTGCGCGTGCTCCCGCCGCAGGCTGATCCAGCCGACGTGTGGCGGTTGCGCACCGGAGCGCTGCCGGAAGCGGAGGCACGCGCGCTCTGCGCCCGGTTCAAGGCAGGGGGCGTCGACTGCATCCCGGTCGCGGACTGATCAGCCCGTCAGCTTCCGCCAGATCGCGCGGCCGACGAGGCGCGCCTGGTCCGTAATGCCGAATCTCCCTAGATTCGTCCGGATCACGCCGTCCGTGAACCGCGTGCGCTTCGAGTAATCGATGCGCACGTCCACGAGCAACGGCTCGCCGGCGCCCGCGCAGGAGAGCGCATCGCCGACGACGCGTTCCACGTCGCCGTCGTCGCGCATCAGCCTGTAGCCGACACGATTCGCGCGCGCGAGCCCCTCGAGATCGAGTTCCGGCAGGACTGTGCAGGTCTTGCGGTTGTAGGGCGTCTCCTGCGCCTGCGCGATCTGCGCGAGTTCGCCGTCGTTGAAGACGAACCAGGCGATGCCCGCTTTCCGAGCGGCCGCGGTCGCCATCTCCAGGCCGGTCATGCGCGCCGCGCCGTCGCCCACGATGCCGACGACCGCGCGCTCCGGCCGCGCGAGCTTGGCGCCGATGGTGGCCGGGATGCAATAGCCCATCGAGTTGAAGTCGGAGGGCGAGAAATAGCATCGCGGCGCGTGGATCGGCATCAGCTCGGCGACCAGGAACGTGTGGTTGCCGTCGTCCGCGACGACGATGCCGTCGTCCGGCAGGCGGCGGCGCAACGCATCGAAGAAGCGCACCGGGTTGACGCGGCCCCTGGGGTCGTGGGCCCTCCATTCGTCGCGATAGCGGCGCTTGTCGTCCGCAAGGCGCGCGGCCACCTGCTCCGCGCGCGCGGCACCGCCCGGGACCGTGCCGAGCGCCGCCTGCAGGGACGCGAGCACCGCCCTCGCGTCGCCCTCGAGCGCCACGGCTGCCGGGTAGTTGGCGTTGAAGACCTTCGGGTTGATGTCTACGTGCACGAGGTTCGCGGGCGGGTCCCAGCCGTAGCTGCCGGTCGGGATCTCCGCGAAGCGCGTGCCGACGGCGAGCATGCCATCGCAGTCACGGAATGCATTCTCAACCGCGGGCACGGCGGCGGGTCCGAGCGCGAAGCCGGCGTGCAGCCGATGCGTTGCCGGGAACGAAGAGAGCCCCTGCAGCGTCGTCGACACCGGCGCGCCTAGCGCGTCTGCTAGCGCGGCGAGTTCCGCGGAAGCGTCCACGGCGCCCCAGCCGCAGAAGATGGCCGGGTGCTTCGCCTCGCGCAGCAATGCCGCCGCGCGCGCGATGTCGGCGGCGCCCGCGCGGCAACCGGCCGGCGGGGCGGGCTCGAACGCGGGCACGTCCGCGGCCGGGCCTGCCTCGAGCTGCAGATTCACCGGGATCTCGACGAACGCGGGACCCGGCTCGCCGCTCACCGCGAGACGCCAGGCCTCGTGGATGACGGGCGCCACGTCTTCGTAGCGCTCGACGCGCCAGCGGCCCTTGGTGATCGGCGCGAGCAGCGCGTGCTGGTCCATGTCGTGCAGCTGGTAGGCGCGGCCCGTGTCGCGGCGCACTCCGCCGGCGATGATGAGCATGGGAATGCCGTCGAGGAACGCCTCCCCAATGCCGCTGGCCGCATGCGTGACGCCCGCCGCCGGGACGATCAGGAGCGTCCCGACGCCCGCTCCCGTGCGGCTGACGGCATCCGCCATGAACGCCCCGCCGCACTCGTGCGCGACGAGCACCGGCGTGATGGTCGCGGACGCGCCGAGCTCGTCGTAGAGCTCCGTGTTGTGGACGCCCGGGATCCCGAACGTGAAGCGGACCCCGAGCTGTTCCAGCACTTCGCGGGCGAGCGAAGCCGCGGTTCTTGGCATGTAGCGTCTCCCTTCGCGACAGCCTAGCGGTACGGGAGCGCGCGATAAAGCCCGCAGGTCAGGAGGCGCCATCGCCTGCGGCGGCCAGCTGTTCGACCACTTCCTCGTCCGACAGCTGCGGGAATTCGACGTAGAACTGGCCGACCGCCATGAAGCCTGCCGGCTGCTGCGGGCATTCGATCCGGTCAGCGTGCCCCGCGAGCTTTGCGACCGTCCCGGGCGGCGCCACCGGGATCGCGATCACGACCTCCTTCGCGCCCAGCGCGCGTGCCGCCATGGCGGCTGCCTCCATGGTCGAACCGGTCGCGATGCCGTCGTCCACGAGGATCACGGACCTGCCGCGCAGCTCGAGCGGCGGACGGTTGCGGCGGTACACGCGCTCGCGGCGCGCGAGCTCGCGCCGTTCCTCCTCGATCACGGGTTCCAGCAGCCTCTCGAGCGCGGGGGTGTCGGCGCGCGCCGCCGGATTGAGGACCAGCACGCCGCCGCCCGCGATCGCGCCGGCCGCGTACTCGGGCTGCCACGGCATCCCGAGCTTGCGCACGTTCAGCACGTCGAGCGGCGCGCCGAGCGCGCGGGCCACCTCCGCCGCGACCGGCACGCCGCCGCGCGGCAGCGCAAGGACGAGCGTATCCGCGCGACCGGCGAGGTCGGCGAGCTGTGCGGCGAGTGTCCGGCCGGCGGCCTGTCGGTTCGGGTAGATCAGGACCTGATCATGCGCCAGTCGCCGTCCCCAAAGCGACAGGCGCTGCCGCGTTTCCGGACCGTCCTGCCGTCGAACTCCCGCACCAGGGTGAAGTGCCGGCAGACGTGGCCATCGCGCTCGAAGCGCCGGTCGGGCGTCAGGGTCCAGTACAGGCCGGGTCGCGCGCCGTCCCAGCGCACGCGCCGGCCGTCCTCCAGCAGCTCGAGCGAGTGGCCGAAGCAGGCATGGTCGCTGCGGTCCATGTCCTCGCCGATCTCGCGCCCGATGATCGCGCCTATCGTGGCGCCGGCCAGGACGGCGATCAGCCGGTCGTCGCGGTCGGCGACCGATGCGCCGATGGCGCCGCCGACGACGGCCCCGAGCACGGTGCCGACGCGCTCGCGGTCGCAGCGCCCTCCGCGGATGCCGTAGTCGTCGTGCCAGCGGTAACCGGTGTAGCCGACGTAATAGGGATCGTGCTTCTGGCGCCATCCATGCGCCGGCGCGTGGGGCGGCGGGTCGGCAAGCGCGGCGGGCGCCGCGAGCGTGGCCGAGGCCAGCGCGAATACGGCCGTCGCGAGGAAACGGGACATGCGGGGCATGGGGAACCTCCGGCGATTCGCCTGCAGTAGTGGCGGCAGCCTAGAACGCGTTGATGCCGGTGAGCTGCCGGCCGATCGTCAGCTGGTGGATGGTCTCGGTGCCTTCGTAGGTGATCACGCTCTCGAGGTTGAGCGCGTGGCGGATCGGCACGAACTCGGCGCTGATGCCGGAGCCGCCCAGCATGTCGCGCGCGTCGCGCGCCACGTCGAGCGCCATGCGGCAGTTATTCCACTTGGCGAGCGAGACCTGCGCCGGGCGCATGCGTCCCGCGTCCTTGAGCCGGCCGAGCTGCAGCGACATGAGCTGCGCCGCGGTGATGCCGCGTGCCATGTTCGCGAGCCGGACCTGGATCGCCTGGTTGGCCGCCAGCGGCCGGCCGAACAGCACGCGCGTCTGCGTATAGTCGAGGACCTGCGCGAGACAGGCCTGCGCCGCGCCGATCACGCCCCAGGTGATGCCGTAGCGCGCCTGCGTCAGGCAGGAGAGTGGCGCCTTGAGGCCGATCGCGCTGCCTGGCAGGACGTTTTCCTCCGGCACGACCACGTCCTCCAGGAAAAGGGCGCCGGTCGAGGAAGCGCGCAGCGAGAACTTGCGCTCGATCTCGGGCGCGGCGAAGCCACGCGTGCCCTTCTCGACGATGAAGCCGCGGATGCCCTCGTCTGATTTCGCCCACACGATGGCAAGGTCCGCGATGGGAGCGTTCGTGATCCACATCTTGGAGCCATTCAGCACCCAGTCGCGCCCGCGGCGCTTCGCGTGGGTCTTCATGTTCGCGGGATCGGAGCCGCCGTGCGGCTCGGTCAGGCCGAAACAGCCGATCAGCTCGCCCGCCGCCATGCGGGGCAGGTACTTCTCCTTCTGCGCGTCGCTGCCGTAGGCGTGGATCGGGTACATGCAGAGGCTCGACTGCACCGAGACGAAGCTGCGGATGCCGGAGTCGCCGCGCTCCAGTTCCTGGCAGATCAGTCCATAGGACACGGCGTTCATGCCGGCGCAGCCGTAGCCTTCGAGAGAGCTGCCGAGGAGTCCCTGCGACGCGATTTCCGGCACGAGGTCGCGCGGGAAGGTGTGCTCCTCGAAATGCTTCTGGATCACGGGGAGCACGCGGTCGTCCACGAGGCGGGCGACCGAGTCCTGCACCATGCGCTCCTCGTCGGTGAGGGCGCCGCGGATGTCGTAGAGGTCGAGTGGCGAGGGTCCTTCGCTCATCCGCGACCTCAGCCCGCCTGCATGCCGAGGCGGGTCACGAGGTCCTGCGCCATCGCCTCCACGTCGCGCGCCTTGCCGACCGCGCCCTCGAGGTCGCCGGCATTGAACGCCTGGCCGGCCTCGTCCCAGGCCGAGCGTGCGCTGCCGTAAGCCGCGTTCGCCTCCTCCAGCAGCTGCTTGTCCATGCCCTGCGGGAGCCGGCGCATCTTGCCGAGCTCCTCGAGCTTCGCGCCGATCCCGGAGATGAGGCCAGGCATGCTGCCCGACAGGCGCACCCAGTCGGCATTGAGTTCGGCGAGCGCCTTCTGCTTGGCTTCGACGACGTCCCTGGCGAGCGCCTCGGCGCGCGCAGGCACGTCCTTGACGGCGGCGATCGCGTCGGCGTAACGCTCCTCGTTGAAGGCCGTGCGCGCCTTCTCGAGCTCCGACTTCACTTCCGCGTAGCGCTCCGGCAGGTACTTCTGCGCGTCCTCGTAGACGGCCGCAAGCGCGTTCTCCGCCGCGGTGATTGCTTCCTGCGCGGGGTCCTTCTGCGAGCAGCCGGCGACGGCCGCGGCCAGCGCCGCGATCGCGGCGATTCGTGCCAGGATTTTCATGGCGTCCTCCTCAGGAGACCTTGATGCCGAGGGAATCCATGATCGCCGCGATCTTCGCCTTCGCGTCGCGGCCCGCGAGCACGGTTTCCTCGAAGGTCGCCGACGTCATGGCCGCCGCGGCCTTGCCCCAGGCGTCGCGCGTCGCGTCGTAGGAATCGATCATCGCCTTCCAGCCGGCCTTGTCCATGCCCGCGGGCGGGCGGCTGCCCTGCACCGCGATCTTGTGGTCGACGGCCTCGATCATCGCCGGCATCGTCTTGATGAGGTCGGCCCACTCGGCCTCCATCTCGACGCGCACCTGCGCGCGGCGGATCGCGCTGTCGGCGACCGCGCGGCGGAGCTCGTCCGCGACGGCCGCGGCGTCGGAGACGACGTCGCCGTAGTCCTCCTGCGCGAGGGCATCGCGCAGCCCTTTCACCTTCGCCTCGATTTCCTGGTAGCGCTCCGGCAGGTACTTCTGCAGCTGCGCGCCGGATCCTTCCAGCGTCTTTTCGATGCCGGCCAGCGCCTGTTCCGCCGGCTCCTTCTGGCTGGCACAGCCGGCCAGGGCGACGGCCGCGGCCGCCACGAACGCAAGGAAATGGAATCTGCTGTGCATCGTGAATCCCCCGGAATCCGGTCGGTACGGAAGCCGGCACATGCGCCGGTCAAACGCTAAGATTATCACCGATCGGGCGCCCTCCCGCCCACCGTCACTGGATGCCCGCTTGAAGATTCCTGAAATCCTCATGATCGAGACCGTGCACCAGCCGGGCAGCCTCGCCCGGGTGCTGCAGGTCATCGCCGACGCCGGCCTGACGATCGACCACCTGCAGGCGCTGCACCGCGAGCAGGGGCGGACGCTGTGGGAAGTCACGCTCGAGATGGACGAGGAGACTGACCGCAGCCTCTACGCGCGGATCGATGCGCTGCCGGTCGCGCGCTTCGTCGGCAAGTCGGACCGGGTCTTCGACCGGCATCGTGGCGGCAAGATCCGCGTGGTGCCGGCGCTGCCGATCAACACGCAGCAGATCCTGCGGGACGTCTACACGCCGGGCGTCGCGCGCGTGTGCCTGGCGATCCGGAAGGACCCGGCGGAAGCCTGGCAATACACGGGCCTCGGCAGCACGGTCGCCATCGTGACGAACGGCACCGCCGTGCTCGGCCTCGGCCACGTCGGCCCGCTCGCCGGGCTGCACGACATGGAGGGCAAGGCAGCGCTCTTCTCCGCGCTCGCCGGAATCAGCGCGGTGCCGATCCTGCTGACGGAGACGGATCCCGCGCGCTGCATCGATCACGTCGCCGCGATCGCCACGGGCTTCGGCGCGATCCAGCTCGAGGACTTCGCGGCGCCGGAATGCTTCGACATCGAGGAGGGCCTGCGCCGGCGGCTCGACATCCCCGTCCTGCACGATGACCAGCATGGCACTGCCGTGGTCGTGCTCGCGGCCGCCCTCAACGCGACGCGGCGCGCGGGGCGGGACCTTCACGACTGCGTGATCGGGCAGGTGGGCCTGGGCGCCGCGGGCATCGGCATTGTGCGCCTGCTCATGCATGCGGGCGTGAAGCGCGTGCTCGGCGCAGACCTCAGCGAGGCCGCGCGCCGCCGCTTCGCGGGGATGGGCGGACAGCCTTCGTCGCTCGAGGAAATCATGAAGGCCTGCGACATCGTGATCGCGACGACCGGCGTGCGGGGCCTGATCCGGCCGGACATGGTGCGGAAAGGCCATATCATCCTGGCGCTCTCGAACCCGGATCCCGAGATCGAGCCCGTCGTGGCCATGCAGCGCGGGGCCGCGATCGCGGCCGACGGCAAGGGCATCAACAACGTCCTGGGATTCCCGGGGCTGTTCAAGGGTGCGCTCGCGGCGCGCGCGAAGCGCTTCACGGACCCGATGCTGGTGGCTGCGGCGCGGCGCATCGCGGAGCTCGCGCGCGGCGAGGACCTGGTACCCGATCCCCTGGACCGCAGCATGCACGAGGCAGTCGCCTCGGCGGTCGAAGCCGCCGCCTGAAATAGGGGACGCACCCCTATTTCCCCCAACGACGGGTACCCGTTCCGCAGTTACCGGGTGGAAATAGGGATGCGTCCCCTATTTCAGGCGAGCGCGGAGCGCAGCTTGCGAAGCGCGGCGGACTCGATCTGGCGGATGCGCTCGGCGGAGACGCCGTACTGGTCGGCGAGATCCTGCAGCGTGCGCTTGTCTTCGACGAGCCAGCGCGCGCGGATGACCTCGCGGCTGCGCTCGTCCAGCCCCCCGATCGCCGTCGCCAGCGATTCGGTGACGGCGCCTTCCCACTGATTCTGCTCGATCACGGCGGCCGGGTCGGCCTCCGGGGAGGGCAGGTAGAGCGACGGAGAGGCGACCGCCTCTTCCTCGTCCGTGTCCGGCGCGGGGTCGAAGGACAGGTCGCGGGCGGCGAGGCGCTGCTCCATGTCGCGGACTTCTTCCGGCGCGACGCCGAGTTCGCGGGCGACCGCGTGGGTCTCCTCGTCGTTGAGCCAGGCGAGATTCTTCTTCATGCGGCGCAGGTTGAAGAACAGCTTGCGCTGCGCCTTCGTGGTCGCGATGCGAACCAGCCGCCAGTTGCGGATCACGTACTCGTGGATCTCGGCGCGGATCCAGTGCACGGCAAAGCTGACGAGCCGGACGCCCATGTCCGGGTCGAAGCGCTTCACGGCCTTCATCAGGCCGATGTTGCCTTCCTGGATCAGGTCGCCGACGGGCAGGCCATAGCCAAGGTAGCCGCGCGCGATGTGCACGACGAAACGCAGATGCGACAGCACGAGGTCGCGCGCCGCGTCCAGGTCCTGATGCTCGCGGAAGCGCCGCGCGAGCTCGAGTTCCTGCTCGCGGGTCAGCATCGGAATGCCGGAAACGCGCTCGACGTAGGCCTCGAGACTGCCGACGGGGCCCGTCAGCACGAGCGAGGGATTCGGGAGCGCGAGCGCAGTGCCTGTCATCGCCGTGGGATCCTCCTTCAGAAGGAAGTCTAGCAGTCGCGCCTATAGAGTGCTAAGACCCCCCGAAGTTCCGTGACGGGGGTCAGGAAACAGTCGGCAGAACAAACAGTTACGCGCGCGGCTCGATACGGCGCAGATGGTAGCTGGCCGCCAGCCAGGCGCCCACGAAGCCCAGCGCCGATCCGCCGCCGATGACCATCAACATTTCCCTCGCAGTCAGCCCGACCAGGGTGAACGAACCGCCATAGGCCGCCGCGAGCCGGCCGATGGGTGCCTCGAGGACCGCCAGCGCGACCCAGATCAGACCGACCGCGACCAGGCCGCCGGCGAGCCCGTGCCAGAAGCCCGAATAGAGGAACGGGCGGCGCACGAACGCGTTGC
>Ga0114938_1001603_pt1 | contig 15135 bp, 17 predicted proteins | sample AshMeaBigSpring_FD_88675 | JGI IMG/M metagenome (GOLD analysis project Ga0114938, IMG submission 88675) | Groundwater microbial communities from Big Spring, Nevada to study Microbial Dark Matter (Phase II) - Ash Meadows Big Spring | ecosystem: Environmental > Aquatic > Deep subsurface >...
ACTGGTTCACGACCTCGGACCAGGCGGATTTCACCTGCTCGTCCTGCACCTGCAGCGTGTTGTAGCCACAGGCCGACAGGAACAGGCTCGCGACCGCGAGCGCGGCGATCTTCAGGGCGCGCATGAAACTTCCTCCTGGCCCGTGACGGGCGACTCGAGTGCGGATGTCATTATGGGGCGGCCGGCGAAAATCTCCAGTTCATCGTCGCTGCCCGTCCGGCCCGACAGGGGTCACGTCCGGCCGACACGCAGGTGGATCGGCCAGCGCAGCCGCCTGGTTCCCTCCGCCGGCCAGTGCGGACGCAGCTGCTCGCGAACTGCGGGCAGCGGGTCCTCGCCGCGCTGGTCCTTGTAGCGCTGCACCGCCGACCACGTCTCGAGAAAGCCCATGACCTGCTCGAGATGCCACTCGGTCTCGAGCGAGAACCGCGGCGCCGCCAGCTCGGCCAGCGGGAATGGCAGCGTTCGGTAGCCCTCCTCGACGTAGCGTCGCTCTTGTGGCCAGTAGCGGCCGACCACGCCCTCATAGAAGTCGCCGATTACCGCGTCGACCGCAGGATCGACCAGGAACTTCTCGTACGTCCACAACGCAACCACGCCTCCGTCGATCAGTACGCGGCAGCATTCCGCGTAGAAGCGCGGGAGGTCGAACCAATGGGCGGCCTGCGCGGCCGTCACGACCGACATCGATCCATCGGCGATCGGCAGGCGCTCGGCGGTCGCCGTGAGATAGGTGATCCGCACGTGCGGCATCGAGTTCCGCAGCTGGCTCGAGCTACCGTCGAGGGCGATCACCGATTCGAAATGGCTCGCGAGCGCCACCGCGGCCTGCCCGCTGCCGGTGGCGCAATCGAGCGCCAGCCGGCGATCGGGCGCCTGCGCCGCGACCCACGCCACGAGCTCAGGGGGATAGCCGGGCCGATACCGGCTGTAAGCGAGCGACTGGCGCGAGAAATGATCCTTGAACGACATGAGTGGCGGCCCCGGGACCGGGATCGTGCACGCAGCCCGACCCGGCCGCAACGATGGCCTCGTGGACTCGAATCGCCGCGGTGAACGGCGTCGAAGTCGTCGACGTCGCCCACGCGATCCAGCTCGCGCTCGCGCCGGTGTTCCTGCTCTCGGGTATCGGCGTCCTGCCGGGCGTGCTCACCAGCCGTCTCGCGCGCATCGTCGACCGCGACGCCAGGACGCGCTGACTTCGCGAGCACTTGCGTTCCGCGGCGGATCGACGCCGTCTATCGCAGGCCCGCGCAGGTTCGATTGTTCCCGCCGCCGCCCGGCCCCATCCTGCGTGCAGGTAGATGGCACCGGATCGGAGGGCGAGAACGCGATGCTGACACGGGACCTGCTCAAGACCGCCTCGTTCGCGACGCTGCATTTCGCCGTCGCCTTCGGGGTCGCCTACGCGCTCACCGGCTCGATTGCGATTGCGACCGGCATCGGTCTGATCGAGCCGCTCGCCAACACGGTCGCTTTCTTCTGCCACGAGCGGCTGTGGCGGCGATTCGACCGGAGCGTCCGGCCGGTCGGCCACGCCTGCCTGGTGCACCGCTGACCGCCGCGGCGGGCCGTCTCAGAAATCGTCCTTGCCCGTGAGCTCCTGCTCGATGCGATCGGTGCTCAGCATGACGACCTCGATCACCTCCTGGAGCGTCGCCGCATCCGCGGTCGCAGCCACCGGGGCGGAAAACACCACCAGGAACTCATCCTTGCCCTGGTTCACCTGCCAGGCGCCGAGGATCATGCGCGCGTTCTCGGCCAGGAGTCGGACGGCGAGGTCGGGGGGAACCGCGCCCTTCGCGCGGTAGGCGACGGACCACACGTCGCGGATCTCGAGGTCGGCGAGCCGGGCCGTGCCCGACGCCACCCAGACGAGCTGGCTGCGACCCGTCTCGGTCTCGTACTTCAGCCGGAAGTCACCGCCGTCGATGCCGTAGGCGAGCCCCGCCTGCTTGAGTACCGACTCGACGCGCGAATCCACCTTCCTCGACTCCGTGCTGCCCTGCGCGGCGGCCTCGTGCGCCGCGCCGGCGAGCGCGAGCAGGGCAACGGAAATCGGCAACCCCCATCTGGTCATCGTCGGTTCGCCTGTCGGGATGTTGGCGGCATTGTGCTATTTCCGGGCAAAAAAGACCCCGGGTTTGTGGCCCGGGGTCGAGTAGCGGACTTTGGTCGAAGGGAAGGGAAAAGTCCGCCAGGGGATCCGTCGCTGCCTCAGTGCACCCTCGCCCACTGCAGCACTTTCACCTCGCGAGTCGGGCGGCCCATGTTGCGCGCGATGATCAGGGCCGCGTCGCGCACCTCCCGGCCGCGTCGCGGCTGCCCGTCGAGCTCGACGATGCCGCGGTATTCCTGGAGTCCGCGCGGTTCCGCCTCGTCGACGAGAAAGTGTGCGTAGTACTTGATGCCCATGGCGCCGCAAGCTACTCATACGCGGAGGCCCGAACCGTGAGCTCGCGCACACAACGGCGGCAGCCGCCGGTCGACTGAAAGAAACATGACGCGTTTCCGAAAATCGGATCCCCCGGGGTCGAAATTCGTGACAGGCGAAGGCGCCCGCCGCCTGCGCGAGGAGCTCGATTACCTCTGGCGGGTGCAGCGCCCCCAGGTGACCCGGGCCGTTTCCGAGGCGGCCGCGCAGGGCGACCGATCGGAGAACGCCGAGTACGTCTACGGCAAGCGCCAGCTGCGCGAAATCGACCGCCGGGTCCGCTTCCTGCGCCAGCGACTCGAAGGCATGGTCGTCGTCACCCGGCCGCCGGACGACCCGAGCCGGGTGTTCTTCGGCGCGTGGGTGCGCATCGAGGACGACGAGGGCCACGAGACCGAGCTGCGCATCGTCGGTCCGGACGAGATCGACCCGGCACGGCGCTACGTGAGCATGGACTCGCCGATCGCGCGCGCCCTGCTGCGCCGGCAGCGCGGCGAAGAGTTCACGGTGGAGGTGCCGGGAGGCCGCCGCACCTACGTGATCACGGCGATCCGCTACGAAACGACGGAATGATGCGCACGCTGCCGGGGCAGGCGCGCCGGGTGGACGGCTCGGGCTCGACCACCTCGCGTGCGCGGCGCTGACGCCGGAGTTCGGCGCGGAGGCGTCCGGCTACCACGATCGGGACGAAGGTCTTGATGCGGGCACCCGACTCGACTTGCGCCGAGTGCCCGCAAGAGACGCGCTCGACGTGGTCGACGGGCAGATCGAGTTTCTGTACGAGGCTGGCCAAAGCGGACCGCTGCGCATCCAAGGAAAGATGCATCGTTGCGGATCCCGTGGCTTCCTCCTTCGATCCGGAGCGCAACTCTACGAGCGCCGGGGCCTTCTTGCCGCCTTGCGGCAAGCGTCTGCGAGTACGCTGATTTCGCAGCTACTCTCTGACTTGCACCAAGAATGGAGTGACCGGAGCTCAATGCCGGAGCCGCGCACGGGTCCGTTTCATGAGGGTCAGGTGGGTCCCGTCTCGGGCAACCTCCGAGGCTGCCTCGCCGGCCTTCAGCCGCACGTAGCTGCCGTCCGGCTGCATTTCCCAGGCGGTCCGCTCGTCCTCGAGCTGCACCTGGAGCACCTCCCACAGCCGCTCGCGCAGGGCGCGGGACGCGACTGGTGCCACCGCCTCGACCCGCCGCGAGAGGTTGCGGTCCATCCAGTCCGCCGAGCCGATCAGGAAATCCCCATCGACGGGGTCAGCCTGCCCGTTCGCGAAGTGGAACACACGCCCGTGCTCTAGAAAGCGGCCGATGACGGACCGCACGCGGATCTTCTCCGTCCAGCGCGGGACACCCGGCTTCAGGCAGCAGAAGCCCCGCACGATCAGGTCGATGGGCACGCCGGCCTGCGACGCGTCGGACAGGGCGAGACACACCGGTAGGTCCTCCAGCTGGTTGATCTTGGCGACGATCCGCGCCGGCCGCCCGTCGCGAAGATGCTCGACCTCGCGGCCGATCAACTCGACGAACCGCTCCCGCATATTGAGCGGCGCGATCAGGAGCTGCTGGAACCCGGGTTCCCGCGAGTACCCCGTCAGGTGGTGAAACAGGTTGACCACATCCCGCGTGATCGCCGGGTCGCAAGTGAACAGCCCGAAGTCCGTATAGACCCGCGCCGTCTTGACGTGGTAGTTCCCGGTCCCGATGTGAGCGTAGCTTCGCAGGCCGTCTCCTTCGCGGCGCACGACGAGCGCGAGCTTGGTGTGCGTCTTCAAGCCCCGGACCCCGTAGATGACGTGGTCGCCGGCCTTTTGCAGCTCGGTCGCCCAGTGCAGGTTGCGCTCCTCGTCGAAACGCGCCTTGAGCTCCACGAGGCATGCGACCTGCTTGCCATTCTCGGCCGCCCGGATCAGCGAGCGAACGAACGGCGTGTCGTCGCCGAGCCGGTACACGGTCATCTTGATGGTGGTCGTGTTCGGATCGTCCGCTGCATCACGGATGAAGCGCTCGACGCTCGCGTCGAAACTCTCGTAAGGGTGGTGCACGAGCACGTCGCCGGCGCGGATCGTGGCGAACAGGTCCGCGTCAGCATCGAGCCCCGGCGGTATCATCGGCGTCCACGGCGGATCCCGCAGCTGCGGCACGGGCAGCGAGGCGAGCTGGAAGAGCGTCGTGTAGTCGAGCAGCCCGGGCAGCTCGTAGACGTCGCTCTCGCGCAGCTCGAATCGGTCCATGAGGCCCTGGCGGATTTCTCCCCGGGGCGCATCCCCGAACTCTAGGCGCACGACCGGCTGGAATCTCCGTTGGCGGAGCTGCTCCTCGACAAGTTCGCGGACGCTGTTGTCCCGGTCCTCCTCGATGGCGACATCCGCGTTACGGGACACCCGGAAAAGCGTCGCGTGCTCGATCGTCACGCCCGGGAACAGCTTGTACGCATTGTGCCGCAGGACATCCTGCAGCGACACGAAACAGTACTCGCCCTCTGCCACATCGCCGCGCAGTTGCAGCCACTGCTGGATGGTCGGCGGCACCTTCACACGCACGTTGACCAGTTCCGCCGTAACCGGGTCGCGCAGCACGAATCCCCAAGACGTCGAGAGGTTCGACATGAACGGGAAGGGATGCGACGGGTCGAGGCTGAGCGGCGTCAGGGCGGGCGAGACGTGTCCGTCGAAGTATGCGGCCGCCTCCGCCTGCTGGGATCCGGTCAGGTCTGACCAGTCCGCGATCCGGATACCCTGTCCGGCGAGCTGGCGGCGCAGGCCCGCGAAGGAGCTGGCCTGGGCGACGAGCATCGGGAACAATGCCTCCCGCACCCGAGCCACGTGCGAGTTGAACTCCTCGATCGCGGCGGACGTCCCGCTGGCATAGGCGCGCGTGCGCATCGCGCCGACGCGCTTCATGAAGAACTCGTCGAGGTTCGAGGTGAAGATGGCCAGGAACTTGAGCCGCTCGAGCAACGGCACCTCGTTGTCCAGCGCTTCGCTCAGCACCCGCCGATTGAACTCGAGCCAGCTCAGATCGCGGTCGAACCATGCTTCGCGAACAAACGCCTTGCGTCTCGGACCATTCGCCGTGGCCATCTCGGCACCCGCGGTCGCCACCGAACTTTTCATGATAGCGCCGACAGGTTACATTTCCATGTGCCTCGCGCCGATGCCCTGCACATCGAGACCAGGATTGTTTGCGCAGCACGGGTCATGCGAATCGTCGCGTTCTCGAACGTCAAGGGCGGCGTCGGCAAGACGACCACGGCCGTCAACCTCGCCTACCTGGCGGGTGCCGGCGGGCGCCGCACCGTCCTCTGGGACCTCGATCCCCAGGGTGCGGCGACCTACATCCTCGGCGGCGAGGAGAACCCGCGCGCGTCGGCCCGCAGGCTCGTGAGCGGCAAGCGCGGCCTCGCGGAACTCGTGGCGCCTACCGGCTACGCCAACCTGCTCCTGCTTGCGGCGGACCGCTCGTATCGAAACTTCGACGTGCGCATGAGCGCATGCAAGCATCCGACCCGGCAGCTGATGATCATGATGCGGCCGATGCAGGAGACCTGCGACCTCCTCGTGCTGGACTGTCCGCCGGGGATGTCGCTGCTCACGGAGAACGTCCTGCGCGCCGCAGATGCGATCGTCGTACCGACGGTGCCCGCCCCGCTGTCGCTGCGCATGCTCGACGAACTGCAGGCGTTCGTCGCCAAGACCGGCTGGCCGGACATCGAGATCCTGCCATTCTTCTCGATGGTAGACCGCCGCAGGTCACTGCACGAAGAGATCATCGCCGAAGCCCGACGACGGTTTCCGCGCATGCTGGCGACCGAGGTTCCCGACTGGAGCGAGGTCGAGCGCATGACCATCCGGAGGGCGCCACTCCCGGCGTTCGCCCCGCACAGTCAAGCCGCGCAGATCTATACCGCGCTCTGGCGGGAGGTGGCGTCGCGCGTATTGGCCTGACTCCGAAAGGCGTCACGAGCAGCAAGACCATCCAGAATTAGACGATCTGGCTCAGCGCACCCTGGATGATCGTCGACACCGGGCCGCAGGCGCTAGGCGGCGCCCCGATGACGCCGACGCCGCTCGGGAGCCCGCTGTGGCGCATCGTCTTGATGGACGACGCTGGGTACAGCGAGGGCTGATACTCGCTCCTCGATCGGCGGTCGCCCGTCCTGGTGACCCGTCACCCGAGCGACAGGGGTCTTCTGGACGAGCTGCAGCGCGACCGGAGCGTGCGGCGGATCGCTTGGTTCTCCAAGGCCTTCTACGCGGTCAGCGAGGTCGGGCCGGGACTGCGCGTCGCCAGGCGATCGGCCAGCACGCTTGGCCAGCTGCCGGGACCGGTCGACGCGGCTGAGACGTCCGCCAGCGGCGGCCCCGCTCGAAGGCGCGCCCTCGTGATGACGGGCCTGCGGATGGGCGAGACCCCATGGTTTGCGTCCGCGTTCGTCGTCCGTGAACGCTCCGGCGGCGGGGTCAGGACCCTGCCCGCGCCGCAATTGCCGACGGAGAGGGTTCCACCGGAGGCGCTTCTCAGGCTCTGGCGACGGGCGCTGCCTGCCGACATCACTAGGCTTCGTAATCCAGCACCGGGCGCTGGCACTCGCCCTGCATCAACGGCGAAGAAATGACGAAATGTTGCCGTCGCACGGTTGCATGCACCCGGATCGTTCCAGACGACGACCATGTGCGGCAGGGCCTTGGCGCCCGGGGCGCGCGGCTGCGGCTCGATGATCGCCCCGTCGTGCCGGTCGCATGGACCACGTGACGGCCGGCTCACAGCCGCAACGTGGAGGCAGCCTACGGCACGCGGCTGCCGCTAGATCGAGTAGTCCGGCGGATCGACCTTTTCGAGTTCCGTTCCACTCCAGTCGGCCCAGGGCGCCCGACTCGACCAGTAGGCATGCGCCTCAGGCTCGAGTCCCTCTGCGGAATCGAGATTCGCGAGCGTCACGTGGATCTCATCCGGCCAGTGTTCCGACTCGAACAGCAGCGTCGACCCGCAGCGGCAGCAGAAGCTGCGCGTGGCGCGGGCCGACGAGCGGAATCGCGTGAGCAGCGATTCTCCGGATTCGAACCTCACGGCATCCCGCGGGAAGCCCGCCCAGGTGACGAACCCCGCGCCGTGAGCGCGGCGACACATCGAGCAGTGGCAGTGCGCGACCCAGTTCGGCGGCAGTGCGGCGCGGAACTGCACGGCCCCGCACAGACATCCACCGCCAACCGAGGACGCGCTCACACGACCCGCACGTTCTTGAACTGCCAGGGGTCCGTCTCGTCGAGGTCCTCGGGAAACAGGCGGCCTCGGTCGACCAGCGGGTGCCAGTCCGTGTACTCGCCGACCACCAGGCCGAGGTACGGGCGGCAGACCTCGAGCACTCGGCGGAAATCGAGGTCGTCGGGCTCGACGAGGCCGCTGTTCGGGTTCTCGATCGCCCAGACGAGACCGCCGAGCACGGAGACCGTGACCTGCAGCGACGTGGCATTGTTGTGCGGGCAGAGCTGGCGGGCTTCCTGCACGGAGAGCTGCGAGCCGTACCAGTACGCGTTCTTCTTGTGCCCCGCGAGCAGCACGCCGAGTTCGTCCACGCCCTTGACGATCTCGTCCATCATGATGCGCCTGCGCTCCTGCAGGTGCCAGTTGCGCCCGGCGAGCTCGTGCACGGAGAGCACTGCGTCGTCGCTCGGGTGATACGAGTAGTGCACCGTCGGGCGGTAGGCGACCTGCTCGCCTTTCTTCAGCGTCAGGTAGTCCGAAATCGAGATCGACTCGCCGTGCGTGATCAGGAAGCCGTGGAAGTGGCCGGCCATCGGCGTCCACGTGCGCACGCGCGTCGCCGCCCCGGGCTGCATCAGGTAGATGGCGCTGCCGCGGCCGAAGTCGTGCTTCTTGCCGTCGCGCGGCCAGTTCTTCTCGTGCGATCCCCAGCCGAGTTCCGCCGGCTGGCAGCCCTCGCCGACGAATCCGTCGACCGACCACGTATTGACGAACTCGCCGGGCTCTTTCGCATAAGAGGCCACCTGCGTGTCGCGCTCCGCGATGTGGATGACCTTGATGCCGAGCTTGTGCGCGAGGCGCGCCCACTCGTCCCGCGTGTTCGGGTCGCCGTGGTCGAGCCCGATGTCGCCGGCGATGTTCAGCAGCGCCTGCTTGACGAAGTGCGAAACGAGGCCCGGGTTCGCGCCATGCGTGACCACCGCGGTCGGTGCTCGCTTCACGCTGTCGCGCAGCGCGAGCGCAGTCTCGCGCAGCGCATAGTTGGAGCGGCGCGAAGGGGAAACGGTGGGGTCCGTGTAACCGCCCGCCCAGGGCTCGATGCACGTGTCGAGGTAGAGCGCGCCCTTCTCCCAGCAGAGCTGGACGAGCGCCACGCTCGAGACGTCCACGGAGAGGTTGAGCAGGAAGTCGCCGCGGCCCACGAGCGGATCGAGCACGTTCTTGTAGTTCTCGCGCGTCAGCGGGTGCTTGATGAAGCGTATGCCGTACTCGGCCGCGACCTTCTCGCCCGCCTCGTCCGCGGTAACGATGGTGACCTGGTCGGGCTTGATGCCGACGTGCCTCAGGATGAGGGGCAGCACGCCCTGGCCGATGCTGCCGAAACCGACGAATACCAGGCGACCGGGAAACGCGACGTGAACCGGGTAGTTGCTCATTGATCTTGGCCCAGGTGAAACCAGGTTGGACGGAAAGGGCGCGTAGTTTACCCGGTATTCGCCGCCGATCACCCCCGGGGCGGCCTTGGTCGCCGCCTCGCCGGCGGCCGGCGACGCGGGAGTCGTCAGCTGCGCGGTGCGCCGTCCCGCCAGTGCGGCGGGTAGGTGCGATCGTAGCCGGGCAGCCCGGCCATGCGACTCAGCCAGCGGGCGATCGCCGGATAGGTCGTCTCCATCGGCAGGAAGCGCGAGCGCAGGTCACCCGCCTCGCGCTTCTCCATGGACCGCAACAGGAGCATGATGCCCGGAAAGATCACCATGTCCGCCGCCGAGACGTGATCGCCCACGAGCCAGTCCGACCTGCTGAGCCGCCCTTCGATGGTACGCGCCTCGCCCGCCACGACGTGCATCGCGCGCGTGACCTCCTCCATCCGCTCGTCCGTGCTCTCGAAGAACACGGCCGAGACGATCTGCATCAGCGGGGTCTCGGCATAGGCCTGGTATTCGCAGATGACCCGCATGATCGTCCCCGCCTCCTCCGGCGTGCGGCCGAAGAGCGGCGGCTCCGGGTACCTGCGGTCGAGGTAGAGCAGACAGGCGAGCGACTCGAAGACGACGTAGTCCCCGTCCCTCAGCACCGGAACCCGGCCGCGCGGATTCAGGCGCAGCATCTGCGGGGACTTGTGCTCCTGCTTGGAGAACTGCAGCAGGTGCGACTCGTAGACGAGGCGCTTGTACTCGAGCGCGAGCTGCACGCGCCAGGAATAGGGGCTGCCACTGCCCCAGAAGAGTTCGAGTGCCATCCCGGATCCTCCCGCCTGCCGCCAGTACGCGGAGGCGCGGCCGGCGGATTGTACTGGCGGCAGGGGTGCGGGTGTTACCGGGGCAGCAGGGTGCGGGCATGACTTCGTTCACGCTTATCGAGGCCGAGCAGCTCGCGGCGCGACTCGACGAGGCCGATCTCAGGATCTTCGACTGCCGCTTCGACCTCGCCCGCCCGGACGCCGGGCGCGAGCGATACGCGGAGGACCACCTGCCGGGCGCCACATACGCCGACCTGAATCGTGACCTCGCGGCACCGCCGACGGCCGCGTCGGGGCGACATCCGCTGCCGGAGCCGGCCGAGTTCGAGTCCAGGCTGCGCGCGTGGGGCGTCAACACCGGCTCGACCGTCGTCGCATACGACGACGGCAACGCGATGTACGCCGCGCGACTCTGGTGGATGATGCGCTGGCTCGGACACGATCGCGCGCTCGTGCTCGATGGCGGGATGCGACGCTGGCTGCAGCTCGACCTGCCGCTCGAAGATCACGCGCGCCCCCCCGCCGCGCCCGGCAACTTCGTCGCCCGCCCCCGGCACGCGATGGCCGCGGACGCGGCCGCCGTGCTCGCTTCCACCCGCGACACTTCGGTCCGGCTGCTCGATGCGCGCGGCGCCGAACGCTTCCGCGGCGAGGTCGAACCGATCGATCCGGTCGCGGGCCACGTGCCGGGCGCGCGCAACCATCCGTTCACGCTCAGTCTCGGGGCGGACGGGCGCTTTCTGCCGCGGACGGAGCTGCGGGCCGCGCTCGAGCAGCGGCTCGGCGGCGTGACACCCGGGCGTACGATCGCGATGTGCGGATCCGGCGTGTCCGCGTGCCACCTGCTCCTCGCGATGGAGCACGCCGGGCTCGGCGGCGCGCGTCTCTACCCCGGCTCGTGGAGCGAGTGGTCGCGGGATCCCTCCCGTCCCGTGGCGGTCGGCGCCGACCCCTGACGCCTCGGCGGACGAGCGCACTACGGCGCGTTACTCTTCTGCTATCGTTCGCGCCTCAAATTTCCGGACCGGCCTGGAGCAGCGGACAGTGGAAGGCACCGCTCGCAAGCTCGCCTCGAGCAGCAACTGGAAGATCGAGGACTCGCTCGAGCTCTACGGCGTGAGCGCGTGGGGCATGGGGTACTTCGGCATCAACGACTCGGGACACGTGGTCGTGCGGCCGGACCAGACGCCGGATCACGAGATCGACCTGTACGAGGTGATTCGCGGCCTGGAGGCGCGTGATCTCACGACGCCTGTCGTGGTGCGCTTCTCCGACATCCTGCGCCACCGCCTGAAGCGCCTGCACGACGCCTTCGCGACGGCGATCGCCGAGAACGACTACCGCAACCGCTACGCCGCGGTGTTCCCGATCAAGGTGAACCAGCAGCGGCTCGTCGTGGAGGAGATCTACGGCTACGGGCGCGAGTTCGGCTTCGGGCTCGAGGTCGGCTCGAAGCCCGAGCTGCTCGCCGTCATGGCGCTGACCGAGGGCGAGTCGGAGCGGATGATCATCTGCAACGGCTTCAAGGACGACGCCTACATCGAGGCCGTGATCCTCGCCTCGAAGCTCGGCCGCACGATCATCCCGGTGGTCGAGAACTTCTACGAGCTGCAGCTCATCCTGAAGCACGCCCGTGCCTACGACGTGCGGCCGAGGATCGGCGTCCGCGTCAAGCTCGCGAGCGAGGGCGCGGGCCGCTGGCGCGAGTCCTCCGGCGAGAAGTCGAAGTTCGGGTTGTTCGTGACCGAGATCCTCGAGCTCGTCCGCACCCTGCGCGAGGCGGGCATGGAAGACTGCCTGCAGCTCGTGCACTGCCACGTCGGCAGCCAGCTGCAGGACATCCGCCGCGTGAAGGAGGCGGTGAACGAGCTCGCTCACGTCTACGCGGAGCTCAAGCTCTTGGGCGCAGGGATGCGCTACATCGACATCGGCGGCGGACTCGGCGTGGACTACGACGGCAGTCGCACGAACTACCCGTCCTCGATGAACTACTCGCTGGCCGAGTACGCGAGCGACGTGGTGTACCGCATCGCGAGCGTCTGCAACGCGCGCGGCATCGACCACCCGGTGATCGTGAGCGAATCCGGGCGCGCCATCGCCGCCCACCACAGCCTGCTCGTGTTCAACACCCTCGGCAGCTCGATGCTCGACAAGTTCCGCGTCGGCGAGGAGTTCATGGCGCAGTGCGAGCACGGTGGCGCGCAGGTGCCGACGCCGGTTCGCGACCTGCTCGATGCGTACCGCTCGATCACCGAGCGGCGCCTCGTCGAGTGCTACCACGACGCGATGCAGGCGCGGGAGCAGGCCCTGCAGATGTTCAATCTCGGCTACCTCGACCTCGAGGCGCGCGGGCTCGTGGAGCGCCTGTACTGGGCGACGTGCGCGAAGATCCGCGACTACTGCCGGCGCCTGCCCTCCGTGCCGGAGGAGCTCGACGGCCTCGAGGCGATCCTGAGCGACATCTATTTCTGCAACGTGTCGGTGTTCCAGTCGCTGCCGGACAGCTGGGCGATCGACCAGCTCTTCCCGATCATGCCCGTGCACCGCCACGACGAGCGCCCGACGCGCAACGCGGTGCTCGCTGACATCACCTGCGACTCCGACGGCCAGATCGACCACTTCGTGAGCCTGCGCGAGACCAAGCGCACGCTCGAGGTGCACGAGCTCCGCGACGACGAGCCGTACTATCTCGCGGCTTTCCTCGTCGGCGCGTACCAGGAGACCCTCGGCGACCTGCACAACCTGTTCGGAGACACCCACGTCGTGCACATCAAGCTCCACGAGGAAGGCGGCTGGTGGATCGAGGAGACGGTAAAGGGCGACACGGCAGCCGAAGTGCTGCGCTACATGCGCTATGACGTAGACCGTCTGCTGCCGCAGCTCACGCGCGACTGCGAGCGCGCGGTTCGCGAGGGTCGCCTGTCGCTCGCGGAAAGCCAGGCGCTCAGGCGCTTCTACGACGCCGAGCTGAACGGCTACACCTACCTCGAGGCGGACTGAGGACCTCGGGCGGCGCAGCGACGGACCAGACGGGGCAGTTCGACGGACACAGGGCAATCCATGGACATCAAGACGCTGATCGCGGTGTTCGGCACCGTGTTTCTAGCCGAGCTCGGCGACAAGACCCAGCTCGCGACCGTGCTGTTCGCCGCGAACAAGGACCACGGCGCGCTGTGGGTCTTTGCGGCAGCGTCCGCTGCTCTCGTGACGGCGACGGCCATCGGCGTGGCGGCCGGCAGCCTGCTGTCCCACTACGTGAACACTCGGCATCTCTCCGTCCTTGCGGGCGTCGGCTTCATCGTCATCGGGGCGTGGACGCTGTGGGGAGCGCTCCACGCCGGCGAAGTCTAGGGACGGGAACCAGGGTACCGGCGCCGTGGTCCCGCCAGGTCGGGCGATTTACCGAGAGCGTCGCATCGGCAGCCGTTTTTTTGCGGTGCATCAACGATTTAGGTTGCGGTTGATACCGATTCCCAAGTAGTCTTGGGCCCGATCAGGAGTCCCGGCACCGGACATCAGGCAGTCGCTCGACGCTCTCCTCTCGAGGTTTCACCTCACTCCCTCCGGTGCATTCGCATTCCGACAGCCATCGTTCCAGGCGCAGGCCGCATTCCCTCCGAAGCAGCCGTTCGCAGGGTGCTGCCCGCATTCTTGTCATGAGTCCGTGTGAGTGATTCCGCCGATGACGACCCTATACGTTGGCAACCTGCCTTTCAGCGCGTCCGAAGCCGATGTCCGCAGCCTGTTCGAGCAGCACGGCAAGGTGGAATCGGTGAAGATCATCAGCGACCGGGAGACCGGGCGCCCGCGCGGCTTCGGCTTCGTGGACATGCCGAGCTCCGACGCGCAGAACGCCATCCAGCACGTGAACGGATACGAGATGAATGGCCGGGCGCTGCGCGTCAACGAGGCGCGCGAGCGGGCGCCACGGCCGCCGCGTGGCGGCGGTGATGGCGGAGACCGCTGGTAGGTCGGACCTGCCTCACGACGGGGGGAGACGCGCTGCGAACGAATCGCGACACCGATGGCCGAAGGCCGTCCGAGAGCACGATTCCGGCAGTTTTCCCTTGACGGACATGAGCTTGTGCTAGACTCCGCGCCGATCGTTGCCCGTCCGTGTCTTGCAGGGCGCCTCATGGCGCCTGGTTTGTTAAGCCGAAACGTCTTCGATCAGGTGACAGGAATCGCGCGGGCGCTCGCCTTGGAGAGGCTGGCGCGCGAGCGAGTGTCGGCTTACTGAGTCCTGTCGTTGTTGTGTCTTGATTCTTCTGTAGGAACGTTCGAATGACCAAGTTATACGTGGGCAACCTGCCTTTCTCCGCCACCGAGAGCGAAGTGCGCGACCTCTTCGCCCAGCACGGTACCGTCGAGTCCGTCGCCCTGCCGACCGATCGTGAAACCGGTCGTCCGCGCGGCTTCGGCTTCGTCGAAATGCCGCAGGCCGACGCCCAGAAGGCCATGCAGGCGCTGAACGGCTTCAACATGGGCGGGCGTCCGCTGCGCGTCAACGAGGCGCAGGACCGACCCCGCACCGGCGGCGGCGGTGGCCGTCCGGGCGGCGGTGGCCGCCCCGGTGGTGGCTACGGCGGTGGCGGTGGTGGCGGTTACGGCGGTGGCGGCGGCGGCCAGCGTCGCTGGTAACCGACCCGTCGCGCGCAAGCGCCAAGTCGATGAGACAGGAAGGCCCGGGGCGACCCGGGCCTTCTTTTTTCATCCTAGCGGGCATCGATCGGCGCCGGCAGCCCGGGATCCCTGGATGGGGATCGGACTGAGCTTCCGTGTGAAGTGCAGGCACCCGATGCTCCCGCCCCTGCGCCAACCCACGCCGAAACGTACCAGCGCGGGCGTGACGCACTTCGTTGCGACTGCCGGTGCCCTCTTCTTCGCCGCTGGTCCAGGCGCGTACGGCCACAGCGGCGAACAGCAGCATCGCCACGACGACGGCGTGCTGCGTGAATCGCTCGCAGTTTTTCGGCGCAGTTCTCCTCGGTCACCACATGCTGCGCAGCCGTGACGCGACGTCGATTCGTGACTCGCGCGACGCTTCCGCTGACCGCGATCTCGACTCCGCGTCCGGAGGCCACGCCCCGCGCTCGAACCGTTGCAGCACGGGCTCGGTGAGGAAGCGGCTGCGTGCGCCGTGCACGTAACGGTCGCCGGTCGGCGCCTGCTGCGTCACGTAGAACCGTACCGGCGCGAGCAGGTGCAGCTCCTGCTTCGCGCGCGTCATGGCGACGTACAGCAGCCGCCGCTCCTCGTCGATG
>Ga0114938_1001604_pt1 | contig 15115 bp, 14 predicted proteins | sample AshMeaBigSpring_FD_88675 | JGI IMG/M metagenome (GOLD analysis project Ga0114938, IMG submission 88675) | Groundwater microbial communities from Big Spring, Nevada to study Microbial Dark Matter (Phase II) - Ash Meadows Big Spring | ecosystem: Environmental > Aquatic > Deep subsurface >...
CATCCCTGGGCTGGCCCTAGCGCTTGGGTTTCAAGCGTGACTCTGCACGGCTGATTTCTTCAATGGAGGTGAGCGACCTGATCGCCCGCGTCGTTTCAAGCGTGACTCTGCACGGCTGATTTCTTCAATAATCTGGGACGTCGCTGGCGCCAGCCACAAGTTTCAAGCGTGACTCTGCACGGCTGATTTCTTCAATAAGTTCTCTCATTACGAAATGATCGAACGGTTTCAAGCGTGACTCTGCACGGCTGATTTCTTCAATCCTCGTGTCCTCGGAAAACAGCTGTTCCCGGTTAGGCGGTTGGGAACGGCGCTTCTACGGGTCGCCCGGTCGCGCACGCGGCCGACGCCCCCTCGCTACCAGTTTCTTGGTGAAAATGGCCAGTTTTTCCCAGGTGGCAAGGTGACAGGACACCCGTCCGTCGTCCACGAGGAGGCGCAGATGTTATCACTCCGCACGGCCCTCTGCCAAAGCGAGAATCTCGGCGGGGCCTTCGCCCGATACCGGCGCTACCGGGGCCTTTGGACGCCGAACTCGCCGATGTTTACGGTCGCCAGTGCGCCTGTGGTACCGATGCTCAGACTGGCAGACGAGCTACGAACTGGACGCTATCGCCCAATGCCGCCACACGTCATGTCCGTCGCCAAGGCGAACGGGGACAGGCGCGAGCTGCGTGTGTTCGCCATTCGCGACCGCGTCGCCCAGCGGGCCCTGCTGCAGGTCTTGCAGGCGCGAACAGATTCAGAGATGTCGCCTTGCTCCTATGGCTATCGGCCGGGTCGGAGCGTCGCGGGGGCCTTGGCGCGGATTCGCTCCTTCTTGGACCAGGGGCTGTCTTGGGTCGTGGATGCCGACGTGGAGCGGTGCTTCGACTCCATCCCCCGGGGACCCCTCCTCGAGGAGGTGACGCGCCGACTTCACACACCAGAGGCGGCGGAGCTCGTCGCCCAATGTTTGGGCTGGGAGAGTAGCGAGGAACGAAACAAGGTGGGCATACCCCAAGGTGCCGTTCTGGCCCCCTGGCTGTGCAACGTCTACCTGTGGCAGCTCGACGACGCCATGCACGCGGAGGACGCCGCAATGGTCCGGTTCGCCGACGACTTTGTGCTGCTGAGCGGGGTTCGCCCTCGTGCGGAAGCCTTACTGCAACGCTGCGCGGAGGTGATCGAACAGATGCGCCTGCGCCTGCATCCTGTAAAGACGGCGATCATCGACACAGCACGACCCTTCCGATTCCTCGGTCAATGGCTCATCACGACGCCGCTCCTGCTCCGCGGTCCCGCCACAGATGGAGGGACTTGCCCATGATGCTCGCCATTACCGGCGGGCGTCCTGCACGCCTTGTGGTGTTGGCGTATGACATCACCAGCCCGCGGCGGGCCCGCTGTGTGCGGCGCATCCTGGACTCGCGGCATCACGCCAAACAATACTCCGTGTTCGAGGTCATGCTTGGCGATGGGGAGCTCCGCGGGGTGTTGGCCGAGATCTCCACCTGCTGCGATTTCGAGTCGGATCTGCTCGCCGCCTGGTGGCCAGCCGATGGACTGCGGCTGGGGTGGCGACAGGGCCGGTTAACGGTAACGGCGCGAAACGGCGAACCGTGCCAGACACGCGCATCCCTGCGGCCGAACATCGGAAATTTCGTAGTCTGCTACGACGTGTCGGATGCCGACGCGCTGGTGGCTGTGGCTAAGGAAGTGGCCAGGGAAGGGGCCATGATTCAGCGTTCCGTCTACTGGCTGCGAATACCAACCACGCGATTGACCACGCTACTTCAGCGTTGCACCGGTTACCTGGCCGATGGTGATCGCCTATGGGCCTACCCACTCGCTGGGAGTCGGGACCTGTGGCACGTCGGCACCCCATCGACTTCGATCATTCCTATCTCAACCCACCGTTGGAGGTCATCATAAGCGGAAACCTCGCACTCGTGGTCGATCAGGTCGGCGCCACCTTGGAGGCAGGTACCCACGATACGGTGGTATTGGTACATGCCGATGGCCGCCGGGAGCGCGTCGGACTGCGGGCACTCGGATCGGTGGTGCTCCACGGGGACGTGAAGCTGAGCACAGGACTCCTGCAGGCGATGGCGGCGCACAGCGTGGCCCTGACGGCACTGCCCGTGCGCGGCCATGCCCCGGCGGTGGGATTCGCGTGCATGGCGCACCGGCACGTTCTGCTGCGTCATCAGCAACATCTGGCGTACGCCGATCCGTCCCGGCGGCTGGAGATCGCCCGCAAGGTGGTGTGGGCCAAGTGCGAGGCGATGGCGGAATTCGCCCGCGCCCACGCGCCCGAGGGCGAAGCGGATCTGTATCGCGCGATGCAGTCCGCGTCGGGTGTAACCGAACTAGCCGAGCTGATGGGCGTGGAGGGGGCGGCGACACTGAAGCACTTTGAGTCTCTGCAGGCCCTGTATCTCCGTGCCGGCTCATTTCGATTCAATGGCCGCTCCCGGCAGCCACCCCGCGACGCACCGAATGCGCTGATGTCCCTCGCCTATACCCTGGCTCAGGGACAGGCCACTCAGCTTGCGCTGCACGCGGGCCTGGACGTCCAACTGGGCTTTCTGCACGCGCTGCACCGGGACCGGGAGTCACTGTCGCTGGACCTCATCGAGCCGGCACGTGCGGAGTTGGACGGCTGGGTGTACGCCCTGCTCACGCAGCGAGCCCTACTGAAGCCAATGATGTTCTCGAACTGCGACGACGGCGCGGTACGGCTGACCCTGGAAGGACGCCGGCTGTTCTACCCCGCCTGGTATCGGGAAGGTTTCCGCATCGCGCTGCGGCCGATGCGCCGGCTACTGGCCAGGATCTTGGAGAGTCTGCGCCATACCCTCCCTGAGTGACACAGCTTCCCCGTAGGTCTGTGCCTCGATCTGCGCGTCCGCGGCGTCGCCGGCTCGGATTCTGTCCACGCCGGCAGGCAACGCGACCCCCCCCCGCCCGCCCACCGCCGCGAGGTCACCAGATTTCTGGCGAAGGCCCGCGGTTTTTCGCATGTGACAAGGTGAAAGACCAACTGACGGCCACCCTTCCATCCAGGAGCACCCCATGATCAAGACGACCCGCGCAGCCGATGACCACACCGCAGCGAGTGCCGATAAAGGCACCGTGATGGAGCGGCTCATGGCCATCAACGCGGTCGAGCGTCAGATCATTCGCACGGACCCCAAGTTGCGTCTGGAGATCGGTTTCCAGTTTGTCGCGCTGGTGTTTTGTCCGCCTTTCCTGGCCTTTGCCGTCTACAAGGTGGCGATCGGTCTGTTCGCGATGAGTTCGGCAGCGGCGTTACTGCTGGCGGTATCGGTCGCCTTCGGCCTGTTCACCATTGATCGATTTTTCTTGGTTGAGTTACGTGGCGATGCGTCGGCCAGTGCCCGCCGGGCCGTCCTCAAGGTTCGTGCACTCTCTGTGGCCCTGATCGCCACGAGCTTCGTCTTGAGCGCGGCCGACACATTCAAGGACGAGATCTCTCAAGTCCTGGATGCCGCCAAGGCAGCACGCCGGACGGAACTGGAACAGTCCGCCCGCTATCAAGCGGAATGGGCCGAGGCTCGCAACGCCATGGCGGCGGCGAGCGAGGCGACGAAACGCGCCGAGGAGGCCCACGCCCAGATTGGGCGGCTCAAGATCGAACAGGCGCGGGCCTGGGAAGAGCACCGTAGCCAATGCCAGGGCAATACAACGGCCAACAAGAAGCGCACGCCTGGTTGCGGCCCCGAGGCTCGGGGCGCCGAGGCGGCAGCCAATCGTCTAGGGTTGGAGATTCAAACGGCTGACCAAGACCTGATCCGGCTGGGCAACGTCGAGGAGCGGATGCTCGCCGCCCGCCGCCAGTTCGAAAAGATCGATACCCGTCTCGATGGGGAGGCCGCGCGAGCGGTCGGCGGGGCGCCGCAAAAGGTCGATGCGCTCATCCTCATGCTGGAGAACGGTTGGAGCGCACGCCTCGCGGTGGCCTATATGTTCCTGATAGGCCTCGTACCCGATCTCTTGCTTCTTGTCGCGATGGGTCGTGTCCCGAACCACGACCTGTTCGTCCAAATGCGCCAGATCCAGAACGAGACGGTAATGGCCAGACTGGCCCAGATCCGCCGCGAGCTTCGCCAGGAACAGGCCAATGGACTTGCCCCGTTTGAGGTCCGGCTGACGGCCGTGCCGCCGCCCCAGTCGGCCACGACGTCTGCCCCGACCGACGAACTCGAACCCACCGGTCGGGCCGCATCGAAGACCCAGACGGCAGGAGAACGGACATGAGCGCCCGGCGCCAGGACCAGGCCCCACCCCGGATCGAGGCGCTGCTCACCGCGGCCCACCGTGACCGCGCCCTGCTGGAGCGGCGCTGCGTGGCCCTGCAGCGGGCAGGGATCGCCGCGGAGCATCTACCGGAGCCCTTGGCCCGGATGGCCTTTGCGCTGCTCGGCGACCATGAGCGCGCGACCCTGATGGCGGACCTACACGGGCAGTGGGGGACGCTGCAAACCAAGGGGCTCGTGGCCGGAGCCATTGAGGCTGCGGCCACGGCGGAACTCCGCCTGCTGGCCCATGTACGGGAGCATACCGCGGCCATCGGGTCGGTGTGGGAGCGGCTCCAGGCGGCGGCGGAGGCGCCGGAACCGCCGCGGGGCATCTGGCACTGTGCCCGGCGGGTGCGGGGGCGCTGGGGCCAACCGGCTCGAGTGCATTTTCGCATGGAGGGGATTCGCCATCTGCTCATCGACCCCGACCCTACTTTCGGGCTCCAGCCCGCGCTGGTGGCGGCGAACCCGGACCGGGGACAGAGCGGCTCGTTCCAGTTTCCGATCGACCGTGGGCTGATCCGGATCTCGCTGCTGGATCGCAACGGCGCGCTCTACCGCCATACGATCGAGGCGATGGTCGAGGAGGTCGCCTGATGGAACTGCGCGTCAGCCAGGTGGCGTTCGGGCTGGAGCGCGGTGTGCTCGGGGCGACACCGCGCCGCATGGGGGTCTGGACCCAGGGGTGCTCGCTGCCCAAGTGCCCGGGATGCGTGTCTACGCATACCTGGTCGGCGGACGGCGGGCGATCGATTCCCATCGCGTCGCTGCTGGGATTGGCCCGCGCCCAGCGGATGCCGCCGTCGGGCCTGACGGTGAGCGGCGGCGAGCCGACGGATCAGGCGGTGGCGGTTGCGGCGCTGGCGGAGGGCTTCCGCGCGGGCTTTCCAGACGCGGAGCTGGTGCTCTATACGGGGCTGCGCTGGCGTGTCTTCGCGGCCCGCTTTCGCGAACTGGCGGCCCGGTTCGATACGGTGGTGGCCGGGCCTTACGTGCGGACCCGGGAGGCGACACCGCTGGCCGGCTCAAACAATCAGGAGGTGCGATTGCTGTCGCCACGCGCCGAACGACTGTACGCCGGCTGGGCCTCATGGCCTCTGCACGCCCTGCAGGTGGGTCAGTGCCAAGGGGACCGGCTGGTGACGGTAGGGATTCCGAATACGACGCGGATGAAACAGGCCGTGCGCCAGGTTGGCGTGGTCGGAGTGACCTGGGACCAAGACGAGCAGCGGAGGAGACCATGAGCCAAGACCTGATGTGCCCCATGTGCGGGCGGACCTTCGACGCACAGACCTTCGACAACGACTATTGCCCGGTCGATGGTACCCGGCTGGTGCCGGCACCACCCCCGGCCCCACCGTTAGAGGCGGCGGCCGGCGAGGCCCACCCGAGGGAAGCTGCGTCTGCCGACGGTGCGGCCATGCGCGGGGGCACCGCGACATCGGGGAACTTCGAGACGCCGTCCAAACCGGCCCCGTCGGACCGCTCGCATGGCGACAGCCGGCTGGCGGATCTCATGAGCCGACTGGGGCTGCGGCGGGTGAGCGGCCAGCCGGGGCCCGACGGGAACCGACCCGGCACCGCGCCCACCCCGACGGCCGAGGCGCCCGCGGAAGAAACGCCCTCGCCGCTGCCGGCGGAGGTGCTGGAGCAGGGCTGGCGGATCAGCGGCCCGGTGCGGAGCATCCCGGGGCTGGTGGATCGTTGGCACGTAGAGCGGACGGGGGCGGACGGCGCAACCCTGGCGGGACACTTCCACCGGTTCCGCACCGGGGCACTGACGCCGGACACGCTCTATCGCCGTCTGGAGGGTGGGACGACCCCGCATTTGGCGCACATTTGGGCGCACGGAACGGTTGACCTCGGCGGGGCACGGGCGGACTACGAGTTGGTGTCGGGGCCGACGGACGGGCAGGCACTGGAGCGTTGGTTGGCGGACAGCAAGCCCGCGGAGCCGCGGGCCTGGCATCTGTTGCCATTGCTGGTGGATCTGTTGCGCCAGTTGGAGGCAGCCGGGGTACGGCCACTGGCGCTGGAGCCCTTCCATCTGGTGCTGACGGACGCGGGGACGCTCTGCCTGGGGACGGCGGCGGTGCTGGCGGAGGCCGCGACTGCGGCCGTCTATCGCCCGGAACTGGAACGGAGTCCGCTGCTGCCGCCGGGCTGGGCGGCGCCGGAGCTCGCGCAGCAGAACCTCGCGAGCGCCAATGCGGCGGTGTTCTCGGTAGGGCAGTTGCTGGCCACGGCCCTGTGGGGCCAGCCCTGTTCGCCGGCGGACGTGCAGACGGGCACGGTGCCTTTCCAGGCCATCGGCGACGGGCGCCTGGCCCGGGTGCTGATGGGCTGTCTGTGGCCGCGTCCGCTGGAGCGCTGGACGCTGGCACAGCTCGTCCAGGCCGCGACGGCGAGCGCGGCGGAGTCGATGCCGGACACCCCGCCGTGGGATGCGCTGGTCCCGGGGGCCGCGACGACGGCCTTCCAATTCGCGGGCCGGGCCTATTGGCGGATCGAGACGCTGCTGGCGGACGCGGTGGCGCCGGACCGCTGGGCCGAAGCGACCGCTCGCCTGGCGGCGATACTCGACTGGGCGGAGGGCACCGCCTGGCTCGGGCAGGTCAAGCTCCTGCGCGCGGCGCTCGCGCACGGGCGCAGCCCGGACTGGGCGCTCGTGGCCCTGACGCGCGCGGTGCGCCCCGAGGCCCCCCTGACCTGGCGCGGTCTGGACCTCGCGGACGCCGAAGCCGCCAACAGCCTGGTGGGCCTGGCCCAGCGGGCGCTGCGCCATGGGGATGCCGAGGCGGCGACGCTGGGGGCCCTGTTTGCGGCCGACCTGCGCGGCGCCTGGACACCGTTACCACCGCAATCCTGATCTGATCTTTCGGAGGAACCTCCCATGTCAACGACAACCGTCTCCTTTCGCTCGACCACCCGCGACGCGGACCTGGCCGCCGCGCGCCGGCAGGAGGCGGCAGCGCGAGAAGCGGCACGGGAGTCGCGCCGCCGCGCGGAGGAGGAGCGGCGGCGCCAGCGGGAGGCGCGCCGTCAGGCCGAGGAGGAACGGCGCCGGGAGGCGGAGCGGCAACGCCGCCTCGCCCGGGCGAATCGGATCATCAGCGAGCAGGAAGTCCGCTTCCAGGGACTGGTGGCCCGGCTCGATGAAGCGGCCCGCCGCCTGCCGGACCTGGCCCTGAGCACCCCGCGGCTTGCCACCATGGACATCGAGACGGCCCAGGACCCGGCCCAACTGGAGGCCTATGCGACGCAATTGACCGCGGACCTGGCCGCGCTCTCCCAACGTGTCGATGGCGCCATCGCGGAGGCCGAGCGCCTGCTGGCGCGGCGGCTGGCCAAGGCCGCGGCCTGGCGGCGCGCGACCGATCTCGAGCAGCGGCTGGAGCAGTTGGCGACAGAGATCCGGACCGCGGCCGCGCAGCTTGGTGGGACGGCGCCTGCGGACTTGGCGCCGGCGCCGGTGCGACCGCAACCGGAGGCGGAGCTGGAGGCGGTAGACGCCTACGAGGCGGCGCTGCGGGGTCGACTCGCCGCGGCGGAGGGCCAGCGCGACCGCCTGGTGGCGCAGGTGCAGGCGCGGGAGCGGGCCGTCGCCCTGAGCGGCGTGCAGGTGCAGACGCGCACGGCCGAGGATGCCCTGAGCGCGCACGCGCAGGCGCAGCGGGAGCGGGCGATGGCGACACTCGCGGCGTTCCGGGATGCGGAACTGGTCCGGGCTGGGCTGCGCCTGGAGGAGCTGCCGGTGACCCTGCAGACGCAGCTCGCCGAGGCGATGGCGGCGGCTCTAAGCCACGATTATCGCCCGAGCATCGCCCGCTGGATCGCCCGGGAGGGACAGCGCCGCGCGGGGGTGGCACGGGCCCTGGCGCTGTTGCAGTACGCCCCGGATCTGGTACATGAGGATGCAGGGCTGGCGCGGCGTTGGGCGAGCCTTGCGGGGCAACTGCAACGCATCGCCGAGGGGTTGGAGGACCTCCACCCGAGCGTCGAGCGGGAGTACGCGCAGTTGGGCGCCGATGCCCGCCGCCTGGTCAACGCGGCCTTCAGCCGGGCCGATTGGGTGCAGGCGATGTGCGAGCAGGGCTTCGAGGTCCTGGAGCGGGAGGATGGCCAGGGCCTGGTGGTGGTGGATCTGGACCATCCGGAGGTCTGGCTGGAGGCCACCGAATACGCAGACGCCCAGGGGGGATTCGCGGCCTCGCTGGAGCTGAAGACGGACGCCGAACGGCAGATGGACGCCGCCGCGCTCGTCGGGGAGACCCGAATCACCGACGCGATCTGCGCCAAGCTGGCCCGGGCGGCAGAGTCCGGAACGCCGGAGGTAGCGACCAAGGCGGCGGTCGTCGAGCACGAGGACCGGATCAAGCGGGCGCGTCGGCCAGCCGTGGCCCGGAAGACCTTCGCCCAACGGTTGTGATGCCCTCCCCTCTCCCCGACCCTCTCTCAGAGGGTGAGGGAGAGCTGGGAACCCGCTCCCAACGCGACAATTACGCTCACCATCACCTGGAGGAAAGCTCCCATGACGCAGGCCACGACCCGACTCGACAACGAACTGACAGAGAACATCGGACTGGCCGCTCAGGTGGCGAGCTGCATCGTATTGGCCGGGGTCCGGCAGTTCGACCGCTTTCTGCTGCCGGGAACGGACGGGGCACCGCGCATCATGGGCCTGGATCGCATTTGCCACGAGCAGGTCAAGGCACGCGCCACCTGGACCTATGACCCGGCACACGGCCAGGTGACTTTGGCGCGCGCGGACGGCGACCTGGAGCTCCAGACGATCCTGCCAACCCAGCCGAGGGCCGGCAAGACACTCAAGCTGGGCGAGGTAATCGAGGCCTTCGCAAGCCTGAATCCGGCCGCTGCCGCAACGCCGTTCGTGCTGCTGGTAGACGCGGGGCTGTTGCTCGAAGATCCCGCGACCCCGCGGGACGGCGACTTTCAGCTCCTGCGGCTGCTGGATCGTTTCGCCCGCGAGGCGGACCGGGCACGCCTGCTATTGCTGCGGGTGGCCCGCACGACGGTGCTGCCAGCCTCGCTCCTGTCCGCACCGCAAGTCCGAACGGTACCGATCCCCATGGCCTCCCGCGATGTGCGCCACGCCTATGCACTGCGGCGCGGCGAGGCGCTCGCGGGGCGCTGCGGGGCGACGGCCGAGGCGGTGGCACAGACCCTCGGCGACGCAACCGAGGATTGGACGCTGGATCAGCTCGACGCCCTGGTGCAGACGGCAGAGCGCCAGGAGACGGCGCGGCTGCACGACCTGGAGGAACTGGCACGCGCGGTGCGCATCGGCACGACCCATAGCCCCTGGGCGGGGGACCGCATCCGCGACGCTGTGGCTCGCGCCGAGGGAGCGCTGACGAAACGGGTGATGGGTCAGCCGACGGCCGTGGGGGCGGTGGTCTCGGCCCTGCGCAAGGCGGTGATCGGCCTGTCGGCCGCCCACCAGAGCCAGGGGTCGCAGACACCGCGAGCGATCTTTTTCTTCGCGGGGCCTACCGGCACCGGCAAGACCGAGCTGGCAAAGGCGGTGAGTCAGCTCGTGTTCGGCCAGGAGCAGTTGTTGCGTTTTGACTGCGGTGAGCTTCGCCAGGAGCACGCGGTGGCGCGGCTGATCGGGGCACCCCCCGGCTACGTGGGCTATGACCGGGGCGGGGAGCTGACCGAAGGCATCCGCGCCAAACCGAACAGCGTGGTGCTGTTCGATGAGATCGAGAAGGCCCACCCGCGCCTGCTCGATACCCTGCTGGGGGTGCTGGATGACGGGCGGCTGACCTCGGGCCAGGGGGAGACGAGCTATTTTGGCCAGGCGGTGCTGATCTTTACCTCCAACCTGGGCATGTACGAAGAGGTGGGCGATGGCAACGGGGCCTTCACGCGCCGGGCGCGGTTCGACTACGACGCGCCCTTCGAGCGGATCGAGCGGACGGTGCGGGAGGCGATCCGCGACGAGTTCGTGACCCAGCTCGGCCGCCCGGAGCTGCTGGGCCGCTTCGGGGGCGCCGAGTCGATCATCGTGTTCGATTATCTGCGGGACCTGGAGCGGGTCACCCGCAAGTTTGTCGCCAACATTGCGGCAAGCTGCCGGCGCCTGCACGGGATCGAGCTGGCGGTGGACGACGCGGTGATCGCCGCGGTGGTGCACCGAACCCGCCAGCGCCCGGATGCCCTGGTGCTGGGGGGGCGGGGGATCCGCCCGGAGCTGGACCGACTATTGACGAACCCACTGGCCGATTACCTCTTCGACAAGCCGCAGCAGCAGGGCCGGCTGCACGCAGCGCTGCAAGACGGCCAGACGGTGTTTGCCGCCGGCTGAGACGCAGCCGCCCGCGGGTCACTCCTGCGGGCTCAACGGACTCGTTGCACCCCGCAGTGAGTCCCCCACCCCACGCCCCCTCCCGGCGTCGGCCTGCCGTCGCCGGGCCGTCGCGCCCGTGACTCCCGCCGCAAGAGACACCCTGCCGGTTTTCTGGCAGCCGCGATGATTTTCTGCCCAGTGGCAAGGTGAAAGACCGACCCGCGGCACCGTGGCGGATGTCAGATGCCGCGCGCCCGAGCCGTTATCGCATTCGTCGACCCATCACCCGGAGCGGGCGCCATGAAGAGTGGAAGGCGCCATGAAGAGTGGAACGTTGCTGATGTTCTTGCCGGATGCGGCGATCCCGGTGCTGGTGACGCTGTCCGGGGTGCTCATCGTCGTCGGTTTGCGCCGTCTCGGGGCGACGCTCTTCCTCACAGCCCTCGGGATGGCCATTGCCCCGGCCTTCGTCGAGCCCATTGCCGACCTGCTGCCCGGCTGGGCCCTCCTGCTGCTGATGGGACTCATGGTGGTAGGCGCTTTGCTCCGGCTGCGACGGCCACGCACCCGACGGGGCCGCCGCTGGTAAGACCGATCCATTCACCGACCCATTCATCGATCTCCGTGGGGTACACCATGCCTGCGTTCATGACCCGGTCCCTGATCCTCTGTGCAGCGCTTGCCATCGGGGCAGCGGTGGCCGTTTGCGCCCCAGCGGAGGCGCTGGGCGGGGCCTTTTCGTCGCTCGCCAAGTCGGCGGCCGACAAGACCCTGGCGCGGGGCGCCGCCCGCGCGGCCGTCGGTCGGGCCTCCGCGGACTCCGCCCGGGCTTCGGCGGGGGCTGCCATGCGGCGCCAGTTGGAAGGGCTCGACCGCACGACCTTGGACGCCATCACCAAGCGTTACGGGATCTACGTGGACCAGCAGCGGCTAGCCAGGGCGCAAGGATGCCCTTCGTGCTTTCTGCCAGATGAGGCTTTCGACCGGGCGCTGGCCCGTGCCAATCCGGAGCTGACTGCCGCGCAGCGCCGACAGATCGTTGGCTACTACCTGGACCAGACCGTGGTGAACATGAATAGCCGGCATCTGACGCGCACCGTCGCCCACGAGCGCATGCACCAACTGGCCTCCCCCGAGTTTCGCCAGCGCGGCGGCACGGTGCTGGATGAGGGTGCCACAGAGTACTTCGCGGCCCGTATCTACCCGGGCATGGGGCTGCCCGAGTATGGGCCAGCGTATCCGCAGGCATTCCGGCTATTTGAACAGCTGAGCGCTCGGGTCGGAGAGGAGCGGCTTGCCAAGGCGTATTTCGGCGGCCGAGTCGACGAACTCGCCAAGGCGGTGGATGGCGAGTTGGGCCGGGGGGCCTTCGCCCGCATCGCCCAGGCCACGGAGGCGAAGCGGTTCGATGAGGCGATGCAGATCGTGCGGAGTCGTTAGGCGGCGGTACTTCGGCAGACAGTCATAGGAGCAAAGACATGAGCAGGAACGGGTTGGGTTTGGGGGTTGAGACGACCGGCCAGGACACCCCGACGGGCCTGCCGCCTGTCCGCCATTTCCCTGCCGGGACCGGTACGGAGGCCCGGTTCGGGCTGGTTCTCTCGGGCGTGGATGCAAAGCCCGACAGCGATAATCCCGGACGAACGGCGGGTGCCTCCTATCGCCGCTGTCTGCCGGCCTGGCCGCCGGTGCTGGCCCCCAGAGAAGGGCTCGACTTAATCTACCGGATGTCCCCGGGCCGACTCCAGGTCCTGTTGCGCGGACGGGCGCTTGGGGCCGATCCCGAAGAGTCGGTGGAACGGTTGCAGGGGCTTTGGCACAACCTACAGTTGGTCTTGGAAGGGGCACGGCTGCGTTATGCATTCAGCCCGGTGAGCGATGATGCGCTGCTTGAGGATTGGGGGCTGGTCTGGCGGGTGCGACTCGAACCGGTGGGTTTCCGGGTGGAGGCCCGCAGCCGCCGGGGGATCGGCTTCGTTGCCCCGCTGGCGTCCGGGGGACCAGATCTGTTGCTCGACGCCGGGACGGGTCAGCCGCCGTTGCCGTTCGATAGCCTGGTGCAGGCGACCGCGGTCTGCCGCTCCCGGCTGGAGGTCTGTATTGCACTCGATCAGGTGGGTCTGGAACATGCGAGCATGGCAGCCGTCGGGGCCGCGCTGGAGCGGTTACGCGGCGGCGGCCGGGTCTGCTACGGCGGCTTGGGGCGCTGTTCAGTGCAGGAAAGGGGTACGGTCAATGCCCTGGAACAACTCTTGGTGCGCTGGCAGCGCAACCCCGCGGGTCTGCGGCAGACGGTGACGGTTAGCGCCGATCGGCCGCCACCGGCGACCCTGTTGGCGTTGTTGGGGTCGGAACTCTTCGGCGGGCGCGATCTAACCTGGCGGGACTTGCCGGACCGCACTGCGGCCAGCGCGAATACCGAGCGGCCGGCCGGCCCGGCCGCACCCTGCATCGTGGATATCGAGGGGGCCATCGACCTGCGGGGCGGTTTTCCCCAGGGTACGCCCGTCTGGCCGCCCCTACCGTCGCTGCCGGCCTTACGGGACTTCGGGGTCCCGCCCCTGTTCGCCGATCATGTGCAGACCCTGCCGGAGACCGGCATCCTGCTGGGTCAGGTCGGACAGCGGGAGCAGGCGCGGGCGGTTCGATTCGCCCCCCTGGACCGGGGCCGTCACTGCTATCTGCTCGGTGCCACGGGTACGGGTAAGTCCACCCTGTTATTGAACATGATGCGCCAGGACCTGCGGTCCGGCGCCGGGCTCTGTCTGCTCGACCCGCATGGGGACCTGACCGAGCAGGTCCTCGCCGCGGTTCCAACGGAGCGCCTGGACGATGTGATTCTTTTTGATCCATCCGATACGGACCGGGCGGTCGGGCTCAATTTCCTGGAGACCGACGGGGCCAATCATGGGCGGCAGGTGAATTTCATCAGCAACGAGATGATCCGCATCTTTGACCGTCTCTACGACCTGCGCCAGACGGGGGGCCCCATATTCGAGCAGTACATGCGCAATGCGCTGCTGCTGCTGATGGACGAACCGGGGGCGGGAACGACCCTGCTGGAGTTGCCGCTTCTGTTCGAGAACAAAGGATTTCGACGGCGGCTGGTGAAACGCTGCCAGGCGGCGCATGTGGTCTCTTTCTGGACCGACCAGGCAGAGCGCGCGAGCGGCGAGATCACGCTGAGCAACATGGGGCCCTACATGACCTCGAAGCTCAATCAGTTCACCCACAACGCCGTACTGCGGCCCATCATCGGCCAGTCGCGCAGCACCATCAATCTCCGGGAGTGCATGGATCGGGGGAAGATCCTGCTCGTGAACCTCTCGAAGGGCCGGCTGGGGGCTATGGATACCCAACTGCTCGGGATGTTGATCATCGGCAAACTGCTCGATGCCGCCCTCGGGCGCGCCGGTGCGCCACCTCAGGCCCGCCGTACCTTCCACCTCTACGTGGACGAGGCCCAGAATTTCCTGACAGATACGGTAACCGAGCTGTTGAGTGAGGCGCGGAAGTTTGGTCTGCACCTGACCCTGGCGAATCAGACCCTGGCGCAGATGGGGGGCGAAAGCGGTCTGATCGGGAGTCTGCTGGGGAATGTGGGCACCCTGCTGCTGTTCCGCCTGGGCATCCTGGACGCCGAGCGTTTGGCTGGGTTCATGCTGCCGGACCTCGGCGCTCGTCAACTCCAGGAGTTACCCAACTATCACGTGGCCTCCCGATTGCTGGTGGATGGGCGTCCGAGTCGCGCCTTCGTCTTCCGGACCGAGTGCATCGCGGAGCGCCCGCAGATGCTGCGGGAAGGGGAGGTTCGGCGCGAGCAGATACGGGCGCGTGGGGCCGCTTACACGCGGGAATTGGCAGCGATTGAGCAGGAGATCCGGGACCGGCCGGAGCGCCTTGCCGAACAGGCCGAACGTGCGGCATACGAGCGGATGACGCCGGAAACACGGTTCGACCGACGCCTTCTGTTCGACGATTGACCGCGACCCTGGCCGTTAGGCGCGACCCCGCTTGGGTAATCGGCTGCAGCTCGGGGTGGTAGGACTTGGTAACGAATGGTGGATACCCAGAGCTCCGCGGCAGAGACTAAAAGAAAGGATCTGGGCTCTCCACTTTGGTGCGCTAGGCCACCGACGTGGGCTTGCACCCACGCATCAGCCAATCGGGCGGAAGTAGCCGGAGGTAGGCGTGGGACACCAACTCAACGTCTATGTGCTGGACAGTGACGGCGACCCGGTCGCGGGGACTGAGGCCAGAATCTACATCGACGGGACTTGGAAGGGCGGGACGCTGGACGCCCACACCGACAATGACGGTCATCCCAAGATCGAGACTGCCGCAGACCATGAGGACTCCAGGGAGCCATATAGCCCATACCATTACCCACATCTCGTCTGCCCCCGGGCCACCGGGCGACGGAAGTGCTTGATCCACCGAGCTAGGTAGCCATGCAGGCCGAAGACAAGCGCTCTCGTAACCCTCTGATCTGGCGAAA
>Ga0114938_1001605_pt1 | contig 15114 bp, 11 predicted proteins | sample AshMeaBigSpring_FD_88675 | JGI IMG/M metagenome (GOLD analysis project Ga0114938, IMG submission 88675) | Groundwater microbial communities from Big Spring, Nevada to study Microbial Dark Matter (Phase II) - Ash Meadows Big Spring | ecosystem: Environmental > Aquatic > Deep subsurface >...
ATGTAGACCTAGTTGCTGAAGGCTCAAGCATCGAAGAATATGAAGCAAACTTAAAAGAAGTGGTAGCTTACGCAAAGCAGAAACAGGAAGAGACTGGTATTAAGTTATTGTGGGGAACGGCTAATGTATTCAGCCACGAACGTTATATGAACGGTGCTGCTACAAATCCTGATTTCGACGTTGTGGCTCGTGCCGCTGTTCAGATAAAAAATGCAATTGATGCAACAATCGAATTAGGCGGAGAAAACTATGTGTTCTGGGGTGGACGCGAAGGATATATGTCTCTGTTGAATACTGATCAGAAACGTGAAAAAGAACATTTGGCTCGTATGCTGACAATTGCCCGCGACTATGGACGTGCTTGTGGATTTAAGGGTACATTCCTTATTGAACCTAAGCCAATGGAACCTACTAAACATCAATATGATGTAGATACAGAAACTGTTATTGGTTTCTTGAAAGCTCATGGCTTGGAAAATGACTTTAAGGTAAATATTGAAGTTAATCACGCTACTTTAGCTGGTCATACTTTTGAACATGAATTGGCTGTGGCAGTAGATAACGGCATGCTAGGATCAATCGATGCTAATCGCGGAGATTATCAGAATGGTTGGGATACAGACCAATTCCCAATTAATAATTTTGAATTGACACAAGCCATGATGCAAATCATCCGTAATGGTGGATTGGGCAATGGTGGAACAAACTTTGATGCAAAAACCCGTCGCAACTCAACAGATCTTGAGGATATTTTTATTGCTCATATTGCAGGTATGGATGCAATGGCACGTGCTTTAGAAAGTGCTGCCGCTCTATTAAATGAATCGCCATATACAAAAATGCTTGAAGAACGTTACGCTTCATTCAATTCAGGAAAAGGAAAAGAATTTGAAGAAGGCAAACTGTCTTTGGAGGAGATGGTAGCTTATGCAAAAGCTAGCGGTGAACCTAAGCAGACAAGTGGCAAGCAAGAGCTTTATGAGGCAATTTTGAATATGTACTGTTAAAACATGACTAGTGAATAAGGTGAGTTAATCACCTTATTCTTTTCGTTTAAAGAAATTTATATACTAATAAACTATGAATAATACATGCAAAGAAGGAAGTAAACTGTATTTATATTCCATAACCACAGTTGCGATTATCGGTGGGCTTTTGTTTGGATATGACACAGCAGTTATTTCCGGAGCAGAAAAAGGGCTTGAAGCTTTCTTTCTTTCTGCGAATGATTTTCATTACGACAAAGTAATGCATGGGATAACCTCTTCGAGCGCATTAATAGGATGTGTGATTGGTGGTGCGTTATCTGGAGTATTTGCATCTCGCTTGGGAAGACGTAATTCATTGAGATTGGCAGCAATCTTGTTCTTTCTCTCTGCTTTGGGATCTTTTTATCCTGAATTTTTATTTTTTGAATATGGCAAACCAAGTTTGGATTTGCTAATTGCTTTTAATTTTTATCGTATTATTGGCGGAATTGGAGTGGGGTTGGCTTCTGCTGTTTGCCCGATGTATATTGCAGAAATAGCTCCTTCAAATATACGTGGTACTTTAGTATCGTGCAATCAATTTGCAATTATTTTCGGTATGCTGGTGGTGTATTTTGTTAATTACCTAATTATGGGTGATCACCAAAACCCGATTTTATTAAAAGATGCAGCAGGAGTTTATACGGTAAGTGCAGAGTCGGATGTTTGGACCATCAACGAAGGCTGGCGATATATGTTTGGCTCGGAAGCATTTCCCGCTGCTTTGTTTGGCTTGCTCTTGTTTTTCGTACCTAAAACTCCGCGTTATTTAGTTCTTATTCAACAAGAGGATAAAGCTTATGCTATTCTTGAAAAGATTAATGGCAAAGTGAAAGCTAATCAAATATTGAATGAAATTAAAGCTACCTCTCACGAAAAAACAGAGAAGTTGTTTACTTATGGGGTTACTGTTATTGTAATAGGAATCCTTCTTTCTGTATTTCAGCAAGCAATCGGTATAAATGCTGTTCTTTATTATGCGCCTCGTATTTTTGAAAATGCAGGAGCTGAAGGTGGCGGAATGATGCAAACAGTTATCATGGGTGTTGTAAACATCGCATTTACTCTAGTTGCTATTTTCACGGTTGATAAGTTTGGTAGGAAACCTCTGCTAGTCATAGGATCTATCGGTATGGCTATTGGCGCTTTTGCTGTAGCTATATGTGACAGTATGGGAATAAAAGGAATTGTTCCAGTTGTTTCCGTTATTGTTTATGCTGCATTTTTTATGATGTCGTGGGGACCGATCTGTTGGGTTCTTATCTCTGAGATATTCCCCAATACGATCCGTGGAAAATCAGTTGCCATAGCAGTTGCATTCCAATGGGTATTCAATTATATCATTTCTTCTACATTCCCTGCTTTGTACGATTTCAGTCCAATGTTCGCATATAGCCTATATGGTATTATTTGTGTGCTGGCTGCTTTCTTTGTATGGCGATGGGTGCCTGAAACAAAAGGTAAAACTTTGGAAGATATGAGTAACTTATGGCGTTCGAATAAATAGTTCATTCGAATTCCAACAGAACTTTTATGCGGAAGATATGGTTTGAACGACTGTATCTTCCGCATCTTTTTTGTTGCAAACTATTTTGAGCGTACACAAGATGGATCGCTTATGCAGAACCATAATAACTAACAGGATAAATAGCTAGAATTATATTAAATGTGTACTTTAGTTATATTGGTTTAATAGACAATATATGAGTAGATTATAAATTGTTTTTTACTTACATCTATTTCTCAATTTCATGAGTGATTCCGTAAATAGATCGGCATCATAGCGAACTAATTGCTATCTATTATAAAGAGTAAAACCTGCTTATTTTATCTGACATATATTCTGCTAATTCTGCTAAGTTGTATCAAATCGATTAAAAGTATTCATTTTTTGTATGAATACAGAAATGTTTTTTGTAAATTTGCACCCTTAAAAAATAGGGATATCCCTTTAGTGTAGATTGTAATTAGTTAAATCGTAAATACAGATGAGTAAGAGATTTACCGAATATTCACAGTTTGACCTTTCGGAGGTTAACAAAGATGTATTGAAGAAATGGGACGAAAATAATGTTTTCGCCAAGAGTATGACAGAACGTGAAGGCTGTCCTTCGTTTGTTTTTTTTGAAGGACCTCCATCGGCTAATGGTATGCCGGGTATTCACCATGTAATGGCTCGTTCCATTAAAGATATTTTCTGCCGTTACAAAACGATGAAAGGCTTTCAGGTTAAGCGTAAAGCCGGTTGGGACACGCATGGGCTGCCGGTAGAACTTGGTGTAGAAAAGGCATTGGGTATTACTAAAGAGGATATTGGTAAATCAATCACTGTGGGCGAATACAATGCGGCTTGCCGGAAAGATGTGATGAAGTTTACCAAAGAATGGGAAGATCTGACTCACAAAATGGGTTATTGGGTAGACATGCAACACCCATATATCACCTATGATAATCGCTATATAGAGACTTTGTGGTGGTTACTTAAACAGTTGTATAAAAAAGGCTTATTATATAAAGGCTATACTATTCAGCCATATTCTCCTGCTGCCGGAACGGGTTTGAGCTCGCACGAACTTAACCAACCGGGTTGTTATCGGGATGTAAAAGATACCACTGTTGTTGCGCAATTTAAGATGAAGAACCCTAAGCCTGAATTGGCAGAGTGGGGGACTCCATACTTTATTGCTTGGACTACTACTCCGTGGACTTTGCCTTCAAATACTGCACTTTGTGTGGGACCCAAGATTGATTATGTTGCCGTACAATCGTATAACGCATATACAGGACAACCCATCACAGTTGTTTTAGCCAAAGCTTTATTGAATGTTCATTTCAATCCGAAAGCAGCTGAATTAAATCTGGAAGATTACAAACAAGGCGACAAACTTGTCCCATTTAAAGTGATCGCTGAATATAAAGGGGCTGACCTTGTGGGTATGGAGTATGAGCAACTGATCCCATGGGTAAATCCGGGTGAAGGAGCTTTCCGCGTTATTCCAGGTGATTATGTTACAACAGAAGATGGTACAGGTATCGTTCATATCGCACCGACTTTTGGTGCGGATGATGCTCAAGTAGCGAAAGCTGCCGGTGTGCCTCCGTTGCAACTGATCAATAAAAAAGGAGAACTTCGTCCAATGGTCGACTTAACTGGTAAATTCTATACTATCGACGAGCTGGATGAGGATTTTGTTAACCAACGCGTTAACGTTGAACTTTATAAAGAATATGCTGGTAGATTTGTGAAAAATGCGTATGATTCAAATCTGACAGATCAAGATGAAAGTCTGGATGTAAGCATCTGTATGATGATGAAAGCAGATAATCTGGCATTCAAGATTGAAAAACATGTGCACAACTATCCACACTGCTGGCGTACAGATAAACCGGTATTATATTATCCTTTGGATAGCTGGTTTATTCGCTCTACCGCTTGCAAGGAGCGCATGATTGAACTAAACAAAACGATCAACTGGAAGCCGGAATCTACTGGTACAGGACGTTTTGGTAAATGGCTAGAAAACTTAAATGATTGGAATCTCAGCCGTTCTCGCTATTGGGGTACTCCGCTTCCTATCTGGCGTACCGAAGATAATAGTGAAGAGATCTGCATCGAATCGGTTGAAGAACTTTATAATGAGATCGAGAAAGCAGTAGCAGCTGGATTCATGAAGTCGAATCCGTATAAAGAGAACGGTTTTACACCGGGGCTTTACTCGGAAGATAATTATGATAAGATAGATCTTCACCGTCCTTATGTAGATGATATTATTCTTGTATCAAAGGATGGCAAACCGATGAAGCGTGAAACAGATCTTATTGATGTATGGTTCGATTCTGGTGCTATGCCTTATGCTCAGATTCATTATCCATTCGAAAATAAAGAATTGCTTGATAGCAATCAAGTTTATCCGGCAGATTTCATTGCTGAAGGAGTTGACCAGACTCGTGGATGGTTCTTTACTTTGCATGCAATTGCAACAATGGTATTCGATAGCGTTTCTTACAAAGCGGTAATATCTAACGGCTTAGTACTCGACAAGAACGGAAATAAGATGTCTAAACGCTTAGGCAATGCAGTCGATCCATTTTCTACTATCGAAAAATATGGTTCTGATCCGTTACGCTGGTATATGATTACCAATTCTTCTCCATGGGATAACTTGAAGTTTGATGTGGATGGTATTGAAGAGGTACGTCGTAAATTCTTCGGAACACTATACAATACTTATTCTTTCTTCTCTCTATATGCCAATGTGGATGGCTTTGAATACAAAGAAGCTGATATCCCAATGGCAGAACGTCCGGAGATCGATCGTTGGATCTTATCTGTGCTTAATACGCTTATCAAAGAAGTGGATGTTTGCTACAATGACTATGAACCGACGAAAGCTGGACGCTTAATCTCTGATTTTGTAAACGACAATTTATCAAACTGGTATGTTCGTCTAAACAGAAAACGCTTCTGGGGTGGAGAAATGACGCAAGATAAACTATCTGCTTATCAAACATTGTATACTTGTTTGGAGACAGTTGCTAAATTGATGGCTCCGATTGCTCCTTTCTATTCTGATCGCCTGTATGCCGACTTAACTTCTGTAACCGGACGTGACACAGTTGTATCTGTTCACTTGGCTAAGTTCCCGGAATACAAATCCGACAGCATCAATAAAGGATTGGAAGCACGTATGCAAATGGCACAGGATGTAACGTCAATGGTATTGGCATTGCGTCGTAAAGTGAATATCAAAGTACGCCAACCTTTGCAATGTATCATGATTCCTGTAGTAGATGAGGAGCAGAAATCTCACATTGAAGCAGTAAAATCGCTGATCATGAATGAGGTCAATGTCAAAGAAGTTAAGTTCGTTGATGGCGCAGCAGGTGTGCTTGTGAAAAAAGTGAAATGTGACTTTAAGAAACTAGGTCCTAAATTTGGCAAACAGATGAAGGCAGTAGCTGCTGCCGTAGCTGAAATGTCACAAGAAGCTATAGCCGAACTAGAGAAAAACGGAAAATACACTTTAGCTTTAGATGGAGCAACTGCTGAGTTAGAATCATCGGATGTTGAAATCTTCAGCGAAGATATTCCTGGTTGGTTGGTTGCTAACGAAGGTAAACTGACAGTTGCACTTGAAGTAACAATCACAGAAGAACTGCGTCGTGAAGGTGTCGCTCGTGAATTGGTGAATCGTATCCAGAATATACGTAAATCAAGCGGCTTTGAAATTACTGATAAGATAAAGATTTCTATTTCGAAAAATCTGCTAACAGATGATGCGGTAAATGAATATAATACTTATATTTGTAACCAAGTTCTAGCGACATCTTTAGAACTGGTAGATGAAGTGAAAGACCCGACAGAACTGAACTTCGATGATTTCTCTTTATTCGTACATGTGATAAAAAACTAATACGTTATTAACCTTATAAATTCGTAAAATTATGGCAGAAAAAACAAGATACTCGGATGCGGAACTTGAAGAGTTCCGTGCCATTATTATGGAAAAGTTAGAGCTTGCGCAACGTGACTACGACCAACTCAAACTTAGTCTGATGGGATTGGATGGCAATGATACTGATGATACATCGCCTACCTACAAAGTTCTTGAAGAGGGTGCAAACACTCTTTCTAAAGAAGAAACGACACGTCTGGCACAACGCCAGTTGAAGTTTATTCAAGGATTGCAAGCTGCCTTAGTGAGAATAGAGAATAAAACATACGGTATATGTCGTGAAACAGGTAAATTGATTCCTGCTGAACGTTTGCGTGCCGTTCCCCATGCGACTCTTAGTATTGAAGCTAAGAACAGTGGTAAAAAATAACAGATAGCTACAAGCTACATAAACAAGCTACAGGTAGCTGCGCTTCATAATGCACGGCAACTTGTAGCTTGTTATGTTTTATTGTAGCTTGAAAAGAATAATATGATAAAAGCAATGAATAAACTGTTTACAAAAGGAAGAATAGCCTTACTTATCATTTTCTCGGTGCTGATTATTGATCAGATCATTAAGATTTATATAAAAACTCACATGTATTGGCACGAGAGTGTTCATGTAACTGATTGGTTTTATATCTATTTTACTGAAAATAATGGGATGGCTTTTGGAATGGAGATTTTTGGAAAATTGTTCCTGACTACTTTCCGTATCGTTGCCGTAGGCTTTATCGGTTGGTATTTGTATAAGATCGTGAAGCAAGGGCTGAAAACAGGATATATTGTCTGTGTGTCGCTAATACTTACCGGTGCATTAGGCAATATAATTGATAGCGTTTTCTACGGAGTAATTTTCAATGAAAGTACTCACTCACAAATTGCCAGTTTCATGCCGGAAGGTGGAGGATACTCCAATTGGTTTTATGGGAAAGTGGTGGATATGTTCTATTTTCCTATTATAGAAACAAACTGGCCTAGTTGGATGCCTTTTGTTGGTGGCGATCACTTTATATTCTTCAGCCCCATTTTTAATTTTGCAGATGCATCTATTAGCTGTGGAATTATAGCTTTGTTGCTTTTTTATAGTAAATATTTGAACGAGTCTTACCATTCGCTTGAAAAGAAAAAATAAGAAATTGCAGAAAATGAAGAGTAAGTTTCGATTTTGGTTAGGTTGCGTACATATTGCATTTTTAGTTAGTGCATGTGGAGTAAAAGCTCCGGATGATATTATTCCTGAATCGAAGATGGAAAATCTGTTGTACGATTATCACTTAGCGAAAGCTATGGGTGAAAACTTATCGTACGAAGAGAACTATAAGAAAGCATTATATATTAATGCTGTTTTCAATAAATATGATATTACTGAAGCGAAATTCGACTCTTCGATGGTATGGTATACCCGTAACGCCGAAGTATTAGCCAAAATGTATGAGCACATCAGTAAACGGTTAAAAGCCGATGAAGATAAAATAAACCATCTGGTAGCAGTCCGGGAAAAGAAACCTAAAACATCTACTCCCGGTGACAGCATTGATGTGTGGCCTTGGAAACGTGTTGTGCGATTAACAGGGATGGCAGTGGATAATAAATATACTTTTGTCATACCTTCCGATTCAAACTTTAAAGATAGAGATACTTTGATTTGGGAAGCTCGCTATCGCTTCTTGTTACCTGAGAAAGATCCTAGCGCAAAGGCTGTGATGGCAATGCAGATTGTCTACGACAATGATAGTGTGGTTGGTAGTGTGAAAACAATCAGTCGTGCAGGTACTCAAAAAATTCGTTTATATTCGGATACTTTAGGTCGAATCAAAGAGGTGAAAGGATTTATCTACTTTACTAAAAAGCAGAAAGAGACGGGATCGTTATTGCTCGATCGCTTATCTTTGATGCGTTATCATTGTCAGGATACACTTCCGTTTGCTAAACGTGATTCGTTGAACAAGATCGAAATTCGTAAAGCCGATTCGTTGAAGATGCTCAATCGTAGAAATGACACTAAGCCAGCTATTAAAGCAATGCCTATTCAGGAGCAAGGTCGTCTGGATCCGGAAGATATGAATCGCCGGAAAAGTGGAGTCGTAAACAAGAAACCAGAGCAAGTTGAAGTGGAACGTCATATCCAAGAAGAACGATCTGAACTGAGACGCCAAAGGATCTTGAATCAACAACGCAATACTCAGAGAAGACGTTAAAAGTACGACTATGAAGAGGTTTGCAGCGCATTATTTATTGATTCCAGAGATTGGCTATACGAAGCAAATTGCTATCGAGGTCGATTATAATGGTGTGTGTAGTGCTGTTTTTCCTTTAACCGACGAACAAGAAAACGTAGAATGGCATCCCGGTGTGATTGTATTGGTCCATCATCAATTATTTATAAACAAAGAGAGCAAAGAGGCATCTTCAATGATTGAAGCAGCTTCTTTGCTCTCTTCTGATAATACGATCTATTCATGTTCAAGAATAGAAGATTTTGATTGTTTAAAAAAGGCATTCGAGCAATCTGAAGGGCCTTATATTGCTTATCTGCTTTATCCTTTCAACTTTACTCAGATGCAGCCTGTCGCCGAAACTCGGCACAAACAATTGCTGTAGCTACAGCGACATTTAGAGATTCCGAAGTATCTCTACTTTGAGGATAATTAGGAATATACAATTTTCTATTGATCAATTGTTCTACTTCTTTTCCTATTCCATTGCCTTCATTACCCATCACAATCAAGCCATTTTTAGTCAGCGGTTGCTGATACATGTTTTGTCCATCTAAGAACGTACCGTAAACAGGAGTATCCCCTAAAGCAGAGATAAATTCTGATAACGGAGTATAGTGAACTCTAACACGGGCAATAGCTCCCATCGTAGCTTGAACGGTTTTAGGATTATAAACATCTACTGTATTTGTTGAACAAACAATATCCTCAATGCCAAACCAATCGGCCAAGCGGATAATAGTTCCTAGATTACCGGGATCTTGAATATCATCTAAAGCTAAACAGAGTGTTTCCTTTATTTTCTGCGGACAAAGTTCGTATAGTGGTTGCTCGAATATGGCTAACACTTGTTGGGGAGTTTTAAGCAGACTGGCGCGAGAAAGTTCATCGACTGTAACCTCAATTTTTTCATCTGCCCGTACGGAAGAATTTTCTTCAAACCACGAAGGAATGGCCGCAATGAAGCGGCAATGGAAATGTCCAAGCAGATCGCCCACCAATTTGGGCCCTTCGGCAAGAAAAACTTTCTCTTCTTTACGAGCTTTCTTTTGCTCTAACGAATGGATATATTTAATCTTGTTTTTGCTTAATGTTATCATATCATATCTAAATTTACGACAAAGCTATAAAGATATTTTCAATTTTCGATGCGATTGGTCCCTTTTTACTCTTACCTTATTATACATATATTAAAAAATACACAAAGGAACTTATATTTATTCTTCTTCCGACTATTAATCTTTTGATTATTTCATTGATCAAAAAATATAAATTATCTTTGTGAGCTATATTGAAGATCAAGACACAAAAACCCTATGAAGAAAGGATTTCTTTATTTATTGATATCTTCCACCTTCTTGTCATTTATGTCGTGTAGCTCGACTAAATACGTACCGGAAGGCTCTTATTTATTGGATGAAGTCAACATCCGTACAGATAATAATGATATCAAACCTTCCAATTTACGTATATACATTCGCCAAAACCCTAACAGTAAATGGTTTAGTTTAATAAAAACGCAACTTTATATCTACGATTTATCGGGTCGAGATTCGACCAAATGGATCAATAGGACATTGCGTAAATTAGGCGATGCTCCCGTAATTTTCAATGAGGATGATACTCGTCGTACCCAAGAAGAGATAACAAAAGCTGTTCGAAATATGGGTTATATGGGAGCTAGTGTGAAGATTGCACGAAAAACAAAAAAGAAGAAAATCGAGGTGAACTACGACATCACTGCCGGGAAAGCTTATTTGGTTCGCTCTGTAAAATACGATATTAAAGATCAGAAGATAGCAGACTATGTGCTTAAAGATACTCTGCCATGCTTACTCAAGCAGGGAATGCGTTTTGATGTTAATGTATTGGATGCCGAACGTCAACGTATCACAGATCAATTGCTAAATAACGGATATTATAAATTCAATAAAGAATTTATAAGTTATACAGCAGATACCGTTCGCAATTCTTATTTAGTAGATTTGACTTTACACCTTCATGCATACAAGGAGCAATTAGACGATACTGATAAATTGCACAAACAGTATACCATTAACAAAGTAAGCTTTGTGACGGACTATGATATGATGCAATCTTCGGCATTGAGTAGTATTGAGATCAATGATTCTGTTCATTACAAAGGTTTCCCCATCTATTATAAGGATAAATTATATATCCGCCCAAAAATACTGGTTGATAACCTGCGATTCTTACCGGGTGATTTATATGATGAACAGAAAGTGCAACGAACCTATAATAACTTCGGGCGATTTTCGGCATTGAAGTATACAAATATTCGCTTTTTTGAAACCCAGGTACAAGATTCAACTAAATTGAACTGTTACGTATTACTTACGAAGAGCAAACATCAGTCTGTAGCTTTCGAAGTAGAAGGTACGAACTCTGCAGGTGATCTTGGAGCGGCAGCATCAATGTCGTTTCAGAACAGAAACATATTTAAAGGCTCTGAACTGTTTACAATCAAATTTAGAGGTGCTTATGAAGCAATTTCAGGACTTCAAAGCGGATATCGGAATAATAATTATATTGAACTTGGAGCAGAATCGAGTATTAATTTCCCTAATTTCCTTTTTCCTTTTCTGTCATCCGACTTTAAAAAACGCATCAAAGCAACAACCGAGTTTGGCTTGCAATACAATTATCAATTACGTCCTGAGTTCTCGCGAACAATGGCATCAGCATCCTGGAGTTACAAATGGTCCAAAAGACAAAGAATTCAACACCGATTCGATCTGTTGGATATAGGTTATCTTTATCTTCCTTGGAAGTCGGATAAGTTCGAACAAGACTATATCAACAGTGGGCAAAACTCTATTTTGCAATATAACTATCAAAATCGTTTGATTATTCGCATGGGGTACAACTACAACTATAATAGTAGAGGATCTTCATTGATGAATAATACAGTTGCTTCTAATTCATACTCAATTCGTGTGAATGTTGAATCGGCAGGAAACTTAATGTATGTTATTTCAAGGATGGCGAATATAAGAAAGAATAAGGATGGTGAATATGCCATTCTTGGTATTCCTTTCGCCCAATATTTAAAAGGTGAATTTGATTTTTCAAAAAACATTCGCATCGATCATCGAAATTCGTTTGCATTTCATACGGGCTTTGGGATCGCTGTTCCTTATGGTAATGCTAAAACAGTACCTTTTGAAAAACAATATTTCTCAGGAGGAGCTAATAGTGTGAGAGGTTGGGGGGTTAGAGAATTGGGCCCGGGTACATTTAACGGTAAATCAAACCTTCTTGATCATTCGGGAGATATAAAATTCGATGCCAGTGTAGAATATCGAAGCAGGTTGTTCTGGAAGTTCCAGGGTGCTGCGTTTATTGATGCTGGAAATATTTGGACCATTCGTAGCTATGATAATCAGCCGGGTGGCGTTTTCAAATTTAACGAATTCTATAAACAGATTGCAGTGGCATATGGTTTAGGATTAAGAATCGACTTGGACTTTTTTATTCTTAGATTTGATGGGGGTATGAAAGCTATTAACCCTATATATGAAAAAGGAAAAGAGCGTTATCCCATTATTAATCCCAACTTCAAACGTGACTTCACTTTCCATTTTGCTGTTGGATATCCGTTTTAATGATCGGTGGAACTTGCTAAATAAACATCAAATAGATTATATAAGTTTGATAAAAGAAAAAGGGACTGTTTTAGCAGTCCCTTTTCTTTTAAATATTTTCGAAGGACTAGCGTGCAGCGTAATAGATATTACTCATTGTTATTTGACGTGCAGCCATCATACCTTGGGCATCTAAAGTAACATTCATTGTTTTTCCGTTAGGCAAGAACAAATCAGCAGTACCGTTATTGTTCATCTTAACTAGCTCTGAACTTTCGCCGTTAGCAACTACATTCCAAGTATTTGCCTCTTTGTTGTAGATAAGATCCATTGAAGCAGTTTCGCCTTCTTTTGTGATTGAATATCCATTTTCAAGCGTTTTAACCAGGTAGTTCCCGTTTTCACCTTTTACTTTTTTAACGTCACCGATGTTAGCCATTGGATTAGAACCCGACCAGAATTCAATTGAATTGATCACAAGTGCATCTGCTAAATATGCAACTCCATAAACCGGAATAATGTTGAAAGCTAGGAAAACAAGTTCATTTACAAATTTATTTCCAATAGTGTTGTTCCAAGAAGATAAACGATTGAATAATCCGAAAGAACCTACACAAGAACTGAATAACAGACTGCCACTCAATACAACTGCAGCGAATGCAAATTTGTTTCTTTTCATACTTTAAAGTTTTAAATTAGTTTTCTATTTTGTAAATATCATTGTTTATTCGACAAAAATGACATTTAGGATGCAAATATAACTTTTTAGCTTAATTGCAGCAAGTACTTTTTTCAAATAGTCTTTTTTTCTATTTTATAGATAAATACTTTTCATTGAATATTATCTAAGAGTGATTTGTATATTTACATAAACTGTATTTAAATATATAAATTAACGTTGTGAGGTCCAATTTAATCAGCATGAAGAACTGATTGATGAAACCTAATAAAAAAAAGAATGCCGTTGTAAAAACATTAGAATGACACGAAATCGAAAAAGCATTGATTAAATTCTATAAATAGTAGGAAATTAATTTTAAGAATCGACATCATTGTCTGTTTAATACAAAATGCTCAGATAAGTTTCCTTCAATCTCTTTTTGGTCCGCTGTAAGCATGCGAATTTGGTTTTCTTTGATTCTATAGAAAGAAGGAGAACCCTTTTTTTCCTTTAAAGTTAGAAGATCACCTTTCACTTGAAAAGTACCTTTTTCTACTAAAGTAACGTTGCGATCAATATAAGACATATGATGTACGTATGTATTATTTTCATTTAAGATCAAGGATGTTTCAATTCCGGGACAGTCGGCCGCAGGGATCACTCCTTTATAAGTTCCCGCTACAGAAGCTACTGTCGCTACAACACTTTCATCACGTGATTCTTTTACTTCATCAAGCTTATTGCCTGTTTTATTCTGATTGGCACAAGCCAAACAGCCTATACATATAAATGAAAAGATAAACGCCTTTTTCATATAAAATACAATTATTAAATAATTGCTATAAAAGTACTGAATTATTAACAGAAAATACTATTTTCCTAAAATTTATTTAAAACGGTTTTACTTTCTGCTCAATCATTTAATCTGATTTCGATGGCAAACGTTCACAGTTATTAAATGAATTTGTAATAATTGAGATCGAAAAAGTAACAATCATGATTTATATAATGAGAAAAACTAATGTTTTTGCTACTTATGGAAAATAAAATAACATCATCGGCATATCAACAGAGGAACTTAATTATCTTTGCATAAAAAATAGATATGAAACAGAGCAATATGTACGATAGCGATTTTGTTCAGGAGTTGCTGAACTGGGCTAATAAATGTCTGGAGAATAAAACTTATCCCTCAGGAGAGTTTGCTTTAAATAATTGTACCACCATCACTGATTGCAAGTTTTATATTCAATCAATGATAGCAGTGATATCTAAGAATTGGGAGAACCCTACTTTTAACCCTACTATACATCAACTCTGTTTGTTTCGAGAGAAAATCGAGAATAATAGTTAGGTAAAATAGTCTAAAATAGAAGCTAAAATGATAACACTAAACCAAAACACGAAGCAATTAATTATCTTAACTATCGTTTGTTTGATCACTTTTTTTGCGAATAACCAAGTCATTCTTACTGATATAATGGAATCTCGCAACATTGTCACAGCGAGAGAAATGGTTTGCGATCAAAACTGGATGATTCCAACGATGAATGGGGAACTTCGTCTCGAAAAGCCGCCTTTGCCTACATGGATTGCTGTCGGGGCAGAAATACTGAGCCCCGATAACATTAGCATGCAGCGAGCAATGTCCGGTTTGGCAGCCGTTTTACTCGTCTTCGGTTTTTATGCATTAGGCAGAGAGTTTACTAGAAATGACAAATATGCATTCATCTCCTCTCTAATATTATGCACATCTTATAATATAATATTAATGGGGCGAACAGCTTCGTGGGATATTTATTGTCATGCTTTCATGGTATGGGCCATTTACTATATATACAAGGCTTTTATGGGTAGGAAGTCTAATTGGAAATATTTTTTAGCTGCAGGATTCTTTTTGGGACTTTCTTTTCTTGGTAAAGGACCTGTTTCGTTTTATGCCTTATTACTTCCCTTTTTAATAAGCTTTATCTTTATTTACCGACCCTCGATGAAGCAAAAATGGGGAGGTTTATTGGGTATGATTCTCTTATGTCTGGTGGTCAGCTTATGGTGGTACATCGCTTTATTCTTGTTTTATCCGGATGAAGCAGCATACGTGTTGCATAAAGAATCAGCCTCATGGATAAACCATAATGTTCGGTCATGGCATTATTACTCTAC
>Ga0114938_1001606_pt1 | contig 15112 bp, 13 predicted proteins | sample AshMeaBigSpring_FD_88675 | JGI IMG/M metagenome (GOLD analysis project Ga0114938, IMG submission 88675) | Groundwater microbial communities from Big Spring, Nevada to study Microbial Dark Matter (Phase II) - Ash Meadows Big Spring | ecosystem: Environmental > Aquatic > Deep subsurface >...
GCTCCGCCTTCCCCCATCTGACTTGCTCACACTTCCCCACTCCGCCACCCGGTTTGTGGAAAGCGGGGGCGGCAAACGCTTGTTTGTCCGGACTGGGGGGGGGGCCATTCACCTGGATTAATCCTTGGGCCGTAGCAAGCAGATGGAATACACCTGTTTCCTGCATGAGCAGGCACTCGCCATCGCTGCCGAGGCCGCTGGACAGTTCACAAATTTTACCGGCGTGGCTCTGGTGACCTCCGGCCCGGGGGCGACGAATGCGGTGACAGCCGTGACGGCCGCCTATTTCGACTCGACCCCCATGCTCGTCCTCTCCGGCCAGTGCAAGCGACAGGACATGAAAGCCGACAGCGGAGTCCGTCAAATGGGTTCGCAGGAGGTCGATATTGTTTCGATGGTTTCGGGCGTCACAAAATACGCAGCCACCATCATGGAACCGGAAAAAATCCGCCACCATCTCGAGAAAGCCTGGCACCTCGCGACAACCGGCCGGATGGGACCGGTCTGGCTCGACATCCCGCTCGATGTCCAAGCCGCTGCCATCGACGAGGCCGCTCTCGAAGGGTTCACCCCCAAAAACACCTCCCCGTCCGTGCCAGAGGTCGGACAAATCGCTGAAGTCACCAGCCTGCTCAAGGCCGCCAAACGCCCGCTCGTTCTGGCCGGAAACGGAATCAAGCTCGCCGGAGCCGAGGACGAATTGGCCCATTTCATCGAGAGCCGGCAGCTCCCCGTCGTTCTGACTTGGAAGACGATTGATTTCCTCGACCACACCCACCCGCTGAACTTCGGGAGTCCCGGGATTATGGGGTGCCGGACCGCGAATTTCCTCGTTCAGAATTGCGACCTCCTCTTGGTCGTGGGCTCGCGGCTGGATCCCAGCCTCACCGCATTCAACTGCGCCGGATTCGCCCCCCATGCCAAGCTCGTCATGGTGGACATCGACGAGGCGGAAATCCGCAAAACCCGCCGCGCCGACGTGCCAATCGTCGCCGATGCCGGAGAGTTCCTTCGGGCACTTGAGGCGACTCCTGACACTGGCTATTCACAGGAGCGTGGGCGTCCCGCCCGCTTGGTGGAAAATGCCGGGCAGGCCTCTTCTCATCTGCCATCCTCCTCCGATGCGGGCAGGATGCCCGCGCTCCCATCCCATCGCACTGAGTGGCTCAACTACGCCCGCAGCCTCAAGGCTCGCTACCCGGTTGTGCTGGAGGAATACCGGAAACCCGGTGAGAACATCGACCTCTACATTTTCACGGATGTTCTGAGCGAATTGCTCACGCCTGACGACATCATCACCCCCGAAAGCTCCGGTGCCGCCGGAGAGATCACCTATCAAGCCATCCGGGTCAAAAAAGGTCAAAAAATCAAAAATGCCGCAGGGCTGGGGTCCATGGGCTTCGGGCTCCCCTACGCCATCGGGGCCTGCTTGTCCACCGGGAGGCGCACGATTCTCATCAACGGCGATGGAGCCTTCCAGCTCAACATTCAGGAACTCCAGACTCTTTCCCGCCTTGGACTCCCGGTCAAAATGTTCGTCCTCGAAAACGACGGATACGCCAGCATCCGCAACACCCAACGCAACCTCTTCGAGGGCTACTGTGTGGGGGCCGGTTCCGAAAGTGGGCTTACCATGCCCGACATCGCGGCCGTGGCCACCGCCTACCGCATCCGCACCGAGCGCGCCAATACCTACGACGAACTCCCGTCCGCGATCGAACGGACCCTCGCCGGCTCCGACCCCGCCCTCTGCACAATCCGGGTTTCTCAGTTTCAAGTCACCGCCCCCCGGGTCCAATCCATGAAAACTCCCGAGGGCAGCATGGTTTCCAAACCCCTCGAAGACATGTGGCCGTATTTGCCGCCCGAGGAACTCCGGGCGAACATGATCGCCGAATGTTGACAATGAAAAAAGAACCGCTTCCCCTCACTCTTGGCCAGCCATGAGCGCGAATCCATTGGTTCAGATTCTGGAGAAGCATCCCGGGAAAAAGGCGGTTATTTTTGGTGCCGGAGCCGGTGGCCAGACCGTGTTTTACACATGGAGAAACGCAGGGGGCGAGGTTGCCTATTTCGTGGATAACCGTCGGGCGGGGGGAACATTTTGCGGGCTTCCGGTCGTTTCCCCCTATGATTTGCTTTGCGAGGAGTCGGATCGGTTGCTGGTCATTGTCGGGGCTTGCCGGGATGGCGATGCAGAGGAAATGCAAAAGCAGTTGGAGGGCATGGGATTTTCCAAGGGCGTTCATTTCGAGATGTCCCAATTGGGCGGCCTTTATGCCCCTCTCGACCACATCGATCCCCACTTGGGCTACAATCGGATGGGCGAATTGATGGGGTTCAAGGTTTTTGGGAACATTGAGACGGCTACGAAAAAGATCGTCGTGCTTGGAGGTTCGACATCCGATTACTCCTTCGGGGGATTCAAGTCTTGGCCGCAATTTCTCCAAGAAATCCTTGGGCGGGCGAGCACATCCACCGTTGTTCTCAACGGGGCGGTTGCCGGTTATACGACCGGACAAAGCCTGCTCAAGCTTGTCCGTGATGTTGTTCCCCTACGTCCCGATGTCGTGATTTCTTTCGAAGGCGTTAATGACGCCGTTCAGGAACGGGTTGCCGGGCATCCCCTCGTCCACCCATATGCCTTTTCGACCTTCGAAACGATGTTTCAGGCCACCCCAAAGGAAGGCTTGTCCATTAATCAAACACTGTCCGGAATCACGTTTGGAGTGAAAGACGCTGCCGGGCGGGTGGAGTCCTGGATGCGTAACCTGCGCGCCATGCAGGCCCTTTGCCGCGAGTTTGGCATTCGTTTTTTTGCGTTCCTCCAGCCAACCGTCTTTTCCGGCTCTCCGGATTCCGCAGGCGATCCGCAGTCCGATGCCATCCGGACGTTCTATCGAGAGGCTCGTGAATGTGCCGCAGCGTTTGAGTCTGTGATCGACGCCTCGGGTCTTTTGGACGGGATCGAAAATGCGTATTTCGATTTCGTGCACTATTCAGAGTCCGGGAATGCGGTGATTGCCGAGTGGGTCCACCGGGCAATTGCCGGGGAGGGGACGAAATCGTCCACCGGGCAAACACAAACCGTGCAGCATCGAAAATGAAAATCCTTGGCATATCCGGCCTCTACCACGACGCCTCCGCCTGCCTCGTCTCCGATGGGGAAATCGTGGCGGCGGCCCAGGAGGAGAGATTTTCGAGAATCAAAAACGATGCGTCGTTTCCCGTGCGCTCGATCCGGTTTTGCTTGGATTTTGCGGGAATCGACGCCGGGGAACTGGACGCCGTTTGCTACTACGACAACCCGTTTCTGACGCTGGACCGCTGGTTGAAAAACGGCGTCCGCGAAGCCCCCGCCAACGCTGAGATTCTTGGGAAATCCCATTCCCGGTTGTTTGGCCAAAAGTTGTGGGTTCACCACTTGGCGAAAGAGGCCGTCGGCGGGTTGGGCCGACACGGAAAGTTGCTGGTATGCGAACACCACCTTTCCCACGCGGCATCTGCCTTTTATCCTTCGCCATTCCAAAGTGCTGCGATTCTCACTCTCGACGGCGTCGGAGAATGGGCCACAACAACCATCGGACACGGACGCGACAACTCGATTTCCCTCCTCAAGCAGATCAACTACCCCCACTCGTTGGGAATGCTCTACAGTGCCGTTACGTATTTTTGCGGGTTCAAGGTTAACTCCGGAGAATACAAACTCATGGGGCTTGCTCCCTACGGCCAACCGGTCTATTGCGCTGCCATGCGGGATCGACTCATCGAGGTCAAACCCGATGGCTCATTCCGGCTTAATACCGACTGCTTTGCCTTCACCCGTGAGGCCCGCATGACTGACGACACCTTTGGGGGCCTCTTTTCCGAACCCCGAAGGGAACCGGAATCCCCGATCACCAAGCGCGAAATGGACCTTGCCGCCTCGGTGCAAAAGCTGACTGAGGAAATCGTTCTCCGACTCGCCAGAACAGCTCATGAGCTTACCGGTGAATCCAGACTTTGCCTCGCCGGGGGGGTGGCCCTCAACTGTGTCGCAAACGGCAAATTGCTCCGGGAGGGACCATTTGAAGACCTGTGGATCCAGCCGGCGTCCGGTGACGCCGGGGGTAGTCTGGGTTGCGCACTTTTTGCCCACTATGCTCACTTCGGGGCCCTCCGGACCTCCGCTCCCCGAGGTTCGCAGAAAGGGAGTCTCCTTGGACCGGCGTTCTCGTCGAGCCAAGTCGGGGAATTTCTCGCCAAGCACAAGATTCCCCACCAGACCGTCCCGGACCAGAGGGAACTCGTCACGGAAATCGCCCGTTTGCTCGCCGAAAACAAGGCCCTCGGACTCCTACACGGACGCATGGAGTTTGGCCCCCGAGCCCTCGGGAACCGAAGCATTCTGGCAAACCCCATGGACCCGGGCATGCAAGCGAAACTCAACCTTCAAATCAAATTTCGCGAATCCTTTCGCCCATTTGCCCCTGCCGTCCTTGCGGAGGAAGCCTCCCGGTATTTCGAACTTGATGGCGAAAGCCCATTCATGCTCCTCGTGGCCCCGGTCCGGGAAGAATGGCGCAAGGATTTCTACCTCCCGGACGACTTTCGAAAAGGGGGAGGGAACATGCTTCCGATTGTCAACAGCGCACGCTCTGCCATTCCCGCCGTGACCCATGTGGATTTTTCGGCACGCGTCCAAACTGTTTCCGAAATCGACAGCCCATTTTTTCACGCAATCATCCGCGAATTTTTCCGCCTGACCGGTTGTCCTGTCGTGGTCAATACCTCCTTCAATGTGCGAGGGGAGCCGATTGTTTGCACGCCAGAGGAGGCCTACACCTGCTTCATGCGAACGAATCTGGATTACTTGGTCATCGAAGACCGCCTCTTGGATAAAAAAGAACAACCCGTATTTGACGACACCCAGAACTGGCGCGAAACCTATGAACTCGACTGAACAGGATATCTCCCTACTGAGGTCGGCTGCCGCTCGCATCCAGTCGGAAGTCCCGCAGATCTACCCGGAACTCCCGCCGGGTTCCGATTCGTTCTTTTGCGACTGCTCCAGCCTAAACCTCTTTCCTCACTCCTGCTTCGACTATGGGTTTGAGACTCCCGCCGAACTGATCGCGCAGCTTGAAGCGATGTGGGACTTCCAGCAACTCCCTGAAATGAAGGCTGTTGCAAGGCTCTGCGCCGCATCGGTCTTCAAGCTCAAAGGCGCTCCCACGGCTCAAGCTGGCGAAGTCCCTGCCATTTCCCCATTTGTCTATGAGTTCTAAACAGGCCCAATCCCTCGCTTCGGATGATTTCAGCCGCAGTCTGGCGACCTTGGTTGCGGAAGCCCCTGATTACCGACGCGTTATCCGGGACTCCATTGCCGGATATTCCCAAATTGCCTTCTACGGATGTGGGAATATCTTCCACACGATTGCCAGAACTTGGCGGGAGCATATTTCTCGTCCCATCGATCTGGCCTGCGATTCCAATCCAGAAAAATGGGGTAAAACATTTGAGGGGATTCTCTGCGTGTCGCCGGAGGAATTGGCGAGGCAGAAGGACCAAACGGCGGTTTTTGTCACAGTTGGGGAATGTTTTCCCGTGATCGATTCCCTTGTCCAAGCAGGATTTCCCTCGGTGAACGTCATTTTCATGTATGACCTCATCGCGGCGGACTATCTTGACAAAAACAGTCGAGGAATGGTGACGGATCAACTGCTGGCTGCCTATCGGCTCTTCGAAGACGAAAGATCAAAAGAAGTCTTTCGCGCTATCGTGAGACGGGTCTTGCGAGCAGATGATTCTCCGCATGCCATGGCCGATGTGCGCGACCCGGACCAGTATTTTCCCGCTGATGTGGTGCGATTGCGTGACGACGAGCATTTTGTGGATGTCGGAGCCTTCGATGGCGACACGGTCCGGGATTTTCTCTCTCGCACCCACTCGCAATTCGGAAAAATCCACGCACTGGAACTCAACCAGGACAACTTCCAACTTCTTCAAAAGTTTGGCCGCCAACAACCCTCGGCAGATCGAATTCATCTCCTCAACAGAGGAGCTTGGGACGAGGAAAAGACAGTGCATTTCTCGATTGGCAAGTCACAAAGCACGATTGGCGATGGAGAAGGGACTGGGACGGTGGCCCCGCTGGACGACATCCTGCGTGGAGAACGTGTGACATTCTTAAAAATGGATATTGAAGGAGCCGAACCCCAGGCACTCCGGGGAGCGGCAAGTCTGATCCGGGAGCAAAAGCCCACGCTTGCCATCTGCGTTTATCACCATTTCAGCCATCTCTGGGAGATCCCTCTCTTTATCAAAGAACTCGTCCCAGAATATCAACTCTATTTGAGACACCATACCAATCTGGAGTACGAAACCGTCTGCTACGCCCAAATCCCCCCAAAAACTTCCCAGCCATGACTGAAAAAGAACTCGAAATCTCCAAACGCGCCAAATTGCGGCGTGAAAAGCCTGACGTTCTTGATCGCATCCTGAAAATCGAGGAGAGACACAAACAGGGTATCCCCACGCCGATCATTGACATCGCCTACAGTTTCGCCTGCCACCTCCGATGCCAGCACTGTGCGGCCTCGAGCTTTGAAAAAAAAGATCGAAAAATGACCCCGGAGGACTTGCTCAGCATCAGCCAGCAAGCCTACGACTTTGGTCTCTGCCAGTTTGTTATCTCCGGAGGAGAACCGCTCATTTTCAAGGACTTGGATGCCGTCTTCAATTCTCTGCAGGCGAAGAAATTCCACATGTCCATGAGCACGAATGGCCACTTCCTCACCAAGGAAAAAGCCAGACACCTCAAGGATTTAGGACTGGATAAGGTCAAAATCAGTCTGGATGACTTTGACGAGGAAAAACACAACGCCAACCGGAACAATGTGGGGGCTTATCAAAAAGCATTCGATGCTATGGCCAATGCCGACGAGGCCGGCATCAATGTTGTCATTCAAACCGTCATCACCCACCAAAACTGCCAAACCGACCGTACCATTCAGATGGCAAAATTTGCCCAAGAACGCGGTTTTGCCTTGGACGTCATGATCGCAAAGGCCATCGGGGAGTGGGAAGGCCGCCACGATGTCCTCATTACGGAAGAAGATGCCGAATTCCTCAAAAAGGTTCATGAAAAATATCCCGTCCTCCACCGCGATACTTTTCCCAGCTATGGAATGGATAAAGGTTGCGGATGTGTGGACTCGATTTTGCACATCACCCAATACGGAGATGTCTTGCCTTGCGTATTTATCCATATCAGCTTAGGAAATATCTTCGAAGAAAGCCTCGAGACAATTATCAAAAGGGGCATGAATATCAAACACTTCAAAAACTACAGTTCCAAGTGCCTCTCGGGGGAAGACAGAAACTTTATCGATAACTATATGTCGAAGTTTTATGGGAAACCTCTTCCGGTAAAGTGGTCTGAAGTGTTCGGCAAGGATGACTTTGTCCAATGACAAAATACACCGAGCTCAAAGCGACTGATCGGAAGGTTCTCGTTGAGGTATTGCCCCTTCTCAAGCCGTTCACTGCGCTCATAGAGCCATCGAGCCTGTGCAACTTTCGTTGCATTCAGTGCTTCCAGAGTCTAAAGACGCCCTCGTATTTCTCAAAAAACCGGGGCAACATGCCAGAGGAACTGTTCGCGCTTGCACTCGAACAACTCAAGAGTTGGTCCGGCCCAAAAATCAAGGTTCTCAAACTCTGCATCTATGGAGAACCGCTACTCAATCCCCGATTCCCAGAAATGCTCGCAGCGGCATGCAAGGCGGACGTTGCCGAAAGAATCGAAACGACCACAAATGCTTCGCAATTGACGAGAAAAATAGCCGAGGCTCTTGTCGAAAATCAACTAGACTACCTCCGTGTCTCGATTTATTCGAGCAATCAAGCAAGGCATGAGTCTGTGACTGGCTCCAAAGTGAATATCAAAGATATTCATCGGAATCTCTCGGTTCTCCAAGAAATCAAACGGTCCGTGGGTTCGATAAAACCGTTTGTCAGTTGCAAGATGCTTGATTCCTATTCATCCGAAAACGATGAGTTCATGCGTGTGTATGCGGATGTTTCCGATGAGGTCTATATTGACAAGCCACATAGTTGGATCAAGGTCGAAGGGGCAGATTTTATAGGAAACTACTACGGGGCCGAAAAAGGAGTTGCCTTGTCAGATGTTTCGGCAAATAGCTCGCCCCGCATAGCCTGCCCCATGCCTTTCACTACGATGGCCGTCCGAGTTGCCGGAGACGTTTCTCCTTGTTGTGTGGATTTCATTGGCGGAACAAACCTCGGGAATATTCGTGCCACCTCCCTGCAACAACTCTGGGAATCTCGCGAGTGGTTCGAATTCCAGAAAATGCACCTCGAAGACCGTAAATGCGAAAATTCTTCTTGCGCAAAGTGCGATATTTATAAAAGCGATCATTATACCCGTGACAATATCGACGGTTTTCCCCCAGAGGGGCTTCTCTATCCACGGATAAACCAAGAGACGATTTCTGTTCCCCCGAAGGTATGATTAAAAAAACAATCTCCATTGTCGGGGGATGCCTCAACGAATCGGGAAATATTGAAGAGCTTTATGTACGCATCATTAAAGTCATGGCGAGTATGCCTCAATATGACTTCGATATATTGATCGCTGACAACTGCTCAACCGACGGGACGCGCGATATTCTGAGGAGGATAGCCACCAAAGATAGTCGCTTCAAGGTCTTTTTCAATTCGAATAATTTTGGTCCGGTTCGTTCCGGATATAATGCTTTCCTGCATGGATCGGGGGATGCGGTGGTTTTTATCAATACCGATTTGCAAGATCCGCCGGAGTTTATTCCGCAGCTCATAGAAAAGTGGGAGGCCGGATTCCATGTCGTCACGGCGGTTAAAGTCGGCAGTGAGGAATCACCTGTTTTCTTCTTGATTCGTAAGTTATACTACTGGCTGCTTTCTTATTTCTCGGATAGTGAATCTATTATAAAGAACTTCACTGGCACTGGACTTTATGATCGTAAGTTCATGAACGCCCTAAGGAAATATCAAGATCCCATTCCGTATTTTCGAGGTTTTGTTACTGAGATTGGTTTCAGGCGCACAGAAATCTCTTTTGTCCAACCGAAAAGGAAATCCGGTCGGTCAAAACATGCTTTTCTCACTCTTTATGATGTGGCGATGACGGGATTTGTCAATCACTCAAAACTACCTCTTCGTTTGGCCATCTTCCTCGGATTTCTTTTGGCAGGAATCAGCTTCACGGTCGCTCTGGTCTATTTTATCTATAAACTACTGTATTGGGACACATTCACCCTTGGGTTGGCTCCGTTGGTTATTGGTGTTTTCTTCTTCTCGGCTGTGCAGCTCATTTTTATTGGGATCATTGGCGAGTATGTTGGAGCTATTCTCACACAGGTCAAAAATCGACCCTTGGCCATCGTTGAAGAGTCTCTTAACTGTCCGAACCCCGACGAATGAAGTTCTCTCTCAGCTGTCGAGTTTGCGCCGATGAACTATTTGAGCATCCGCTCTTGAGTTATCGGGGGATGCCAGGAACGGCGCAGGGATTTCCCGATTCTGCGACGGTGGCGTTTGATCAGGGAGCAAATCTGGACGTGTATCAGTGCGTGGGCTGCGGGCTCGTCCAACTCCCGGCAGAACCGGTTCCCTACCACCGGGAAGTTATCCGGGCCGCAGGAATTTCCCGAGTTCTGGCCGAAGCAAAGTCACGGCAGTTTGCGGACTTCGTTGTCCGTCACCACCTTGAGGGAAAGAAAATTGTTGAGGTTGGGTGCGGGAGGGGAGAGTTTTTGTCCTTGCTCTCGTCATTGCCAGTTGAAGCCCACGGAGTGGAATTCGGGCAAGAGTCGGTCCGCCACTGTCGGGCCGCCGGGTTGCGAGTTTCGCACGGGTATCCTGGGGCCGGTTCTCCGGATTTTAAGGAGGCTCCGTTCGATGCCTTTCTGTTGCTCATGTTTTTGGAGCACATGCCGGATCCGAATGCTTCTTTGAGATTCATTTGTCGGCAACTGACACCCGGGGCTATCGGACTGATCGAAGTTCCCAACTTCGATATGATGATCAAAAAACATCTGTTCTCCGAATTTATCTCCGACCATCTGCTCTACTTCGGGAGAGAAACATTCGAAACAACACTCCGCTTCAATGGATTCGAAATCGTGGATTTTTCGGAATTGCGTGACGACTATGTTCTCTCCGCCACCGTCCGCAAGCGCAGCCCCCTCGATCTTTCGGAATTCTCCCGTTCCCAGCGCGATCTCACTGCCCAACTTCGGTCTTTCGTTGGCTCGGTGGCATCGGGGCGGATCGCGGCCTGGGGAGCTGGTCATCAGGCATTGGCCGTCTTGGCATTGAGTGGGATTGCCCCATCGATTCGGTATGTCGTAGATTCTGCACCATTCAAGCAGGGGAAACTAACTCCCGCAACACACTTGCCCATTTTTTCACCGGAAACTCTTCGAACCGACCCTGTCGAAGCCGTGATCGTTATGGCTGCCAGTTATTCGGATGAAGTTGTTGGGATTCTCAATCGTGAGTATAAGAATGTCACAAACGTCGCCATTCTGAGAGAAGGTGGACTCGAGATATTGCAGCCTCGAGTCAGTCCGACGGTCGCCTAACCAACTCCACAGTGGTTGCCCCCTAAAGAATCAACACAAATCTCCGAGTTCGACCACACATGACACCTGCTCCTGCCGAGTTCTCAAATTCCACGATGGAACTAGCAACTGAGGCGCTCGAAACCTTCCATACGGTCGCGTTCTGGAATTGGCCAGAGAATACAAAACCCTCTCCAGAAAATCTCCGCGACATCGTCGACCGCCTGCGAGAATATGGCGGGCATTCGGGATATGCGCTTGCCGCCAAGATTCTTAAATCATCGCCGGACATCGACACATGCCACTAAACGATCTTCAAAAAGAAATTCTTCCGCTAATCGCGAACAACCGATGCCTCGAAAGTTATCTGGCGGGCGGATCGCTTCTCAACCGATCTGAAGACTCTCCCCGCTTCTCCCGCGACCTCGACATTTTCCATGAGTCGCTGAAAGCCGTCGAAGAAGCCGCCAAAAAGGATGAAACCTGTCTTGTTCGGCATGGATTCTCGGTTCAGTGGTTACTCCAGAAACCCGGCTTTCACCAAGCTATCGTTACGTCAAAACAAGGGGATGCCATAAAAATGGAATGGGCACAGGAATCAAACTTTCGATTCTTCCCATTGGACCAAGATCCGTTATTCGGATTCCGGCTGCACGACGCAGATCTGGCTACCAACAAAATCCTTGCACTCGCCGGAAGGCAAACGGCTCGTGACTTTCTCGACGCGCTGTTTCTCCATCAGTCCTATTTGAGCCTCGGAGCCCTGATATGGGCCGCCAGTGGAAAAGATCCGGGACTCACCCCAGAATGGATACTCAATGAAGCCAAGCGGGAAAACCGATTCAGCCAAGAAGCACTCGAACGCGCCCAAGCCGAAAATGATCTTGTGTGTCCCATCGATGTCATACAAACCAAACAGACTTGGCTTCGCGCATGCCAGGAAGCCGAAAGCCTCTTCCGTATGCTGCCTCCCGATGAAATGGGATGCCTTTACCTCGACAAACAGGGGAAACCCCGCACCCCGGACGGCAATAAAATAGATCTGACCCTCCATTACGCGACCGTCCGAGGCACCCTGCCTACGTTTTCTCGTGTCGAAACTTCTGATTCCCAAAACGTATGAAGCAACGAGTTTATACCGCGAAAGGGTTGCTCCATTCCATCGTAGCGGAACATGGAACATGTTTCGTTTTGATTAACATAGATATTCAGGATAGTCTGGATTATTTACAGAAAAAACAAAGGAAACGAAGGGTGCGAGCTTCGCACGCTATCTTGGATTATAAATGTTGAATTATGGATTTCAGATAATCCAACATCCAAAAACATTCTGAAAGGCAGTGACATGTCCCCGCACTCCAATTTCTTCAGGGAAAGACCGGAGGTCTGATGGAAATTAGCCGGGTGGTGAAACCCACGGTTATCACAAACAAGAACACTCGCCCCGGAGAGTGCGGAGGAACATCGCGCATTCGTCTTTCACTCGTCGCCTGTCCGGCAAGTTCCTCAGGCACTTCGTGGCTGTTTCATTACTACTTTATTCTGCGCGTTTCACACCCAGCTAACTTCCTTCGAGACTTCAGCTCGGAACTAATATTATCATCAACAGGTCGCAGAAACCGATAGATGAATCAAGAATCTCCATCAAACAGCTCTTTAGATTGTTCAATCGCTCTCGGTGAAAAAAGTTTCGCACGGGAAGCAATAGTCTTCGCTGGTCTCTTACTCATCGTCATTTTCTCATGGTGCTCCGCCAATGGAAAGTGGGCGGTCGGTTCTTGGCAGCAGCCTGGGGCTTATTCTGAAGCGTTCACTTCTGATGTTCTAGCATCTCTTTCGGGCATGAAGGCCGTTGCCGATGGGGATATTTTTCCGATGAGTTGGAAAAAGATATCCCGATTGGGTGCTCCGTCTGGGGCGAATTGGAATGATGCCCCGCTCATCGAGGAAATACCATTTTACCTTCAGGGTCTTATGGCTCGCTGGTTCGGTCTTTTCGCCGGGCTTAATTTGAGTTTATTGGTTGGACATTTGCTGGCGGCGGGGGCCTTTTATGCAGTGGCAAGGTTTTCCAGTTGCGAACGGAAGTGGAGTTTTGTGGGGGGCTTGGCTTTTGGGTTGGCTCCATTTATTTTTTCACAATCTCCTCACCACATCACGGTTGCCTATGCGTGGCATGTGCCATTTTTTATTCCGGTTTGGAAGTGGGTTGCAACGGGGGATGGCTTGGGTTTTGGTTCGAAGAAATTCTGGATTGCGGTGGGGATTGCATTACTGACCGGTTCACAGAATGTTTACTACACAAATATCTTCTGCCAATTGACGCTGCTCGGAGGTCTCGCTCATTATCTTCGGAGCCGTTCCGTGCAACCACTGCTGGCCTGTCTGAGTATTATTGCGGCGGCGGCTTTGGCTTTCGCGCTGATGAATCTCGACACATGGACCTATCGTCTGATAAACGGTCCGAATGGTGGCGCGGTTGTTCGTGAGTACAAGTGGTTGGAAATCTACGGACTCAAAATTGTGGACCTGTTTGTTCCGCCGACAACCCACCGCTCGGATTGGTTGGCCTCCTTTGCATTCCTGCATCGGAGTGAAGCCCCATTGCAGGACGAGGGTTCGTATCTTGGGATTTTGGGTCTGCTCTCTCTGGTCTTCATGGTCGGTGTTGCAGTGGTCGCCGTGGTCAAGAAGCGCTATGAAGAGGTTCCACTCGGTGCATGGCAGTCTCTTTGGATTGTCCTGGCATTCACAACCGGGGGGCTGAATGCGATTCTCGGAGCAATGGGATTCACTCTTTTCCGCACAGGTTGTCGGTATAGTATTGTCATTCTCGCGATCGCGTTGCTTTTCGCAGTTCGGCGGATGTCGGTGCTGCCGATTTCCGCAAGACTTTCCACATTGCTTGCCGTGCTGGCCTGTGTGCTTGTTTTTGCCGATCAAGTGCCACGTCCCCCTTCCCGTGAGCAAACAGCACAAGTTGCTCGCTGCATGGAGTCTGATCGTCAATTGGTTGGCGCGATGGAATCCGCTCTGCCTTCGGGTGCGATGGTTTTCCAGATTCCGATTATGGAATTTCCGGAATCTCCTGTTCCCGGCCTTTCTCCCTACGACCAGTTGAGACCCTATCTTTTTAGCAAGAGCCTTCGCTTTTCTTTTGGATCGATGAAAGGAAGAAGTGATACCCAGTGGCAGAAAGATTTGCAAAAAATACCTCTCCCGGACGCCGTTTCCAAAATTCGTTCGATGGGTTTTCAGGCAATCCTGATCAGTCGGAATGGATTTCCAGACAAAGGGCAGGGAATTCTGAAGGCACTTGCCGACATGGGGTATAAAACTGTGATTGATAGTCCTGCAGGAGACATGACTTGTGTGTTGTTCTCGAATCCAACCATGCCGCTGAACAAATCCTGAAATCTCAACATGTACTCCATCGCACAGGTCGCTGAGCTCATCGCTCAAGGGGAATCCAGACACCAAACAAATGAATGCCTCCGACATTGAAGAAATCCTAAGATCTGGAGAAAATAGCAGTGTCGAGTTTAAGCGGGAGGGAGTACATCCTGACGCAATGGCTGTTGAGATTGTCGGCATGCTTAACCGGGAGGGGGGGCTAATTCTTCTGGGCGTCGGAGATTCGGGAATTCTTGAGGGCCTCACTAGCAATAAAGAAGAATGGCTTGCCAACATATCGCGTAATAACATAAACCCTCCTACCGCTCTTCAGTATGAGACGATTTCCATCGATTCAAAGATAATCGGGCTCGTCAAAGTCCCGAAAGGAAAAGATAAACCCTATCAAACCCAACAAGGAAAATTCTATGTGAGGGTGGGCTCCACGAACCGATTGGCTTCCCAGGTCGAGTTGATGCGACTGTTTCAGCAGGCCGGATATTTCCACTACGACTCGCTTGAATGCACTGGGGTGAATCCTAACTCCCTTGACCGGTCTCTAATCCAGAAGTACTTCTCAGAATTTGGCATTTTGTTTTCTTCAGCCAGTGAAGAGGAAAAGTCCGATCTTATGCGAGGCAGCGAAATGGTTTGTGAAAATGGATTTCCTACTCTCGCTGGTTTATTAGTCTTTGGGATCGAACCCGAGTTGAACCTCCCTCAGGTTGGAATTCACTTTGCGCACTTTGCGGGAGTAAGTCTCACGAGCCAACTGCTCAATAAACAGGAATTATCAGGACCTCTCCCTCGACAAATCGATAATGCGCTCGCCGCACTCACTGCGAATATTTCCAATCCCTCCGATATTGTCGGGTCGCATCGTGTGGAAAAAGCATCCTATCCTCCGACTGTTTTTCGTGAACTCTTGGTCAATGCCTGCGTCCACAGAAACTGGGCCATTGAAGGTTCTCAAATCCGGGTTTTTCTATTTGCCGACCGAATCGAGTTTCGTAGTCCCGGTCGCCTTCCGAACACAGTTTCTATAGACAAGCTCTCCAAGGGTGTCAGTGCCATCCGAAACCCCATCATTATGCGATTTCTATCGAATCTCA
>Ga0114938_1001608_pt1 | contig 15100 bp, 13 predicted proteins | sample AshMeaBigSpring_FD_88675 | JGI IMG/M metagenome (GOLD analysis project Ga0114938, IMG submission 88675) | Groundwater microbial communities from Big Spring, Nevada to study Microbial Dark Matter (Phase II) - Ash Meadows Big Spring | ecosystem: Environmental > Aquatic > Deep subsurface >...
CTCGACCTCGCGGATACGCGCTGGCCGAAAACATGGACCTGACCCCCTGGAATCAGGGAAAATCTTCCACCGGGTTGTGAACGGTTACCCTGGGAGGGCGAGGCTCCCGCCGAGCCGCCGCGTCGATCGCTCAGCAGCAACCCGTCCCTCCCAAGTTCGTGCAACTGCGATCGGTCCGCGGCTTAGGCGCTTTTCCGAATTTCGTGTCAAAGGGCGACAGACAGAGAACTTTCACCGTGATTCCACGCAGGCTGGAAGAGCGTGCCACAAACATCCTGACGGTCCCGCGGCTCCTGCGCCGCGGCGCTATTCCCGCGCCGGCGGTCCCTCCCTCGCAGCGGCTGCCGGACGCTGCGCGTCCCCAAGACGACGGCCGTTGGACGCGTTTCGCTCCTCACAGCTTAATCGCCCGCAGCCGGTCCACCCAGGGCCGGGCGACGCGGGACCTCCAGAAGTTGATCCGGGGCTGAGTTCGTGCGCGCCCGCGCCGGCCAACTCGCCAGATCCGCGGTGATTCCAGGGGGTCAGGTCCATCTTTTCGGCCGGCGCGTCTGGGAATGGCCGAGCGATTCAGCCGAAAAATGGACCAGACCCCGCCCTGTGAACGGATACCGTTGAAGCGGACCCGGTGCGGGCGTATATTGACGAGTTGGCGATCGGGCTGGGGGGCGGGGTTTGGCCAGTCACGGCCGAAGCGCCGGCCCCCCCGCTGCAAGCGATCCAGGGAGAACCAGGGAAATGACGATTGACAAGAGCCTCAAGGTCCGCCGCGGTCTGATGCGTGCGCGGAGCGTGCTGACGCGCACCGAGCGGATCGAGAAACTGAAGGACGCCGACCGCTGGCAGGAGGGCGACGGTGTGCTCGGGCTGCCCAAGGTCCGCGTGCAGAAGCTGACGCTGAAGAAGAAAAAGAAGTCCAAGGAGGAGAAGGAAGAGGGCGGCGCTGCAACGCCCGCCGCGGCCCCTGCCAAGGGCAAGAAGGGGGGCTGAGCGGCATGAGGGTGCGGCTGGCATACGGGCGGTCGGGGCTGGATGTCGACCTGCCTGGCGACCGGGTGGTGCGGACGCTGTCCTACAAGGATGCTCCGCCCCTGCCCGATCCAGAGGCCGTGGTCCGCGCGCAGCTGGCTCGGCCCATCGGCTCGCCGCCCCTGGCCGAGTTGGCGCGCGGCCGGACGGACGCTTGCATCGTGATCTCCGACATCACGCGACCCGTCCCCAACGAGTTGATTCTGCGCCCCTCGCTCGAGGTCCTCGAGGCGGCGGGCATCCCCCGCGAGAAGATCACGATCCTCGTCGCCACCGGGCTCCACCGTCCCAACGAGGGCGAGGAGCTGATCGAGATGGTGGGCCCCAGGATTGCCAGCCAGTACCGGATCGTGAATCACGATGGTCTGGCCGTGGACGAGCACACCTACCTGGGCGACAGCCCGCGCGGGGTGCCGATCTGGATCGATTCCCGCTATGTGCAGGCCGACCTGAAGATCACCACGGGCCTGATCGAGCCCCACTTGATGGCCGGATTCTCCGGCGGCCGCAAGCTGATCTGCCCCGGGATCGCCGCCCTGGAGACGGTCAAGGTCTGGCACGGTCCGGACTTTCTCGAGCACCCCCATGCCGATTGCGGCATCCTCGAAGGGAACCCGGTCCACGAGGAGAATACCTGGATTGGCCGTCGAGCCGGCTGTGACTTCATCGTCAATGTCGTCATCGACACCGAGCGCCGGCCCCTGAAATTCGTCGCGGGCGACATGGAGGCCGCCTTCCACGTGGGTGTCGATTTCGTCCGCGGCGTCGTCGTCGACACGCTGCCGGAGCCGGTCGAGATCGTCGTGACCAGCTGTGCCGGGTATCCGCTGGACACGACCTTCTACCAGGCGGTCAAGGGTTTGACCGGGGCCTTGCCGATCGTCAAACAGGGAGGGACGATCATCATGGCGGCCAGCCTGTCCGAGGGGATCGGCAGTCCGCCGTTCCAGCGCCTGTTCGACGAGAATGCCAGCCTGGCCGATTTCGTCACGAAGATCCTGGGGAAGGACTATTTCGTGATGGACCAGTGGCAGCTGGAGGAACTGGCCAAGGTCTGCCGCAAGGCCAAGGTCAAACTGGTCAGCGACGGACTGCCGGCGGAGACGATCAACCGGCTGTTTGTGGAGAGCGCGCCCAGCGTGGAAGCGGCGGTCGCCGATTCGCTGGCCGAGTACGGCGACGCGGCGCGCATCGCCGTGATCCCCAAGGGCCCCTACGTGCTGCCCCAGGTCGCCTGACGCGGCCGTCTTGGCATTGAGCCGCAGGGCAGTACCGGCAGGCGCCGCCACGCCCGCTCGTGTGGATCGAGCCCCGCCATCCCAGGCACCCGGCCGGTCGCCCAGGCTGGAAAGGTGCCAGCCGCCAGAGTTGCTCCAGCCACCCGGATTGGGTTGGTCGGGATGTAACCGTTCACAGCCCGGTGGAGGATTTTGCCCGATTCCAGGGGGTCAGGTCCATGTTTTCGGCCAGCGCGTATCTGCGAGGTGGAGTTTGTCGGCCGAAAAATGGACCAGACCCCGACCCGTGAACGGTTACGTCGGGAGGTGTCCTTCCATGCGTTCCTGCGGGAGTCTGGGGCCGGTGACCCTTTTCCGTCCCGGCCGGTCCGCCCCCGGCATCCTCAAGCGCAGGCCTTGACGGCCGCGAGCCCCTCCGGCGTCAGCGAGTACCCACCACCGAAGCGATCCTTGATCAGCAGTCCCTTGTCGGTCAGGCGGCGAAACGCCTCCCGATGGCGTTCCAGCTGGGGGCCATTGAAGCAGAGCATCTGGCCGGTCGTGACACGGAACCTGCGAAAGTCGCGGAGGACGGCCTGTTCGGATTCGGTCAGCACGGCGGCTCCTCTGTCAGCAAAAGTGGACGATGGAGGGAAGCGGGCTTCGGCCAGAGGCTGATTTTAACTGTTTTCGCGGGGCTCCGCCACCACCTGCCCCGTGGGCGCGGCTGCCACGGGGCAGGAGATTTCTTCAAGCCCGGGGGCGGACCAGCCGAGACTTATTCGTTAAGCAGTTCGTGGGCGCTGGCCGCCCGATGGAAGGGCCACGCCGGTTCGGTGCAGCTGGCTTGCCCGCAATTGCTTCTTGACGAAAAATGATCCGTCTACTTTAATTCCTCGCGAACACCCGCCACGGGCAAACGACTGCGGCTTCGTCCTGCCAGGCCCTGGTTGCCGCGTGACCGACTGCCCGAGCGAAATTCACACACTTTTTCCATCCTGGCACCAAGGAAGCGACAAGATGACGGGCTTGCCCTGCAGCGAACAGGTCGCAGGACGCGACGCCGATGAGGAACCTCCAGGTACCGTGGCCGACCTTACGTCGGCCTTTCTGCCCCATCTAACCGCCCACGGGCACAACGGCAACGGCCATCCTTCGCCGGCCCTGCCGATCGTCGGGCTTCATCCGCGCGGGCCCGTTGCCCCCTCCCGGACCTCCGGGCGGAGGGCCGGCAATCCCCGGACGCGGGCGTTCCGCCGCCGCTTCTTCCCACAGGCCACCGATGCCCAGTGGAATGACTGGCGCTGGCAATCCCGGCACCGCATCCGCACGCTCGAGCAGCTGGAGCGGATGCTAAGCCTGTCCGACGCCGAGCGGCAGGCACTGGTCGAGGGTGGTTCGATGCTGCCGGTCGGCATCACGCCCTACTACATGAGCCTCGTGGACGCGGAGGATGCCCAGCAGCCACTGCGGCGGACGGTGGTGCCGACGTCGGCGGAATTCACGCGGACGATTGGCGAGGCCGACGACCCGCTGGGCGAGGACGGGCACAGCCCGGTGCCGGGCCTGGTGCACCGTTATCCGGATCGGGTCCTGCTGCTGGCCCTCGACTTCTGCTCGACCTACTGCCGCTACTGCACCCGTTCGCGCGTGGTGGGCCATGGCGAGCTGCTGCCCAACGAATCGCGCCTGGAGGCGGCGGTGGACTACATCCGCCGCCATTCGGCCATCCGCGACGTGTTGATCTCCGGCGGCGATCCGCTGGCGATGAGCGAGGAGCGGCTGGACTGGTTGCTGGCACGCCTGCGCTCGATCCCGCACGTCGAGTTCGTGCGACTGGGAACCAAGATGCCGGCCGTCCTTCCCCAGCGGATCACACCCCAGCTGTGCCGGGTGCTGCGCAAGTACCATCCGTTCTGGATGAGTGTCCATTTCCTGCATCCGGACGAGTGCACGCCGGAGGCCGCTCAGGCCTGCGGCCGCCTGGCCGACGCGGGCATCCCGCTGGGCAGCCAGACCGTCTTGCTGCGCGGGGTGAACGACGACGTGCCGACAATGCAGCGGCTGGTCCATGCCCTGCTGCGGATGCGGGTGCGGCCCTATTACCTGTACCAGTGCGATCCGATCTCGGGTTCCTCCCATTTCCGGACCCCCGTCTCCCGCGGCCTGGAGATTGTCGAGGGCCTGCGCGGGCACACCACGGGCTACGCCGTGCCGACCCTGGTGATCGATGCCCCGGGCGGGGGCGGGAAGATCCCGCTGCAGCCCAATTACGTCGTCGGCCGCGACGGAGACTTCCTGGTGCTGCGCAACTTCGAGGGCAAACTGTACCGCTACCCCGATCCGCTCCCGCCGGACCTGTCCGGGACGGGCCAGCCGGGATGACTCCCGGGGTAACCGTTCACGGGTCGGGGTCTGGTCCATTTTTCGGCCGACAAACTCGACCTCGCGGATACGCGCTGGCCGAAAACATGGACCTGACCCCCTGGAATCAGGCAAAATCCTCCACCGGGCTGTGAACGGTTACATTCCGGGCGTGCGGTCCGGCACGGGAACCTGCGATGGATGTCGGCTTGACGTTCGACCTGCGCGACGAGTACCTGGCCGCCGGCTACGGCGCCGAGGAGACGGCGGAGTTCGACCAGGCGGAAACGATCGACGCCCTCGAAGGGGCCTTGCGGCAGTTGGGGTTCCGCACCGACCGGATCGGGCACGTGCGGCAGCTCGCGCGGCGGCTGGTCCAGGGGGATCGCTGGGATCTGGTCTTCAACATCTGCGAGGGGCTGCGCGGGGTCGGCCGTGAAGCCCAGGTGCCGGCCCTCCTGGATGCGTACGGGATCGGCTACACCTTCTCCGATCCGCTGGTCATGTCGCTGACGCTGCACAAGGGCATGACCAAGCGCGTGGTCCGCGACGCCGGCCTGCCCACCGCGCGGTTCCTCGTCGTGTCGGACGGAGCGGAACTTTCCGGCCTGGACTGGGGATTTCCGCTGTTTGTCAAACCGGTGGCCGAGGGGACCGGCAAGGGGATCACGACGGCGTCCCGGGTGGCCGATGCGCGGCAGCTGGAAGTCGCCTGCCGGCAACTGCTCGCCCGCTACCAGCAGCCCGTGCTCGTCGAGCCCTACTTGCCGGGCCGGGAGTTCACCGTCGGGCTGTGGGGTTCTGGTGCCGCGGCCGAGGTGATCGGAACGCTCGAGGTGGTGCTCCGCCCAGACGCCGACGCCGGCGTCTATACGTACGCGAATAAGGAGCTCTGCGAGGAGCGTGTCGAGTACCGGCTGGTCGCGCCGGAAGCTGACCGGGCGGTGCACGAGGCGGAGCGCATCGCCCTGGCCGCCTGGCGCGGTCTGGGGTGCCGCGACGCCGGGCGGATCGACCTGCGCTGCGACGCTCACGGCCAGCCACAGTTCCTGGAGGCCAACCCGCTGGCCGGTCTGCATCCGTCCCACTCCGACCTGCCGATCCTCTGCACGGCCATGAACATCCCGTACGTCCGACTGATCGAACGCATCGTGCAATCCGCCCTGGAGCGGATCGGGCTGGCCGGGTCGAGTGCCGTCACGGGACCGGCCGGCCGGCCTGCTTGCCAAGCCGGGGGCTGACCAGGTGCGCGTGGCCATCGTTCATAACCGTGTTTCCGCGGAGATGTCCGCGGATGCTCGGGACGTCGTCGTCCAGGTCGAGGCGGTGCTCGGCGGACTGCGGCGGCTGGGGCACGACGCCGTTCCGGTCGCCTGCACGTTGAACCTCCATTCCCTCCGGCGACGGCTGGTGCGGCTGGCGCCGGACGTGGTCTTCAACCTTGTCGAGTCGCTGGCTGGCACGGACCGCCTGATGCACCTGGTACCCGCCCTGCTCGACGGAATGAACCTCCCCTATACCGGCGCGCCCACCTGGGCCCTCCTGCGATCGGCGGACAAGTTGGCCGCGAAACGGGAACTGGCCGGCCGAGGGCTGCCCACCCCGGACTGGTATTGCCGCGGCGATGACAGCCGCGGGGCGCGCCGGCTGCCCCCGGCCGGCACCTACATCCTGAAATCGGTCCACGAGCACGCGTCGTTTGGTTTGGACGACCAGGCGGTGGTCGAGATAGCCGACCAGGATGCGCTGGACGCGGCGCTTGCTCAACGCGCCGAGCAGACGGGGCGGCCGTGGTTTGCCGAACGGTTCGTCGAGGGACGCGAGTTCAACCTGTCCTTGCTCGCCACCGCGGGGACGCCGCAGGTCCTGCCGCCGGCCGAGATCGATTTTTCCAGCTTCCCGCCGGGCAAGCCGCGGATCGTGGCTTACGACGCGAAATGGGACGCCAGGTCCTTCGCCTACGCGCACACGCCGCGGAGCTTCGATTTTCCGGCAGCGGACCAGGGGCTGCTGGCGTCGCTCTGCCAACTGGCTACCGCCTGTTGGGAATTGTTCAGCCTGCGCGGGTTTGCCCGCGTTGATTTGCGCGTCGACACCCGGCAGCAGCCGTGGATCCTGGAGGTCAATGCCAACCCCTGCCTGGCGCCCGATGCGGGCTTCGCCGCCGCCCTGGACCGCGCGCGAATCCCGCGGGAGGAGGCGCTGGAGCGGATTCTGGAGGATGCCCTTGCGGGCGACCTGGTTCGCCCAAGGGTTACCCTTTGAGTCGACAGGCACGCATCCCGGAAGGGTCAAACCGGACGCGCGACCGCCAGCGGGCTTGGGGAGGGCGAGGCGCTTTCTTGCGAGGGCGAGGCGCTTTCTTGCGAGGGCGAGGCGCTTTCTTGGGAGGGCGAGGCGCTTTCTTGGGAGGGCGAGGCTCCTGCCGAGCCGGAGCGCGGCAGGCAACGCGTGCCGCGAGGTACTCGGCTCGGCGGGAGCCTCGCCCCGCTCGAAAACACGAAGCGGAGCGCGGCAGGCAAACGCGTGCCGCGAGACCGCGAGCGGGCTTGGCCGAGGTCCGACGATCAACCTGCCGGTGTCCTGACCCGAGATCCAGGACCAGCACGACGGAGCTGCCGTGTGGAAGACCGTAGCCCTTCACAACCCGGTGGAGGCTTTTCCCCGATTCCAGGGGGTCAGGTCCATGTTTTCGGCCAGCGCGTATCCGCAAGGTCGAATGGATCGGCCGAAAAATGGACCAGACCCCGACCCGTGAACGGTACGGAAGACCCGATTCATGACGCCTGACAACGACGATTCCTCCGGCAACGTGTACCACGGCCTGCGCGAGACGGTCACCCCGCCCGATCGCCAGGTGGTGGCCGACATCCTCCTGTCCACGGGCGTGTTTTTCGACAGCGAGATTGCCATCGGCGTCGAACTGCTCGACGAGCGGCTGGCCAAGGGTCCCTCGTCCGGCTACCATTTTGTCTTCGCCATCCAGGACGGCCGCGAGGTCGGCTATGCCTGCTATGGCCCGATCCCGCTGACGCGCGGCAGCTACGACCTGTACTGGGTGGCGGTGTGCAAGGAGGCCCAGCAGCAGGGGCTGGCGCGGCGGCTGTTGCGGGCCGTCGAGCAGCGCATCGCCGAGGCCGGCGGACGCATCGTATACATCGAAACCTCCAGCCGGACGCCCTACGCCGCCGCGCGGGCGTTCTACCGGCGGTGCGGCTACGAGCAGGTGGCCGTGCTCCGCGACTTCTATGCTCCCGGCGACGACAAGGTGATCTTCGCCAAGGGCGTCGACCGGCCAGCGACTTGAACCGGCGGCCGGCGCGGTGCGAGAATAGAGCCGGACGGCCGTTCCGGCCGTGGCAGAGCGATGCGGGAAGGCCCTGTTGATTGGACGAGGACCGAACCTGGGATGACACTGGCTCCGCCAGGAAAGGCCGGACAGCTCATGGCGCGAACGGCTCGATGCGGGTGGGGTCTTATCATGCTGGTCGCCTGGGCGGCGCTGTCGGCGGTGGCGGACCAGCCGGCGCGGCCCGCGCTCTACCACCGTTTGCAGGCGGCGTCGGTCGAGGTGCTGGTGGGGCGGGTTCTAGCGGGATCGGGTTGCGTGGTGGATCCCGACGGGACGGTGCTGACGGCGCTGCACATGATCCCTCCCGGCGACGCTTCGATCGAGATTCGTCTGCCGGGCGGTCAGCGGCTGCCGGCCACCTGGATCGCGGCCGACGTGGGGCACGACCTCGCCCTCCTGCAGCTCCCACCCCGGGAGGGCGGCTATGCGGCCCTGTCCCTGGCGGCCGCCATGCCTGCGGCGGGAACATCGGTCTCGCTGTTCGGAGCGCCCTTGTTCCGGCACGCCGTGCTGGTCCCCGGCGCCGTGGCCCGCCAGGGAACGACCTTTGAATACGTGAACAACAACTACATCGAGGTGGTTCACGTCAGCGGCATGGCGGCGGGCGGGTTTTCCGGCGGGCCCTGGGTCGATGCCCAGGGCGCGGTGATTGGCGTGCAGTCGGCGACGATGACCACGAAAGGATTTCAGCAGGGCATCTGCTTCGCGGTCCCCGTCGAGGCGGTCCGCGGACTGCTGGCCACCCGGCAATCGCCGACGACACCCACGCTGGGAGCGGCCGTCGAGGAACTCTGGGAACAGCCGGCGGAATACGTGCGGTCACTGGACGCCGAGGTCCAGGGGCTGGTGGCGAAGAAGGCTCATGCGCAGGGGCCCGCCGCCGCCGCGGGCATCCAGGAGGGTGAAATCATCACCGCCATCGGGACCCAGCCCGTTGTGCTGCGCGATGAACTGCTGCGCGCCGTCTGGCAACTGCCGGCTGGCGATCCGGTCACGCTGACCGTCAGGGACCGCCAAGGCCAGAATCCGCGCGAGGTGGTCGTGCGGCTGGGCGGCCTGCACCGGCCAGAGCGCTGAAGCGGGTCCCCCGCCTCGCCGGGGGCACATGTGCTCCCGGCGCCTGCATGGACGGCCAGCCAGATGTCCGCCGAGCCCGCACAGTAGGGCCCGGCGCGGAATGCGCCGGATCGGCTGCCGGCCGCTTCAGACCCAGATATCGGACGTGCTGTCGCCGCCGGGAAAGCGGATCTCGTGCGCCCGGGCGGGGCCGTCCGGTTCGGCGCCGAAATCGACCAGCAGGTTCTCGTTCAGCGACAGACCTCCGGACTTCGTATCGCAGTCCAGCTGCAGCAGGTACGATCCCTGGCGGGCCATGTCGGGATAGAACTGGTTGTCCCAGGCGCTGTACAGCGAGCTGGTCACGTACAGCCTCTTGCCGTCCAGGCTCAACTGCAACATCTGCGGTCCACCGGCCAGTTTTCGCCCCCGCACCTCCTGCCCCTTGCCGAGCACGCCGCCCAGCCAGACCTGGCCTGTCAGCTGGGGAGCTGTCGGGTCACTGACGTCGTATTGCCGGATGTCGCCGTGCAGCCAGTTGGAGAGATACAGGAAGCGATCATCCAGCGACAGGACGATGTCCGTAATCAGCCCCGGCACGGGGAATGGCCAGCCGTCCACTTCGACCGGCTCCACCTGCACGCGCCGATCCGCCCGCCAGGTTCCCCCGACCTGTTGCCAGTGCCAGATGGCACTGCTCAGGGCGGCCCCGACGAAGCCGTGGGTGCTGTCGGGGTCATGGTGGAAACGAACCTCCAGCGGAATCCAACCCGACTCGCCCAGGTCGATCGATTGCTGCAGCGTGCGCGTCTTCCAGTTCCAGACGTTCAGCCGCCGCCCGTACTTGCCGGCCTGCACGTCCTCCAGCTGGAAACCGCGCCGCACGGTCGTCGGAGCAGCCCACTCGCTGCTGATCATGACGTTGTGCCGCGGCTGGTACCAGAAATCGTAGTTGAAGGCCATCCCGCGGGCGTCTTTCTCCCACCGCCCGGCGATGTTGAACTGCTCATCCAGCAGGAGGAAGCCGCCCGGCGCATTCCCCTGGGCATCGCCGAGCATCGAGAGCATGATCTCGCCGCTGGCCAGGCAATGTACCGTGTGCGGGGCGGACAAATTCGTCCTTTCCGCGATCTCCTGCGGCTCGAGGACCTTGTGCAGCCTCGGCTGCCGCGGATCGGCCACGTCCACGATGTGGATGCGACTGGAGGTCAGGCCCGGCAGCACGAGAAAACGCCGCGTCTTGCCCGGGACACCGTGGCAGCTGCTGCACATGTTCCAGCCGAAGTGATGCAGTTCGTCTCCCACCTGCGGCATCGACAGGCGGTGGACGACCTGCCCGTACAGCGGCGATTGGGGGTCGACGTCGATCGTCGCCAGGTAATCCGGCTGGTCCCGGCCCGTACCGACATAGATCGCCGGCACGAACGCCAGCGTCTCGCGGGGGGCGCGCATGGCATCCTGCACCGATGCGTACGTGGGACCGCAGCAGGGCGGCTCTGCGGCCCCCGCCGACGGCACGTCGCCGCTGGCTCGGCGCCACAGGACCGAGGGAGACAGGGCGGCCAGCGTGGCACCCGCGAGGAATTCTCGGCGTTTCATGGCTCTGGGTCTCCTGGGTTTCTGGCGGCCCAGCCGGCTCGTCCGCGGAGCGCGGGCATCCGGCCCGCCTCGAACCCCACGGCGGAACGCTGGTCATCCCGCGCGGCCGGCCTTTAACCCGGATTATTCATCAACCTGACGAGGAAAGTTGCAAGGTGAAGCAGAGAAACAGGGTGTAGCTATCTTCCCAAAAAAGCACCGCGCACATCAGCCGGCACGCGCTAGCGTCCAGTCCTCCCCAATTCCGTAAGCGTTCACGGGTCGGAGTCTGGTCCATTTTTCGGCCGACAAAATCGACCTCGCGGATACGCGCCGGCCGAAAACATGGACCTGACCCCCTGGAATGTCAGGGAAAAACTTCCGCCGGGCTGTGAACGGTTACCCAATTCCACCAAGACCGGACGCTAGCGCGCCGCGGCTCATGAATCATCCGGGTTAACCCTTGATCACGCCGATGGGCCGCATGCGGGCCACCTTGCGGGCCAGATGGGCCTGGTGCACGACCTCCACGACAACGTCCACGTCCTTGTATGCGGCCGGCTGTTCCTCGGCCAATCCCTTCCAGCTGTGGGCGCGGGCCACGATCCCGCGCGCCGCCAGTTCCTGATCGATGCGCCGTCCCTGCGCCTCGCGGGCGGCCGCCGTCCGGCTCAGGCGTCGTCCCGCGCCGTGGCAGGCGGTGCCGAACGTCTGTTCCATGCTTCCCGACTGGCCGACGAGGACCCAGCTGGCGCGGCCCATATCGCCGGGAATCAGCACCGGCTGGCCGATCGCCTGGTAGAGGGCCGGTGTCTCCGGATGGTGCGGGGGAAAGGCCCGCGTTGCCCCCTTGCGATGCACCCACAGTCGGCGCCGGGCCCCGCCAAGCGTGTGCTCTTCGAACTTGGCGATGTTGTGGGCCACGTCGTAGACCAGGTTCATCTTCAGCGCCTCCCAGGGGGTGCCAAAGACGCGGGCGAAACACTCCCGGGCCTGCCACATCAGCAACTGCCGGTTGCACCAGGCGAAGTTGGCCGCCGCAGCCATCGCCCCCAGGTAGCCGCGACCCTCCTGGCTGTCGACCGGCGCGCACACCAGCTGGCGATCGGGCAGCTGGATCCCGTACTTGGCCGGCGTGTGGCGCAGCTGCCGAAGCGCATCGTCGCAGACCTGGTAGCCCAGCCCGCGCGAACCGGAGTGGATCATCAGGCAGACCTGGCCCGGCCAGAGCCCGAGGGCCTGGGCCGCGGCCTCGTCGAATACGGCATCCACGACCTGGACCTCCAGGAAGTGGTTGCCGGCGCCCAGCGTGCCGCACTGGTCGCTGCCCCGCTCGAGGGCCCGCGGGCTGACGCTGTCCGGTTCGGCCCCGGCCAGACAGCCGCGGGCCTCCGTGTGGTCCAAGTCCCCCTCGGTCGCCAGCCCGCGGTCCTTGAGGAAGGCCACCCCGCGGGCCATCAGCCGGCGAAGCTCCTGGCTGCTGAAGCGGTGCGTCCCGCCACGGCCGACCCCCGCCGGGATGGTGCGGAAAAGCTCCTCGACCAGGCGGGCCAGGTGCGGCTGGACCTCCTCCTGCGACAGGTCGGAACGGACCAGCCGCACCCCGCAATTGATGTCGTAACCGACGCCCCCGGGTGAGATCACCCCGCCTTCCGCCGGATCGGTGGCACACACGCCGCCAATGCAGAACCCGTAACCCCAGTGGATGTCGGGCATCGCCAGGCTGGCATGCTGGATGCCGGGCAGGAAGGCCACGTTGGCGACCTGCTCGGGCGCCTGGTCGTCGCGAATATGCGCCAGCAACTGCTCGTCGGCGAAGATCAACCCGTCGACGCGCATCCCGGGTTTGTAGCTGCGCGGGATCCGCCAGCAGTAGGCGGTCACGCGCTCCAGCGGTCCCGTAAATCGTTGCGCCGGCATGGTCGGTCCTGCCGCGACAAGGGCGGCACGCTGATCACCAACGGTACCACCGGCTTCAAATGTCGAGAATCACCTCCGCCATCCAGCCGTCCCGGCCGGCGACGAGCGTCAGCCCGTGGTACGTGATCGCCTTCACTTCATGGTCCAGCCGGTGGCGCTGGTCGTCAAGTGGCTCTCCGCGGCAGACGGCGTCGATCCCCTGGTCCGTTACCTGCACCGCGAACTCGCTGAACAACATCCGCCGCGTTTCGAACAGAAACAGCAGCTCGGCCAGCCAATCGAACAGCAGGTATTCGTCGGCAGCGCCGCGGAGCTGGATCCTCTGCGACTCGAGCGGACGCACGTCGTCCAGGTTGGCCACGATCAGCGAGAACAGTCCGCGGGCCGCATCGGCCAGCAGGCTGCCCAGATCGTCGGCCCGGATGCGGAGCCCGATGTCGGCGGTATGTTCCAAGACCTCGTACATCGCGGCGCCCACGCCACGCGGGCGGCGCTTACCCGGCCACGCGGATCAGCACCCGCCCCTGGATCTCACCACGCAACATCTTCTCGACATAGTCGCCCGCGTCGGCCAGTTCGATGACGGTCACGAGCCGATCCAGCTGGGCAACCTTCCAGGCACCGGCCAGCCGCCGCCAGATTTCCAACCGGCGCGGCCGTGGGCACCACGCCGACGTGATCCCGGCCAGCGTCACGCCGCGGAGGATAAAGGGGTAAACGGTCAGCGGCAGGTCCGCGCCGCCGACCAGCCCGCAGGCCGCGACACAGCCGCCGACGCGCGTGGAGCGGAGGAGGCTGACGAGCGTCGCGCCGCCGACGGTATCGACGGCGCCGGCCCAGCGGGCACGGGCCAACGGGCGATCGCCCGGCTCGAGGACCTCCTCGCGCGGCACGATCTGCGCGGCGCCCAGGCCCTCCAGCCACGAGCGGGCCGCCGACTTGCCGGTGGAGGCCACCACGCGATAGCCACGGCGACTGAGCAGGCTGACCGCCAGGCACCCCACACCACCGGTCGCCCCGGTCACCACGATCTCGCCGGCCGTCACGGGGATTTCGTGTTGCTCGAAAACCCACGCGCACTGGGCCGCCGTGAAACCAGCCGTGCCATAGATCATCGCCTCGCGCAGGTTCAGCCCGTCGGGCAGCGGAACCACCCACTCGCCGGGCACGCGGATATACTCGGCCCAACCGCCCCACTGGCCTGCGCCCAGCTCGTAGCCGGTGACTACCACTTCCTGGCCCGGGGTCACGTCCGAGCGGGCACTGGTCACGACCGTTCCCGCCGCGTCGATCCCCGGGATGTGCGGCAACCGGCCCGCCACCCCCGGGTGTCCAGTGGCCGCCAGCGCGTCCTTGTAGTTCAGCGACGTCCACCGCACGCGCACGACCACGTCGCCCTCGGGCAGGCTGGCAAAGGGTACCTTGGTCCATGACGGGTGGACCACCCCACGCTCGTTGCGGGTCACCAGAAAAGCGTGGAAGTCGGGCGGCGGGAACGCCGGATCAGCCATGGCAGCCGTCGTGACCCAGAGCGGGACAGGCAATTGTTTCAGACGACGATCAACGGCCGACGTCATCCCACGGCCGGAAAAAACGAGCCAGCTGTCCGGGGACATGCGGCCGCATCAGCCCCTCGGTCAACCTATCGCCTGGCACGCGGCCTGACAATTGGTCGCATCGTCCGGCGTAACCGATCACGGATCGGGGTCTGGTCCAATTTTCGGACAGTACACTCCACCTCGCGGATACACGCTGGCCGAAAACATCGACCTGCCCCCCTGGTATCACCCGGGGCCGTGTTTGCTTACGTTGACAGCCCGCGCTGCCAGTCTATAATTCTGCCCGTTGGCTCGCCCGGGGCGGATCCGTCCGGCGAGCCAACGAGCCGTGCCCCTGGATAGGCTCCCTTGGCGGGCACCCAGGGAAGGCTTGGTGCAACTTGATTGAGCGGAGCAACCACGCATGGCCAACGTCAGCGAACTGACCGACGACAACTTCTCGGCCGAGGTGTTACAGTCCTCGCACCCGGTGCTGGTCGATTTCTGGGCCCCGTGGTGCGGACCCTGCCGCCAGATCGCGCCGTTGATTGACGAACTGGCCGCCGAGAACGCCGGTTCGATCAAGGTCGGCAAGGTCAACATCGACGACAACGTGCAGACCGCGGCGTCTTACGGCGTGAGCAGCATTCCCACCCTGATGTTGTTCAAGGGGGGCAATGTGGTCGAGCGCTTTGTGGGTCTGCAGCCGAAGACCCGCCTGCAGAACGCGCTGGACGCGGCCAAGGTCTGAGGCCCAGCCAGCGCATTCCGATCCGCGCTCAATGGGGCTGCATGTTTCCGGGAGGGCGAGGCTCCCGCCGAGCCGCGGTGGTCAGCCGTCGTCAATCGTCCGGAAGGGCGACGCTCTCGGGAGGGCGAGGCTCCTGCCGAGCCGGCGCGTTCAGCGCCGGGTGCCACGGGCTTGCCCGTGCTTTTCTTGAAAACCCCTTGCACGTCGCGGCTGGGAAAACGACGGCCTGAAAAGACAGTAGCCTCTGGACCGGAGCCGATCGTAGAGGCTGCGAAGATTCGCCGTGTGCCGTCAC